>Ga0164294_10005085_pt1 | contig 11323 bp, 13 predicted proteins | sample GEODES005metaG_FD_111479 | JGI IMG/M metagenome (GOLD analysis project Ga0164294, IMG submission 111479) | Oligotrophic lake water microbial communities from Sparkling Lake, Wisconsin, USA - GEODES005 metaG | ecosystem: Environmental > Aquatic > Freshwater > Lake | place: USA: Sparkling Lake...
CAGCTTGCCTGTTTTGGCATCGAGTGCGACCAATTTGGCGTCCAAAGTACCCATGAACACATGGCCGCCCATGATGGCGACACCACGGTTATTAGGACCGCAGCAGTAAGTGGTGACTGGACCCATCTTGTGCTTGTAGTGCCACTTTTGCATGCCCGAGACAGGGTCAATCGCGTACACGTGGTTGTAAGACGTGGTGATGTACATCGTGCCATCCACAACGATCGGGGCTGTTTGCATAGACTCCAAGACTTCAGTCTGGAAGGTGAATGCAGGACGCAGTTTGCTGACGTTGCTGGTGTCGATTTGTTTGGCAGGGTAGTAACGGCTGTTGGCGTAATTTGCATTGGTATGCAAGAAGTTGTTGCCGTCCTTGTCAGCAGCAGTCAACTGTGACTGACTGACATCTGCCTGGGCGAACCCGGCTGACAAAACACCAACTGCGATGCAGGCGATGGTTTGGGAAATTTTCTTTCCGTATGTTTGCATGTGTGCTCCTTCAGCCTTTCGGCCATGTTTGATAAACCAGATAGGTTTGAGGATTTAAATTGAAATTTAACCCGCATTTCCTGTCCCGAAGTCTGGGTTTTAAATCTTGCGCTAACCTTATGCTGTGAAAACAAAAATCGGCATCAAGGAAAAATTCCCATATACCCATCTTAACCACGCACTGTTGAATTGCACTAGGTTGCAATACCTTAAAAGGGAAAACCCTTAAGACCTTGACAGCCTATGCCATGCAATTCAAACACCCAAGGAATTTGATAAAAATGATTAAATACACCAAAATACTTACTATGGGACTCGCTTTGCTGCTGGGCTTGTGCCCTGCCGCCTTTGCCCAAAACGACTCCACCTTCACCCTCAATGCCCAATTGTTGGTCGCTGCTCGCCAAAGTGATGTCGAAGGTGTGAAGAAAAGCCTCGCGCGCGGGGCGCTAGCCAATTCACGTAACCGGCAAGGCAAAACCTCGCTGTTCATGTCGATTGAAAAAGACCACATGGAGATTTTCAAAATGATGTTGGACGGCGGTGCCGATGTGAACCTGGCTTCACTCGAAAAAGTCACCCCACTGATTGCCGCTTCCTACGCTGGTAACCACAGGATGGTGGCTTTGTTGATTGAAAAAGGGGCCAAGCTTGAAGAAGAGGACAGGTTGCATAAATCGGCACTGGTGTATGCCGCTGGCATGGGGCATGGCAAAGTGGTGGAGCAACTGGTCAATGCAGGTGCTTTGATAGATGCTGCCTACATCGATGGATTGACGCCGCTCATGTGGGCGGCCGGTCAAGGTCACGCAGAGACTGCGCGTTTTTTAGTGACCCAAGGCGCGAACAAAAGCCTGAAAGACGAGCGTGGATTAACCGCTTTGGAGATGGCCAAAGAAGCCGGTCATGCACAGATTGCGGCGATGTTGGAGTAATCAAACAATGCCCTGAGCACGGGCCTTATTTCGTTTACCAAGCGGGTTTTCTGTGTCAAGTGGGGAGTTAATTCAACTTCATTGGTTGGGTTCGTTGAAGCAGCTTTTCTCAACCTCGTCATACATGGCCGCGCACTGCGTGTCGCTGTGATAGATGTGCCAAATTTGATCCGCAATCGCGCGTGTCAAATGCTTGAACTCTGGGTTGCAATGGTGTTTGAGTTGGTCTTGAAAAGTGGCTTGTCCTCGTTGCCATCTGTTCTCTCGCAAAATGAACGCATAGTGCACCAGTTCATGGCCTACCCCCCAGGTCACCATTTCCTTGCTGTACTGCTCGATAGTGCGCGGGGCGATGCTGATTTGCATTGCATACTCAGGAAATTGCTCGGTTGGGTATTGAAAACCCATGCGAGCAAAAGGCGGCACATGCCAGTCCAAAACCAATTTAGGTGGCGGCAAATCCGCAGGTGCGTGTGTGCTTGTTTTCACAAAATCCCATAACCGGCCGATGACGTCGTAATCGATTTCAGGTGGCGTGTATTCGATTTGTTTGAAATCATTGGCGGCCATGACTGAGCAGCACAGCCACACGCTTGAAAATGCGAAAAGAACCTTGTTGAACCGCATGCCTGATTCCTTAGTAGACAAATAAGTGTGGCATCAGGCGACCAAAGCCGGACTGGCCATGAGACATGCCCCTAACCGGAACGGGGCAGTGCGGTAATCACAAGGCATTGCGCCTGGCCAAAGCAGGAAACAGTTTGAGCCAAGCCGCAGCGATCAAAACAGTGCCTATGCCGCCAGCCACCACAGACACGACAGGACCCCACAAGGCCGCCGTCAGCCCGGATTCAAATTCCCCCAATTCATTGGATGCGCCGATGAACACGCCATTGACCGCAGCCACTCGACCACGCATCTCATCCGGCGTTTCCATTTGCATGAGCGTCAAGCGAGTGACGACACTGATGTTATCTGCCGCCCCGCTGAGCGCCAGCGCCACCATCGACAAGACAAAACTGTCTGACAGGCCAAACACTATCAAAGACAAGCCAAACACCGCCACGGCAGCCAACAACTTGTAGCCTACGTTGCGCTGGATCGGCCAACGGGTGATCACGACAGACATGCACAACGCGCCCGCCGCAGGCGCTGCGCGCAACAAGCCCAAACCCTCAGGGCCGACATGCAAAATATCCCGCGCAAATATGGGCAGCAAAGCGGTGGCTCCACCCAGCAACACCGCGAACAAATCCAACGAAATAGCACCCAGCAAAACTTTGCGCTCCCAGACAAAAGCCACACCGGCAAACAGTGATGTCCAACTCAAACTGTTGTCCCGCGCCACGTGTTCGTAGCGCACCCACAAAGTCAACAACATGGACATGCTGAACAACACGGTGCATACGCTGTAAACCGTCAACGCACCGCTGAGGTACAAAAACCCACCCAATGCAGGCCCGCCAATCACCGCCACTTGCACGCCGGTGGAACTGAGCGCGACAGCGCGTTGAAACAAGGCTTTGGGCACCAGCAAGGGCGTGATGGCTTGTTGCGCTGGCATTTGAAAAGCCCTTGTCAAACCCAGCACCCATGCCACGGCAAATATCAACTCGCGGCTGGCCTGACCGCGCCATGTCGCCACGCCAAGCAACACGGCCACCATGGCCAGTACCAGCATGCATGTGGCGAAAATGCGGCCGCGGTGCAAACGGTCAATCACATGACCGGCGGGCAATGCCATGAGCAACGCCGGGATGAACTGAAACAAACCGACCAGCCCCAGATCCCAAGCGCTGTTGGTCAGTTCGTACATGTGCCAACTGATGGCCAGCATCAGCATTTGGTGCGCGGAAATTCCACATATGCGCGCCAGCCAAAAGCGCATGAACTGACGCTGCGCCAGCAACTCTGAAAAAGTGGAAGTCATGTCAGATTGTCGTTGCAATGCCAGAGGCACACAAACAAGCCACCGACAGAAAAGCTGGACGGTTTAAATCGTCATACCGCCGTCCACTGAATACGCATTGCCGGTGGCGAAACGGGATTCATCGCTGGCCAGAAACACCACGATAGGGGCGATTTCATGTGCCTGCGCCAAGCGACCCATGGGTTGTCTGGCGATAAAGTTTTTGCGCGCCTGCACCGGATCGGCTTGGCTATTGATCCGGTCTTGCAGCGATGGCGTATCGACGGTGCCGGGGCAAATCGCATTGCAGCGTATGCCTTGGGCCACATAGTCGGCCGCGACTGCTTTGGTCAAACCGATCACTGCCGCTTTGCTCACACCGTAAACAAACCGGTTGGGCAAGCCTTTGATGCTGGATGCCACGCTGGCCATGTTGATGATGCTGCCACCACCCTGCGCGAGCATCTTGGGCAGCACCGCTTGAATCATCCAAAACTGTGAACGCGCGTTCAAGTTCATGGCGAAATCCCATTGCTCATCGGTGGCATCTAAAGCGGTGTTGCTGTGCACATAACCGGCGCAATTGAAAACCGCGTCAATCTTGTCGATGCGCGCCACCAAGGCATGAATACCCGCTTTGTCCATCACATCCAGTGTTGCGGTGTGAATGCGGTCTTGACCTGCAAACGACGCCAGCAATGCGGGGTTGACGTCTGTTGCCCAGACGGTGGCACCTTCGGCCGCCATGGCCAGCACAGAGGCATGTCCTATGCCTTGTCCGGCGGCGGTGACAAGAACGGTTTTGTTGGCGAGGCGCATGTGTTGTCTCCTAGAAAGACCCATAGCTTAATCATTGGTGAAAATTGGGTTTCTAGCCAAGGCCACACTACAGGCTTGCATCATTGAACCAAAGCCACCGCCTGATCAACAAAACGGTAAACCTCCACCGGTATTTGTCCGTTGGGGCCAGTCAATTTTTTGTCCCGTTGCTGCCCGGTTCGCACCACCACCAATTGAAGCGAAGGCACCACGATGACATATTGACCCTCATGCCCTTGCATCAAATAAAAAGGATGCTTGTAGGTCCAATCCATCCACAGTGAGTGACCGTAAAACGGCTGTAAATCCGGTTGACGCATTCGCTCTATGAACGCTTTGTCCCAGAGTTGTTTGCCGTTCCACTCGCCGTCTTGCAACAACAATTGACCGAGGCGCGCAAAGTCTCTTGCGCTGGCAAATACACAGCAGTAAGTACGCTCCATGCCGCCCTCTGCAGCCGGTCTGTCCATGGTGTAGACCGCATCGTTTTCCATGCCCAAGGGTTGCCACAGGCTGCGCGACAAATGCTCGCTGATGGTCAACGCCGGTTCTTTAGCCTGCAACGCCCGCTTGAGGAACACACCCAGCAGTTGGGTACTGCCGCTGCTGTACTCATATTCGCTACCGGTTTCCCGTTCAAACCCATGCGACAGCACCAGCGCTTCGGCGTTTTTACCGTAGTACAAATTGGTCGTCATGTTCAGCGGCAAATAATAATTTTCATCCCACTCGTGGCCTGACTTCATGGCGGAGAGTTGGGCGATGGTCGCTTTTTGGCCGCGTGGGTCTTGCGCATATTCCTTGATCTGCTCGGTCAAAGGCGCATCGAAACTGCTGATAAAGCCCTGCTTGACGGCCATCTCCACTTGCAAGGTGGTGATGGTTTTGGCCATGGAGAAAGAGTTGGTCAGGCTTTGCGCGTTGTAAGGCGCGAAATATTCCTCATGCACCAAAACACCTTTTTGCGCCACCACAAATGCAGCAGTACCGAATTTTTTCAAATAGGCCAGCGTGTCCGCTTCTAAAAGTTTTTGGTTGTAGCGCGGGTCTTTGGGCCAAGGCGATGAAACACCCTTGGAGATGATTTGTTGATCGAAGTTTTTCGCGTCATCGATATTCGCGGTGCTGTGGCCCTGCAGGTAAGTGCTGCTGAGCGCACGCCAAATATAGCCATGGCCAGTCAGTTGCAAACTGGCAGCGGCCAAAAGTAGCACCAACCCCAAAATCTTGAATGTCAATTTCATCATGGCCTCTTTGTCGCACAGTGGGTTGACTCTAGCGTAATTTAGCCAAGTAGCGCGACAGATTTATCACCAGATAATGCCAGTCATGAATTTCCATGAATGCTCAAACACAGCCTACTATTTGCTGCTGCGCTTGGCGAATGTCGTCAACAACAGCATATGGGATGACCCGGCCTATTTGGCTTTGATATTCACATGACCCGCATCACCCACGTGCTGTACCTGCATGGATTTCGCTCCAGCCCGGGGTCCAGTAAAGCGCGATTTCTTCAGCATTGGTTTGCCAATGAATACCCGCACATCCAATGGGAATGCCCGCAACTTCCCGCCTCTGCGTTGGCCAGTGCACACATCGTCAGTCAACTACTTCAAACTTGGTCATCCGCACACAGCTTGGTCATCGGCTCTTCACTGGGCGGGTTTTATGCCAGTTGGGCCGCAGCCAAGTTCAGCTGCGCGGTCTGCTTACTCAACCCAGCGGTTCATCCGGCGCGCGACCTGGCTAGTTTTATAGGCATCCACCCGAGTTGGCATGACCCGGACATCTTGGTTGAAATCAAGCCTGAGCATTTGGAGGAATTGAAAGCCTTGTATGTCTCTCGCGCATTGAATTTCTTACCTGCAAATGAAGTGACAGCAGGGCATATCAAGCATGACGCCTCACCTTTGCTAGCCATGATTGCCACCGGTGACGAGGTGCTGGATTGGCAGGAAATGTCAGCGCGATACCCAGCGAATCAGCAATACATCATCCCAGGTTCTGACCACGGCATCACTGACTTTGCCGACCATGTGCATGTGCTGAAGTCTTTCATCAACGACATGAATTGATCGGTTTGAAAAAGACAAGCCGTTACTTTTCCGGCTGAACGTCACAGGAAGACATGCTGTGCATGCTGCCTTTTTTTCCCACCGACACATAGTTGTCTGAAGGAGTGTTGGTGGTGACCACCAACGCGTCGTCTTGGTAATCGGCCCATGTCTCACCATCTTGTGATCGCCAAGCGCGGTTGAATTTCAAACTGTAGCTGTCGCCTTTGTAAAGCAACTCAGCGGTTTGACCCGAGAACTTGACTTTGAAAGGCGCACCCATCACCGCCTCGCCGCATTGCAGCCAAGCGCTGGTCAATTGGGCATTGGCTAAACCTGCGAAAAATAAGCAGGTGGCTAGAGATGTGTTTCGAAACATGCCGCGCTTTCTGCCTTGTCCACATCAAGGGTGTATTTCTCGCGCAGACTCAGGTTGTCGTAATTTTGAACCAGGTTGGTGAATGCCTGCGAGGCCTCGACAATCCTGTCGGCATGGCGATTGAACATTTCAAAGAAATCTGCGTCGCTAGGGAGGAGCTTTGAAAAAATCATTGTCAGCCAAGTGTGCGTTGTTTCATAAAGTCTGAGTATTCATCAATGACAGCGCTTTGTCACAAATTTTTCAAATGCTTTTTTGTAGGCTTTGGGTTTAAGTAGAAATTGCTTATTTAGTAAACGCAACTCGCTGCCTTCTGTACCTGTATGCCTACAGTGACTGGCATGAATACACGCACGCTAAGTATGGAACGCCAACTACCACAGGATCAGCAAGCGGTGCAATGGCTGTCAGAGTTGCTGACGCACAGCCTTGAATTGCAGGCCTCGGACATACATCTCGAGCCATTTGACAACCTGTTGCGGGTACGCGTGCGCCGCGACGGCAAGTTGTATGAAATGCCGGCACCGGCGGCAAGTTTGCGCGAACAAATCATCTCCCGCATCAAAGTGCAGTCGCGGCTTGATATTGCTGAAAAGCGTTTACCGCAAGACGGCCGTTTGCAGTGGGCTGTCCAACAACGCATGGTGGACATGCGTGTGAGCAGTTTGCCGACTTTGCACGGCGAGAAACTGGTGTTGCGCATACTAGATATTCAGTCGCAGCAATTGAGCTTTGAGCATTTGGGTTTGCCGCACAAAGAACTTGATCAATTGATGCAAGCCATTCACCGGCCCAATGGCATGGTGTTGATCACAGGACCGACTGGATCGGGCAAAACCGTCACTCTCTACACCTGCTTAAACCACTTGAATACAAGCGGCGTCAACATCGCCACGGTGGAAGACCCCTCAGAGATTGTGCTGGCCGGGGCCAACCAAGTGAATGTGAATGAGCGCATCGGCTTGAGTTTTGATGTTGCGCTGCGCGCGCTGCTGCGCCAAGACCCCGACATTGTGATGGTCGGCGAGATTCGAGACCTGGCCACCGCTGACATCGCTATCAAAGCATCACAAACCGGGCATTTGGTGTTGTCAACCCTGCACACCAATGATGCGCCCTCGACGCTTGCACGTTTGAGTCAGATGGGCATCGCAGGCTTTAATCTGGCCAGCAGCGTGTCCCTGGTGTGCGCGCAACGCTTGTTGCGCCGCTTGTGTATGTCATGCAAGCAGCCCATGCCGGACAACAGTGGCTACCGCGCTATCGGTTGCCACTTGTGCCTAGATGGTTACAAAGGACGGATCGCCATCCACCAGGTCATGCCCATCACGCACAGCCTGCAATTGCTGATGCTCCAACAAGCCAGCGCCATCGAACTGGCTCAACAAGCCCAACGCGAAGGTGTGCGCAGCCTGCGCGACAGCGGCATGCTCAAGGTTGCCGCCGGGGAAACAACGCTTGAAGAAGTGGTGGCCGCAACCCATGAATAGCCACTGGGTGTCGCCGGATCCATCAGGCCAGGCGTCTTTGACTGCGCGGGTCAAACACACAGCCGTTACCTCTCATCAATTGACCGATTTCACACGTCAATTGGCCACCTTGGTTTCCTCCGGTGTGCCCTTGCTTGAATCACTGGACGCGGTTCACAAGGGCTTTGACGGTCAAGCCATGGCGCACATCGTTGACCAAATGAAATCACGCGTCAGTGCCGGATGGGCATTGCATCAGGCATTGCAAGAACATGCGGTATTTGGTCATTTGTATTGCCAAATGGTTGCAGCCGGTGAGCTTTCGGGCAATCTGGACGAGATGCTGAACCGTCTCGCGCTGCACACAGAACGTCAACAGCAATTGATTCGCAAGCTTCGCATGGCCTTGGTTTACCCGGTGGCCGTGCTGCTCATCGCCTTTGGTGTGGTGGCCGTGATCCTGATTTGGGTGGTGCCCGTGTTTGAATCTATTTTTGCCTCTTTCGGCGCTGAATTGCCTTTCGCCACCCGATTGATTGTGAACTTGAGCAAGCACTTGCTGCATTGGGGCCTGCCTGTGACCTTGGTGCTGGCCGCATTGGCTTTCATTGTCCGCTGGCAATACCAGCGCGATGACCGCTGGCAATGGCTGTTGGCAGTCTGGGTTTTGCGTTTACCTGTGGTTTCTCATCTGATTGGCAGCGCCAATTTGGTGATCTGGACCCGTTGCATGGCCATGCTGGTGCAGTCAGGCGTGCCATTGCTAGACACCTTGCAAATTGTCGCGGGCACCTGTACCAACCGTGTTTATGCATTGTCCACATTGACGGTGCATGACCAGGTGATGCAAGGTATCAGCCTCGCGCAGGCACTTCGACAGTTGAGCTCCGACGCACAAGCTTACCCCCCTGTTTTTTCCAAACTCTACCCTTCGCTGCTGGTTCAATTGATTGACATCGGCGAGCAATCTGGCACTTTATCTGCCTTACTGAACAAAGCCGCAGACGCGCAAGACGAAGCCCTCGCTCATCAAGTGCAATCGATGACTCAACTGATTGAACCTTTGCTCGTTGTGGTGCTGGGCGGCTTGGTCGGTGGCATGGTCGTGGCCTTGTATTTGCCCGTTTTTCAATTGGGCCAAATCATGTAGGTGTGCACTCTTATAGACTCAAGCCTATGGCTCACACTGAATTCAGACGCATTGGACTGACGGGCGGCATTGGCAGCGGCAAATCCACCTTGGCTGGCCTGCTGATGGCCAGAGGGTTGGACGTGATTGATGCGGATGCTTTGTCACACCAATTAACGGCTGCAAATGGCGCTGCCATGCCTGAGATACAAAGACTGTTCGGCAACGAATTTATTGCGCCTGATGGCAGCCTTGCGCGCGAGCGTATGCGCGCCTTGGTGTTTGAGCAACCTCAAGCCAAAGAGCAACTTCAGTCATTGCTGCACCCCATGATTTTTCAATTGATCCAGCAAGCCGTGGAATCCGTCAAGAACAAGGGTAAACCCTTGGTTTTTTTGGATATTCCCTTGCTGGTCGAATCCCGTCACTGGCGGCAAAATTTGGACAGGGTTTTGGTGGTGGATTGCTCGGGTGAGACCCAAATCCGGCGAGTCACACAACGCAGTCAATTGTCTGCCGCTCAGGTCGAGCGCATCATGGCAAACCAAGCCAGCAGAGCGCAGCGGTTGTCAGCTGCGGACTGGGTCGTGGCCAACGACACTGACGATTTCAAGCTGCTGGAGGAGAACGCTCGCCTCATTCAGCTGCATATTTAGACGAAACCCAGCGTTTTACGCCACAGTCAGCGGTTATCATTCCGGCTGTTTTGCTAACTACAGGTCTGCGCGTTTTGTGATTCTCTACGAACACCCATTTAACGAACGAATTCGCACTTATCTGCGGTTGGAGTACCTGCTCGGGCGGTTTGAACATCTGTTGCTACGTTCATCAGAGATTGACCACCATTTCGCATTGACAACTTTATTTGAAATCGTCGATGTCGGCGGACGCTCTGACTTGAAGTCTGACATTTTGAAAGAGCTCGAGCGGCACAAACACCAATTCAACAGTTACCGTGGCAACCCGTCTGTCTCTGAAACTGTGCTGGATGAATTGCTGGGCAGCATAGACAGATGTCTACAAGGCTTTAACACACAAGGTGCGCGTATCAGCCAATGTGTCACTGAAAGCGATTTCCTCAGCAGCTTGCGCAACCGTGTCGCTGTCCCCGGTGGTACGTGTGCATTTGATTTGCCCGGCTACCACGCTTGGCAACAACGTGACCCGGATTTGCGTCGCCAAGATATTTTGAAATGGTCTGAACCGCTCAAAACTTTGCACGAGAGCGTCAGCTTGTTGATGCGCTTGTTGCGCGAGAGCGGTTCACCGCAGCGCGTGGTCGCCACCCAAGGTCAGTTCCAACAAGCGCTGCCGCAAGGGCGTTTCCAAATGATGCGCTTGTTCATTGATGAATCCGTCGGACTGGTGCCTGAAATCAGCGGCAACCGCATGATGGTCTGGGTTCGCCTGATTCACCAAAATTGGGAAGGCAAATCTCAAACCACCGTTGGTAACGCAGAATTTGAAATAGAGCTCTGCGCCTGAGCCAACCATTCCAACACCGGTACCGTGCCGGGTAACACCGGTGCGACTTGCACCGGCAAGCGTTCCCAAGAAAACTGCTGGCCTTCTTTCATTTGCAGTTCACCTTGCCATTCAAACACTTTGAAAAAATGCAATTCCACCAAGGCGTGCGGATAGTCGATGCGCTCGGTTTTCCAAGCTTGTGGGTCAGCGATGGTGATGCCTAATTCTTCTTGCAGTTCGCGGGTCAAGGCCTGCGCCAGCGTTTCACCTGCTTCGACTTTGCCGCCTGGAAATTCCCAATGACCTGCATAGGCTTTGCCTGGCGGGCGGGTGGTCAATAAAAAACGGCCATCCGCTTGAAACAACACACCGACAGCCACTTGAGTCAACGGACGCTGGCGGCCGCCTGCGCGAGGTTCGCTGGCATCGACCACACGCACTGTGGGCTCAGTCATAGCCGAGAGGCGTCCAAACGTCCGGCAAAATCACGCGCAAACTGGTAAGCCACGCGACCGCTGCGCGAACCGCGCTCCAGTGCCCACACCAGAGATTCAGGATGAGCTTGCTCCCACATCTTTTGCGGAACCTTGAGCGAAGCCAGCCACTGATCGACGATATGCAAATACTCTTCCTGGCTGAACGGGTAAAAACTCACCCACAAACCGAAGCGCTC
>Ga0164294_10005086_pt1 | contig 11320 bp, 9 predicted proteins | sample GEODES005metaG_FD_111479 | JGI IMG/M metagenome (GOLD analysis project Ga0164294, IMG submission 111479) | Oligotrophic lake water microbial communities from Sparkling Lake, Wisconsin, USA - GEODES005 metaG | ecosystem: Environmental > Aquatic > Freshwater > Lake | place: USA: Sparkling Lake...
AACGGAGAGGGCGGGATTCGAACCCGCGGTCCAGCTTTTGACCGGACACGTCTTTAGCAAAGACGCGCATTCGACCGCTCTGCCACCTCTCCTGACACCGGCAGAAACCAGCATGGACTGGAATCGCGCCGAGCGGTCTATTCTGGACCCCATCTGCCGGTCACGCAAGGAGGCTTCACGCGTCATGAGGATCACGAGGATTCTGGCCCTGCCGCTGTTGGCCGCCATGATCGCCGCCGCCGCCGTGGCAGCTTCTACGCCGGCGGTTTTTGCGGCCGAACTGATGGCCGCTGCCCGCTTGAGCATTCGGGCCGACGACGCCAAGCGACACATCTCCGCCCTTGCCGATGACGCCCTCGAAGGCCGCGAAGGGGGAAGTCGGGGGGGACGGGCCGCCGGGAGCTACGTCGTCAGCCACCTCGAAAAACTCGGCCTCGAGCCGGCCGGCGACAACGGCAGCTACTACCAGCAATTCGGCGGGATGCGGAACATTCTCGCGCTGGCCCGCGGCAGCGATCCGTCCGTGGACCATGAACTGATCGTCGTCGGCGCCCACTACGATCACGTCGGCTATGGTAACTCCGGAAACAGCTACGGGCCCTTCGGCTTTGTCCACAACGGGGCCGACGACAATGCCTCCGGCGTCGCCGGCCTCATCGAAGTGGCAGAGGCCTTGCAGCATCTGCCGAACCGACCGCGTCGGCCCATCCTCTTCGCCTTCTGGGATGGTGAGGAGAAGGGGCTTCTCGGCTCCTACCACTTCGTGCGTGTGCGGCCGGCGATGCTCGCTCCGATGTCGGTTGCCTTCTCCGTGAACCTCGACATGATCGGCCGGCTCCGCGGAGAACGGTTGGAGGTCTATGGGGCCCGCACGTCAGAGGGCCTGCGTACGGCGGTGGTGCGGTCCAATAATCGCCAGGGGGCAGCGGCCCTCGAACTCGCCTTCGACTGGGCGATCGAGGAGGACTCCGACCACTACCCCTTCATCGCCGCCAAGATCCCCACCGTCATGTTCCATACCGGCCTGCACGATCAATACCACCGCCCCAGCGATGACGTGCAGCTGATCAACTTCGACGGTATCGAACCGGTGGCCCGACTCACCCTCGACTTCGTGACCGAACTCGCCAACGAACAGGGATCGTCGCGATCGTTTCGTCCCCAGTCCCGCAGCGAATCCGACGCCACCAAAAAGGCCCTCGAAGCACAGGCCCACGGCGAGCCAGCCCCGGCGATCGCCCTGCAGCCGAGCCAGACGGCCAACGGCCAGGTAACTCCTGCCGCTCCCCAGCGGCCCCGCTGGGGCATCGGCACCCGGGCCGACGCCGGAGAGCCGCTCAATCCGATCGTTGTGCGGATCAGCGCCGGTTCTCCTGCTGCAATGGCAGGCCTGGCGTTGGGAGACCGGGTTGTCGCGATCGACGGCGGAGACGTCCTCAGTCAGGCGGACATGGTCGCAAGGCTGGCAGCGGCCGGGGGCTGCGTTGCTCTCGACGTCGACCGTAAGGGCAGGATCGTGCGGCTCGAAATGAAGACTTCCGAGCAGACGACAGCGGCACCGTGACCGGTGGTGCCTCGGTGCACCACCGGGCGAACTGGCACCGCGTGATCAATCCTCGTCTTCTTCCTCTTCTTCTTCCTCCTCGTCGTCGTCTTCCCATTCCTCGTCATCGTCTTCCCAGTCTTCATCACCCTCTTCGTCATCTTCCTCTTCTTCGTCCTCTTCTTCATCTTCTTCTTCGTCGCCCTCGTCCTCTTCCTCTTCGTCGTCTTCCTCATCGTCATCGTCTTCAACCTCTTCCCACTCGTCATCCTCTTCTTCGAGTTCTTCGTCCTCGTCATCCTCTTCATCGTCATCATCCTCGTCTTCATCTTCATCGTCGTCGAAGTCGTCGTCCTCGTCCTTCGCCGTCACAACGGCAAGACGGTCGACTCCGGCCCCTGCTGCCGTATCGAAGAGATCCTCTGCCGCGAGCAGTTCCGGGAGTTCGCTCCACGAGAACACGTCGGCATTCAGCACTTCCTGATGGCCTCGGCCACTCGTCGCAATCGTCACGGCAATACCTCCTGAAGTCTGTTCATCGTCACGGCAGCGGCGCTGCTGCCTCGACAACCGATGAACACAAGGACAAAACAAAAGACAATCAACACACTCGGCAGCAAAACGTCAGACACGAAAAAGCAGCCAGCCCTGAAATTGAACTTCCAGCGAGAGGGAGCCTCCGGAAATTCATCGAGTACCAGACAATTCTGTACCCGATCGTCCGAAATGATCCAACAGGCTGAACAAAAAAAGAGACTCGGGCAAAGAATCCGGGGCACGACACCGACCGCCAAACGAGCGTTGTGGCGGTGCGGACGCGAAAGTGTGTCGCCCAGTTGGCCTCTCTGCAAGTCACCGGTTTTCAACCCGTTGCCGGCGCGGTGGCCGGGCGGCCAAAAACCCTGTTTCCAGCCGGGGTTTTACCCCGGACCAGCAGTTGGCGGTTCGGCGGCAGGCTGCTCGGGGCCAGTAGGCTCGACAGGCGGCAGATCCTCGATCCTCGCCAGCCCAAACGCCTGCAGAAACCGGCGGGAGGTGACGTAGACATTCGGACGGCCAAGATCCTCAGTGCGGCCCCCGATGACCACGAAATCCCGCTCCATGAGCTGCCGCAGCATGTCTTCGCAGCCCACACCGCGAATGGCCTCGATCTCCGCCCGCGTGACCGGCTGCCGGTAGGCGACGATGGCCAGCGTTTCGAGCGCTGCAGCTGACAGGCGGGTTTCGGGAGGTGTTCCGAGGAGCCGACGCACCCACGGCCCCAGGGTGGCCCGCGTCAGCAGCCGAAAGCCGCCGGCGAGTTGTTCGACCCGAAATGCAGAACCCGCATCGTCCTGGAGATGCTTGAGTTCTCGCACCAAGGCCCGGGCGCGGGTGCCGTCTGGCAGTCTCGCCAGCTTGGCCAGCCGCCGGATCGACAGCGGTTCACGGGCCAGAAACAAAGCGGCCTCCACGCGGGCCAATTCGTCGGTCCGGACGTGCATGCCGGTTCCGATCGGCTCCTCAGCGGCCGACACGGCGGCCCGGGCCGGGCGTCGCCAGGCGGAACGACCGGCACGGCGGCGGGATTCAAGGCCGTAGGGTGGATACCAGCCACGCCTGACACCGCGCCGATCACCACCGCCGAGTTGCCCGCGAAGCCGGCCGGATGAAGGCATTTTGCGAGGCATGGCCAAAAGAGCCTCTCCGCGGCCGGCAGACGATTGGGCTGTCAGCGGAAACGATCACCGGCCGGAAGCGTCCCGCTGGCTGCAGCCTCAGGCGGCGGCGCAGCAGCCCTCTGCTGCCAGGCCAACACCTGCGCCAGCAACGCGGCCGAGGCAGAGCCTGGATCGTGGCCTGTGGCCTGAAAAACACGCTGGAGTTGCCCGGTCGCATCCACCGGCACGCGGCAGGAACTGCTGTGGAGCCCCTCGGAACCGGGCATGGGCTGGCAGTCAAACGACACCGCCCCCAGTGCCTTGAGTTGCGTCTCGATGGCCAACTGATCGCGGGCCTGCTGGTCTCTGGCCTGTCGTGTCCGGTCGGCCAACTGGGCGACCAGTGGCGGCCCTGCGGGGCTCTCCGTGACGGACGGATCCCCGTCGGAGGGGAGCGGCCCCGTGGACACGATGGGGGCCCCCGTCGCTGCGGGCAGAAGGGCAGTGGCGGTCTGAGGCACTGTGGTACTGGCAGGCGTTATCCCGCCGGATTGGGCGGTGGAAAGAGGATCCCGCACCCGATCGACCACCAACGGCGGCGACGCAGGGCCGGCGGCCAACGTGCCAGCCTCGGCATTCGTACCCAGCCAGCCACTCGTGGCTGCGACAAAGTTGCGGCGGACGGCCGCCCGGAAGTCCGTCGGGATATGATGCGAAAACATCGCCAGAGACGGCACCACCAGCATACAACTCACCAGTAGCAGGGAACGGAGCTTCATGGCGATTCAGCGAAGGGGCGTTCAGGCTAAGGCGAGGGCACTCCGGGCGGCATCGGGCCGCGAGCGGAGGGGGACGATAGCGGTCCGCCTGCGGGCATTCAACCCGAAATCAATGGCTGAAATGGCGGCATGAAGGCCCATGACCTCGGCCCAGCCAAGACGGCGCCATAGGCCATCACCCCAAAAACGAGTTATTGTGTCCCACAATCCGGGACGGCCAGGAGGTTCGATGTCGAGGATCGCCATCAGTCTGTGCGGAGAAGGCCGCGGGCATGCCACCCGGATCGGCACCCTCATCGAGCATCTCGAACGCGACCACGACATCCTGCTGTTCACGTCGGCTGATGCCTGGGAACTGCTCTCGAAGCGATTTGGCGATGCGCATCCGCGGGTGCGAATCGTCGAGATTCCTGGCATTGTCTTCCAATACACCGACAGTCGACTCGACGTGATGCGGTCGATCGCGGCGGGACTCGACTACCAGGCCCGCCAACTGGGACCCCTTGTCGATCGGCTCATGAAGGAACTGGACGACTTTCACGCCGACCTCGCCATCACCGACTTCGAGCCCTCGCTGCCACGAGCCGCCAGCCGGCAGGGGATCCCGCTGGTGAGCGTCGACCATCAGCACTTTCTGCTGGCCTACGACCTCGACGCCTTGCCTTGGTCGCTCCAGTGGAATGCCTGGTTCATGAGCCACGCCGTGTGGATGTACGTGGTGGAGGCGGCCGACACCGTCGTCTCCGCGTTTTTCCGTCCGCCGCTGCGGCGTGGATGGGAGCATGTCGTGCAGGTGGGGCCGCTCTTGCGCCGCGAGATCACGGCAGCGGTGCCGCACGATGGCGGGTTTCTACTGAGCTACCTGCGCCGTCATACGCCATTTTCGGCGGTCGAGTCGCTCGCCGACTGTGGGCTGCCGGTGAAGGTCTACGGCCTCGGATCACGAGAGAGCATCGGCAACGTCTCGTTCCATGCGATCGACGAACGGCGGTTTGTCGAGGATCTGGCAGGGTGCCGGGCGCTCGTGAGCGCCGCCGGCAACCAACTCATTGGCGAGAGCCTGCATCTAGGAAAGCCGCTGCTCGTGCTGCCGGAGCGAGCCCATTCAGAGCAACTCATGAATAGCTCGTTCCTGGTCGCCATGGGCTGCGGCGATGTCGCGATGCTCGAGGAGGTGACGCCGGAGCGGGTGCGCGGTTTTCTCGACGGACTGGGCGGCTATGCGCCGGCGCTGGCCAGCGTGACCGGCAAGATGGATGGCACGCCCGATGTGCTTCGCGTCATCAATCATCGACTGGCTGGCCGGCTGGAAGCAGCCACCGCGAGATCGCCGGAATGATCGCCCGCATGGCCCGGGCCCGATGGCTGATCACCGCCTTCACGGCTGGCGAGAGTTCCCCGAAGGTGCGTTGGTATTCCGGCACGATGAAGAGCGGGTCGTAGCCAAAGCCGCCGGCCCCCGACGGTCGGTCGGCGATCACGCCGCCGCAGACTCCGCTCGACACCGCCACAATGCGACCGTTGGGATCGGAGAGCGCGGCATGGCATGCATAGTGTGCCGACCGCAACGCTGCCGGTTGGGACTCGAGTCGTTCGAGGAGCAGGCTGTTGTTGCGGGCATCGGTGGCCTCTGCGCCCGAGAACCGTGCCGAGTAGATCCCCGGCGCGCCCCCAAGCGCATCCACCACCAGGCCGCTGTCTTCGGCCAGCACCCAGCGGCCCAGAGCCGTGGCCTGCTGTGTGGCTTTGAGGGCCGCATTTTCGGCGAAGGAACTTCCCGTTTCCTCGACATCGATCGCGCTGGCCAGGCCGGCGAGCGAGCAGCAGGCGATGCCCAAGGGCTCGAGTAGTTCAGCCAGTTCGCGGAGTTTACCGGCATTGGTTGTGCCGAGCACGAGCGACGTCGTGGCGTTCATGACCCAATGCTACCGGTGTGGAGGGGCTACGATCAACGCAGGCCGGTCGGTACCCGAGGAACATCGATCGGCTTGGGCTGCACGTCGAGCAGGACTCCGTCGATACTGCGGGGCATGATCTGTCCGGCAGCCAGTTTCACCGGGTCGGGGCCGAGTTCCTTCACAATGCGAACGATCTCGGGGTGGGTCGCCAGGGTGCCGTTGGGCTGCTGCAAGGCCAATTGATCGATGCTGCCGACGCATACCATGCTCGACTCGCGGTCATGAAATTCCCAGGCCTGCCAGCCGCTCCGCCGGAGCGTTTCGGTGAGCCGGTGCGCCTTCTCGGCCGCTTCCACGAGTCGCCCTTGAAACTCCACATCCTTGCCCCCGTCTTCGATCGCCTTTTGGTCGAAGGTGCCGGCGCCAGTGAACGTGGCCACCCGCACGCTGTAGCGGCCCGGGCAGTCGAGCAGACTGTTGGTGACATCGGAATTCATTTCGAGCACGAACTTGTCCACCTGCTGCCTCGTGAAAAAGTCCTCGGGCAACAGCGGATTGGGGATCACGAACGCCAAGTGCATCGGTCCCTTGGCGGCGTTTTTGTCGAGCCCCATCATCCGGCGGAAATCGGAGAACGACTGGCTCTTCCCACTGCCGGCGGCGAGCGACTCGGGCTGGAGGTTCTTGACTTTGGCGAGCATCTTTTGGCCGCGCGGGTCGTCAAAGGAGGCGAAATCGCCCACGAGGACGGCGACCTCGATTACCTGCTCCGACTTGGCAAACCGCATCTTCTTGGGCGAGCCATCGGGGTTGAGCCCCAGCCCCCGCTGGTTGCCAGTGAAGTCGAACGACTTCTCGTGTGTGTAGGCCTTGAGTTTGTGGCTGCCACGGAGTTCCTGCACCAGTTGACGGGCGTCATCGCGGGCCCCCTCACCGCGGAAGGTCGTCGCCAGTACCAGCCAGGGACCATCGCTCTCAGCCAGCGGAAACATCGACTTGGAATCGATGGAGTCCTGCGAAAACCAGGCCGTGGGGAGCCAGCCCGACTGGGCCTTGGCGTCGGCAGAGTAGCTGGCAAGGCCGGTGGCCAGCAGCACCACGAGAATCTGGAGGGATGACGCACGAACGCTCACGCTGCGGGCTCCTGATACGGCTCGGAGGCTTGCCTGTTGGCTTAGGGAGACTTGTGGGCGGGACGATAGCGGCCAGCCGCCACCGGCACCAGAGCGGTTGCCCGCCCGGAAAGACGGGAAAGATGGGCGAATGGTAGATTGGGTGGTGGTTCGGAGCGGGAATCCGGCGGGCCTGCCGGGTGGCTGCGGAAGGGTAGCTCTCATGGTGCGAAACCTGTCATTCCTGAGGTCATCGACGACCGCCCTCGTGGTGGCCGGGTGGCTAGCCACAGTGATCGTGCCGCCCACGCTTCTATTGCGCACCCGCGCAGACTGGCTTGCAGAACTGGACCGCCCCGAGGCGCAATCGAACTGGGACGCATTTCGCCGTGACATGCGGCAGCAGTCGGGCCGCGACGGGCCAGTGCAGCGGAAAGTGCGAAAAAGTGCCGAACCACCTGCACGCGTCTGGCTGCGGGACTATTTTGTCCTGGCCGTGGCGGCGTGGGTGCTGTTTGCGGGCGTGCTGGGTGGCTTTTTCTGCCTGCTCGTGGCAGGCGTGCTCCGCGGGACTTCCCCCCGGCTCAGCGTTGAATCACTGGGAACAGCCTCGCCCTCAGAGACACTATCACTTGCCGAGAATCAGACCGGCCGTCATGACGACGACGACAAACAGCACGAGCGTGATGCCGAGAACACCAAGTAGAGAAAACACGGTTGGCGACCTGCTAGTGAGATGGTGCGGCGGACGCCGCAACGCGACCCCGGTGTCTCGATGGTAAACAGCACCGCCGGTGCGAACAAGGCGGCTTGTTCGCACCGGCGGTACGACTGACGGACGGTCCGCGCCCCTGACATGTCGGGCCGTTCGTCGAATTGGCTCTGCCACTCAAGCCCACACTCGGGGTGCCAAGCAGGGGGCTCTGGCCACGTGAATCAGTCGCCCAACGGCCTGCGGAACACCTCCTCGGCAACCGTCTGGCGGGCCGTTCGGCCGACGTCATCGAGCGTCCGTCGCTGGCCCACGGTATGCCACGGAGTGACATCCGCCAATTCGGGCATGAGCTCCAGAATCTGCTCAATCAACATCGTTACCATTCGGGCCGTCGTCGTGTCCTGCGTGCGTTCGCGGATCGCTGCGGCTGTCTTCATCAGCTTCACCATCCGGGACCGCTGCAGCACCGGTCCGGAGAGTTGCCCCTCCCCTTCGACGAGGAGTTCGGCCACCGGCACTTCCAACACCTCCTGCCACTGAAGGAGATCGGAGAGCCGCAGGTCGCAGTCGGGCTGCTCCTGGCGGCGGACCGCCGCCAGCGGCGCGCCCAGCCGTCGCGAGACGTTGCGAAGCGTCACGCCCTGGAGTCTCCGCACCTCGGCGATGCGGTGGAGATGACGCTGCGGATGGTGGAGATTTCGCAGGCTTGAGTCTCCTCCGTCCACCGCGGCCCGCAAGGCATCGGAGTGTTCGAGATCAGCGACCGCCAGCGGATCGTCGAGCATGTCGTCCGCATCGTCGTCGTGGTCGTGGTCGTTTCGGTATCCGTTCCGGCAATCAACAGTGGCCATGGTTGTATCCCTCTGCTCATGGACGGGCCGCGACATCAGGCCCTCTGAATCTGACGTTCGACCGCAGTGGTCGTCTCAGGTGTTGCGGTGATTTCTCATACGCAGCGTCGCGACAGAACGTTCGCGCAGCGGTAGAAAATTTCCTGCTAATCTGCTGCCAGACACCGACGATTCCCCGTCCTTTTGTAGAGAACCCGCCATGAACCAGCCGCACCAGCCCACAGAACGCATAGAGCCGCCATGTCCGTCCCCCGTCGCGTTGCCACCGGTCGGTTATCACGAACTGCAGCGGACGCTGGCCTGGGGGGACCTGGGCCGCCGGACCGTGCTGATGGCCCGCGGGGCCGATGCCGTCCGGTTCATCGACAATTTCACGACGGCCGCCGTCTCCCCACTCGCAGCCGCCACGGGCACCGAAGGCTTCTTCGCCGACTCCCGGGGCTGGGTGCTCGCGCTGGCGAACATTCTCCGCACCGACGAGGGCATCTGGATGGATGCTCCGGCGGAACTGGCCACGACGCTGTACGACCACCTGGAGCACTATCACATCCGTGAACGGTTCGACCTGCAGGATGAGTCCGACTCGTTTGCTCACCTGATCCTCGCGGGACCGCAGGCCGATGCGTGGCTGGCAACACGGCTGAGTGTGCAGCCACCCGCGGAACTCCTCCATCACGTCGGCGGCCTGCTCGGCGAGATCCCCGTGGCGATGGTCCGCGTCGACTGGTACGGACCGTCGGGGTTTCTGATCCGCACGGCCGCAGTCCACCACGAGCAACTGGTCGCCTGGATGGAGACACAGGGCGTTCCCCGGGCATCCGTTGCCGCGTGGGAGGCTGCCCGCATCGAGGCGGGCACGCCCACCTCAATCGATATTCCCGAGAAGACACTGCCGCAGGAACTGGATCGCGACAGACGAGCCATCTCGTTCACCAAGGGCTGCTATCTCGGTCAGGAGACCGTGGCGAGAATTGATGCCCTGGGACATGTCAACCGCCGGCTCGTGGCGGTCGCCATCGATGGCGGCTTCCATCATGCTGCCGGCGCGGTCGTCCGAGCCGGAGACGAGGTCGTCGGACGACTGACGTCGGTCGGCTATTCACCTGCTCTCGGCGGCTGGCTTGGGCTCGGACTGCTGCACGCGAAAGCACTTGATGCGGGGAGATCTCTGGAGGTGGATGGCGATCCGGCCCGTGTGGTGGCGGTGCCGCTGCCCGCGACGCACAACGACAATGCACCGTCGGCCGACGTGCCACTCGACGAAGGAGAACTCCTGCTCGACACCAAACGGTTCCGGGTCGTGCGGCTGACGGAACCGTGTGCAGATGGCAGCCGCCGCCACCGCGAGGTCGTCCGTCATCCAGGCAGTGTGGTGGTCGTGCCGCTGGTGTCGCAGCACGAGGTCTGTCTGGTGGAGGTGGTTCGCGTGGCCGTCGGTCGAACGCTGCTGGAACTCCCCGCCGGCACGCTCGACCGGGTCGAATCGCTGGAGGAGGCGGCACGGCGGGAACTGGCCGAGGAGACCGGCTACCGTGCCGGCCGGATCGCACCCGCCGGTGACATGTGGATGTCACCGGGCATCCTCCGGGAGCGGATGCATCTCTTCGTGGCCGAGGACCTCGTCGCAGGTCCGCAGGCGCTCGAGCCGGGAGAGCAGATCCGCACCCGTGTGGTCGCCTGGGACGAGGCCATCGCGATGTGCCTCGATGGCCGGATCGACGACGCGAAGACGATTGCCGGACTGCTGCTGACGCATGCCCGCCGCCGCGGCTAAGCCAGTTGCGTCGGCTTGAGAGCTTCTGTGATGGAGGCCGATGGCCTGCGGTCGAGCAGAAACAGCACGCCGCCCATTAGTCCGGTGAGGATGGTCGCGAGAAACCAGAGCAGGCCGATGGCCACGGCCACATCCTTCGGAACTCCGGCAGGGGCGAGCAGCAGCACGAGACCGCCCTCGCGAACACCCACGCCGTTGATGCTGAGCGGCACCACCATTACCAAGGCCACCAGCGGCACCACCGCAAACCATGTCGAGAGCGGCAGTGCCACGCCGACCCCCCGCGCGATGAGTGCCACGGCCAGCGACCCCCCTGCCTGCACCAGCAGGCTCCAGCCAACGGCGCGGGTCATCAGACTGGGCCGCATGCTGTACGGCAGCAGTTGGGCGATGAAGTGACGGGCAGCATGTCCCTCCGGCACAATCGTCAGCACGCGATCGAGCGAGCCGACGAGTATCCAGAACGCCAGGAGCGCGGCCCCCAGCAAGCCGCCGCCCACAGCCAGCGTGGCGGAAAGGCCCAAGCCCCATTCCTTGGCGATCAGGGCCGTGCCCCCCAGCACACCGAGCGCCGCCAGGCCCGTGAGCCGATCGGCGAGCACGGTGCATCCGGCCAACAGCCGGCCCGATGTCGAGTCGGCGAGGCGATAGGCCTTGACCACGTCACCGCCGATCGAGGATGGCAGGCAGAGGTTGAAGAACAGTCCCTCGAAGAACCGCCAGACGAACGTCGTCACAGGAAACGGAAAGCCGATCGGATAGGCAAGGGCGGCCCACCGAACGGCGGCGAGCACCTGTACGATCACACCAACGGCGAAGCCCGCGAACCACCAGCGCCAGTCGCAGTGCTCGAGCAGTGCTCGCAGTTTGGGCCACTCGATTCCCCGCAGGACGACGGCCATCAGGCCCAGCGTTGCCGCCAGTCGCAGTGTCAGCGTGAGCCAGCCCGGCAGACGGCGAACGGGACGGGAATCGGTCGGATTGGTGGTCGCTTGATTCATGGGGCGG
>Ga0164294_10005088_pt1 | contig 11317 bp, 13 predicted proteins | sample GEODES005metaG_FD_111479 | JGI IMG/M metagenome (GOLD analysis project Ga0164294, IMG submission 111479) | Oligotrophic lake water microbial communities from Sparkling Lake, Wisconsin, USA - GEODES005 metaG | ecosystem: Environmental > Aquatic > Freshwater > Lake | place: USA: Sparkling Lake...
GCCAATCCGTGGAGCTTCCTCACCACCTTCCCGGTGCCGTGCAGCTTCACCGCGTGGCGGCCGATCTTCGGCAATTATGCGGGGGTCGGCTACACGGTGTCGGGCGTCGCCTTCCAGGCATCGACGGGCGCGAACGATTATATCCACCCGGTCGGCGGCGGCGGCTGGCTGTACAACAGCGCGGCGAACGGCGGGGCGCTTTCGGGCACGGGCGTAGACCAGCCGCGCGACGGGGCGGCGTCGATGGGGGCGGCGACGGGCTATCCGCTGACGATCCCCGCCGCGGCGACCGACGCCAATACCGCGACGCTGACGCCGGGCTTCGCCGCAGGGGACTGGAACACGCTTTCCAGCGTCGATCCGAGCGACGGCGGCAACGCCCATTATCTGATGGTGCGCACGCTCATCCCCTATCAGGCGAACTGGGGCGGGGCGGTGCAGGTCGGCACGGCGGGCTGGACCGGGGTGCCGGCGATCAACGCAGGTTTCGATTATGCGCCGGCGCCGTACAAGAACAGCGATGTCGTGACCGATCCGTCGGTGAGCGTGACGGGCTTCGGCAACAACACGGTCACCGCTTTGCTCGGCATCCAGTTCCTGAGCGAGCAGCCGGTGATCTCGGTCGGCACGGTCGGCGACAGCACCTCGGCCGGGCAGACGACCGCGCAGGGCATCGCGCCCTATACGACGCGGGCGACGCTGCAGCTGACCAACGAGACCGGAACCTGCTTCACGCCGGTCAATGCGGCGTGGGGCGGGGCCTCCAGCAATTTGTTCTGGCCGACGGCGCGGGGCATCTTCGCCTTCTCGCGCCCGCAGATCGTGTTCGTCCAGTCGTGGACGTCGAACGACACGAACGACAGCCAGGCGGCGGTCGACAAGACCTTCGCGCGGATGATGCAGCTGGCCGAACAGGTGCGATCGTGGGGCGGCGTGCCGATCCTGGTGACGCCGCTGCCGCGCGAGCCTTCGAGCATGGCGGTGGCCGGGCGGCTGGCGGGGTGGAAGTACATCCGCCAGCGCGTGCTGGCGGCGGGGCGGCACGGGGCTTTGGTGTTCGATGCGACCCCGGTGGTGGGCGACGTGAACACGGGGCTCTACCTGCCCGGCATGTCGAACGACGCGATCCATCCCAACGACACGGGCGCGAGCGCGCTGGTGCCGGGGGCCAAGGCGGCGATCCGCAAGGCGATGGGGCTTTAGCGGGCATTTCCCCTCCCTGTTCAGGGAGGGGCAAAAGGCAGGAGACTTCGAAATGACATGTTTGCAACCCATCGCTGCGGCGGTGGCGGGGGTGGTGCGCGCCGATGCGATCGCGCCGCCGGAGGCCGCGGTGGCGGCGGTGAAGGACTATCTCAGGATCGCGGGCGATGCCGAGAATGCGTTGATCGCGCGGCTGGTCGCGGTGGCGATCGGGCATGGCGAGGATTTCATGGGATCGGCGCTGATCGCGCGGCCGATGCGCCAGTGGCTGGCCTGCGCGAATTCCGCCTGGCAGCGGATCGTGCGTGCGCCGGTGGTGTCGATCGACGCGGTCGAGGCGGTGGCGAACGACGGCTCCGCCACGGCGCTGCCGATCGAGGCCTATGCGATCGATATCGACGCGGCCGGCGATGGCTGGGTGCGCGTGCTGGACGCAGGGGCGGCGACGCGGCTCCGCGTGCGCTTCACGGCGGGACTGGCGAGCGCGTGGGACGAGCTTCCGGAAGGGGTCGCGCAGGGCGTGATCCGCATGGCCGGGCATTTCTTCACGCACCGCGACAAGCCTGACGAGACGGCTTTGCCGCCCGCGATGGCGGCTCTGTGGTGGCCGTGGCGGAGGATCAGGCTGTGAGCGCGGCGTCGGAATTCGCCGGGCGGATCGGCGAGCGGGTGACCCTGTCGCGGCCGGTCGCGGATCGCGATGCGCTCGGCGGCTGGACCGGGGGCTGGCGGGCGACCGACACCGTCTGGGCGGAGGTCGAGCCCGAGGCGAAACCTTTGTTCTGGCGCGTGACGCTGCGGCCGGCGGCGCTGTTCGTCGGCGATCGGATCGACTGGGGGGCGGAGACGCTCAGGGTCCGCTCGGTCCGGATCGATCCGGAGGCGCCCGATCGCATGGTCGCCATCGCGGAGCAGGAGCCGTGAGCGCGCAGGCCGAATTGCAGGCGGCGCTGGTCGCGGCGCTGGCGGGCGTCGCGAACGGCGTGTTCGACGGGCCGCCCGCCGATGCGGTGCTGCCGTACCTCTCGATCGAGGGCGGGCTGACGACCGACTGGAGCACCAAGAGTGCGCGGGGGCGCGAGCATCGCATCGGCATCACCGTGCGCGAGGAGAATGCGCGCGCGGCGCGGCTGCGCGGGCTGCTCGATGCGGTGGCGGAGGCGATCGAGGCGCTGCCGGCCGAGCTGCCGGGGCACCGCATCGCGAGCATCGCCTTCCTCAAGGAGGATATCGTGCGGAGCGACACCGAGCCCTGGGCGGGGACGATCCGATATCGGGTGCGGACACTCGAAACCTGACCTCCCCAGCACCGCTCGGGGAGGTTTTTTTATGATCAGGAGCACATCATGGCTGTGGAGAAGGGCAAATATTTCCTGCTGAAGGTGGGGGATGGGGCGCCGACGCCGGCGTTCACCACCGTGGCGGGGCTGCGCACGACGCAGATGTCGATCGCCGGGGAAACGGTGGTCGTCACCAACAAGGGATCGGGCGGGTGGCGCGATCTGCTTTCGGGGGCGGGGACGCGTTCCGTCTCGGTATCGGGCGGGGGCGTGTTCACGGGATCGGCGGCTGAGGCGCGGATCAAGGCCAATGCGCTGGCCGGGTTGGTCGACGATTATCAGATCACCTTCGAAAGCGGCGACGCGATGCAGGGCAAATTCCTGATCAGCCGCCTCGACTATGCCGGCGATTACAATGGCGAGCGCAATTACACGCTGGCGCTGGAGAGCAGCGGCCAGGTGGTGTCGCTGTGAGCGCGGTCGAGCTGACGGCCGGCCCCGCCAATCCGGCGCGGGGCGAGGCGGCGATCACGGTCGCCGGGCTGACGCTGACTTTGCGGCCGACCTTCGCGGCGCTGGTGCGGGTGGAGGAGGAACTGGGGCCTTTGCTCCAGTGGGTCGAGAAAGCGGCGATCGGGGGCGTGACGCTCGGCGAGATCGTCGGGCTGTTCTGGCACTGCCTGGTCGATAGCCCGGGCGAGATCACGCGCGAGAAGCTGGGCGAGGCGGTGGTCGAGGCGGGGATCGCTGCGGCGACGCCGATCCTGAAGGCGCTGATCGTGCAGATCCTGAAGGGGCTGTGAGCCTCCACCCCACTCCGTTCGTGTCGAGCGAAGTCGAGACACATCTTCGAGCGAAGCGAGAAGCCTCGGCTACGGGCACCCATGAAAGTATTACTTTCATGGGACCCTCGCTCGGCAATGCCCCTCGACTGCGCTCGGGGCGAACGGAGCGTTTTCAGGAGAGCGCCTCCCGCCTCGCGGGGCTGGCCGGGGCGCTGCTCGGGTGGCGGCCGGAGGAATTCTGGCGGGCGACGCCGGAGGAACTGGCGGGCGTGCTCGCGGCGCTGCGGCCCAGCCCAGAGGGCGCGAGCGGCGCCGATCTCAGGACATTACAGGAGATGTTTCCCGATGGATGAGGAATTGAACGGCCTCGTGATCGGCGTGCGCGCCGACACGGGCGCTTTCGCGCGCGATGTCGCGGCGATGCGGAGCGAATTGGAGCAGGGTGTCGGCGCTGGCGCGTCGCGGGCGGGGGCGAGCATCGAGGGCGCGCTGCTCAAGGCGACGCGGACGGGCAAGCTCGGCTTCGACGATCTGAAGGCGGTGGCCTTGAAGGCGATGGACGAGATTGCGGCGGCGGCGCTGCGCGGGGCGACCGGGGGTGGCGGGGGCCTTGCCGGGTTGGCAAGCGGGTTGCTGGCGACGGTGCTGGGTCTGCCGGGGCGGGCCACGGGCGGGCCGGTGTCGCCGGGGGCGGCCTATCTGGTCGGCGAGCGCGGGCCGGAGCTGTTCGTGCCGACGTCGAGCGGTTCGGTCGCGCCGATCGCGGCGGGCGGCGGGCGCGAGGTGAAGGTTTCGATCTCGGTCGCGGCGCCAGCGGGGAGCGCTCCGCAGGCGCTGGCGCAATCGGGGCGGCAGGTGGCGCGGGCGGTGGCGGCCGCGCTCGCCCGAGCGGAGGGCTGAGATGGCGGGGAGGCTGGCAAGGCCGGGCGAGCAGCCGCGGCAAGGTTTCATCAAGCGCTTCGATCCGCGTTTCTGGACGGTCAATTTCCCGCGGCCGATGATGGCGGCGGTGACGACGACCGCGCCGGATGCGCTGGTGGTGGATGCGGTCTTCTATCGGCAGGACGATCTCGCCGGGCTGATCTGGGAGAGCGAGGACCGGTTCGATCATCCGCTGCTGAGCTATGAGAGGAGCCAAGATTTCCGGCGGTGCGTGCTGCGGTTTCGCTGGCAGTCGACGGGTGTGATGGCGCTCGACCAGGTCAATGGGCCGACGCTGACGATCGAGGGGCGCGACGCCGAGGGAGCCCCGCGCAGCTGGTACGTGCGGCTGTGGAATTATGCGGTGGGATCGCCGACCGATGCGGTGGTGACGCTGGATTTCGCCACGCTCGACGGTGGCTTCTTGCTGCCGGGCGAGGCCGATCCGGTGTTTGCCGGAGACATCGACCGGCTGTTCGTGTCGCTGGTGGCGCCGGGGTACACGGGGGCGGATGCGGCGCTGGAGGCGGCGGTCGAGGGGCGGGTGACGCTGTCCGATATCGCGTGCGACGGATCGGGATCGGTGCTGGCGATCGGCGATGCGATGGTGCCGGCGCACAGCCTGCGGATCGCGACCGGATACGACGATTGCTACAACCAGACGCCCGCGCGGGTGCTGCGGACGGCGCTGCACCTCGGCTATCGCGGCGCGCTCAACCATTATGTCGGGATGAGCCATTATTTCCGGCTCGAGCCCGCGAGTGGCGGCTATTACGTCAGCCTTGCGGGCGGGGTGCTGAATGCGCCGTGCGCGGCGTGGCACGCGGCGTTTCTGGCCGAGGCGAAGACGCTCGGGTTCGCGCCGATCCTGTCGCTGTCCTACGAATTGTTCGACCAGCATTGCTAGGGTGACTGGAAGCAGCGGGCGTTCGATGGGTCGCCCGCGCAGACCGGGTGGGTGCCGCCTTCGACCCTGCTCTCGCCCGCGCATGCCGGGGCGATGGGGTATCTGCGAAGCGTCGCGCTGGCGTTCGTGGGGCTGGCGCAGGCGGCGGGGCTGCCGGTGCGCTTCCAGATCGGCGAGCCCTGGTGGTGGGTGATGCCCGATGGGCGGCCGTGCCTCTACGATGCGGCGGCGGTGGCGGCGCTCGGAAGCGCGCCCGAGATCGCCGACGTGCGTGGAAGCTTGAGCGCGGGGCAGACGGCGTTGCTCGATGCGGCGGGGGCGCTGCTAGCGGACTCCACGGCCGCGCTTTGTGCGGCGGTGCGCGGGGCGGCGGCCGACGTCGAGACGCTGCTGCTCGTTTATCTGCCGAGCGTGCTTCCGGGCGAGGTGCGGCGCGCGAACCTGCCGCTCGGCTGGGCGAGCCCGGCGTTCGATGTGTTGCAGATCGAGGATTATGACTGGGTGCAGGCGGGCGATACCGGCGCGACGGCGCGGGGTGTCGGCGAGGTGCTGGCGCGGCTCGGCTACGCCATTTCGGACACGCATTACCTGAGCGGCTTCGTGCTGCGGGGCGAGGATGCCGATGCTTTCTGGCCGAGGATCGAGGCTGCGGCGGAGGCGGCTTCTGCGCGCGGCCATGCCGAGCGCTTCGTCTGGGCGCTGCCGCAGATGGCGCGCGACGGCTTCGTTCATTTCGAACTGGGGGAGGAGGATATGCAGGCGTTCGATGACGTGCTGTTTCCATTGGCTATCGGGAAAGGCGCGAGCGTTGAGCCGGGCTTTTCGACGGCGATCGTGGCGAGTGCGGGTGGGGCCGAGCAGCGCAATGTCGACTGGGCGCAGGCGCGGCTCCGCTACGATGCCGGGCCGGGGGTGCGATCCGAGGCGGACGTGCAGGATCTGCTGCGCTTCTTCCGGGCGCGGCGGGGTGCGGCGCGGGGTTTCCGCTTTCGCGATCCGATCGACGACAGTTCGAACGGGTCGACCGATATGCCGGGCTTTGCGGACGTGCGGATCGGGACGGGCGATGGCGTGACGACGCGCTTCCCGCTCGTCAAATTCTACGGCGAGGAGGAGGCCGAGGTGCGGCGGATCACGCGGCCGGTTTCCGGGAGCGTGGCGGTCGGCGTCGGCGGAATCGAGCGGTTGACCGGGTGGACGGTCGAGGAGGGCGGGATCGTCGCTTTCGCCGTGGCGCCCGCAAGTGGGCTGGCGGTGACGGCGGGCTATCGCTTCGACGTGCCGGTGCGCTTTGCCGAGGATCGGCTGGCCCTGTCGTTGCCGACGGCGCTGGCGGGCGAGGCGGCGTCGGTGCCTTTGGTCGAGATCCGCGAGGGCGTGGCGTGACGGCGGCGTGGCTCGATCCCGAGCTCACGACCCTGGCCTTCTGCTGGCGGCTCGACCGGCGCGACGGCGTGAGCCTCGGCTTCACCAGCCATGATCGTGATCTTGTCATCGACGGGCTCGCCTATCGCGCGGCGCCGGGGATGACGCCGTCGGCGATCAGCGTGTCGGACGGGTTCGAGGTCGATACGCTCGACATCGCGGGCGCGCTGACATCGGATGCGATCACCGAGGGCGACATGGCGGCGGGGCGCTGGGACGGCGCGGGCGTGCGGCTGTTCGCGGTCGACTGGAGCGATCCGGCAAACGTGCTGCACCTGACGCGCGGGATGCTGGGCGATGTCTCGATCCGCGATGGCGCCTTCTCGGCGGAGTTGAAGGGGCCGACGGCGATGCTGGAGCGGCCGGTGGTCGAGCAGACCTCGCCCGAATGCCGTGCGAGTCTGGGGGATCGGAGGTGCCGGGTCGATCTCGCGCCGAGGACGAAGGTCGCACGGGTGACGGCGGTGGCGGGGCTGGTGCTGACGCTCGATGCGGAAGAGCCTTCGGCGAACGCTTATGGCTATGGGCGGATCGACTGGATCGATGGCGCGAACAGCGGGCTTTCCGCTTTGGTCGCGGTGTCGGACGGCGCGGAAGTGACGCTGCGCGAGGCGCCGGCCTTCCCTGTCGAGCCCGGCACGCGACTGCGGATCACTGAGGGCTGCGACCGCAGCCTCGCCACCTGCCGCGACCGCTTCGCCAACGCCGCCAATTTCCGGGGCGAGCCCTACCTTCCGGGCAACGACCTTCTCACCCGCTACCTGGGGAGCTGACTTATGACACAGGATGAGATCGTGGCCGCCGCGCGCGGCTGCGTCGGCGCGCGCTTTCGGCCGATGGGCAGGAGCGCGCGTTTCGGGCTGGATTGCGTGGGGGTGGCGGCGACGGCGTTCGGCCGGATCGGGCCATCGGGCTATGCGATGCGTGGCGGATGCGCGACCGACATCGCGGCGCGGATCGACGGCTTCGGGCTGGTGCGGGTCGAGACGCCCGCGCCGGGGACACTGGCGCTGATCGCGGCGGGCCCCACGCAATATCATCTCGCGGTGCTGACCGACGCGGGCTTCGTCCATGCCGATGCGCGGTTGCGCAAGGTCGTCGAGACGCCGGGCGTGCCAGACGAAATCATCGCGCTCTGGCGGGAGTCCTGACGATGGCGACGCTTGTTCTGACGACGGTCGGCACGCTGATCGGCGGGCCCATCGGCGGCGCGATCGGCGCGCTGATCGGCAACGGCATCGATCACAGCCTGCTGGCACCCAGCCGCAAGGGGCCGCGGCTCGGCGATCTTTCGGTGCAGACGTCGAGCTATGGCAGCGCCATCCCCAAGATCTTCGGCACGATGCGCGTCGCGGGCACGGTGATCTGGGCGACCGACCTGCGCGAGGATGCGCATAGCTCGGGCGGCGGCAAGAGCGGGCCGAAGACGACGAGCTATTCTTACTCGGCCAATTTCGCGGTGGCGCTGTCGGGGCGGCGGATCGCCGGCGTCGGGCGGATCTGGGCGGACGGCAATCTGCTGCGGGGGTCTGCCGGTGACTGGAAGAGCGAGACCGGGTTTCGGCTGTATTGGGGTGACGAGGATCAGCCGGTCGATCCGCTGATCGCATCGGCCGAAGGGATCGGGTCGGCACCGGCGCATCGCGGCATCGCTTATGTGGTGTTCGAGGGGCTGCAGCTGGCCGACTATGGCAATCGCATCCCGTCGCTGACTTTCGAGGTCTTCGCCGACGAAGGCGATGTGACGGTCGCGGATATCGCGGTGGCGCTGGGCGAGGGCGCGCTGGCGGGGAGCGGCGGTGCTTCGCTCGGTGGCTATGCGGCGAGCGGGGAGAGCGTGCGGGCGGCGCTGGAAGCGCTGGCGGCGGGATTTCCGATGCCGCTCAGCGATGATGGCATGCAGTTGCGGATCGCGGCGGGCGACGCCGTGACGCTCGACGATGCGGCCCTGGGCGCGAGCGACAACGACAGGGCGCAACCGGCGCGGGTCGCAGATCGCCGGGCGGCGGCGTCGCTGCCCGACGAGGTGGCGCTTAGCTATTACGATCCCGATCGCGATTATCAGGCGGGGCTGCAGCGGGCGCGGCGTGACGGCATCGGCGTGCGCTCGCAATCGATCGAGCTGGCGGCGAGCCTGTCGGCGGCCCAGGCCAAGGCGACGGCCGAGCAGGCTTTGGCGCGCGCCTGGGCCGGGCGGACCGAGCGGAGCGCGCAAGCGCCGTGGCGGTGGATCGAGGCGCGGGCCGGCTCGCGGGTCACGCTCGATGGCGTGGGCCTTCGCGTGAAACGCTGGGCGCTGGAGAAGATGGTGCTGAGCTTGTCGCTCACGCAGGAGGAGGCCGCCGTCACCGCGCACGCGACGGCCGGGCGGGCGACCTCCGCACTCGATGCGTCGGCGGGCACGACCGTCCTCGCGCTGCTCGATCTGCCGCCTTTGTCCGATACGCCTGCCGATGCGCTGCAACTCTGGCTTGCCGCGGCGGGGACGGGCGCGGGCTGGCGGCGGGCGGAGGCGAGCCTGAGTCTCGATAATGGCGCGAGCTGGTCGGCGCTCGGGCGGACGGCGTTGCCGGCGGTGATGGGCATTGCGGTCGGGGTGATCGGTGACGGCCCGCGCGATGCGATCGATGGGCGGAATGCGATCGAGATCGAGCTGTTGCATGACGGCATGACCCTGCAGTCGGCCGATCTCGATTCCCTGATCGCGGGGGCGAACCCGGCTTTGCTGGGCGATGAGCTCTTCCAGTTCGGGGACGCCGAGCAGCTTACGGCGACGCGCTGGCGGCTGAGCCGGCTGATCCGCGGACGGCGCGGAAGCGAGTGGGCAATGGCGGGCCACGGACCAGGCGAGCGCTTCGTGCTGCTCGACGAGGCGCGGTTGCTGCCGATCGCGGTGCCGCTCGCGGCGCTCGGGACTGTCGCGACGGTCGGCGCGGTCGGCCCCGGCGATGGCGGGGTCGCGGTGAACACGTCCTGCGCCATCGTCGGGCGGGCGTTGCGGCCGCCGGCACCGGTCCATCTTTCGGCCGAGCGCGCCAGCGACGGCGCGATCCGCTTCGGCTGGGTGCGCCGCAGTCGCATCGGCTGGGCCTGGATCGACGGCAGCGATGCCCCGCTCGGCGAGGATGCCGAGCTTTATGCGGCTTCGATCCAGCCCGAGGTCGGCGCTGCGCGGACCGTGGAGGTCGGGACACCGGAGTTTCTCTACGACGCGGCGATGCAGGCGGCGGACGGTGCGGCCGGGGCGGGCAGCGTTACGCTGTCGGTAAGCCAGCTCGGCACGCGCGGGCCGAGCCTGCCCGCCGCGACGGCGACATTCACTTTCTGAAGGAGGCGAAGATGGTCGATCAGACAGCGCGGCTGGGCCTGCCGTTACTTGCCGCGGGCCAGGCGCAAAAGGAAATCAGCCACAATGCTGCACTCGCGATGCTCGATGTGCTGGTGCAACCGGTGGTCCATCGCTTCGGCGACAATGACCCGCCGGTCGCGCCGGTCATTGGGCAAAGCTGGATCGTGGGTTCCGCGCCGACCGGCGACTGGACCGGCCAGCCCCACGCGATCGCGACCTGGCGGGGCGAAGGTTGGGAATATTTAATGCCGGCAGAGGGCTCCCGCTTTTGGGTCGTGGCCGACGGGTTGTGGGCGGGCTTCGGGGAAGGTGGCTGGACGCGCGGGATCTTACCCTGTGTCAGCCTGAAAATCGGCGGCGATCAAGTAGTTGGCGCGCGGCAGCCGGCTATCGCCGCCCCGACCGGCGGAAGCACCGTCGACACCGAGGCGCGCACGGCGCTCGCCGCCGTGATTGTGGCACTAAAGACACACGGTCTCATCGCTGTTTGAAAAATTTATTGCGATGCCGGAACCCCGGGTTCGTTTCGGTGTTTGGCCTTTCGATGTCGAGGGTCCCGGATCGCGCTGCAATGCAGAAATGCACTGCGGAGGATGCAGAAAGAGACATTTCGGCAACAGTCCAGATTTTTGCGCGCTTGCGCGGAAATCAAGGTTTGATTAGGTAGTTCCGACAGTTCCGTAGGACCTCCACAGTAAAAGGGGATCAGAATGCGCAAGATTGCCATAATGGCCGCGCTCGCTTCGACCGCGCTTTCCGCGCCGGCGTTTGCCAAGGATAAGGCTTGGTACGTCGGTCTCGAAGGCGGTGGTACCATCGTCGAAGACACCAACATCAATATCGGTGCGATCAACAAGATCGATAAGACCGATCAGAAGGTCGGCGCAGACGTCGACGCGATCGTCGGCTACGACATCGGCGCGTTCCGCATCGAAGGCGAAGTCGGCTACAAGTATGCCAAGGTCAAGGATCACCAGACCTCGGCGACGATCACGGGTCTGCCGGCAAACACCTACAGCTCGCACTCGGGTCACACCGAAGTGCTCAGCTTCATGGCGAACGGCCTGTTCGACTTCGGCAGCGACGATGGCCTGCAGGGCTATGTCGGTGGCGGCGTCGGTGTCGCCCGCGTCAAGTACAACAGCTACCGCCTGAACGGTGGTGCGGTGTTCCTCGACGGCTCGGACAGCCGCTTCGCCTTCCAGGGCATCGCCGGCATCCGTTATCCGGTGACGACGCACATCGACATCGGCGCCAAGTACCGCTTCTTCAACGTCTACGGCGTGCGTATCCCGTCGTCGACGCTGAACCCGGCGGCGCTCGGCCCGTCGACGGCCAAGTATCGCTCGCACAGCCTGCTCGCGACGCTGACCTACAACTTCGGCGAACCGCCGGCACCGCCGCCGCCGCCGCCGCCGCCGCCTCCCCCGCCGCCGCCTCCCCCGCC
>Ga0164294_10005090_pt1 | contig 11316 bp, 7 predicted proteins | sample GEODES005metaG_FD_111479 | JGI IMG/M metagenome (GOLD analysis project Ga0164294, IMG submission 111479) | Oligotrophic lake water microbial communities from Sparkling Lake, Wisconsin, USA - GEODES005 metaG | ecosystem: Environmental > Aquatic > Freshwater > Lake | place: USA: Sparkling Lake...
CAGCCTGTCGCTCCGGCCCGGCTTTCGCATCGCGGGCGCCCTCTTTGTGCCCGAGGATCCCACCCCGGCCGGCGTGATCGTGCCCCATGGGCACTTTGATCAAGGCAAGAGCGCCCCCGAGTCGCAGGAGATCGCCCACCGCCTCGCGCGCCGGGGCGCCCGGGTGCTGCTGATCGACAGCCCCGGGGTGGAGGAGTGGACGGTGCCTGGCCGCCTGCTGCACTTCGCCGAGGGCCTGCATCACCGCGCCTTCCTCGCCGCGGGCGGCAGCAGCGCCCTCGCCCTGCAGGTGGCGCTGCTGCGGCGCGGCCTCGACCTCCTCCAAAGTGAGGGCGCCGAGCGGATCGGCGCGACGGGGGCCAGCGGCGGGGCCGTGCTCTCCTTCTACCTGCTGGCCGCCGAACCCCGGGTGGAGGTGGCGGCCCTGGCCTCCTTCGTGCCGATCCCCCGGGAGGCCCGCCCGAGCGGCTGCGCCTGCGATCAGCTCCCGGGCTGGCCGGGGCCCGATCCCGGCTTGCTGGCCCTGGCCGACCGCCCGAGCCTCTGGCTCTCCGAGGTGCCCCAACCGCGGCCGGCGGGCCTCGGCGAGGCCGCAGAATTCAAGGTCTTGGAGGGTCCGCACGGCTACCCGGCGCCGATGCAGGAGGCCGCCCTCGACTTTCTGGCGGAGCACCTGCCCCTGCGCGACCCGGTCGACGAGGGGCCGCTGCCCTTGCTCGACCTGCGCACCGAGGGGCCCACCCCCGGCGCCCTCGGCATCCTCGATCTCCCCCTGCGGCCAGAAGCCCGCTGGTCGGCCCAACCCCTCCCGGCGGTGCCCTGGCTGGGCGCGTGCGAAGGCAGCGGCCCCCGCGTGCTCGTCGCCGGCGGCGGCCCCGAAGACCTCGCGGCTCTGCGCGGCGCGGGCCTCGCGCCCTGCCCGGTGGACCTGCCCGAGGACGAGATCGGCGTGGAGGAGGCGATCGGCCGGGGCGGGGCCTATGCCGATCGCCAGGCGGGAGGCCTGCAGGCGGCGGCAAAAAAGTTAGGTGTAACGTATGTTTACGCGGTTCGGGCCTGGGGGCTGCCGGCCAGCGCCCTGGGCCTGCCCTTCGTCGTACGCGAGCCCCTGCGTTCGGCGGCGGCGGTCGACCCGGCGCGCGATCCCGCCTGGGTGCATGTCCCCGGGGCCTGGTGGGGGGCTGTGGATGCCGCCCTGGCCCCAGCCCTGGCCACCGGCGACGACCCCCTCAGCCTCGCCGCGGCCCTACAAGCAGCCGGGCGCTGAGGGCGTCTTCGGGCAGGGGGGCTGGGAAGGCGGGCCCGATCAGCGGCCGGCTGTTGGCGGTGTGGATGAAGAGCCGCTCGCCGTCGGGCTTGTCGGTGAGCGCGGCCCCCAGCGCCCGCGAGGTGTAGGTGGGTTCGAGGCGCAGGCCGTCGCAGTCAAGGGGGGCGCCCTGGGGGTGCGGGTGGCCGTAGCCGGCGCCAAGCCAGTCGGTGCGCAGCACGAAGCCATCGAGCAGGGGGCCGTCGACGCTGCGGCCCCGGAGGGCGAGGCGGGCGAGGCGGCGGAGGTTCGGCCGGCTGAGCAGGGGCAGGCGGGTGACGGCGATGGCCTGCACGCGGGCGGGGAGGCCGCCAAGGCGAAGGCCGGCCCAGAGGCCAACGGCGGTGCCGCCGCTGCCGAGGGCCACATAGACGTCGCGGGGGGCGGGCATCCGGCCGGCGGCGACATCGGCGCAGAGCTCGAGCCCGAGGTCGACGGCGCCCTGAATGCCGTCGGCGTCGCTGCCGCCGGGGGGCACCCAGTGGCAGGGCTGGCCGGCGTCGAGGCGGGCCCGCAGGGTCGCCCACGGCAGCCCAAACAGGCTCGATGCGGCGAAGATCCTCACCCCCAGCGCGCGACAGAGGCCAAGGTTGCGCGCGGCGTGGGGCGTGTAGGGCTGGGGGAGCAGCACGGCAAACACCCGGTCGGCCCCGGCGTAGATCGCGGTGGCCAGCACATGATGCGAGCCGGCGGCCCCAAAGGTGAGGATCGGCTGGCCCGCTGCCCGCGGCAGGATGTAGGCCAGCTTGCGAACCTTGTTGCCGCCGTAGGGGCCGCCGGCGAGGTCTTCGCGCTTCACCCACAGGCCGAGGGCCGGGTGGGCCTCCACCGGCGTGGGCGCTTGGGGCGGCAGGGCGGTGGGAGGGGGTGTCACCGCGATAGCGTAGCGCGCCGCCGCCTCCTCGCCGCTGGAGCCTTCATGCCGCCCCTCGCTGTCTCGGCCCAGGCCCCGCGCCTGCACCTTCGGCCTCTCTTTGGCGAGGCCCTGCACAGCCCGGGGCCGCGCATGGCGCTGTGCTTTGTGCGGCACTTCGGCTGCCCGGCCGCGCGGGCGGCCCTGGCCGAGATGAACGCCCTGGCCAACCGTTTCGACAAGGCCGGCGTGGCCCTGGTGGCCGTGACGGCGGGGCCGCTGGCCCAGGCCCGCGACTTCGTCTCGCGCTACCACACGCTGCACGCCCTGGTGGTCGACGAGGGGCCCCTGCGGGCGGACTTTGGCCTGGAGCGCGGCCCGGCGGGGCGGGCGCGGCTGGGCGGCCTGCTGCGGCACCCCCTCGTGGCGCTGCAGGCGGCGGCCCTGGGGCACCGGGTGGCGGGGGCCGATGAGGGGGCTCTGCCCGCCGAATTTGGCCTGGAGGCCGATGGGCGGGTGGGCTTTGTTCACGCGCCCAGGCGCTGGGATGCGGCCCCCGACTTCGCCGGCCTGCTCGCCTGGGCGGGGGCTTAGAGGGGCTCGACCTTCGAATTGATCGGCGCCAACAGCAAGATCATCACCACCGTGATTCCATAGAGCAGGCAGGTGGCCAGGATGGGCTTGTCTTTGTAGAGGGTCTCGTCGGGCGCCCCGCCCTCGTTTTTGGCGCGCACAAGGTACATGTAGCGAAAGACGCCATAGAGCACAAAGGGCATCGTCAACATCAGCCACGGGGTGGGCGAACCCAGGGCCGTGTAGAGCGCGTAGGAGATGATGGTGCCGGAGGACGTGACGGCCTGCAGCTCTTGGACGAGCTCGGGGCTGTACTCCTGGAGGATCTTGCGCGTGGTGCGGGCCCGGTCTTCGAGCAGCATCAGCTCGCCCCGGCGCTTGTTGAAGCCGAGGAAGAGGGCGAAGAAGGCGGTGCAGGCGAGCAGCCAGACGCTGGGGTACACGTCAATCGCCACGGCTCCGGCGATGGCACGCCAGACAAAGCCGCTGCTGAGCATCATCACGTCGAGGATGACGATGTTCTTCCAGTAGAGCGAGTAGGACAGGGTGGTGATGTAGTACAGAATGGCCACGGCCAGGAACATCGGCCCCACCCAGTAGGCCACCGACACACCCAGGGCGAAGACCAGCGCCATCAGCCCATAGGCGACGCCCAGCGGCAGGCGGCCGGCGGCGATGGGGCGGTTCTTCTTGGTGGGGTGCTTGCGGTCGGACTCGACGTCGCGGGCATCGTTTAGAATGTAGCCGCTGCTCGACAAAAAGCAGAAGGCCACGAAGCCCGCCCCGGCCTTGCCCAGAGTCTGGAGCGCCAGGTGCCCCTCGTTGTCGAGGAAGTGCAGCGAGAAGATCAGGGCGGCGAAGAGCAGGACGTTCTTGGTCCACTGCTTGGGCCGCAGCGCCTGGAAGGCCGCGATCAGGATTGCGCCCGCGCCGGGCGAAGGGGTGCTCATGGGGGCTACTTCTTGGGCTTGCTGGCGGGCAGCGGCTGGATCTCAAAGCGCAAGACGCGCAGGTCGCCGGCCACGAGGGTGATCTCGGTCTCAATCGGCTCGTGGCCGCTGCCCTCCACCTTGAGGCGGTGGACGCCCGGGGGCAGGCTGCGCTTGTAGGGCGGGGCGCCGGTGAGCTGGCGGCCGTCGAGGGTGACCTTGCTGCCAGCCGGCAGGTGCACCTCCACCTGGGCCTCGGTGGGCGGGGCGGGCGGGGGCTCCACGGCGGCGGCGAGGGGGGCGGCGCGCGAGCGCTCCATCATGCCGCCCAGCAGCATGCCCACGAGCAGCACGAGGATGGTGATGGCGGCGCCAAAGGCGAGGTACAGCACCTGAAAACGACGAAAGGTGCGGCTGTTGATCACCGTCGCCTGCTGGCCCTGGCTGGGGGCCGGCGCGGGCATCGGCATCGGCTCCAGGGGCGGCCGGGCGGGCAGGGTGGCCTCGCCGAGGGCGGCGGGAGCAGGGCTGGGCGGCGCCGGCGGCGGGCGCTTGGGGGCCTGCTTGCGGGCGTGAATCGCGGTGGGGGCCGAGAAGCGGTTGGTGGCCTGGGCCGGCCGCTGCATCACCTGGGTGGACTGCTTGAGCGGATCGGCCTTGATCGCGGTCTCGGCGTTGGACCAGGAGGCAGCGTCGTCGGGGCCGAGCGGGTTCGGCCGAATGAAGGTGCTCTCCTCGCCCATCCCCGCCAGGGCGGCGTGGGGGGTGCGCGAGGTGTCGAGGTCGACGAACTGGACGTCGGGCCGGCGGCGGATGGTGGTGTCGCCAGCGGGGGGCGCCCGGCCGGTGGGCAGATCGATGACCTCCACGTTGGTGGGCCCGTCTTCGGTCTGTTCAGGCTGCAGGGGGCTGGTGTTGGAGGTGGGCGGCTCGGGCGCGGGGGTGGCCGGCGTGGGCGCGGCGCCGCGCGGCTCGTTGGGAAAGAGCCCGCGCAGGAAGCTCGAGAGGGTCGAGTGGGTGAAGATGAAGCCGGAGTCGTGAAAGAAGCGGTCGAGGGCGTCTTTCATCGCCGTGGCGCTGGCGAAGCGGCCCTCGGGGGTGGGCTGCAGGGCGGTGGTGATCACCGCTTCGAGGGGGTCGGGGATGTCGGGGTTGATCGCGCTCGGCAGCGTGAAGCGGCCCTCGCGGATGGCCTCAATGGTCTCGGGCTCGCTGCGGCGGGTGAAGGGGTGGACCCCGGTGAGCATCTCGTAGAGCACTACCCCGACATTGAACAGGTCGCTGCGCTGATCGATGGCGCCAGCGCTGGCCTGCTCGGGGCTCATGTAGTTGAAGCGGCCCTTGATGACGCCCGACACAGTCTCCATGGCCTTGATGCTGGCGCGGGCGATGCCAAAGTCGGTGAGCTTGACCCCGCCCTCAAAGGAGACCAGCACATTGGCCGGCGAGATGTCGCGGTGCACGATGTTGAGCGGCAGCACCTTGCCGCCGCGCATTACCTGGCGGTTGTGGGCGTACTCCAGGCCCTTCAACATCTCGATGGCGATGAAGGCGGCGTGGGGCACCGGCAGGCTGATGTTCTTCTCGCGGCAGCGGCGCAGGATGCGCCCCAGATCGGGGCCATCGACGAATTCCATCGCGATGTAGTAGGCGCCCGAGACCTGGCCGAGGTCGAGGATCTGCACGATGTTGGCGTGGTTGAGCAGGCCGGCGATCTTGGCCTCTTCGACCAACATGTCGACGAATTCGCTCTTCACGCTCAGGTGCGGCAGGATGCGCTTGATCGCGAAGGTGCGCTGAAAGCCGCCGATGCCGTCGAGGCGGGCCTTGTAGATCTCGGCCATGCCCCCGACCGCGACGCGCTCCAGGATCCGGTACTTGCCGAAGGTGCCGCCGCCGGCCTGCGGGGGAGCGGAGGACGGGTTGCCAGGGGTGCTCAACGGCGTGGTTCCAGGGGCGGGGAGGGTCGCCTTCGGCGGGACGGACGGCTGCGGCGAGAGCCTAACCGTAGGCCCCACCCCGCTGGCAAGCTACCAGCCATCCTCTCGGCCCAGCGCCTCGTAGAGCCGATGCCCCACATCACGCGCCCGCAGCCGCAATTGTCGCACGATCGGGCTCACATTTTCGCCGCGAAGCTGCCTTCGAATGGCATCGAGGTGCAGGGCCCCCAGGTAGAGGTGCACCCAGCGGCTCTTGCGGGTGGAGCGCACCAGCGGCTCGTACTCGGCGTCGGACAGGCTGGCGGCGGCCCCGGCCACCAGTTGGGCGAAGGTGACGATCTCCCGCATGTCGTCCTGGCGGGCCCGCTCCACCAGGGCCTCGGCCACCTTGCGGGCTTCGGCGTTCCGGCCGCTGATCAGCAGCAGGCGGGCCTTCTCGGCCTCCATCGCCGCGGCGGCGTGGCCCTTGCGCACGCGATCGAGGCAGGAGAGCGCGCGATCGAGATCGCCGGTGAGCCAGTACCAGCGGGCCTGCACCGCCGGCCAGTGATCGAGGTCGGAGGGGGGCACCTCGCTGCCGTAGCGGCTGAGCGCCCGGCTGGCCTCGGCGGGATCGGCGAGGTGGACCGCGACCTCCAGCGCCAGGGCCCAACCCTCGGCGAGCTGGCGCTTCATCTGAAGCGCGGTGCCTGCGGTCATCGCTTCGTCGAGGAGAGGCCTGCCGCCTGCCAGATCGCCGACCTCAATCGCGAGGCGGGCCTGGGTGAGGCTGGCGACGGCGTGGACGAGGGGGTCGCGGTGGCGCGGCTGGATCGCCCGGCAGGCCGCCAGGGCCTCGGCTGCCCGGTCGCGGTCGCCCAGGTAGAGCCGCGACACGCCGAGGTTGGCGAGGAGCGCGCCCTGGCCGCGGTAGAAGCCGTGCTCGCGGCAGCGCTCGGCGGTCTCTGAGCAGAAGGTGGCGACCTCGCGCAGGCGCCCCAGGTAGATCAGGCCGGCTGAGAGCGTGGTGGCGGCGTTGACCTCGGCCTGGTTCATCGAGGGGGTGCGCCGGGCCAGGGCCAGCGCCTGGCGGCAGTCATCGACGGCGGCGGAGATCTCGCCGGCGGCGAGGCGGGCCAGGGCCACCTCGCGCAGGAGCTGGGAGGCGGCCATCGGCTGGGCGCTCATCAGGGCCTTGGCCTGGCGCACCCCGGCGGCGATGGCCCGGGCGCGGTTTCCCTGGCGGGCCTCATGAATCAGCAGCAGCCAGGCGGAGAGGCCCTGCTCTTCGGGGCTGCGGGCCCGGCGGTCGACCTCGAGCAGGTCGAGGTCGCGCACGGCGGCGGGGCGCAGCTCCAGGTTGGCGTAGAGGCGCGCAAAGGCGAAGAGGAAGTCGGCGTCGTCGCCCAGGTGCAGCTCAGCGGCGTGGACCCAGCGCTCCACCTCGCCGGGGTTGCCGCGGTCGAGCTCAAAGCGGATGGCCGCGAGGAAGTGCTCGCGCTGCACGGTGCCGGCCCGCAAGGCGTGGCGGATGGCGTGGAGGGGGGCCTCGGGCAGGCTGGGGCAGCGCTGCCAGGCCTGGGCGGCGGCGGCGTGGTGCTCGGCGCTGATGTCGGACCGCGCGATGCGGCGGGTGCCAGCGTCGGCGAAGCCGAGCCAGCGGGTGCCCGACAGCGTGGCGGTGGTCTCGGTGACCTCGGGGCGGGCGGCGTCGCGGGGGGCGGCCTGGCCGGGGGTCTCGTGGATGAGGAGCCAGCCCTGGCGCAGCAGGCGATCGAGGTCGGGGGCGAGGCGGTTGGCCACGGCGGCCGGGAAGGGCTCCTCCAGGACGGCCAGGGCGACCAGCTCCGGCACGGGGGAGAGCTCGGGGCCCTTCTCCTCGCGGTCGCTGGCCAGCATGCGCCAGGCGCGCGCGCAGGCGAGGAGCGGGCTGTCGCCCAGCCGGGTCTCGGGCCAGCGCCCGGGGGGCAGGATGGTCGGCAGGGCCTCGCGCTCGGCGGCCGGGGTCCAGGCCGGCGGCAACACCTGCCGAAGCCCGGCGGTCGGCCGGCGGGCTGTGGCCCAGACGACGAGGCTGGGCGGCCGCTCGGCGAGGAGCACCTGGATGACGGCGGCGCTACCCACATCGGCCTGGTCGAGGTCCCAGAGGATGACGGCGAGGTGGCCCTTGCGGGCGAGCACCCGGCGCAGGGCATTGCCCACCGCCACTGGGTCGGGCGGCCAGAGCTCGGCCTGCTGCACGGGGACGGGCAGCTCGGGCCAGATGGTGGCCAGCAGGGGGGCGTCGGCGCCGGCCAGGGCGCGGCGGGCGACGGGGTCGGGCTCGACGAAGAGCTCGGCCAGCACGGAGCGAATGGCGCCGAAGGGCCGGTCGGGGGTGCAGCGGGCTGAGATGGAGCGATAGCCCTTGCGGTACCACAGGTAGCGGGCCTCTTCGATCAGGCGGCCGCGGCCGCTGCCGGGCCGGCCGGTCACCACCACGCTGTCGGCGAGGAGCAGGCTGGCGTCGCCCACATAGGCCAGCGGGCTCGGCCAGGCGCCGGGGGGCACCGGCGCGCCGCGGGCCACGGCGTCGAGCAGCGACTCACACTCCTCGGCGCCGGGTCGGTCGGCCGGATCGAGGCTGAGCATGCGGTCGACCAGCTCGGCCAGGGCCAGGGGCACGGCGGCGCCAAGCAGGGCGAGGCTGGCCCGCGGCCGGGCGACCTTCCACTTGCCGGCCGGCACACCCGAGAGGGCCTCGTGCAGGGTGACGCCGAGGGCGTAGAGGTCGACGCGCTGATCGTGGCCGAGGCCGATGCGCTGCTCGGGGGCCATGTAGGCGACGGTGCCCATGAATTCGCTGCTGGTGTCGCCCGAGGGGCCGAAGCGGGCGGTGCCAAAGTCGAGGACCGTGACGCGGCCGTCTTCATCGACGAGGATGTTGGCCGGCTTGATGTCGCGGTGGGTGAGGCCGAGGCGGTGCACACCGGAGAGGGCCCGGGCGACGCCGGCGCCGGCGGTGGCGGCGCGCAGCACCTTCTCGGTGAGGTCGGCTCCGCGCTGCACATGGCGGTCGAAGGGCTCGCCGCGGGCCACATCCATCGTGAAGAAGACATGGCCCTGATCGGCGCCCACGTCGAGCACGCGCACCACGCTCGGCAGCCGCAGGGTGCGCAGGCGCTCGAACTCCTGGCGAAAGCGCTGCTCTTCGACCGGGTTTTCCTGGGCCCGCGCCTTCAAGGCGACCTGCTGGCCGCGGGCGTCCTCGACCAGCCAGACCTCGCCGTCGCCGCCCATGCCCAGGCGCGACAGGATGCGGTAGCCACGCAGGCTCATCCCCGGGGCGAGCGGCCGGGCGCTCATCCGCGGGCCAGCAGGGTCCGGCCGATGCGGGTGCCGGCGGCCATGGTGGTGAGCTGGGGGTTTACGCCCAGGCTGGTGGGGAAGACGCTGGCGTCGGCCACCCAGAGGCCGGGGATGGTGTGCGCCTCGCCGCTCGGCGCGAGCACGCTGGTGGCCGGGTCTTTGCCCATCCGCATCGTGCTTTGGGGGTGGGCCGAGTACATCACGAAGTCGCTCGGCTGGCGGCTCTCCAGGGCGGCGGCGAAGGCCTCGACGCTGCGGTGGCGGCCGATGCCGTGGATGGGGGCGGTGAAGGTGTGGGCCCCGCCGGCGGCCAGCACCTTGGCCGACTCCACCATGCCGGCCTTGATGCGCACCACGTCGCTGTCGAGCAGATCGTAGGTGATGTTGGCGCGCCCGTCGCCGAAGGCCCGCACCTGGCCCTGACTGTCGTCGCTCACCATCACGATGAGGCCGCAGAGGTGGGGCAGCAGATCGAGGCCCTCGGCGAGGCGAGGCCCGACGGCGCCGATGGCGGTGAGGCAGGCCTCGGGCGGGGCGGTGAAGGTGTGGGGCAGCACGCCTGGCAGGTGGGCGGCGGTGAAGAAGGCGCCCTGGGTGGCCCCCTTCCACAGCTCGATGCGCTCGTCGCAGATGCCGATGACGGCGTTGCCGGGGTGGATGTGCAGGCCCTCGCCCACCGGGCCCATCTGGGCCGCGAGGCCGCAGCGCCAGAGCAGGCGGGGCGTGCCGATGGCCCCGGCGCTGAGCACCACGCGAGGGGCGCGTACGACGACCTCGCCGCCGATGGCGCCGGTGTCGGGGTGAACGGCGTGGCCGCGCAGGCCCACCGCCCGACCGCCCTCCACGAGGACCTCCACCACCTTGACCTCGGCCTGGATCAGCGCGCCGTTAGCGACGGCCTGCGGGAGGAAGGTGAGGTTGGTGCTGGCCTTTCCATTGCTGGGGCAGCCGAAATTGCAGACCCCGCAGCCTACGCAGCCCGGCGTGCTGCGCGGGGCGAGCCCGCCGCTGTGGCCGAGGGCGGCGACGCCCCGGGCGATGAGGGCGTTGTTGCCGCCGGCGACCTCGGGCAGGGTGATGTGGACGCCGACGATGGGCTCCACCTCTTCGTAGAGGCGGGTCATCTCGTCGGGGCCCCAGCCTTCCTCGTCCAGGAGGGTGGCCCAGTGGGCCAGCACCTCGTTGGGGGTGCGAAAGCTGAGCGCCGAGTTCACCAGGGTGCCGCCGCCGACCCCGCGCCCAGCCGCCACCGGGATGCCGACCGGCCCGCGGGCCAGCACGAGGCCGCCTTCTTGCATGTGGTAGCGGGCGGTGTGGGCGTGGTTGCGGGCGAAGCGGCTGGTGGAGGGGCCCTCTTCGAGCAGCACCACCTTGAGCCCACCGGCGGCCAGCACCCGCGCGGCGGCCGCCCCGCCGGGGCCGGTGCCGACGATGACCACATCGGCGGTGAGCGTGCGCCCAGGCCCAATCTCGGCGAAGCCGTCGGCCGGGGCCCGCGGCTGGATCACGCTGCGGTCGGGCAGGGGGTAGGCGGGGATGCGCACCACCGCGTCAGGTACGCTCATCGGCCGTAGCCACAGCCGTGCAGGACGGCGAAGAAGGGGGCCACTTCAGGGTGCGAGGTGTAGGCCATGCCCATGAGGGCCACCAGCAGCGTGGCGACCCCGCGCAGGGGCATCAGGTCGCTGTCGATCCAGGAGATCAGCACGGCGCCGCGCTCCGCATCGGTGAGCGACAAAAAGCTGCCGCCGTGGCTGGACATCGGCAGGGCGTTGATGCCGTGAAGGGCGGCGCGCACGGCGTCGCCGAGGAGGGGGGCGAGGCCATCCATCGCGCTGTCGAGGAAGCGGTCGGCGTCGAGGGTGGCGCCGCTGACCGGGATCTGCGGCGTGGCCGGGTAGGCGGCGCCGGCGAGGGCCAGGATGATGGCCGCCTCGTCGTCGGAGAGGTGCTTGTAGCCGGCCCCGGCGGGCTGATCCCACCAGGAGACCCCAACCGCGGCCACACCGACCACGCTGGCGGCGGTGGCGAGTGCGCCCATGGCGAGGAGATGGCGGCGGGTCAGCGGCATCGCCGGGCTTGTATCCCCAATGGGCGGCAGGGGCACCGCGACGGGGCCACGCGGCGCGATTAGAAGGGGGTCTGTTCGGCGGAGCTGCCGGTGCCCCCCTTCCTGATCATGTTGGTGCTCTGTATGCTCGTGGGGGTGCCCATCCTCGCGGTGCAGCTCGTTGCGATGGCGGCGCGGGGTCGGCGCAAGTCGATTCAGGCGCGCCAGGAGCTGCGCATCGCCGATGGGGGCTACCCGGGCTGGCGCCAGGGCGAAGACCTCCTGCGCTACCCCGAGCGCCTCGCGGCGATGGAGCGCACCTTGCAGGGCAGCCTCGC
>Ga0164294_10005092_pt1 | contig 11312 bp, 9 predicted proteins | sample GEODES005metaG_FD_111479 | JGI IMG/M metagenome (GOLD analysis project Ga0164294, IMG submission 111479) | Oligotrophic lake water microbial communities from Sparkling Lake, Wisconsin, USA - GEODES005 metaG | ecosystem: Environmental > Aquatic > Freshwater > Lake | place: USA: Sparkling Lake...
ATTTTGCCATAATTCCCTATACGTTCATAATATTTTCGTACCCCGATATAAGATGGCGTCGCATACTCGCAAACAAAATCGCAATCGCAGCAGTCGCAGCCGCAGCCGCAGCAGCCGCAGTCGGCGTCGCCGAACCCACCGTAATCGTATTGCCTGGGTTACTTAGACACCATCAGGGGCAGAAAGACAGAAAATAGCACGGGTGCGTGGTCACTCCAAGGTTTCTGGAAAACCTGGCAGTTCATGAGGCGCGGTCCGCGTCGCACAAAATCACAGAACTGGCAATCAGGTCTCGCCCATTGTAAGGGAAACCAGGCGATATGATCTAGGTCTTCGCCGGTTGAATAGAACGTTGCTTTCTTCAACCGACTCTCATCCACAGGCATCATATAACGAATAAGCGGCTCAGGTGACCGCTCGCAATTCATATCACCAACAATCAACACAGCATTCTTTGTTGTTAGAGTGTTCAGGATTTGCTGATGCTGTGCTTTACGTATATTGTGCGTAGCCTTTGTTCCGATAATCCATTTGAGCTCGGTATCACTTTGTGTATGTGTATTTGTGATGACGACAACACGCCGTGATGCGCGCTCGCGAATTGTTACGGCATAGAATCCCTTATTGGCGAAAATTTCGACATTATGATAGTCGAGATACGGATAGAAGCATTCGTTGATGAAATCAAAACGGGATGTCAAAAAAGCGGTAAGCAGACCGCTTGTTACAAGGGCGACCCCTCTATCCCGTGGAACGCAAACTTTGTAGCCGTTACGCTCGAGGTGCTCTTTATAGTATTGTCGATTTGCCTCTACAAACACTTCTTGTAGGCAAATAATTTGCGGTCGGCGTGTTTTGAGCCATTCGCAAATTTCCACGGAGGTATCGCGCGACCACGGTAATCCGTGTGTATTATAGGTGAGAACAGTTAAAAACATACTACTTTCGCCGAGTTTATTGACGCCACTGCTTACCGCAGTTAAAGATTCAGGATGTAAATTTTTCATATAAAACCGAACATAGCAAGTGGAATTATTTCTATTTGTTTAAATTATATCATACTAATACTATATCAGTCTTACTGTACAATCTTCAGAAACGCTGTCATATCAGGCTCACGTCCCAGAAACTTGACAACAGACTCTAGCGACGGACGCAATGCTCCCTGCGAAAGGACCTCGTCTCGGAACCGCTTACCGAGTACAGGGTCCAATTCACGTCCCTCAAATACGCTCAGCAATTCAAAGGCAATGCTTAGCGAATACATATAGCGGTAATATTGTACATCATATCCAGAGAACATCGGTTGGCACTCTACATAAAGGTTCTTGTCGGAGAGTCCGCCTCCCAAAATTTTATCGTAAATATTATAAGCCAAAGCATAGCTATATCCCTTAAACTCCTTAGAATGAAATGCCATATCCATTTTACAATTTACCAAATCTAAGCCCCAAACATACCCTTTCATTAATTTAGCATTTTTAAGAATTCCAGTAATGATATCGTCTGGAATACCAGGACTAATACATTTTAAGATAGTGGGTGAACAGCACCAATATTCAAAGAACTGGCTTGGTGCTTCTATAAAGTCTGTTTCGCAGAATACTGAACTCATTAACGAAATTGTAGCTGTTGAGGATATATTATGCATAGCATGCCCAAGTTCGTGAAACAGCGTTTTAATATTAGAAAAGGAAAAGTAACCTCCGTCAAACGAACAGTCTACAATAGATACGGGCAATGTATGTAAAGATTTTTCTACAACAGCAACGTGGTAGAAACGATCACTCTGTTTACCATGTCTTTGTACTATATCCAGATAAACATACCCCTTTGTTGTATCATTTTCTTTGACTTCTAGAAGTCTTACAGATTTATGCCATACAAGTTTTTTATTGTGAATTTCCGTAAATGTATAGCCTAGAAAGACTTCAAATAGGTGAAGTATATTTTGGACAGTACGATGATACGGGAAATATTTTTTTTCGCAATTTAAACTTAATTGGGTAAGTTTATCCTTATGTATACGAAGGTAATATGGAATATCATAGTCTTGTAGTTCATCAATTCCGTCAGCCTTAGCGTAGTCGCGCAAAATGGACATATCACGATCAATATAGGGTTTTAGCATTATATATGCCGTATCCAGAAATGTATTTAGAGCCTGCGTTGTCTTAATCATCGTTCCATAAAGAGCAACATCGCTATGCTGTGCAAACCCTTGAAGTGTTGCTTGTTCTTGTTTAGCGAAGGCAACACGTTCCATAGTAGGAATCATAGCACTTTTATGGTCCTGCCATTCTTCTCGAACTATTTTACGAATATGGCGTTTTTTAATATAACTTATATTTGAAGACCCGTAATCCAGTTCTTCTTGAGTAAACTGTGTATTTGGGTAGCTTGTCATATAGTGTTCATTGATTTTACAGTTAAGAGTGTTGATTTCAATGCTAAGTTTGTTCATACCATCCATATCAAACTTACCATCATCCACCCAACTCAAGAAGTCTGAATGTTTGTTAAAGAAATTAACTTGTTCAGGAGTAAGGGTTGACTCCTCAACAAGATACTGTGTTGTAGCATACCGTTTAAATACAGTACGCACATCATTATTGTGTAGTAGCTGTATCTGATTTATAAAATCACTATGAAAATTCGCAACATTATTGCGAACCGTTTTGTCTGGATGTAAATCCTTCATTAGTGTTATACTTTTAAATGCGAATCCATCTGTATAGTCAAGATAAGGCTGCATGAGTGTCTGCCAAGTCAGATTCGTCAAGCCAAGAATATAGCTCTCCAGGGCTTTTGTGCGAACGATATAGTCTGCCATTAAAGCATCCAGCCGCTTCTGGGAAAGGTCGCTAAAGTCTTGTAGTATATTTAGCATCGTGTAAAAACCAAAAATAACGACAGAGCAATTTCAATTTTTTGAAATATCAGCCTCACTGACGCCACTGCTTACCGCAGTTGAGGCATCGGATGAACTGGGTCATCGGCTCATCCGCGGAGCGCGTCTGCATCTCGTAGTACGTACACTCACGCTTACCACACTTAGAGCAGCGGAACATATCGGTAGCGGCGGACTTATCCACTTCCAACATCTTCGCTTCGCGCTTAATAGACATCTCCACGTAGTTGCCCCACTTCTCGGGGTGAAGTTCGGTGAAAGGCATCGCGGCAATATCGTGCGGCTTAAATTCGCCCTCCTTCATTCGTCCGATAAGACGTGAGTTGCCAACGTACGACGAGGAATCAATATTGGAGACGGTCCGCCGAGCACAAATCTCGTACAATGTTTGAAATTCAGGATTCTCCCACACGCGGCGAATAGAGCGACGCTTAGCGTCCTCAAGGGTGAAGTTGAAGATGCCACGCTCTAGATCCACCTGCTCGGCGGCGGATAGCGCGGTACAACGGGCACGAATCACGGCACGGACTTTATCGCGGGCAACGGACATTTGACTTATCACCACCGCCAGCGTTTAGGCTTCATTTTTGTTAGCCGACAAAAATTGAATTTCGCAACCCCAACTTGCCGATTCGTACAATGGGAAATAAACGTATTATTGCGAAGCCGAATGGGACCCGCCGTAAGGTGTGCGAACGGACACAGAAAGTCATTCTAGAAACCAACTTCTGCTATTGCGGCAATAAGCATTGTCATGAGGGATTCAGGATGAATTCTGAAAAGGCACTCTGTAAAGTGCGCCGTTTCAGAGAGAAGTTTCGACCGCTTCTTATTGACGACTATTATGATGAAAAAATTGAGTTTGCCGATGCCGAATTAGACAAAGAGCCACCAGAATGTTCGACTTCCACGGTTTCTTTCTAGGCTTTTGGACTATGCTTTCCGTAGTTCTTTCTGCATTCTATATTGTTATGTATTGTTATGAAAGTTTTAATAAGTCATTTAATCAAACTATAGATAAAATTAATGATTATTTAGATGAGAGATACATGGCAACAGCACAAAAATTACCAAATGACGAGAACTTTGTTCTAAATATTTAGTTACATATCATATTCTTCGGGCGCCAACTCTTCTAGGGAAAACCACTGAGGAACTTTCTTAGAGCCCTTTTTTGCCTTGACAACCTTGACCACGCGGACCGGCGGTGCTTCCTCCTCCTCGTCGTCAGGAACTTCATCAACGACCTCTTCTTCATCCTCCTTTACTTCCTCCTCCTCCTCCTCTTCCTCCTCTTCCTCTTCCTCCTCCTCCTCTTCATCCTCATCTAGGTCGTCGAAACCGCCGTTGAGCTCATTGTAGAAGTTTTTGAACATATTAGCATCAAAGGAGACTAGGGCACCCGCCTGTGTGGCACACAAAAGGGATTCGCCAAATAGTAGCACGGTATCGTGCGGCGGCGGGAGTTCGTGCTTATTTTCGGTGCCGGCTTTGCCGGTCTTGTAGCCGAACAGATATACCGTCATTAGACCCCACTTGAAGGTGCCGATGAGCTCGGGTGCGGTGGCACGACGTAGAATAGCACAGGCGGCATCGCAGTCGAGTGTTTCCGTGCGCCCTGCGGGCAGTGTTGCGTTGCGGGTCGTACCCTTAGGTTGTAGAACAAGACACCACATCTATTGTTTTGTCTTATTCTGCCGGCGCTTAAATGCCTTCAAATTTTACCCGCTTTGGATTTAAGCCCGTCACACGTTATTAATATAACACCCCCGCGAATGTCGTATCTACTCACATATAGCGGCAAGGCGGTACAGGAGTTTCATAAGACGCACGTAAAGGCGCGCCGGTATACGCAGCACGTCGTCCGTTGGGGCAAGAGCTGGGGATTTATTCAGCCGAGCCCGAATTGGGATACAGCGTGGCAGGCGGAAACCCGCACGCCAGTTGCCGAACATGAGCACGGTACCGATAAGTTTCTGCTGGAAAAGACGACACCGTCGCTACTCCAGGCACCTCCGCTGACCATAGATGATATGTGGAGCGAAATGGTCATTTTCGATAGGCATATCAAAGCCGGAAATTTACTATACATTCGTGGTACCTTGTCAGAAATCCAGGAAACTCTAAAGCAACTGAATATCTTTACTCCGTCTTGGCTTCAGTCGCTGGCTCTGGCTCTACAACTTCCTCAGTTACCGACGACAGAGCTGCCGAAATATCCGATGACGCCGCCTCCGCAATCACGGCAATCACAGCAACCGTCACAGGTGCCTCTGCAGCAGGGGCAGGGGCAACCTCGGCAGATGCAGCAACGGCATCAGCCACTGCAGCGGGCTTCTCAGACGCCTTTGCGAAGAGCGCCGACATCCACGGGAGGCACGACTTCGAGCAGACCGCCTCAACCTTCTTTCCAACATCGCCCACAACGCCCGTCGCCCGCTTCAGGACCTCCGTCTTCACCTGCTCAATCAAGCCATTCAACGCAATCACGATCGCAGGGAACGCAGCATCAACGAAACCAATCACAACAGACTTCTGCGCAGCGGGGACAAACTTCTCAATAAGATGCTTTACAGCGGCAAGAATCTGGGCTTCCGCCTTCTCGATCGGTATATTGAGAGACCACGTTGTAAGAACGAGCTTAGGTAGTTGCGCAATGAGATCCGTTTGAGACAGAACCTTGCCTTCTAAATCTTTAACGAGCGATTGAACAACTCCCGACAAATCCGCAAAAGCAGCAAAAGCGGCAAGGGGGGATGTGGTCGCCATGATTTTATTAGGGTGTCCACTTTATTTTGCGTGGATTTGCGGAATCAAAATTCAGGAATGAGAGTAGTAGAACATATGGCGACCCGGATACCAGTTGCGTGGGTTGTGCTTCTCGTAATCGTAGGAGTTTTTGCATTTTTTGGATATCATATCATAAAGGCTTCTAGTTTTCCCCGTATATTGGATACAAAGATTGATTCTAGAGTGAATGCTGCACTTTTAGCAGCACAGGGAATGCCTACAATGAATCATATTCAACCGACCCTTGAAATGACAATGCCTGAACAGCCGTATCTTCCCCCGCATATGTATCAGCAAGAATCGCCGGATGGAATGGTTGGCGGACAAGAGACACCAGAAACGGCTGCTCCGGTGATGACAACGCGCCAACGACCGCCGGTAGCAAAGCCGATGCCGGTTCCGGTAGGAATGACGGAAACGGATATGCGAACGCCCGAGCCGCTCCAGCGTACTCCACCGGCAATTCATTACGACTCACCGGAGGCGACGGATCCGTTAAATCGTGTAGCATTTATGGACGCGGAGTTTGGATCCAACTTACGTCATCCTGAGCAGATGATTGAGCACCGTCAGCGTCCTGGTGTGGGTAAGATGGTCTCGTCTGGACTAGGTAGTGAACGGTCGTCACCAGGTCCACACAATGCCGTCGGTTATTCACCGGAAATGATACAAAATGGAGGCGACTTTATGCAGGGCATCGGAGCTTTTGACGGTGCGGAAATGAATAGTTCATTTTCAATGATATAAATACTGTATACGAGATAGGAGAAAATTTCGTACACAAATAAAAGTGCATCCGCAACAACGGCTCGTTTACGAAATCAAACGTTATTTGCGGATGTGTTACTTGCGAATCAGTCAATTAATAACGGACTCATTCGTACTACAAATACTGTTAGATACACGGGTGGAAATGGGGGTAATGGTTCGTCAGCAACGCCGATTGAGGCAATAGATCAGGGCGCGGTAGATACTACAATCGCACTATACAACATTCTTATTGGAAGTGTTCCTAGATTGCCAGTAATACCAGCGGCACCTATACCAAATTCAACATTATATCGACAAGGATGTAATATTATACAGTATAATAATACTGGCGCAGTTCAATGGATTTCTGATATTAGTGGTTCGAATGCATCAGGTTATAATTTGACAACAGATGGACAAAATGTATACGTTGTAGGAGATTTTTCAGGTGCGATTTTATTTATAAATTCGGACAGAACTTATTTTACTACACCAACCTCAATAACAACTACAGGAAATGGTAGTTTTATTGTAAAGTATAATCCAAAGGGAATTACACAATGGGTAGCGTATCTTAAATCGCAATCTTTTTTACAATTATTAGATAATGTTACAGATGGTATAAATAATTATCAGGCTGGTAATGGTTTTTTAAATATAAATGTATATAATTCGAATGGAAGACTTTATGATATATTGAATGAAAACATTACTTTATATTATCCACGGGCAATTACAAATGATGGTACATTTATTTATATAATTGATAGTAATCCAAGACTATATAAATTTAAAACTACAGGAGAAATTGTTTTTACACTATTTCTTGGCACTTATGGATTAAGTACAAATATAACATCTGTTACGTGGATGTCTGGATATTTATACATAGTTGATAATAAATCAACAATTTGGCAATTAATTACAACACTTGCGGATCCACCGGTTCCACCGACGCAATTTATAACAAAAACCGCCTATCCTGATATTAGCGGTTCTATTTCTATAACTGCAAATCTGGTAGATAGATTATATATAATAAACTCAGGGACTCCAAACGTAATTACAAAAGTAACCGTTATTAATGCTAATAATCCTCCTTTATTAGTATCTGTTGACACTCATAATGTCAACATTGTTGATCTTGATTACCCTGATGGTATAATTAGTCCACTTGCTGTCTCTTATACATATAATGGTGGAACTGGATATCTTATTTTAACAGATAGTAATATTAATACTACTACTACATTGAATTATTATCCTGATTTAAGTGGTATTGTTTGGCGTGTAGGTCCAGTATCTTCCAATAATTATACCTTGAATGTATTAGCAACAACTAGTACTAATGCGGGTATTATTCCAAATGCTAATAATTTTAATTATGCTCTAAGTCCGTATGGCGTATATTCAATTTATAATAATGCTCATACAGTTTTAACTACATATATTTCATTAAAAAATAATAATACATATATTAGATTTAATTATAATTTTACTGTTGTAAGTAATAAACGAATAACAAATCTGGGCGGTGCAACAAATTTGGCGAATACTATTGGATTAAATAATACTTTTTATGTATTAGACAATACAGCAGTTGGTTCTATATATTCAGTTAATTATCCAACTAATGTTAGAATAACCTCTAAAAAACTTTATCCGTTGGCGGCATATTACAATAGTGGTTTTGTTATACAATATAATCCAAGTGGTGTAGTATCGTGGATATCACAATTTAGGTCAGTTAATGCGAATTGTACAGTAAATGCTATTACAACAGGAAAGACCGGTATTTATATAACAGGATCGTATGGTACAACAGGAAATTTAATATTTTACAATCAAGACGGCAATCCTTCTGGAATAGTTCTACAATCTATATCAAATATTACACCTTTATCCGCATTTGTTGCGAAATATACTACAGCTGGAAATGCTGTATGGGCGGCAGCCATTGGAAATACGAATTCTACATCTGGAACGGCAATTTATGTTAACAATGTTAATAATGTTGATAGTGTTTATGCAGCAGGAATATATTTTGGAACTCGTTCAACAGATCCGTTAAGAGTATATTCTGCAGATGGTACATTAGCATTTCTGCTTTCAGGATTTAATTCAGGTAGTGCAGGATATCTTGTAAATTATGATGTTAGTGGGGTAGCTCAATGGGCAACAAATAATGTTGCATTGACAACAAATACTGTGAACGCAATTACAGGAAATAATACTGATATTTATCTTGTAGGAAACGCGATTGGAAATATAACATTTAATAATGCGGATTTTAGTGCGCCATTTGGTCCTATTAACATATCTGTATTAGGAAACGGCGTTATTGTTAAATATTCGACTGCTGGTGTAGTACAATGGGTGACGACTCTATTTGGTGGAATTCCATACTATATTTCAGTATCTGGAACCAACTTATTTGTAAGCGGTCAGATGACGAATCCTGTATCTTTAAATAATGTGCCATATGATGTTAGCGGAGCTATTATTCCCCCTCCAAGCGGTCAGCCTATTTATTCTGGAATTTCAGTACCAATTCGCGGAAGTAGGAATGATTTTCTTTTAACATATACTACAGCGGGGATTGCACAATGGGGGCAGAATACAAGTTCACCCTATGTAACGACAACATCTACAGGAGGTCTTACATATGGTAAGAATGTAGAATATGTTTCAGTATCTATACTACCCCCATCGAATGCTATTGCACTTTATTTTTATGGTAATAATGTTATCAAATATACTAACACTGGTAGACTATCGTGGGTAGCAGATATTAGCGGTGTGTTTACAAATTTTGGTAATTTAGGAACTGATGGAACAAATATCTATGGATCTGGAACATATTATTTCGACCCAGCCACAAATATTAATAATAGTATTCCAATCATTATTAATGCGAATAAAACAATTACGATTACATCAAATATTGTCGCTACTCAAGGAGAATCAGGCAGTTTTCTTGTAAAGTATAATACATCAGGTATAGCACAATGGACAAATAATCTTAATAATATGTTTGCAGGACTTATGGTACATGATGGAGGAAGTGTTTATACAGTAGGATTTGCGGGTCCAGGTATCGGAAAGTTTGGTGTAAGTCCGACTATATATAATGTAAACGGGACTGTTTTCAAGTCATATGATTATGTTTTAGCTTCGTATGTTTTACAATATAGTACAGACGGAAATCCTGTATGGTGCTCAAAAATAAGCTTTGATAGTGTATTTGGAGGATGTGTTCTTCGTGGAATTACAGTGTCATCTTCAGGTGTGTATGTAGTAGGGGGCTTTGGAAGTGGTTTATTCAATGGTGAGCAACAACTATCGGTGATTCGGTTTTTTAATGCAAATGATACAGACACAGGTATAAGTTTAACTACGGGAGCAGATAGCGCTACATTTGTTGCAAAATATAATACAAGTGGAACCCCTTTATGGGCGACAAAGGTTGAGTATAATACAGGTGGAACTGACGGAAATACAAATGCAGCATCTATTGCGATTGATAGTGCTTCGCCTAATTCTATTTATATGTTAGGAGAGTATACTTCTTTTAATATAGGATTACCAGTGAATGTATATTCGGCTTCCAGTCAAATAGAGCCCACAAAACAAGTATATGGCGGATTTGGTATTGCAATGATTCTTGTAAAGTATGATGCAGCAGGTGATGTCCAATGGGCAGTAAACATACGCTCAACCAATAACGACCTCCCAAATAATACTATAGCACCTGGTGGTCTAGCCGTGAGTGCAGGGTATATTTATATTACAGGATACGCATACTTGGCAAATTTATCAACCTACGATCCGACAAATTCAACAACGGATCCGTCGACGGGTACACAACCAATCCAAACTGGCAATCCTATGCTTTGGTCTGGAATTGATGGTTCGAAGGACGGAGTTCTTGTAACATATAATACGGACGGCATACCCCAGTGGAAGACACATGTTACTGGCACTGATATGACCTTAGGGTCTGTAACAACTGGAGGTGGTTTTATATATGTTGGCGGTTTGTTTACTAACAATATAAATCCTCCCATCATAACATTTTATAACACACCCGACGGAACTGTAAATTCTAATATTGTCCTTACAAATTCTGCATCAGCAAATAATTTTACAGTAGCATATAATCTACAAGGAAAGGTACAGTGGGTACAGAATACATGTGGACCTGGAATAAATGCTTTAGCAGCCGATTCAGTGACATATGCAAATGCGCTCTTTGTGGCAGCACCTGGAACAGGAATAGCAACAGTAACAGCATAATCTATTGTCAGCATGTTTCAGGTTTAAAACCACGCCGCATTAAATAAATATACCCCCACAAGCAATATGGACTCCTTAGTCTGTCAAGACTGGGTCGCCGCCACCGAGGAATACGTAGGAAATAATGGATGGGGGGCACGCGGAAAGACACTCGGCATCAGTCGTATGTACTCGGAAAACGGTGCGGATAAAGCCCTTATTCGTAAAGAGAAAGTAGTCGCCAGCCTTCGACCACGCGGTATCCTTTCAGGATTCCTTGCGGTTGTTCCCAATCTAGGATATGCGGTGTATCTACCGCCAATTGCGGCAAAGATGGGACCGCAGCGTCTCCGCCTTCGCCTTTCCCCCGCCGTCCTAAAAGACGGTGCTATCTTCTCGGCATATTTCAACAAAACCAAGCAACTTGTTATTGAGGACGTCCTGACGTGGCAAGGCAGCCCAGTTTGGCATACGAAGCCGTTTAAGGAGCGGTGGGAACGTATTATTGCCGATTTCGCCACAAATCACTTCAAATCTATGTTAGAATTACAGGGAACGGAGATTGTTCTTGCGCAATATACGTCGG
>Ga0164294_10005094_pt1 | contig 11309 bp, 3 predicted proteins | sample GEODES005metaG_FD_111479 | JGI IMG/M metagenome (GOLD analysis project Ga0164294, IMG submission 111479) | Oligotrophic lake water microbial communities from Sparkling Lake, Wisconsin, USA - GEODES005 metaG | ecosystem: Environmental > Aquatic > Freshwater > Lake | place: USA: Sparkling Lake...
ACGGCGCGTATGACATCGCCTCGGGTGAGCGATACAACCTGATCGACTCCCGTGTGCGCAGCGATTGGTTCGCGTACACGCTGATCGACCACGACGCGTTCATCAACGAGACGATGTGGCAGAATGCTGGGCTGTGCGGCGTCGATCCATACTATCGCGGTCTACTCTGGGATTGCCTGCCGAGCCAGGCGAACGACGAGTTTACGGCGAGCCGCGATGCCGGCGCTCCCAGTGCTGAGGAGCGCAGCGGGTATGTGAGCTCCAACCAGTACACTCGTCTCTGGCTCAACTTACCACCGACAGAGCTGCCGCCGTGGCCACCGGCCCTGCACGCCGCAGCTGCCCGTTCACGACCTCCCATCGAGCGTGTGCAAAAGGTGGCGGCCGCTCGGCGAACCTGGCTTCAGGAGGCATTCCGGTTCGGAGGGCGCGTCTCGCGCGTGGGCGTGCGAATCCCCTTGCCGCTGGTGGACGAGCCAGAGAGCAGTCTCGTCGTCGAGGCGGCGCTTGCGTCGCAGAGCGTACCTGCAGAGTATGTCACGGTGGGACACATGCGCTTTCGCGTGCCGCCCATTCTGTCGCATGAGGGCCGCCCTGGGAATGGGAAGAAGAGGAAGAAGAGGGCGCCGGTCGATGGAGCGCCGCCCGACCTCGTGCATGAGAAGATGAAGAAGAAACCTAAGCGCGGCGGCGAGCATTGAGACGAGAGATCGAGCGATGGGCGACGTCTCGTTGCCTCATCACCCACGTCTCATGTCGCCTCACAGATGTGCCCGCAGCACTGGGGTGGTCCTACAGGGTCCAGACGCCAGACTCGTGGCGGCGCCGTACCGCGCCCACGCTGCTGCACTAGCAGCAGCTCGTGGTTGTGCAGCAGCAGCAGCAGTGGCGGCTGCTTCGTGTTGTGCTGTGCACCACTCCGCTCCGACCGTCGGCTGCGCCCCAGAGGCTGCGACTGCGGCTGAAGTACTCTCCACCGCTCCGCCTCAGATGCCTCGGGGGCATCGAAGCGTGGTACTTGCGCGCGAGGAAGCAGCCCGCGGCACCCGCCCGCGTCCCATACGTAAACGGCTCAGCCGCGCCCAAGACCCTCATGCGACTCGGCGGCTCGCCGTCACGCCGTCATAGGGGAATCCAGAAACGGCCACGATAACATGTGAATTATGTTGATGACAAAGAATCATCACGTGTCACATCCGCGAATTCCGATGCTGGCGGCGGCGTCTCGATCCCAGTGCATTAGCCTGGGACGATCATGCGCGCGGTCTTCCGCGCTACACGTGTGAACGACCGGACCGTCCTCGACGTGTATACGTTCCGACGCATCCATCGTGCTTCTATTTTGATTCGCCTAACGCTGAATTATTAATACACCGTCGCTCCGGCGCTTCTGTTGCTCGGCCGAAGCGCGAAACGGCATCGCTCGGTCCCGTCCCCAACGTAGGTTGCCTGCGCGCACCTCAGACCACGCGCGCAATACGGTATACTCTAATACATTTGGGCCGTCGAGGCATCAAACTACAGTAGAGGTCACGATGCGCTTGGCGACAGTATTGCTATGCCATCTGGTCTCAGCATCGGCGCTTGGACTTCTCACAGATTACACCGGGGTTCTCGGTACCCCAGGATGCTCGCGCGTCGACCTTCCCCCTCGCGTTCTCAGCGGCCTTTCATCGCCCACGTACCCCGCTCGATCGTTCAAGACTCTTTCCTCTTTGCACGCCCGGGCTCCGGCTCGACAGACGTCGCCGACGATGTCTACGAGTAAATCGTCTCCTCGTCCCTCACTGCACGTGCGGCCTCTTCGCAATCAGCAGCTCTCAGCATCCTATTGCAGCGAGCGGCTCGAGGTCGAGCCCCGGCCGGCCCTCGTCGCCCGCCTCGCTCTCCTCGTCCGCCTCGGAGACCGCGTCTGCCCAGCGGCAGCGCGTTGTAGAGAGCAGCAGCCGCCGGGCGAGCAGCGGGCTCGCTGGCGGCGGTGGCAGCGGCTCACTGTCGCCGGGCATGTCGTTCTCCCACGTCCGCGGAAGCCGCTCCGGCGGCTGCTCCTTCTCCGTCGCTATCGCACGATGTCCTCCAACCCCGTCCGGCGGCGGCGGCGGCGGCGGCGGCAGCTGTTCCTGCTGCGGCTGTTCCTGCGACTGCTGCGGCTGCTGCGGCTGCTGCGGCTGCTGCTGCTGCGACTGCTGCGACTGCTGCGACTGCTGCTGCGACTGCTGCTGCTGCTGCTGCTGCTGCTGCTGCTGCGACTGCTGCTGCTGCTGCTGCTGCTGCTGCTGCTGCTGCTGCTCCTGTTGCTGCTGCGGCTGTGTGTGCAGCTTCTGCTGCTGTTTCTGCTCCTCGCGCTCGGCGCTCGCTGCTCGTCCTCGCTTGCGGGTGGCCACCCGCTTGATGCCGTCCTCGAGCAGCCGCTCGAAGTAGGTGAAGAAAAGGGTCTCGAGGGCGATCTCGTCGTCCCATGAGACCCGTTCCGAGCGCAGTGGGCGGCCGCCCTCACTACCAAGCGCGTCCATCGCGTTGAGCCCCTCCGCCATCGAGCCGCCCGCGCCGACGAGGGCGTCGCTCGCGCTCGCCATCTCTTCCATGCCGATGAGGGTCGAGAAGGAGGCCACGCGCCGGTGCAGCCGGAAGGGCATGCGCCGTGCCAGCCCAGGACTCGGCGGTAGCTCGTCGGTCTCCTCGCCTGCGATCGGAGTCGGCGGCGGGCCGCTCGGGGTGCCACGGCCGCTGCGGTGGCCGCGGAGGCCGTGCTGGCTGACATCTTCGTCGTCGTCGTCGTCGTCATCGTCGGCCGTCGAAGGCAGCTGGATGGCCATCACTCCTCTCGAGAGACCATTCGAAAGCGCGATCGACGGTGGCGGCGGCAGTGGCGCCGGCTCGCGCGGCCGCTCGATGCCGTCGGCGGCGAGAGCGGTAGTGGCCGCCCCCGCAGGCAGATCGGCGGCGGACTCGTCGGAGACAGAGCCATACGAGACCGCGCGGCGGACGCTCACGGGCGAAAAGGGCGCGGGCCGCGGGCAGGTCGCGTCGGCCTCCGTGGCCGAGGCAAACTCGGGTGGCTGGCCCGCGCCGCGCAGTCGATGGTTGCGCATCGCTGAGTGCGCGAGACGCTCCGCCTGCCCCATGAGCCTCTCAAGATCACTCGGTCGCTCTTCCTCTTGGCGCGCGAGCATGTGCGCCACGTCGAGTAGCCCGAGACCGCTCGTCACCCCACGCTGCAGCGTGCGTGTCGCGCAGCGGCACACACGCGCGCACGCGGGCGGCAGCCCTGCATCCACGATGGCGCGCGCATCGGCGATTGGGTCGAGCCGGCCTATGTAGTCAAGCGCCTCGGCCGAGAGCGGCGCGCTCATCTGCGGCCACGAGAGCCAGCACCAATTGTACCAGACCACCTCGGCACGCGTGGGCAGCACGCCGCCGTGGTCGATGGGCACAAGATAGCCGCCGCCACCCGTGCGACCCTCGGGCGAGCCGCACCCATCCTCGCCTGTTGCCGACGTGGCCGACGAGCGCTCACTGATGCGCTCCTCGGCGCCTCCGGCTGGCAAGGAGGGGGGCGTTGTGCCGCCGGAGCCGCCGGTGGCCACCGCCGGCGAGGTCGGCGGCGACTCGCGCCGCGTGACGAGCACGTTACCATCGTTGCGGTCCGTGTTGAGCAGCCGCATGTCGAGGATGGCGATCTTGTGCACCTCTTGTGCGGGCAGACTGTACACGCCAACATCCGAGGCGAGGTCGGCGTGCGACACCCACGCTTGGAGCGACCCTACCTTGGCCCCGTAGCGCGACAGCGGCCGCAGGCTCTGCACGTGGAACGCGGGGTGCAGCGCCTCTGCCTGCAGCGTGGGCGGCACCGCGCTGAAGCCGCGGTGGTCGAGCGTGTACGCGATCACCTCTCGCAGGTGGCTCTCCCCCGATGGGATGGCCGGGTGGATGCCCGGCTGCCCCATCTTGCCGGCGAGCCCGCGCGGGTTGTTGGGCGCGAAGGGCTCCTCATCGCGCGGCTTGAACGCCGCGACCGGCCTCCTTTTAGCGTCGCGAAAAACATAGGTACCGCCCATGCCGTCAAGTGCGAGGGCCGGAGCGAGCCCTTGGCCGATGCCCTGCCCGATGCGCGCCAAGAGCCTCTCGCCGGCGCGCCCGATGGCCGACGGGTCCGTGGCACCCCACGGAGTGACATATGCGGCCGTCAGGTCGTGCGGGTTCTGCACTTTGAGCGTGAGCTTGAGCGTGCGGTGCGACGACGACAGCGGCGAGCGCGAGTTCTGCGGGTGGCGACGGCGATCGAGCAGTTCCAGGAGGCGCTGTGTGTTGTTAAGTTCCTGGGACCCGTGAAATAGGCGCAGCCATGAGAAGCGGCACCCTGTAGCCTCCTGCAGCCGCTGCTTCACCTCCTTGACCGTACCCCAAGCCTTTAAGGTGAAGAGGTGCGGCCCGGGTGCGATCACGACTCGCACGATGGGTGAGCGCCGCACGCGCCGGCCGTCGGCTCCCGGATCGCTGCGATCGAGAGCCACCACCATGCGCTCTCCCTCCTGGCGACCGAGCGGAGTGGCCAGCCGTGTGGTCGCAAAATCTAGAGAAGCATCCGAAGGTCCCTTTTCTCATCAGACAGAGTTCGGCACCCAAACTGATGATGACGTAAAGCGGCGTTTCCACACCGCTGGCCCGGCGGGAACCCTCCTGAACACAGGCTCTGCGAGTCTTGGGCATTGTCTATGTGTGTCGTGCTTATCAACCCCTACTTAAGAGGCTACACCTTTACGGTCGACCTTCACGGTTTTATATTTAAGTAGCTATTACAGCCTGTCGTGCCCTGTGGGCCCCTGGTTCCCTGGTAACCCCTGGCGACGACTTCCGTTTATAGCTGGACTGCTGGAGATGCGCCGACGCAGCCGAGCGGCTCAGGGAGAAAGTTAGAGGCAGTGTGGCGCCACCGACAACATTGTCCAATTCTCTAACCGTCTTTGCCGACTTATTGCTCTTTGGGTTTAAAATCTGAAACTGTAGAATCTCCGCGTAACCTTTAAGTAATTATAGCACATCACGTCGAATTTGGAATTAGCGTATAACATATAATTTCCCCCATATACCCATATAGAATGTACGCACGCGCACACTCCGTCTCCAGCGTCACCCAGCTCGTGCCACAATACATATCACATGTACACTCGTCCCTCCACCTCGACGCGGCTCGACCTCCGCTCCCCTACGCTCCCCATCTGCCATCTCACTAACATCTCCACTGACTCACACTCAGAGAGTTGGGGCCTTCGTTCGCATTCTATCAGTCAGCCGCCCACAACGGAAACAGCTCAACTGTGACAAAGCGCGGACGGACGGGCAACACCAGGGGCAACACCTACATTCAACGGCTCTGCGACGGATGGCCCCTGCTCTTGGCCGCTTTTCCCGCGACGGCAACCTGCTGCTCCAAGAGAGCCTCCCGCACGCTGGCCAGCACCGGCTGCACATGCACCGCCGCCGGCTCAGCCCTTTCTGTGTTTTTCGGCGAAGAGGTTGAAGACGTGGTATTGCTAAGGATGCCATTTTTGGCTCCCGAGCCGCCCTTGGCGGCACCCTTGGTCTTGGAACCGCCCGCCTTCCCGCTGCTGCCCCCCGACGCCTTGGCCGATCGCCCCTGGCCACCTCGCGTGCTCTCGGGCCCCTCGGGCTTGTCCGCCATCGTCTTATGTGAGAGGCGCTTCATGCGACTCGGGCTTGAATCGCCTTCGCCCTCGCCCTTGCTCTCGCCCTTGCTCGTGGCATCAGCCAGCACAGGCTGGCCCTGCGACTCGGGGTTGGCACTCCCCTTGTCGGTAGCAGAGGGCATAACCATTGCGACCCCCACACCCCCGGCGCCCTTGTCGAGAGGGCTACGCACTACAGGTGCTGGGCTGACCGGTGCTTGGGCAATCTTGGCCTTGCTTGCATCAAGCCGAGCCTCGGCCTTGCTCTTCTTCTCGCCCTTCTCACGTGGCGGCTTCTTGCCCCCTTCGCCTGGCACGGTGAGCTTCTCGAGTTCAGCCTGCCGTTCCTTGGCCATCTCCAACGCGCGCTGCACGGCGAGCTGCCGCACGCTTCGTGTCGCTGCCTCGACGGTGATGCCGTCCCGCTCGGCGAGCAGCCTCGAGAGCTCGTCCATCACCGACTCGGCCACAAGCTGCTCCTCCTCCAGGCTGAGCTCCATCTTCTTGAGCTCGCTCAGCCCGATGGCCACGTGCACCGTCGCCACCATCTTGGCCTGCTGCTCCTGCAACGCCTGCTCCTGCACGCCGCTCAGCGCTGACGTGGCCTCGGCGCACTTGCGCTCCGCTTTTGTCGCCACGTAGACGGCCTCGTCCTTGACCTTGCCCACGGTCATGAGCTCCATCTCAAGGGCACCAGCCTTCTGGCGCCACGCGGCCGTCTCCGAGTTAGCCTTGAGCAAGTTGCGCTCAAGCTTATTCTTCTCTGCCTCGATGGCCTCCATCGTGGCGGCCGTCTTGTCGTGCTCATCCTTCTCCTTCTGGATCGCCCACTCGAGCTGAATGCGCGTGATATCCTTGCGCTCGGTCGCGTATCGCTGCTCCGCGGCCATCGCACGCCCCTCGGCGGCCGTTACCTCGCTCCTCGCCCGCACCGCCGTGGTTATGCCCTCCTCGAGGTCGGCCTCCTTGCGTGCCAGCTTTGCCTTGAGCTCAGCCGCCTCGCGTGCCATGTCGGCTGCCTTCTCCTCGCGCTCGGCGGCCTTCAGCTTCGCCTCGAGGACCTTCTCAAGAGCGTCTCGCTTGATGTCGGCCACCTTTTCGGCCACTTTAACGTCCAAGTCCGCCTGCTGCTTGGACTGCAGCGCCTTGAGCTTCGTCTCGCGCTTCGTGATCTCAAACTCGGCCAGCTCCGCCTTGCTCTTCGCCGATGCCGCCTCACTCACGGCGACGGCCGCCTCCCGCTTGTACTCGGCCGTCTCGCGCTGCGCGTTCGCCGCTTCGGTGCGCCAAGTCTCGAGCTGAAACTTGAGCTTCTCGCGCTCCTCCTGCGCCGCCTTGAGCTGCCCCTGCAGCCGTTCCTCACGCTTCTCCCCCAGCGCCCTCTCCTTATCAGCCTCCTGCTTCATCGCCGATGCCTTGAGGCGTAGCTCATCGAGTGCCATCTGTGCCGAAGCCGTGTACGCGACTGGCGCGCCTGCCACTCCTCCGGCCGCAGCCGATGGCGCCTCCTTGAGGACTGCGCTGCGCGTTGGAATCATCTCTTTGAGCACAAGGCCCGCGAGCGCGTCGCGCGCCTCCGCCCCCGCCAGCAATGCTTCCTCGAGGTCCGTCTGCACCTTGAGCATCTCTTGTTGGCGTTCCTTTTCGAGACGTGCCGCCTCGACGAGCTTCGCCTCTGCCTCTGACAGCTTGGCGTCCGTCATCTCGGCGTTCTCAATGCGCCTCTTGAGCTCCGCCTGCTTCGCCTCGAGCTCCTTCTTCGTCTCGTCAAGCGTCTGGCCGAGCGTGCTCAGCAGCTCGTGCTCCTTCTGCAGCTTGGTCTCTGCCTCCTTCAGCTTACCCGCCGTGACGCTCGCGCGCTCGCGCTGCTCCTGGCTCGCCTCCTTGAGAGCCTTGAGCTGCTCGAGCGCCGTCTCGAGCTGCTTCTTGCTCTCGTCCGCCTTCGCGCCCGCATTCTTGAGCTTCGCTTCGGTCTGCCCGAGCGCCTCCCTAAACTTCTCCGCCTCCTCTCGGCACTTGAGCGACGTCGCCTCTGCCGCCTCGAGCTGAGAGACCACGCCCTTGAGCTCGCTCTTGAACGAGGCCTCGCGAACGTCCGAGTCGGCCAGCATGACCTTCGCCTCCTCCATCTCCTTGCGCGATCGCACCACTGCCGTACGGTCCTCGGCCGCCGTCTTTCTCGCCTCGGCGAGGTCGGCCTTCATCGCGTCGAGCACCGCAGCGCTCTCCGCCTGACGTCCGAGAGCCTCATTGTACTTGGCCTCTACGTCCGCCTGCTTGCGCTGCGCCATCTGCGCCGCGTCGCGCTGCTGCGCCGTATTAGAGCGCTCCTTGGTCAGTTGCGCCTGCACAGCCGTCGCGCCCGCCTGCAGCATCTCGACCTGGCGCTCAGTCTCCTGCAGCTTGGCCGTCGTCTTCTCGAGGCTCTCGGTCAGCGTCGCGAGGGTGCGCTTGTCCCTGTACGCGCTCTGCTTGGTAGCCTCGAGCTCCTCCTTTGTCTTCTCGAGCTGTTGGTTGATGCCCTTCATCTGCTCGGTCATCTCCGCTCGCACCTCATCCCGTACTGTCTCGAGCTTCAGCTCGGCGAGCTCCATCGCCTTGTGCTCGCTTTCCGCCTTCTCGAGAGCCTGCTGCTTCTGCTGCTTGACGGTGCTCAGCTGGCGGGCGAGCTCGGCCTCGCGCGCCGCCGCCTGCGCGAGCAACTCCTGCTCCTCGGCCACCAGCTTCGCGCGCATCACCGCAGCCTTCTCAGCTTCCTTGGCACTCGCCGCCTTGACAGTCTCGAAACGCTGCTGCGCGGCCTTCACGTCGGCTTCGAGCTTCGCCTGCAGCTTGAGCGCCTCGGCGAGCTTCGTTTTGTCCTCCCTCTGCTTGGTCATCGCGGCGGCCGCCGCCGCGGTGGCCTCCGCCGCCGCCGCCTTGGCCACCTTGAGCTCGTCCTGCGTCACCTTGAGTTCCGCCGTCGCCTTGGCCTCGCGCTTGACCGTCACGTCGAGCTTGGCCTTGGTCTCGGCGAGCTTCTTGCTCGAGCCCTCGTCGGATTGGCCGCTCTTCTTGAGGCGATCCTCCGCCTCGCGCAGGCTCTGCTGCATCTGCTCGAGCTGCCGGCGCAACTGCTTCTCGCGCATCCCCGCCTCCACGAGCTTGGCAGCATCTTGGGCGGGGGCGGCAACCATCGGAGCAGCGGCCGGCTCGAGGTTGACAACAACCACGCTAGCCTTCTTCGCCCCACCCTTGGAAAGCGCCTCCGCGTCCGCCTTGCCAAGCGACGGAGACACCGAGCGCGAGCGTGTCGCCCCCATCGGCGCCGGGAGTCTCGACGGGACCTCATTGTCGCCGCCCGTGTCCAGGGGCTCTATGCCGCCGTCGCCCGTCATCACGAGGACCGACGGAGGCATCGGAGTCCATGAGGCGCCCTCGAGCAGCTCGCCCTCAAGCGAGGCGGTATCCGTCGTGAACGCTTGCTCATCCAGCATGGAGTCATCTGAGAGACGCAAGTCTCCCCGCTCAAGCTCCGCCGCCCTCTCAGATGTCTCCCACTGCTCAAGCCGACGCGCCTCCTCCCTCAGCGCCTCCTCCCTCAGCGCCTCCTGCTCCTCTTTCAGCGCCTGCTCCAAAACTGCTGCCTTTTGCTCCTCGGCCTCCCTCATCTCCTCAGCCATGCGGGCCTCCTCCGCAGCGCGTGCAGAACGAGCCTTCTCGAGAGCCTTGCGCCCCTCATCGGCTAGCGCCTTGGCAAGCCTCGCCTCCTCCTCTGCGACGCGGGCTTCCGCCTCGGCCGCCTCAACATTTTGCTCTTTCCTCACTTTGCGCGCCTCATGTGTCTCGTGCGGCGGGAGCATAGGCACATGTGGCCGGTGTGGTGAAGCCGACATAGGTGGCGATGAGGGCTGCTGGGGCACATCATCGACGGAGGGCTCACCGTTCGGTATAATGATGTCGTCGAACTCCATCCTCCCGCTCACGTCAAGTTCCATCCTGCCGCACCAAACGGACCGTCGTACGTGTCGTTTTGGGCCTCCTGGGACCAGGGACCCTGTGGGTTCGAGAGAAGAATTTTTTGGTGAGAGAGAGAGACTCAGTTTTGGAAACCTAAAGTGAACAAGTTTAGAAAATTTCTCCGTCGTTTCAGTTGCATGCGAATGTGTGCGACCCCACGGTGGGGTCGTGGCACGGGACGTGGCGAGGCCTCTGGCTCGCGTGCCGACGTGGGGTCCTGGTGGGTGCGTGAGTCTCTCCGGTCGAGACTCAGCGAGCGCCACGACGAGCGCTGTCACGTCCTTAGTTGCCGCCCTTACGCTTTACCAAGATCATGCGAGCCGAATACCTGGTTGAGCTGCTGCGTGACGCGAATGAAAGTGGTCCTGCGCGGCACCTCCTCGAGCGTGGCTGCGCCGATGTAGGTGCACGCGGAGCGCAGTCCGCCGAGCAGGTCGAGGACAATCGCCGCCGCAGGGCCCTTGTAGGGCACCTCAACGGTCTTGCCCTCGGACGAACGGTACTCGGCCACTCCGCCCGCATGCTTCTTCATCGCCGTGTTCGAAGACATGCCGTAGAACTGCTTGAACTTCTGGCCGTTCCGCTCGACGATTGCGCCAGCAGCCTCGTCGCAGCCGGCCCATATGCCGCCCATCATGATGAAGTCGCTGCCGCCGCCAAATGCCTTGGCGGCGTCACCCGGGCACGTGATGCCGCCGTCGGCACACACGTAGCCGCCGAGCCCATGCGCCGCGTCTGCGCATTCGATAACGGCCGACAGCTGTGGATAGCCCACGCCCGTCTGCTTTCGCGTCGTGCACACCGAGCCAGGGCCAATGCCCACCTTGACGATGTCTGCGCCGTGCATGATCAGCTCTTCGGTCACTGGAAAAGCCCGCAGTCACCCACCATGGTGTACGTGATTCGAGGTCAACACGTCAACAAGCAAGCCATCAGACATCGTATCGTTCGAGACGCACTTTCGTTGGTGACAACGTTGCCCGCTATGATGGTGTGCTGCGGCCACTTCTCGCGCACAGTCTTGACGGCGGAGACGAAGAACTCCGAGTAGCCGTTGGCAACGTCCAGACAGATGAAGGTGACGCCCGGGCAGGTCGACAGGATGGCGTCGCTGCGAGTTTGGGATTCGGCCACCGGTCAGTGACGAGGAGATGGCGATTTGGGCTACCAGGGGAATGAGCTTTGCCATCATATCGAGATCGCAGCGTACAGCTTGCTCATGTCGTTTGCCGAAGTTCCGGCAGACACGGCCACGTATGGGACCGCCTGCGGCTGCTCGGCTGCAAACTGCTTCCACTCGTCAACAGTATAGTGCTTGTGGATGGCGACGATGCAGTGATGCTTGGCCATCTCGGTCGCCATGGTGAAGGTGCCGACGGTGTCCATGTTTGCCACGATCATAGGCGTGCCAGTCCACGAGCGTTTCGAGTGTCGGAAGTGGAACGTGCGGTCGAGGGAAACCTCCGATCGCGACCGCAGCGTCGAGCGCTTTGGCCTTAGGAGCACGTCCTTGTAATCGAGCTTCACTTCCTCCTCAATGCGCATGCAGCTGGCGACGCCACCGGCGAAGAAAGCACCGGCCGTCGCCACGGCCGCCGCCCTCGGGAGCGAGCTTCGCAGAAG
>Ga0164294_10005095_pt1 | contig 11307 bp, 12 predicted proteins | sample GEODES005metaG_FD_111479 | JGI IMG/M metagenome (GOLD analysis project Ga0164294, IMG submission 111479) | Oligotrophic lake water microbial communities from Sparkling Lake, Wisconsin, USA - GEODES005 metaG | ecosystem: Environmental > Aquatic > Freshwater > Lake | place: USA: Sparkling Lake...
GGTGACTTGCGAAGTCACTTAAAGACATATTGTAAACCAACAAATGGGGAGGAGGTGGTATCTATCAGTACTATCAAATCACCACGCTGTTTTTGCACAGTGGTAGTGCACCTGTCTTGTAAAGATTATAGCTCCTGCAACAAAACAGGAGGTCGTGGATTCGATTCCCACAAACAGCACCATCTTTTTTGTACTTTCTAAGTACAAAAAAGGCGTTAATAAAATGTTCTCTCTAGTCAGAATGAATACTGAAAGTGCACCAAGTCCCTGGTCAATATCATGGAACCGTATCTGGTCCACTGACGGCGCCACTGTCAAAGACGAGCAAAACGTCGGAATGTTTGGATACACCCAGATACCCGGCAAATTTGAGAATCCTAAGGCCCAGCGCAATGCACTCGGCCTCGTGGGCGGCAACGAAGTCAGCGTCATCCGTGGCTCTCTCGTAGATTTGGAATCCGATCTCACCTGGCGCACCCGTGCTCTGAGCAAGGCCATTCCCCGTCAATATCAACCCGCATGCCCTCTCGGTGGCAGCGGATGTCCCGACTATCCCGCTAACTACACCTTCCAGGACAAGTCTACCGGCGTCAAGACTACCGTGGACTATTCGCCAAGCCATTTGCCTACAGGTCAGTTCACGACCTATCCCGGTGTTCCTACGCCTAAGACTCTCGTTGTCCAAACAGCGTACCCTAATAGATTTTAAATAGACGACCAACGTCTGCATGAAACGAAACTGAATATCATCGCACATTGTAGATGTTTGCTGATATTTCCAAACCTTCAGTGTCTTCCTACGCAGTAATCTTAGTTGGCACAATCTGCATAGAACTCATTGTCCTCTTTCTTATCCGATTAAACGCTGATTATTTTGGTCAACCTATCAACGAATGGTATAATGAATTTAGTCTCAATGCCGTCATCGCAGATGTTTTGAGTATGGTTCTTGGACTCCTCGTGAGTCAAGCTATATACAGATTCCTGGGACTGCCATGGAATCTTGGGCTGTTTATAGGCATTGTTGTCGCCTTTCAACTCTTTCATGACCTATTTTTCCACTTCTTCGTGGTGACACCGATTCCCGAAGGCCATAATGCAATGATAGATGTTTTTAAACGTTATAATGAACATGGTTCTTACAGAATATTGATTGTAGACAGTTTGATGATGACTGGCTCAGCATTGGTGGCCTCCTTCCTCGCAACACAGCCTATTTCTGTATCGCTCTTCACGGGGACGATGGCTGTATATGCCATTCCATACATTCTGGAGACCCGCAATAAATTTTCAAAAAACTAAAAACGAATAACAGAAGAGAATGGAAGTGTTGAAGAATCAATCGTTCACGAGGCGTCAATACGACGGATGCAAGACCACCGATGACTTGCGTGTTACAACGGGTCCTGGACGCTACCAAATCGGTACTCCCCCTCAGTATGCCACCGCCTCCTTTGCACCCGAACCCACCATCCGACAACAAATGTGGGGCGCCAGTCTCAACAGCCAATTCATCAAGACCGACGTAGAATCCGACCTTCTCAATCTGAATCGCCCCACGACCAAGACCATCTGCAACCAATATGACCCTACCACGGACAAGATTAACCAAGCCGAACCTGAGACGATGAAGGAGGAATCCTTTCCTCAAACCTTTTCCCGGCTTGTGGATCCTCCCTGTACCATGCGCTCCACTGGTTGGAACCGATGGGAATGGCTGTGCGAAAACCCTCAGGAAAACGTCATGATGCCGTTTGATAACAACATCACCTCCCGACTCCAACAAAAGGACCAATATCGCCCCTGCCTTCCTACCCCTATGGGCCCCACCGCTATTCTCCCTACACCCTCCGCCAATATGTCGGCTCTAGGAGGACTCCTTCCCGGCCCCTATTCCAACCAACAGGCCGCTGCCAGTCGCAATGCGCCTGAAACAAATGTCCGCACCGTTCCTGCGCAACCCTCCATCATTCCTCGCGCTCAGATTGCCAACCGAAACCCTCCCAGCATGGGATTTGCACCCAGCAACTATATGGCACGAGCCTAAGAAAGACCCCTGTACATACGATGTACATCAGTCTAGATACGTTACAATGTATAGTGAAAATGAAACACTAGGGTAGAAGGTTGTAATGGAACCCGCTACTTTTTTAGGAATGCTCGGACTTGGGTATTGGATGTCCAAGGATGCTACAAAGGAGGGATTTGAAAATACGAGCACGCCCAACGGTCGGGACGGCTCCACCTACCAGCGAGGCATGAACCCCGCCGCCGCCGATCGCACTCCCGCCGGTGCGCCCACCGTTCCTGGACTTCCTCGCACCGCCAATTTCTCTGCCAGTGGTATTTACGATATTCAACAACCGCTCCCCTCCCTGACCTCGTTTGATCGTGAACCCTACATGTCGCCAAATCAAGGCGGCGAACTCCATTTCCCCATATCCTCTGCCGCCATGCCTGCACAGTTTACGACGCAATCAGCGTCCCTGCTTCAAATGCGTCCCGACCGTTGGGAAGACGCTACCGATCGCCCCGCCTTTGTATCGCCGCTCACGGGCATTGAATACAAGCAGGGTGAATTCAAGCATGCCAACATGGTGCCCTTCTTCCGTGGGCAGCTCAAACAGAATTCTATAGACAACGCCAATAATCAAGTGTTGGATGCTTACACGGGCTCCGGTAAAACCATGTTTGCCAAACGGGAAATTACGCCCATGTTTGAACCCACCAAGGAACCCATGGACGTGCCCTTTGGCACCGAAATTGCCACGGATTTCCTCCAGAGTCGCTTTGTAGAGCCCAAGAACCGTGGCGGCGAACGACCCGTAGAGCCCATTCGTGTCGGTCCTGGCCTAGACGATGGCTTTACACAGCTCCCCTCCGGTGGATACCAACAGCAGGCGGGTGAGGAGTTCCTGATTCGTCGCATGGCTCGTACCGATGATTTGCGTACAGCCAACAACCCCAAGGTGAGCTTTCTCACCCCCGTCGTTCCAGGAGCAGCTGTTGTGACGGCTCCCACAGCTCCCGAAGATATTGGCGAGGTGCGCCGATACAATCCCGACAAGTTTTATATCAACAAGGGAGGTGAACGCAATTTCGTCACCGTCGGTGCGGATCAAAAGGCCACTATCCGCTCTGTCCAAGTTGTCAAGAACACTACGCGTCCGGATACGACCAAGCCCTACGAAGGTATTGCCGGTCAAGCAGAGGGCAAGGCCACCTACACAATTGGCTCCACACGTACCCCCTTGGCGAAGCAGATGGGCTCGTGGGGATTCCGTAACGCTGATTTGACCAACAACTTCAATCCCGATACAGATGCACAAGAGAACGACTACGGTAAATCGGGTGTAGAAATCCGACCCAACGAGCGTTTCTATACTGGCGAGAGGGTGATGGGTCTCAACGTCAAGCCCGACGAGCGAGAAGTGACGCTGCCCCAACAGGATTTTGTGCGCCCCACTCGCGCCGAAGAGACGATTGACCTGAATCGTGTGGGCATCATTCAACCCGGTGGCGGCGCGCAACCCAAGTTGACAGTCTACGATCCCAACGATGTAGCTCGTACGACCATTCGTGAGACAACCGAAGACAGCGATTACATTGGTATTCAGGGTATGGGCAACCATGCACAGAAACTCACTGTCTATGACCCCAACGATGTGGCGCGCACGACAGTGCGTGAAACCACGGAAGATTTCGGATATTATGGTATTGAGAGCCCTGCGGGAACGGCGCAAAAGCTCACTGTCTATGACCCCGATGACGTCATGCGTGTGACGGGACGTAATACGTTGGATGACTGGGACTGGTTCCGCAATCTGGGGTCGGTGTACTCGGCGGAGACGGATCAATCCGATGCGCGTGCGATGCGTCAATACAAGCAAAAGGAAACTGTTGCTGCAGGCCGCACGCCACAGGGCAGCAGCGTCAAGTTGTTTAACGGCGAAGACAACATTCATCTGACCTATCGCAAGCTGACCGCCGATTCCGTCAACGATCGCTCGCAGATTACAGACCGTGTTGCAGGCTTGCCGTCGTCCAAGGAAGTGCTCGGAGTCCAACGCCCTCGCAGCGTGCTCAAGTTGGATGTGTCGGCGGTGCGCAATGAGCCCATATATGTACAATCGCTCGAAACAAATCCATATGTGATCCCCTTGCACAAAGCAGCGCTGGTCGGTGGAAAGAATGCTATCTAATATTTCTGGAAAATTGAAGAAACAGGTTCCAACAAGATGTGAAGCACATCATGTTTGAACCCGGTGACGAAGTTGTGTATATGCCCAGTGATCCAGATTTGCCTCCCGTAAACGAGAGACCCTGGGATGTTGGAATAGTTATTAGCATAGAGGGTGAGTATGTAAATGTGCAATTTATGAATGAGTATACCGCACTGATTCTCCCCTTCGGGCTCCAACACCATCCGCTCAGTCCCAAGGCGATTCGACAACGAATGGCCGCCGTTCTGCAGCAGATTCCTGCTGTTGTAGAAGGACGAGTGGCAGCACTCGTCTTTTCGGAATTGACAGGGCAAACTGGAAGACGAGGCTTTGGCGCCGCCGACGTGCTGCGGTCGTTTCTAGATCCCCGCTACATCTTTCGTCAAAATAGTATCCACAAGCCTAAAGATGTCTAGCTTTCTTACAAAGTAGGAATGCTAGATACACCCCTGTATGATCCCCATACACCCACAAAGGTTGCCGATCTGGTCGGCAACACCGAGATTTGGTCGGCCCTGTATGCACAAATCCGCTCGCAAAAAGCGGGACATCTCGTCTGTGTAGGACCCGCCGGTGCCGGCAAATCCCTGTTTTTCAGATTGGCCTTAGAGGGATATAAAACCTATTTCATAGACTGTACTGCCAATAGCGGGTTGAGAGATTTACGAGATCCCATTCGCACATTTTCACGAGGGTCTAAGATAGCCGCCGAGTTACGTTGGATGATTTTTGAACACGCCGACGCCCTCTCGTCGGATTCGCAAGCCTTCCTACGCCGATGTTTGGAAACATCCGCCAACACTACGCGTGTGGCCTTTTTATGCCGAGATGCCGGTGCAATCGCAGAACCTATTCTCAGTCGCACCACACTCATATCAGTTGTGTCCCCTGAGCCAACAGAAGTTGCCTTTGAAATCAATCGCCGCACCGACTATTCGCTGTCCGCTGCAACCGTAGAAAATATCGCCACGCGCAGCTATGGCAATTTGCGCACAGCGCTCCTGGAAGCCTTGGCCACCAAACACTGCGCAATTACAACGAATGACACCCTCATTCCTGCACTCTTATCTGCACGACCGACCACCAATGATTCCGCCGCCTGGCTTCAATGGGCTATTGCCACCGAAACGACGTGCCGAAGTCAGGGCATAGATTTGCGGGATGTGCTACGCCGAGGATGGCCAACGCATCCTGCTGTTAGCATGGCCTGCGCATCTTGGTCCCGGCTCGGTGGAACGAGTCCACGCTCTCTTTTTTTTACATGTGTGTCTGCGGTTAAAGGATAAAGCAGGTTTCGTGGGGGATGATTAGAATGGAATCTGTGAGCGCGTATTCCGAAACTCGTAATGAGTATATGAAACAATTATGCACGTGGCTAGTTCCCTCCCTTGTACAATTCTACCGTCAACAATACGACGTTCTCGCACAAACGAACGGAAAAAAGACGATGATGGCGTTCCAAACGTATTGCTCCGAAGTTCCCCGATGGAATCAAGACATTATAGATGAACATGTCAACAAGATCTTGGATGGTTGCCGATGCGACTATGTGGAAGAGCTTGTTACAGCGGTCTTTATTGCTCATACAAAAATGCTTACAGCTGTGCGAATGAACAACAAGCAGAAGAAGCTTCAAATTACGTTGCCCAAATTGGACCATTTCCTGCATCGTGTCTTTGTAGAATGTGCACGCGCATTGTGGAAGGCGCCCTTTCTTCTTTCTACAGACCTAAGCACGATTGAACGTCAGAAGAATGTCTTAACCTTGGAGGCCTTGTTTTCCGAATCCATGAGTAGTGCTGTGCGCTCCTTGCTTCCGGTTAAATCTATTCTCCGCGAGTATTTGGATGAGGAAGAAGACGAGAGTAAGACCGAGGTAAAGACGGAGGTCAAGGAGTCAGAACCTGTCGCCCCTCCCATGGAAGAAACCTCTGTGAATGAATCCAACCAAGAAACCAAGGAAGAGGCTGCACCTACCGTAGAGCTGGTGCAAGCCACAGAAACTACAGAAACCGCAGAAACTGCAGAGGCCGCAGAGGCCGCAGAGGCCGCAGAGGCCGCAGAGCAAGCACCAAAGCCCAAGACCAAGGCCCCCAAGCAGAGTTTACGTCTGGAAAAGATGGACACTCCTCCTGGCGCTCCTACCCCCGTTGGTTCGGATCATACGGTTGCATTGCCGCCTACAACGAAAGGGATACAGGTGGCCAAAGATCCCGACACGGAAACACACACGATGCAAATTGAAACGGAACCCACAGTTCATTTTACACCATACGACACCGTATTTGACGAAAATACCGCAACCGTCAGTGAAATTCGTTATGCGCCAAAGCTGAGTGTAGAAGAAAAGCCTCCTTCCACGTGGGGAATGGAACCGGATGAGGATTTAGGACCCACACTTGTGATATCCAACACCGAATCTGATATTGGCGGTGACGATATTCAAGATCTAGATGCGCCTGCAGTTGTTGCTGCACCAGCTGAAGAGGAAGACATAGACGCCCCTCTGTCCACCACAAGCGACTTTGTGGAACTTGTCTAGATAACTGCGGTCATATACTAATGCGTTTTTCATAGGACCACTAGAACCCCATGCAAACTGCATCTCTCCTCGTCATCACCCTTGTGGGCGGACTCGTCATTCCGTTTGCCGTTGCCGGTTGGACATCCTACAGCGATGGAAAGCTCCCGGATTTGAAGATTCTCTTTCGCCTCTTTCTAGCGGGCATCGTCACATCCGGTGCAGGGGCGTATGCGTGGCTCTTTGGAGCCGGCGGAGACCCTATGAAAGCTCTAGAATCCGTGGGAGAAGCACTGGAGGTCAAAGAAGTGTTGAATAGTCTCAGCACAAGTGTTAAGGAACCTTCTGTTGAGAAGGAATCTTCTACGGAAGCCGACGGGGAAATTAATGTCGGCATTCCTCCTTTCTAAACATGTTACGAACATGTGTGGAAACGATTCGCACGTCCAACATTTCTATGCAAAAATGCTTGGTGTAAACAGGAAGAATGAGTGCCCAGAGAGTCTTTATGAATGTATTGTTTGCTACATTAATTTACTGGACAGGTGGTATCGGTCTCTTTATAACTCGTTACTACAAAAACAATTGGTCTGGTGCTGCATGGTCGTATATTCCCGTATTCTGGTGCCCCATCATTTTGTCATGGCCTGTGTCTCTTACTGTGTTGTTTGGCGGTCTTGATTAAAACGGCGATGAAAATAAGCAAGTGGGAGACTACAAATATGTTAAGAATATGCTGTCGTAATGGATAGACGTTAATGGATATATAAGGCTGTTGTGTCTAAAAGGCTATCTTAGATACACGAAACGTCGTAATCACTTTTTACGATATGCTTAATGTATTTGTTGCAGTGTCTCCTGCTTCTTCTTTTTTTGCATCCTTCTTTTGTTTTCGTTTTTCTAATATTTCGTCTCTATGACGTTCATTATATCTTTGTACACGCAAACGTACTCCCGACACATCGCATCGGTCCCGTTCTCTTAACGCCTGTAACCGTTGTCGTTTGTATTCATTGATAATCGTTTCTTTATCCAAGTCCCTCTTTGCAATCGCCGCTTCCAATTCCGCTAACCGTTTCTTGCTAATCAAGACGTGTTCCGCAAGTTGCGCCTCCAATCCTTCTAGATACTTTAATCTTTCTGCTGTAATGTGAACGTCTTCAGCCATGTGTCTACAGACACAGGGTTTTCCAACTTTAGACCAGATGAAAAATGGTGCGATTCGGCGTAAGTGCCTACATGTACAAATGCGCAATGCTTTCATTGACCACCTCCTTGCGCTTCAAGAAGAGATCCACATGCTCCTTCTTCATCGTAAAGGGGAGCGCAAATCCCTCAATATAGAACGGAACCTGCTTGGGCTTGTTGTAAAACCGAAGCAGGTTAATCTTACTCACAATCGTCTGAATACAGCGCTTCAATTCTCTTACACCTGCCTCACCGCTCGTAAAGTGCTCAATGATGTGCTGGAGAATCTCCTTGCCCATGCTCACCTTTTCAAACAGTCCCGCCTCCTTGAGCGCTGCGTTCAGCAGGTATTCCTGTGCAATGAGCAGCTTCTCCTTCATAGAGAATCCATTCACAGCAATATTGTACATACGGTCACGGAGAATAGGATTGACCTTCTCAGGATTGTTGTGGCTGAAGATAAAGAGGCAGCGACTCAAATCCAGGTCAATGCCCGTAAAGTACTTGTCCTGAAACCGGTCGTTCTGGCTGCCGTCCGTCAAGTGAATCAGCAGGTTCATGATCTCGTCACCCTTGGGCGTTTCCGAGACCTTGTCCAGCTCATCAAAGTAGATAACGGGGTTCATACACTTGGATTGTATCAAGATCTCGGCAATGCGTCCCCACGTAGACCCCTCGTATGTGTAACTGTGTCCATCCAAGAAACTGGCATCCGTCGCACCTCCTAGTGTAATGAAATGGAAGGGCCGACCCAACGCCTTGGCCACGCCCTCCTTAATGAGCGACGTCTTGCCCGTGCCCATAGGCCCGTGTAAACTCAGTACATTCCCCGCCGCCTTGGGATTCGCAATCCAAGCGCTTACAAACTGCATGATTTGTAACTTGGCCTCGTCGTGACCGTAAATCGCCGTATTCATACATCCATTCACCTTGTCCATGAATTCGGCGCACTTGTCTGCTCCATCCTCAATCTTGACGGGAAGATCCTTGAATACTCCAAGAGGAAGCCCCGTAAATCCCTGAATCCAGTGACCGCACTTGTAATATTCCGTGCTACTGGGATCTATGCTACACAACGCATTGTACTTTGCCATGGCGATGCGACTCAGGTCAGGTTTCGTCGCCACCTTTTCCAGAATCTTGAACTTGAGTGGCACCTGAACTTCCGTAGGCGTATTCTTGTGCTCCAACACCTTAATCAGATTAGATTGCTTATCAGTGGAGAGCGACTTGAAATAGGTAATGTCGTTGTCAATCGTATCCTCCTCGCCGTCATCCTCCTTTTGTACGAGCTTAACGAAACGGCGTACGGATTCCGGTTCCTTCTTCAAATTGTACTTGTGAGGCTTGCTGGGATCACGCCCTCCACCTCCCAACATATCCGAGAAGACAATGTCAATCGTGTTGCCGCCACGACGCTTTGTTGGCTCTTCGTCCTCGTCGTCAGTGAAATCCTCATCCTCCTCTTCGTCCTCGTCTTCCGTCACATCCTCCTCTTCGCCACTATCTTCATCGTCTGCGTCTTCGGACTCTTCTTCTTCTTCTTCTTCAGACTCTTCTACAACGGGCTTCGCCTTCTTCTTCTTTTTCGCAGGTTCTTCTACCACCAAGGTGGGTTCAATGCGCTTCTTTGGCTTAGGAATCGGAATCGGCGCCGTCTTGGCCTTCTTGGGAGGCGCCTCGTCTTCGTCCTCAGAGTCGCTCATCACGAATCCTTGCGTTACCTTGGGTCCTTTGGACCCTCGTTTGGACTCCTCCTTTGCAGCAGCAATACGCTTCAGCCGCTTCATCGCCTTCTTCTTAGCCTTGCGGTCCGACAGCGATGATTCAGTGTCGGTTTCCGTGTAGTCATAGTCAATAAGGTCACGCACATTTCCCTTGCTGTCTACACTCTCGTCGTCGCTTTTAGGGGACTTCTTAATAGGCTTATCGTTGCGTGGCATTGGTCTGTGGTCCAGCAAGGTGCTGGAAGGCGGATCAATTTTTGTGGATCTTCAAAAATGTAATTACTTGCGGTTATTCTTGCGACTCTTGCGAGATACCACCCTTGCAACAGACGAGACTACGCCGTCCGCTCCTCGAGTAATACCACGAATCGCCCTCCCAAGAGGGCCCATAATGCCATGGACGCCATCCGCAACCACTCTAAGCTCGGTTCCAACCAGTTCGTTTGCGGTATTCACTAGGCCCTGTACAGGTTGTCCCAATCGGGTGTTGAAAATTCCACCACCACACTGCTTCCTGTTGTTGCGGCGAGACATGCCATTATTCTTCCTGGAGTTCTTACGACTATTTTTCCTTGAGTTCTTACGATTGTTCTTACGACTAGCTACGGAATTCATTTGTTCTATTGTAGGTATATATTTTTTACTGGGGGAGCGCCTTCCATCCCCTCTTTGCATAATCCGTCAAATTCTTCAAGATGACCAGTCCTCGTGTAGAGAAACCGGGAGGCTTTGCGGCCACGTCATGTGCACCAAGAACCTCAATCCTGGTCACCAGGTCCGCAGACCAAGCAGACGTAGATAATAACGCAGACGCCGACTCACACATGGTCTTCAGGCAGTCGCTATACTCCTCACACAGGTGAACCTTGTCTGCATTTGTAGCCGATACTTCCAAGACTCGGACACTTTCCTGTAAGAGCTTTGCGAAAGCCTCCGTATCCGCCTCACCCAACTTGACGAGTTCTGATACAAACTGACTGTATCCCCTACGGAACTTCTTTTGCTCCTGAAGATCCAGCCATCGCTTGTACTCTTCCGAATCATGCTCCGCCGCATCCACTGCCTCGGAGAAGATTGCCGTATAATCCGCAAAGCGCTTTCGCATAGCAATACGAAAGTGGGGAAACTCGCCACTCAGCTCGTGGAGAAGCTTCGCAAACAGCGCACAGTAAATAGACTCCGTCGCCGCCTTTTGGAAGATATATGACAACATCTCATCCAGGTATTCTATCTCGTCACCATCCAGCATTTCGCGAAGGGATTCCTTTGTCGCGTTGTAAGTGTTGAATCCCATGCGATTCACCTTGCCCTTCAATCTCTGCAGAACACGGTCTCGGGAGCTCACGCCTGTTCGGACAGCTGCGGAACTAAAGGCGATTACTGGAGCAGTTGTTTCCACTGGTGCAGGAATAGTTGCAATAGGCGCAGCGGAAGACACAGCAGAAGACACAACAGTCGGCGTGGACTCAACTTCCGCTGCCTCGGCAAACACAGACTTGCTCGCCTTCAATACCAATTCTGTAGGAGCTGCTACACCAAAGGACCGTTTTGGTGCAGAGGATGAATGAAATCCACTACTATGACTCGTGCGTCCCCCCTCGTATCCACGCCCTCCGTTTCTAGAACCACCTCCTCCGTAACCGCCACC
>Ga0164294_10005096_pt1 | contig 11306 bp, 6 predicted proteins | sample GEODES005metaG_FD_111479 | JGI IMG/M metagenome (GOLD analysis project Ga0164294, IMG submission 111479) | Oligotrophic lake water microbial communities from Sparkling Lake, Wisconsin, USA - GEODES005 metaG | ecosystem: Environmental > Aquatic > Freshwater > Lake | place: USA: Sparkling Lake...
CCCCCGTCGCCGCTGCCCGGCCCGCGGCTCCCCCGCCGGCCGAGGCGGCGCCCTCCGCCGACATGGAGGCCAAGGCCGCCCGCCACCTCGAAAAGACCCACCGCGGCGTGCTCCGCTTCTTGGACGAGCGCAGCGGCACCGCCCCGCTCGGCGAGCTGCACGATCACTCCGAGCGGCGCTACTTCATCGCCCACCGCAAGTTCTCCGACCTGATGGAGACGATGATCTCGGAGGGCCACATCGACTACGACCACAGCAAGGGCATCGCCACCCTCACCGAGGCGGGCCGCGCCTACGCCCGCCCCTGATCAGCGCGCCACGGCCAGGGTCAGGGCGCCAAAGGCCAGGAAGGCGAGGAGGGCGCCGATCGCGGCCAGCGGGCGCCGGCGCGCCATCACCGCATCCACCCAGGCCGGGCGCAGGGCCAGCGGCAGGCCGAGGCGGTCGGAGAGCTGCCCTAGATCGAGGGTCTGCGGGATGCCGATGCCGCGACCCCGCAGCAGGGTGGCGATGTGGCGCCGGGCGTCGCGCAAGCCGGCCTCGGCGGGGAGCCGCTCGGCGCCCTCCTGATCGAGGCGACGGGCCCAGCGCGCCAGCAGGGCAGCGGCGCGCTCCTCTTCTTCGCCCTGGATGGGATGGCTGCGAAGGGCGTCGCCCAGGGCGGCCAGCGTGGTGCGCAGGCTCTCTTGGAGGGCCTTGTGCTCGGCCTCCACCGGCTCGCGGGCGCGGGCCCGCTCTTCGTAGCGGCGACGCGAAGCCACCGCGTTGCCCAGCAGCACATAGGCGAGGCGCAGCAAGTCGGAAGCCCGGGTTGCCGCCGGACCCAGCGAGGCGAGGTTGGGGCTGGGCGCCACCGCCGCGGCGATCGCCGGTTTGGGCGTCTGGACCGGATCATCAACGCCTTCGCTGTCGGGCGGCGGCGGGTTCGTCCGGGGTGCGGCGGGCGGGGGCTGGGTGCCCATCGCCAGGCGCCGACGCAGGGTGGCCGCCCCGGTGGCAGAGCGCGCCGCCGCCCGCATCCAGACCGCCGCCTGCTCTTCTTGTGGAGTCCCCTCCCCGATCTGCACGATGGCGTCGACCCCTTTGGAGGCGCGCAGCGCGCTGGTGGCGCGCAATCCCGGCGCCTTGCCCCGCTCCAGCGCCCCCGCGCGGGCCCCCTCCAAAGAGAGGGGCACAGGACCCTGGGGATTGGGGAGCGCAGCCATGTCCAACTCTTCCGGCGCTGCCGAATGGCATGGGGGTACTGTTCAGGCCAGCCGGGCCTGCGGGTCGGGCGAAGCCGCCCGCCTGATCAGTGTATCGGACGGGGCGCCACCTGGGTAAAGCCGCCGCGCCAGAAAGCAGGCACGGCCCGTCGCTCCGCGCAGCGGCTGGCGTTAGGCCGGCGGCCGAGGTGCCGATGCCCCTGCCGACCCCCCTCGCCGTGCCCCACGCTGAGCACCAGAACATCGTGGTAGACGCGGTGGGAGGAGAGGCCGCCTGGGCCAACGCCCTGTCGATCCCGGCCTTTGTGCAGTGGTATCCGCGGCCCGGCGCTGCGCCCCAGCGGGCCACCGCCGTTCGCATCACCTCCGATGACGAGGCCCTCTACCTGCTCATCGAGGCCGCCGAGCCCGATCCGGCCGATCTCAAGGCTGGCTACGGCCGCCACGACGCGCGCGACGACGACCGGGTGGGCATCTACCTCGATCCCGCCGGCGATGGGCAGCGCGCCTATCTCTTCGTGGTCAACGCGCTGGGCGTGCAGCGCGACGGCGTGCGCACCGCCAGCGCCACCGGCGATGATCACGCCTGGGATGGCCGCTGGCTAAGCGCCGGTCGCATCACCGAGACCGGCTTTGTGGTGGAGATGGCCATCCCCTGGGCCACCCTGCGCCACCCGCCGCGGGTGGACACCCTCGGCATGATGGTCTACCGCTACCGCCCGGTCGCCGGTGAACAGAGCGGCTGGCCGCCCACCGACGCCAGCTCGCCGGGATGGCTCACCCAGGAGGCCTTGGTGGGCGGTCCAGGGCCGCTCCCCCAGTCGCCCTCCCTCGATCTCATCCCCGAGCTCACCTATGGCGTAGGCCAGGGCGGCGTCGCCGTCGATCGGCTCAACATCGGCGGCCTCAGCCCTGGCCTCACCGCCCGCTGGAGCCCGCGCTCCTCTGTTCAGGCGCTGGTCACCCTCAATCCCGATTTCTCGCAGGTGGAGTCCGACGCGGCCCAGGTGGCGGTCAATCGCCGCTACGCCCTGACGACGCCGGAAAAGCGGCCCTTCTTTCTGGAGGGCCAGGAGTGGTTTCAGCACCCGGCCGGCGCCCTGGTCTACACCCGCTCGATGGCGGCCCCGCGCTATGGCCTGCGCTCCACCGCCGAGGGCGGCGGGGTCAAGGCGGCGGTGCTGCACACCTACGACGCGCTGCCCACGCCCAGCGTGAACGAGGGCGGCGGCTGGACCGAGGCCGACATCGGCGAGGCCGGCGCCTACGAGACGGTGATGCGCCTGCGCCGCCAATTGGGCCCCGGCAGTGACGTAGGCTTTCTGTTCTCCGATCGCAGCCTGCCCGAGGCGGGCCTGTACAATGAGGTGGTGGGCCTGGATGCCCGCGCCCAGGTGGGCTCGTCGAGCGCGCTGACCTCGGCCGCCCTCTTCTCTTCCACCACGGGCATCGACGCCACCACCGTGCTGGCGCCCAAGGTCACGCTCAACTGGAACACCGGCGGGCCCAAGGGCGGCTTTGAGGTGGATGGCGACTACGTCCACCCCGACTTTCGCGCCGAGAACGGCTTTCTCACCCGCTCGGACTGGCTCTTTGGCGGCGCCAACGCCTGGCGGCAGTACCGGCCCAAAGAGGGAGCCCTGCAGCGCGCCACGGTAACCCCGGTCGACCTGGGCCTGGGCTGGGACACCAGCGGCGAACTGCGCTCCTTTTTCCTCGCGCCGATGTCCAGCCTCCGTTTTGTCGGCAACCACCGGGTCGCCTTCGGCCTGGAGCGCGCTGGCGAGACCTTCGCCGATGTCTGGCTCGACAGCCGCACCGCCTGGGTCAACTATGGGGCGCCGCTCTCCACCGACTGGGAGATCAGCACCTATGCCTATGTCGGTCAGTCGCCCTTTTATGATCCAGTCGCCCCCTTCGTCGGCGAGGTGGCGGGAGGCACCGCCACCACCAAGGTGCAGATCAACCGCGCGCTCTCGTTTTCGGCCAGCGCGGAAGGTGAGCGCTTCACCGACGAAGGCGCGCTGGTCTACCAGGGCATTGTCTCACGCCTGCGGGTGGAGGCCTTCGCCAGCCCGCACCACTGGGCGCGGCTGATCCTCGACCGCTCCACCTTCGACGAGCTGCGCGGGGCCGAGCTGCTCTTCGCCTGGGAGGACTCGCCGGGCACGGCGGCCTACCTGGGCGGCAACCTGCGCGGCGACGGTGACCCCGACAACCGCGAGTGGGCCGCCCTGGCCAAGCTCAGCTACGCCTTTTCGCCCTGAGCGCGGGGTCGCCTTCAGTGATCCGCCACCACGAGGTAGTAGGCGGGCGGATAGCCCGTGTAGCTCGACGCGGTGCCATAGCTGGTGCTGGGCGTGGAGGTGTAGGAGGCGGACGTGTACTTGACCGTCGTCACAGTGGAGCTCCCATAGTAAACGTCGGTCGACGCGCTGTACACCGCCAACAACCAGTAGGTCCCGGCCGACAGCGCGACCGGCGTGGACAGAGAGGTCTCGTTGGCGCCCACGGCCGTGGTGAACACGTCCGTGTAGGCCACGAGCGTGCCCGGAACGCCGGCGCTGTTGGTGTAGAGCGCCATGCGTGCGCTGTTTCCCGCCGTGTTGAGGTGGGCGCCCATGGCGTAGATCGTGGTGTTGGCGGTCACGGTGACGGAGGGCCCGAGCAGGTAGCTGGCGCCGGCGTGCCCGGGGCCGGCAACCCCTGTGGAGTACCCGACATCATAGAAGTCGTGCGCCTCTGTCGCGGCGGTCGCGCTGGTGCCCGTGTCGTCACCGTCGTCGGGGGTGAGGGTGCAGATCCAGTCGACGCCGAGGTCTGTGTCGTCGGCGGGTACGGTGTCATCGGCCCAGGTGGTGGTGTCGGGCCCGACGACGCCGGTGAAGTTCGCCGGGTAGGGTAGACCGTCCACCTCCCAACTCACCGCGTAGGTGAGGCTGTCGCCGTCGACGTTGGAGCCGGCGGTCAGGAGCTCGCAGAGCAGCTCATCCGTGCCGCTGTCGGCGTAGGGATAGGGGTCAATCGCCGCCGTCGGCGCGCCGGGCGGCGTGTTGGCGATCGTCCGCGAGGCGCTCAGCGTCGACCCTGTGGCGACCCCATCGGTGGGGGTGGCCACCACCGTCACGAGATCGTTCTTGCCAAAGTAGGTGGCGCCCGAGAGGGTGCTGCCCGTGGAAGCCAGCGTACCGTTTACGCTCCAGGCGTAGGTGAAGGAGACCGGGTCACCGTCTCCGTCGGTGCCCGAGGCCGTGGCGGTGAGCGTGTCGTTGGTGGTGTCCACGCTGGGCGAAATGCTGATCGTGGTGGCGGTGGGTGCGGTGTTGCGGATGGTCACCGTGTTGGATGCCGCCGCCGTGCCGCTCACTGTGCCTTCATTCGGCGTGACGGCACAGCGCACCACGTAGTTCTTGCCGAAGTAGGCCGACGACGGGGTGGAGTAAAAAGGGGGGGTGTACTGAAGCCGTGCCTGTCCCTTTGTGGTTAGACGATGGCGGCACAGCGATGCAGCAGGCCACCCCCTCCGGCGGGCCTAGCCCCCGGCTGGCACCACTTCCACATCGGAGAAGGCGCTCATGTCGACGCCGCCGCCCGTCTCGCGCAGGTGGGCGTCGAAGAAGCCGGTGCTGGCGGCCCGGATGATCTCATCGGAGACCTCCAAGGGCAGGTAGGCCTCGCCGCAGGTGTCGACCAGGGGCGCGATGCCGGGGCAGCCGTCGCTGGCGAGGTTGACGAGCTGGCTCAGCAGGGCGGCGTTGACGTCGTCGCGGCCCACCAGCAGCTCGTCGGCGAGGCCCTTCAGATCGAGCTCGCAGAGGTCAGAGGGGGCGAGGTGCCCGGCGCCGAGGATGTGAACGAGCTGGCCCTGCTGGAGCTGGGTCGCGGCGGCGCGCATCGAGGCGTCGGTGGCGAAGCTGTCGCAGGAGGCGCCCAGCAGCAGCGTGGGCACGTCGCGATCCGGCGCCGCCCCTGCCGCCATCGGCATCAGCGCCGAGAAGCGCGTGTCGGTGCTGCCGACGGTGGCGGTGCTGCCGCCCCCAGCCGAGTGGCCGGCGAGGCCGCGCTTGGACAGATCGAGGGCTCCAGCGAAGAAGCCGTCGGCGGCGGCCTCCTCGCTCCAGTCGGCCAGCACAGGGAGGTCGGCGGCGCCGGGGTCAGAAGAGAAGCCCGACAGATCGCAGCCCTCCATGCCGGTGAACAGACAGGGGAGGAGGTCAGTCATCGAGCGGCCGTGGTGGTCGGTCGCCACCACGACATAGCCCCGAGAGGCGAGGTGAACGGTGAAGTCCACCGACTGAAGCCGGGTTCCGCCAAAGCCATGGGAGAAGAAGACCACCGGGTAGGGCGCCTCGGGGGGCCGCAGGGGCGCGTCGCGCACGGCGCCGGTCTCAACCAGCGGAAAGCTGAAGGACGGCAGCAGGTCGGTGACGGCCGCGGGGACGAAGGCCATGAAGTCGGCCGCCTCGGTGGCCGAAGTCCGGGCCGACTCGGCGGCCGGGTACCAGACCTCCACCGTCAAGCCCTCGTACTCCAGGGTCATCACGCCCACAGGGACGCCGTTCTCGGCGAGGTCGGCCGGCAGGTTGAGGGGCTCGGGCTCCACGCTCTCGCCGCCCTTGGAGGCAGCGGGGTCTTCGGCGCAGGCGAGCAGGAGGAGGGCGAAGGGGAGGCAGCGCATCGCCCCAAGGTAGCCTGCCCGGGCGATCTGGCGAGACCCCCCGCCGCGGCCCCTCCGTTCTATTGGGCGCCGCGCAGCTTTTCGCCGACCCAGCGCGCCAGCTCCAAGGGAGAGAGCGCCGCCACGGGCATCCCCGCGGCTGCCACCTTGGCGGCCATCGCGGTGTCGTAGCGGGGCCGGGCCTGCTCATCCAAGGCCGCGAGGCCGAGCAGGGTCACGCCCGCCTCGGCCATCGCCCGCAGCTCGGCGGGCAGGCGGTGAGGCGGGTCGCCCTCCTCGAAGTCGGTGATCAGCACCACGAGGCTGCGGCTGGGCACGGTGATCTGAGACCGCGTGTAGGCCATCGCCTTGGCGATGCGGGTGCCGCCGCCCACCTCCACGCCGAGGAGCAGGGCGAGCGGATCGTCGACGAGGCCGCTGTGATCGATCACCTCGGTGGAGAAGGCGTAAAAGGAGACCGACAGGGCCGGCAGGGCGTGGAGGATAGCCGCCATCAGCGCGGCGTAGACCACGCTGGCCTCCATCGATCCCGAGGTGTCGACCACGAGAAAGAGTCGCCAGTCGAGGCTCTTGCGGGCCCGGCTGCGAAAGAGGAAGCGCTCGGGCGAGATCGCCATGCCCGCCTCGGTGGGCCGGGCGGTGTGCAGGTTGGCGCGCAGGGTGCGGCCGAGGTCGAGGCGGCCATTGGGCCGACGGGTGGGCGTCGGCGTGGAGAGCCCGGTGAGGGCCGGCCGCACGCGCACCGCCAAGGCCTCGACCAGGGCCGCCACCACCCGCTCGATCAGGCGGCGCATCGGCGCCATCCGCGCCTCGGGCACCGCGCCTCGCAGGCCCAGGACCTCGGTCAGCAGGGCCACCGAGGGGGTCACCTGCTCGGGGTCCAGCTCCAACAGGGCGGCGCCGCGGCCGGTGAGGGCGGCCTCGCCCAGCACCTCTTCGCGCACCCGGGCCCCAAAGAGCGCGCCCAGCTCTTCGGCCCAGGCCCGCACGGTGGGAAAGGGGGGCTCCAGACCCGCCCCGCCGCCGCCAAAGAGGCTCGGCGCCGCCCCCTGGCCGTAGAGCTCGTCGAGGCTCCGGGCGTAGCGGCGGCCCTCGGGGGGCAGGGCGGCCCGGTCGATGCCGAGGATCAGCCGCCAGCGATCGGCCGGCGCGAGGCCCCGGGTGGGCAGGGGCGGCGGCGAAGAAGGGCGCGCCGCCTCGCCGATCGCCGCGCTGTCGAGGGGGAGGCCCAGGTCGTGGAGGGCCTGGCGGCCGGCCCGATCGGCCTGGGCCTGCTGCGCGAGGCGGTGGGCGGGGGCCGCCGCCTGGGGATCGTGGCCCGACCAGCCGCCGCGGGCCGCCGCCAGGGCGAAGAGCTCCCGGCGCCAGGCCTCGGGGCGATCGGCGAAGGCGCCGCGCAGATCGGGCAGGCGGGCCAGGAAGGCCTCGTCGTCCTGGGCCAGCACCCGATCGAGCAGGGGGCCGTGCAGCGCCGGGTCGGCCTCAAAGCTGGCGCCCAATGCCACGAGGCCGCCGCCGAGGATGGCGTCAGCCGGCCCGCTCCCGTCGACGGCGCTGGCGAGTCGCTCGGCCACGGCGAGGTCACCGCGCAGCCGGTAGCGGGCCCCCAGGGCGGCGGCGGCGATGCGCGGGCTGCCGGTCTCGGCCAGCTCGCCGAGCAGGTGCCAGAGGCGGCCGTCGGCGACGAGGCCGGGCTCCCGCAGGCAGAGCTGGGCCGTGTCGGCGAGGGTGCGGGCGTCGTCGGGCTCCTCGCTGCCGGCGAGGCCCTGCAGTGCTGCGAAGAGGGCGGCGGCGATCGCGGGCCTGTCGAGGCCCACGGGCAGGGCGAAAGCCGCGACCCCGCCGACCCCCGGGGCCGCCTCGGCGGGCAGGCCGGCCACCTGACCCCGCTCCACCTTGGCCAGCCAGTCGAGCAGGGCGGTGAGCTGGGCGGCGCTGGCCTCCGCGAGGAGCGGGCCGCAGAGCAGGTCCAATTGCCGGGCCACCAGGGCCCCCAACCCGGCCTCCCCGGCGAGGATGAGCTGCTGGAGCGCCTCAGCGGGGCTCCAGCCCTCGGTGCCCCGCGCCAGCGCCTCTTCGCGGAGCAGGGCCCCCGTGGCCGCGGCTTCCAGCGTGCTACCGCCCAAGGCCGCCACCTCGATCAGCGCGTCGGTGGCGGGGGTCCAGCGGCAGAGCCAGGTCTGGGTGAGGGTCTCGGCCTTGACGGTGGAGGCCCGCCGCTCGGCGTAGGGCACGTGGCAGAGGTTGAGGCGCTCCATCGCCACCTGCCGGCGACGGTCGAGGGGGCTGCGCAGGGGGTCGAGGCTGCGCTCCACCGGCTCCTTGGCGGCCCCCGACTCGGGGCCGGGCAGGCGCAGGGCGGTGAGGAGCTCGGTCACATGCGGGTGGAGGCCGCTTTGGGGGGTGCTTGGCGCCAGACGCCCGCGCCCCTCGCCGATGAGCTCGGCCTCCAGCGCCTGGGCGAGGACGAGGCCGCGGCCCATCGGCTCGCCCTGGCCCAGGGCCGCGCCCACCGCCTCCAGGAATTCCCGGCGGCCGGCGGCGGGCAGGCCGCGCAGGGTGGCCAGATCGGCGCACAGCCGGGCGACCTCGGCGGCGTCGGCGGCGCTGGCGACGTGGCCGGCGGCCCGCAGGCGGCGGCACAGCGCGACGGCGAAGGCGGCAGGCAGCTCCTGGAGGGGCCGCCCGGCGATCAGCGCCTGGAGCGCGCGCTGGCGCCAGGCCGGGTCGGTGATGCCGGCGGGGTAGCCCGAGCGCGCGTCGAGCAAGGCGAAGGGGTAGGGCAGCAGGGCCGCGACGGGGGGCTCGGCCGGCGGCGCGAGGGAGGGGCCCGGGTCCTGCCAGAGCAGCGGATCGGGCAGCAGGGCGGCCGCGTGGAAGGCCCCCACCACCACGGCCGGCCGCTGGGCGGTGCTGGCCTTTAGGGCGGCCCGCATCGCCGCCTCGCGGGCGAGGTCGACCCGATCGACGCCGCCGCCGTGGGCGGCCTCCCAGCGCAGGGCGTAGCCAAAGAGCAGGGCGGCGGCGCGCAGGGCCTCGGGATCGCCGCCGGCGCCGGGGCCTTCGACCTGGGCCTCCCAGGGCTCCTCCTCGGTCTGGGCCCGCAGGTGATCGATCAGGCCGGGGGCGCCGCCACGATCGGCATGCTCGCGGGTCGGCCGTGCCTGGGGATCGAGATCAAAGGCGTAGAGGGGCAGGCCGCGGGCCCGAGCCCAACGGGCCGCCACCAACTCGGGCGAGAAGTCGGCGAAGGGGTAGAAGCCAAGCTGCTCGCCCTGCCGGCTGGCCAGGGCCAGGGCGAGGGGGGCCTCGGCGGCCGGGTGGGCGAGGTGGGGCAGCCAGGGCTGCAACGAGGCGGGCAGCTCGATGAAGATCGCGTCGGGGTCTGCGCTTTCGAGGAGGGCGGGCAAGGCCGCCGACAGCGCCACCGAGTGGTGCCGCACGCCGATCAGGTAAGGCCGCCGCGCCGCGCACAGTTGGGGCAGGGCCTCGGCGGGCAGGGCCATCTAGCCGGCTTCCAAGGCGCCGCGCAGCTCGAAGAGGCGGGCCCAGGTGCCCTGGCCGGCCTCGGCCCGGCGCTTGACCGCCCCGTCCCAGTAGGCGAGCAGGCGGCCGTGGTCTTTGGGGTCGTCTTTGCGCACCACGCCGAGGAGGTAGCCGGGGAGCAAGGGCAGCAGCGCCTGCTCGGGGAACCAGGCCGCTGACAGCGCCAGGGCCGAGGCCACCGAGACCGCCTCGGCCGTGCTCATCACGGCACCGGGGCGCTCCACCGTCCAGCCCTCGATGCTGCGGCCCTGGCGCAGATCGCGGAAGGCGGTGACGAGCGCGGCCAGCAGGGCCTCGTCGACGCGCATCGGCTCGCCGGTGCGGGCCAAGGTGGCGGTGGCCTGGCGGCGCACCAGGGCGATCTCGGCCTCCAAGGTGGGGATCGGCGGCACCACCTCAAAGTTGAAGCGCCGCTTCAGCGCCGCCGACATCTCGGACACGCCGCGGTCGCGCAGGTTGGCGGTGGCGATCAGGTTGAAGCCGGGGCGCGCATAGCGAGCGGCGGCCTCCCCCAATTCCGGCACCGCGAGGCGGCGATCGGAGAGCAGGCTCACGAGCGCGTCTTGCACCTCGGGCAGGCAGCGGGTGACCTCCTCGACGCGGCCGATGCCGCCGCGCTCCATGGCCGTGAGGATGGGGGAGGGGACCAGGGCCTCGGGCACCGGGCCGCGGGCCAGCAGCAGGGCGTAGTTCCAGCCGTAGCGCAGGTGCTCTTCGCTGGTGCCGGCTGTGCCTTGCACGGTGAGGCCCGAGGTGCCGCAGATGGCGGCGCTGAGCAGCTCGGAGAGCATCGACTTGGCGGTGCCCGGCTCGCCCACGAGCAGCAGGCCGCGCTCGCCGGAGAGGGTCACCACGCAGCGCTCGACCAGGGCCCGGCTGCCGACGAACTTGGGGCTGATCGGCAGGCCGGGGCCGCCGCCGCGGCTGGGGCGCAGGGCCTCGTCGCCGCTGCCGAGGAGGAAGGTCACCACGGCCCGGGGGCTGAGGCGCCAGTTCGGAGGCCGGGCGGCGCTGTCCCAGGCCTGCAGCGCCGCCAGCTCGTCGGCGAAGCGCAGCTCGGGAGGGGGCGACTGGGCCTCAACAGGGGCGGCGGCGGGGCTTGGGTCCATCGGGGCTCCCGGGGAGGGCGGGGCCCGCGGCGGGCCTCGCAGGGGGCTAACGCGGCTCCATGGGCCCAGGCAGCGGCCCGAGGCGGGCAGAAACCGTGATAGCGTGCGCACGTTTGGAAAGCCGGAGCCCGCCTGTCCACCCCTCGCCCGCCTCTCTCCACCGCGCGAAAGCTCTTGTTTTCCGCGCTGATGCTCGCCTTCGCCTTCGTCCTGGCCGAGGTGGGGACGCGCATGACGTGGCGTCCGCCCGACAACACGGCCCTCACCCAGGGCCAGGACCTCGCCCCCCACCGGTCGCGGCTTTGGGCCCTGCCCGAGGGGCCGCGCCTCAGCTTTGGCAACAACTATGTGGGCGGCGCCAACGGGCTGCGCGTGGTGGCCGACACCGGAGCGCCGCTGCGGGGGCTCACCCTGGGCGACTCCAGCATCTTCGGCCACGGGCTGGCCGATGAAGACACCTTGCACGGGTCGCTGCGGCGCTCGCTCGGCGCGCGCGGTTTGGAGATGGATGTCTTTTCTGGCGCCGTGCCCGGCTACACCAGCGAGCAGTCGCGGGTGGTGCTCGAAGAAGAAGGCTGGGATCTCAAGCCCAACCTGCTGATCATCGGCAACCTCTGGAGCGACACCGGCGCCCGCGGCTTCCAAGATCGGGCCTGGCTGGCCGACACGGCGCGGCCGACCTACCTCATCGAAAACGCCCTTCGCAAAAGCTACCTGTGGTGGTTCCTGCGCTCCCAGGTCTCCGAGCCGGTGCCCTCCACCCTGCCG
>Ga0164294_10005097_pt1 | contig 11305 bp, 9 predicted proteins | sample GEODES005metaG_FD_111479 | JGI IMG/M metagenome (GOLD analysis project Ga0164294, IMG submission 111479) | Oligotrophic lake water microbial communities from Sparkling Lake, Wisconsin, USA - GEODES005 metaG | ecosystem: Environmental > Aquatic > Freshwater > Lake | place: USA: Sparkling Lake...
CGGGCGCGGGCGGCGCGGGGGCGGCGGGGACGGGGACGGGAGGGGGGTCCGCGAGGCCGAGGAGGTCGTCCGTGATGAGCGGCCGCACGTGGGACGTGTCCAGCGTCTCAGCGGTCACGACGGGGCCCGGCGCCTGGATCGTGCGCGAGCCAAGCACGACGTTCCCGGCGGGCGGCAGCCGCACGAAGCCCGGGTCCCGCCCATCCTGGATCGCGGCGAGACGCGCCTCGAGCTGCGTGATGTCGCACCGATCGCCAGGATCGACCGCCATCGCGATGGCGAGCGTGTCCTCCATCCAGCGGCGGAGCTCGGGCGAGCCGTGGGAAGGCTCCAGCCGCGGGGGCAGGTGCCGCACGAGGTGATCGCGCTGAGAGTCGGGGTCGAGCTCCGCCATGAAGTCGGCGACCGGGCGCGCGGCGATGCAGAAGTACAGCAGGGCGCCCACGGCGTAGACATCGGTGGCGGGCTCGGGGGAGAGGCCCTCGAATTGTTCCGGCGCCGCGTATTGGGGCGTGCCGACGAAGGCGCCCACGCGCGTGAGGCGGTCCCCCACGCCGCCGAAGACCTTGGCGATGCCGAAGTCCGCCACCCGGATCTCCGGCACCTTGTCCGCCGAGACCTCGCTCACGAGGAGGACGTTCTCCGGCTTCAGATCGCGATGGACCACGCCCTGGCGGTGCGCCACGTCGAGCGCCCAGCAGACCTGCCGACCCAGCGCCGCGACCACCGGGATCGAGAGCGTGCCCTCCCGCCGGATGTGGTCGAGGAGGCTCCCGCCCTCTTCGTAGCGGGTCACGAGGTAGGGCGAGTGGCCCGCTCGGTGCACGAAGCCGCGGCACTCGACGATCTGCGGGTGGTTGAGGCCCTGCAGAATCTGCGCCTCGGTCGAGAGGCGGCGAAGGTACGAGCCCTGATCCCGCTGCTGGTAGAGCACCTTGATCGCGACGCGCGGGCCGACCTCGCGCTGGCCGTCCGGCCCGAGCTCTCCGCCGAGGTAGGTCACCCCCGCTCCGCCAATCGCGAGGCGCGCGTGGATCTTGTAGGTTCGATCAATGACCTCGCCGGCTTCCAGCAGCTCACCCCAGCCGTTCGCGGGGCGGGCGGACCGACAGCCGAGGTTCGGGCACCGCGGCGCGTCAGCCGGAAACGTGGTCAGGCACCGACTGCAGTAGCGGGTGCGCTCGGGCGTGCCGGACATGCGGGAGCACTATATTCCCCGTACGGCGCCGATGCTCCTCACACTCCTCCTCGCCTGCTCCTGCAACCCCCTCGATCCGCCCCAGGACGTGTCGTTCACGACGCACGTCATCGAACAGGTGGGGGGGCGTTTCCGGGAGGAGTCCGAGGAGCCGCTGGCGCCGCAGGTCGCCTTCGCGGTTCAGGAGCGCTGCCCGCGCCTCGACGGCGTGTACGTGCGCCACGCCAATCGGGAGATCCGAGAGGTCACCGTCCGCGGCGCCAACGTCGACCGCGTGCGCCGGATCGGCGCCGCGCTCTACGACGGAAAGCTGGCGAACGTCCAATACATCCGCGAGGGAGACACCCTGGTGTTCCCCGTCGCGTGTACGCGGTGCGAGGTCTACTTCGGGGTGCAAGCCGGGGACCGCACCGCCGCCTGTCTCGGCCCCGGCTACTCGCTCTCCTTCGAGGACGGGAAGATCGTGCCTTGATCCCGCGGCTCGGCGCGTCCCCCTGCGCCCGGCGCCCCCTCGCCGCGCCGGGATGTGGCAAGCTCCCCCGTGGAGGGACCCATGGACTTCGGCCTCGTCCGCGAGACCACGCCGCAAGAGCGCCGCGTGCCGCTCACCCCGGAGGGCGCGCGCGCCCTCGTCGCCGCGGGCCACGGCGTCATCGTCGAGACCGGCGCCGGCCTCGGCTCCGGCTTCAACGACACGGATTACCTCGCGGCCGGCGCGCAGGTGGCGTACGCCCCGCGTGAGGTCGCGGCCCGCGCCGACGTGCTCCTGAAGGTCCACGCCCCGCTCGCCTCGGAGCTCGAGCTCGTGCGCTCCGGCGCCACGCTCGTCGGCTTCCTCCACCTCGCGAGCGCCCCGCCCGCGCTCCACCAGCAGCTCATCGCCCAGCGCGCCACCACGCTCTCGTGCGAGCTCGTGCGCGAGGAGCCCGACGAGTACCCGATCCTCGAGCCCCTCTCCGCGCTCGGGGGCCGCGTGGCCGTCACGCTGGCCGCCTTCCACCTCACCGCCCCCGGCAACGGCCCCGGCATCCTCCTCGGCGGCGCCTCCGGCGTGCCCCCCTCGCTCGTGCTCGTGATCGGCGGCGGCACCGCCGGTCAGGCCGCGGCGGCCGAGGCCGCGGCCCTCGGCGCCCAGGTAGTCGTGCTCGACCGCGATCCGCGGCGCCTCCAGCGGCTCGAGCGCGCCATCGGCCGCGTCGTCGTCACCGCGACCGCCAGCGAGTTCCACCTCTCCCGCTACCTCGAGCAGGCCGACGTCGTCATCGGCGCCGTCGCCGTGCGCGGCGAGCCGGCTCCCAAGGTCCTCCGCCGCCAGCACATTCGCCTGATGCGCGAGGGCTGCCTTTTCATCGACATGAGCATCGACGAGGGCGGCTGCAGCGAGACCAGCCGCCCCACGACCCCCGAGGCCCCCGCCTACGAGGTCGAGGGCGTGCGGCACATCTGCATCCCCAACCTCCCGAGCGAGGTCGCGCGCACCGCGTCCCGCGCCCTCGGGAACAGCCTTCTGCCCTACCTCTTCGAGCTCTCCCGCGGCGTGGACGAGGCCCTCGCACGCTCGGTCGCGCTCCGGCAGGCGTGCAGCTACCACGCCGGTCGGCTCGTGAGCCGCTCGCTCCAGCGCTACGTCACCGCACCCCTCGAGGACCTCGACATCCTGGTCCCTCGGGACGGTTAGTCCGAGCGCCCCCTACCGCCGCACGCCGCGCAGGCGCTTCCAGAGCTGGCGCCCCGCCAGCAGCTCGACCGCGGGCGCGAGGATCTTTCCGGCCGCGGCCTCCTCCCGGAGCACGACGAGGGCGCGCTCGGGCGACATGCCGTCCTTGTAAGGGCGGTCCGAAGAGGTCAACGCGTCGTAGATATCCGCGATGGCCATGAGTTTTGCGCCGAAGGGGATCTCCGCCTCGGAGAGCTTGCGGGGGTAGCCGGTGCCGTCCAGCTTCTCGTGGTGCGCGTACGCGATGGCGGGCACGTTGCGGAGCTCGCGGGTCCACGGGATGACGCGGAGGAAACGGTAGGTGTGCTCGACGTGGCGCTCGATCTCGAGGCGCTCGGCGGGGTCGAGCGACCCACGAGGGATGCAGAGGCGCTCGACCTCGCGGGGCCGGAGCACCAGCTCGTCGCCGCCGCCGGCGTCCAGGCGCCACCGCTCCGCCACCTGCCGCACGGCCTCGCGCTCGACGTCACCGAAAGGTACGTTCGGCCTGTTCAACCGGCGGACCAGCGCGAGGTCCCGCTGGAGGACGTCCAGCCGCGCGGTGAGGTGGTGGTCCGAGAGCTCGTCCCGAACGGACTCGAGCACGGCCTGGAGCGCCGCCAGGCGGAAGCGGAGCTCCACCTCGGCGATCTCCCACGGGAACAGCTTCGTGGCCTTGAGGAGCACCTCCTCTCGGACACCGACCTTCCCGAAGTCGTGGAGCATCGAGGCGTAGTGCAGCTCGGTCAGCTCCTGCGCGCTGAAGCGCACGGGCGCGAAGGGCGGCTCGTCGCAGTCCGAGACCTCGCGCGCGAGGAGCGTCGCGAGCTCGGCGACGCGGTGGCTGTGGCCGCCCGTGGTCGGGTCGCGGGCCTCGATGGCGGTCACCGCGGCCTCGACGAAGCCGTGGAAGAGGAGCTGAATGTCCCGGTAGAGCCGATGGTTCTCGAGGGCGACCGCCGCCTGGCCGGCGATGGAGCGGGCGAGCGCGACGTGCCGATCGGAGAACGGGAGGACCTTGTCGAAGGTCGCGAGCGGCACCCCAGGCACCGGCTTGCGGTTGATCATCGCGAGCGCGCCGATGACGTGACCGTCGCGGTCCATCAGGGGGACGACGAGCACCGATCGCGTCTGGTAGCCGGTCTGCTCGTCGAAGGTGAAGTTCGGCTTGTATGGTACACTCGCGTCGAGACGGTGCACGTCCTCGATGTTGAGCGGCGAGCCGCGAAGAGCCACCCACCCGGCGAGGCTGAGCTCGTCGATCAGGAGCTTCCGCCGCGAGGGGAAGAACGGGATCGTGTCGTTCTGGGCGGCGGCGAAGTGGAGCGCGCCGTCCTCGACGAGGTAGACGGTGCCGCCGTCCGCCTGCAGGAGCCGCCGCGCGTGCGTCAGGAGCTCGTCCAGCAGGCGGTGCCGGTCGGTGATGGCGGAGAGCGCGTACCCGATCTCGTTGAGCACCTCCACCGTGTTGCGCTCCGCCACGACCCGGGCACGAAGCTTCTCCTGCTCCACAAGGTTGCGGAGGGCGCGCGGGAGCCGCGCCGCCACCGCGCCGGGATCGACCACGTCGTAGACGTCGAGGTCGGCCTGCCGGCTCACCGCGATCACGCGCGGCCCCAGCCGAGCGGTCGCGAGCGCGCGCGTGAGATCCACCACGTAGAGTCGCGACGCCAGATCGTTTGGCATCGCGGCGTCCGCGCGTACGAACTCGGCCCCGCACATCGCCGCGGCCGCGCGGACGTCACGCGCGTACGGGGAGGTGTCGGGGACCACGGCGACCTCGATGCGGAGGTGGTCGTCGACGAGAGCGGAGGGAGGGGCGTCCAAGCCCTCGAAAGGTACCCCGACGCGGCCCAAGTGGGAGGGTCGCAGCCGCTGCTTGCGCGCTTCGGGGGGGCTCGGTCACCGTTCGGCAGCGACGCTTCGGGAGAGCCAAACCAAAGAATCCAGGAGGTTCAGTCCGGATCGGGCTCGGCGTCCGGGCGGGCCGCCTCCAGCTCCTCTGCCATGCGCGCGAGGGCGTCCACGATCGCGTCGAGGCGCGTGGGGTCGAGCACCTCCGGGCCGGGCCGCACCCAGCGGCTCACCAACGCCGAGCCCTCGGCGGCGGTCTCCACCGCGCCGGGCGCGGCCTCCGCGGCGGACGCGTCCAGCGGCGCGCCGTCCTCCACGCGGCAATCCACCCCGATGAGGAGGAGGTCCCCCGCGCCCGGCGCGCGCTGCCAGGTGACCGTGAAGGGGCGCCCGCGGGCCACGCCGAGGACGGAGAGGGGCTCCTGGACGCCGTCTCCACGGGCCCGCGCGCCACGCGCCGCCGCGAACGCCCGCAAGGCGTCCACCGGCGCGAGGCGGCGGGGAATCCACGCCAGCCCAAGCCAAAGGCAGGCTGCGGCGACGAAGCCCACCCCGAACAACGTCCAATCGCCTACGCTCCACCTCCGCCGGTCCATTAGACTACCCCGATGTCTCTCCACCGCCCCGCGCCCCCCCCCTCTCCGTGGCCCCGGATCGTCCTCGGGGCGGCGTGCCTCGGCGCCCTCCTCGCGGGCTGCGAGCCGATGGACAGCCGAGGGGACATCTTCGCCCCCGCGCCGCGCGTCCCCGTCGCGCCCGCTGCGTCGCCCCCAACGGTCGAAGCCCCCGCTCCCGGTGGCTCCGAGGCCACCTTCGACTTCCCGACCGAGCCGCCGCTCGTGCTCTCCAGCGAGGAGATGGCCAAGGGAGACCTCCCGAACGCGATGGCCACCGCCGCCGGCGTCGACCCCGCCCTGCTCGCCACGTCCGAAGCTGCCGCCCCCCCTCCGGTCGAGGCCCCCGTCGCCGCGCCGCCGGCCTACGGCGTGCCCGCCGCGAGCCAATGGCCCGTGCGCCTCGTGTCCACGATCCCCCAGGCGCAGCCGCCGCGTGCGATCCTCGGCCTCCCCTCCGGAGAAGAGCGCGTCGTCTCCCCCGGGAGCATCCTCGCCGAGCAGGGCCTGGTCGTGATGGCCGTCACCGGTGACCGCGTGACCCTCGCCCGCATCGAGGCCGCCGGCGATCACGCCCGCATCGAGACCCTCGAGATCACGGCGCAGTACGCGCCGGCCGTGGCCACCGCGCCCACACGATGACGGCGCCCGCCGCGAACAGCGCGGCGGAGATCGCCTGCCCGTTCGTGATGCCCGCGCCCACCTGCCCGCGCACGAAGTCTCCGCGGAGCAGCTCGTTCCCCATGCGGAAGCTGGTGTAGCCCAGCAGCAGCGCCGCGAAGGCGATGCCTTCCGTCTTGACGCGCGCGCGCACGAGGAGGAGGAGGAGGCCGAGGAGCACGTTGGCGCCGACCTCGTAGAGCTGTGTAGGGTGCAGGGGCACACCCGCGGGGGCCCGGCCGCCCGCCGGGTACACGACGCCCCACGGTAGATCGGTCGGCGCGCCGTAACAGCAGCCCGCCGCGAAGCAGCCGACGCGCCCGATCGCATGGGAGAAAGCGATGAACGGCGCGTAGAGGTCGAGCACGCGCCAAATCGGCTGCTTGCGCCACGCCATGAAGACGATGGCCGCGCCCACCCCGCCGACGAGCCCGCCGTAGAAGACCGCGCCACCGTCCCGCAGGTCGAAGATCGTGAGTGGGGCGGCCACGAACTGGCTGATCCGCGTGCGGACGTACTCGAGCCGCGCGCCCACGACCACGCCCGCGATGATCACGAGCGCGAGGTCCCACAGGAAGTCCCACGAGAGGCCCTCCCGGGACCCGACGACGGCGGCGCCGGTCAGCCCGAACAGGAAGGCGAGGCCCGCGGCGACCCCGTACGCATGCACCTCGAAAGTGCCGATCGAGAACAGGACGGGGTGCACCGGACGCTACGACGGCGCGCCGGGCGTTCCCTCGGCCTCGTCCAGCGGGCTCTTCCCGGCGCCCCCGATCTCCTGGTCGCGCTCGAACAGCAGGTAGTGGAGCAGGTACATGGCCACGCCCACGACGATCGCGGCGTCCGCGATGTTGAACGTCGGCCACTCGGCCGTCCCCACGTTCTCGATCAGCCAGGCCTTGGCGCCGGGGCTGTCCGTGTAGACGCGGATGAAGTCGGTCACCGTCTGCTTGTGGGCGCGGTCGATCGCGTTGCCCACCGCGCCCGAGAGGATGAGCGCGATGGTGGCGGACTGGAAGCGGTCGTTGTCCGCGAGCTGGCGGTACATGCTGATCAGCACGCCGACCGCGACCACGGTGAAGATGAGGAACACCCACATCCGGTGCTCGAAGCTCACGAGCATGCCCATGGCGGCGCCGGGGTTCTGCGCGTGGATGAACGAGAGGAAGCCCGGAATGACCGGGATCTCGGTCGGGTTCGACGCGTCGTAGCCGAGCTGCTTGATGCCGTCCCAGGTGTGCGGGAGCAGCTTCTGACCGGTGTAGCTGAGCGCGCGGATGGTCCACACCTTGGTGATCTGGTCGAGCACGACCAGGAGGGTGGTGAGGAACGCGACGATCTTGAGCTTGGTGGACATGGGCGGCGGTCCCCAAGGCGAGGGGGTAGAAACGGAGCCGGATAGCCCGGCCCGTCCGTGGCGTCGACTGAGTGCCGCCGACCCGTTATGAACCGCGCCTCAGATTCTGGAGCCGCCGAGATGCAGCGCGAAGCGATGCCCGTGGATGTCCTCTTTGTCGGTGGCGGCCCCGCGTGCCTCGCCGGCGCCATTCGCCTCCTTGACCTCATTCAGGGCCACAACGCGGCGATCGACGCGGGCGGCCCGGGCGCCAAGATCGAAGAGCCCACCATCGCCCTGATGGACAAGGGCTCGGAGATCGGCAGCCACGCGATCTCCGGCGCCGTGCTCGACCCGCGCGCGCTCTCCGAGCTCATCCCCGACTGGGAGCAGCAGGATCCGACCTTCGTGGAGCGCTACGTCGAGGAGGAGACCTTCGTCGTCCTCACCAAGACCCTCGCCTTCCCCGCGCCGATGATGCCCCCCGGCATGGAGGATCACGGCAACCCCATCATCTCCATCGCCAAGTTCCAGAAGTGGCTCGCCGCCAAGGCCGAGGAGAAGGGGCTCATGCTCTTCTCCGGCTTCGCCGGCACCCAGCTCCTCTGGGAGGGCGATCGCGTCGTCGGCGTCCGCACGGGAGACAAGGGCATCGGCCCCGACGGGCAGCCCAAGGGCAACTTCGAGGCCGGGATCGACCTCCAGGCGAAGGTGACCATCCTCGGGGAGGGCCCGCGCGGCACGCTCGCGCGGCAGCTCATCAACCGGCGCGGCCTCGACAAGGAGTCCCAGCCCCAGGTCTTCGAGATCGGGGTGAAGGAGGTCATCGAGATGCCGAAGGGCACGGTCAAGAAGGGCGAGGTCATCCTCACCCTCGGCTACCCCCTCGACCTGCAGACCTTCGGCGGCGCCTTCATCTACGCCCTGGCGGACGACAAGTACGCGATCGGCCTCCTCGTCGAGCTCGGCGCGCAGGACCCCGCGATGGACGCCCACTACCTGCTCCAGAAGCTCAAGGCGCATCCGTACATGCGCAAGAAGCTCGGTGCGGGCAAGGTCGTCAAGTACGGCGCCAAGGCCGTCACTGTCGGCGGGTGGGCCTCGATCCCGAAGCTCTACGCGGACGGCGCCATGATCGTCGGCGACTCCGCAAGCTTCCTGAACCCCGCGCGCATCAAGGGCATTCATCTCTCGATGAAGGCGGGGATGCTCGCCGCCGAGACCGCGTTCGACGCGCTCGTCCGCGGAGACTCGTCCGAGGCCGCGCTCTCGGCCTTCAAGGCACGGGTGGACGGGAGCTGGATCCGCGAGGAGATGGAGCCCGCCAAGAACTTCCACGCCGGCTTCGACAAGGGCGTGATCGGCGGCATGGCCGCCGTCGGCATGGCGATGGTGTTCGGCCCGGGCAAGGACATCAAGCCCTTCGACGCCGACTACGAGCACATGAAGAAGGTGGCGCACGTCCACGGCCACAAGGGCATGCCCGAGCGGGACGACGTCACCTACGACAACGTCTACCTCGTCGACAAGCTGACGGACGTGTACCACTCCGGCACCAAGCACGAGGAGAAGCAGCCCGCCCACCTCAAGGTGGTGGACAAGGAGATCTGCGCCACCCAGTGCGCCGAGGAGTACGGCAACCCCTGCACGCGCTTCTGCCCCGCGCAGGTCTACAACATGCACCCGAACCCGACGACCGGCCGGGCCGAGCTGCACATCGACTTCTCGAACTGCGTGCATTGCAAGACCTGCGACATTCGCGACCCCTACCAGATCATCACCTGGGTCCCGCCCGAAGGCGGCAACGGCCCCGAGTACGGCATCTTGTGACGGGCGCGGGTCGGTCACGACGCATCCCGTGATCAGCCCGCTGCTACCCCGCTGACTTTGTGACGAATCTGAGTCGCGTTGCACCTTCACGCGTCATTTCAGGCGCTGTCGTGACCTGTTCGGGGGGCTAGAGCAAGCCCGACCCGACCCGGAGGTCACATGTTTTCCTTCGCCCTCGCACTCTCGTTCGCCCACGCGGAGGACGCCCCGGCCCCGCCCAAGTTCCCGATCGTCAAGCCGAGCGGCGTGATCTACGCGCACTACCTCTACACGCTGACGGACGGCGCGGACGGCTACAACGAGTTCGGCGTGGATCGCGTCTACGTCCGCACCGACGTGCAGATCAACAAGCGCTTCTCGTCGCGCGTCACCCTCGACGCCGACCGCGTGAAGCCGCTCGTCCTCGCCGACGGGTCCAGCAACATCCTGGACACGAAGTACCGCGTGTTCGTGAAGCACGCGTACCTGTCGGTCAAGGAGCTCGGCCCCCTCGAGATCCGCGCCGGCATGATCGACACGCCCTACGCGCCCTACTACGACAACCTCTTCGGCAACCGCTACCTCACAGAGTCCTTCGCGAAGAACGCCGGCGTGCTCGATACGGCGGACCTCGGCGTGGCCCTCCTCGGCAAGCACGCCGACGGCCTCGTCGACTGGAACGTGTCGCTCCTCAACGGCGAGGGCTACGGCAAGCTCGAGGTGGACGCCGGCAAGTCGGTCCAGGCGCGCGTCAGCGTCGATCCCCTCGCCCAGATGGAGGACCGCGACCTCCCCATCACCGCCTTCGCCGCGATGTCGGGCCACCCGAGCACCACGGGTGAGCCCACCCTCGTCTTCGGCGGCAGCGCGGGCTTCCAGATGCCGCGCCTCTTCGTGTGGGCGGAGGTCCTCACGAAGATGGAGGGCAGCGTGACCGGCTTCGGCTACTCCGCCACGCTCAACCCGCGCCTCCCGAAGTACGCCGGCCTCGTCTTCCGGTACGACCACTGGGATCCGGACGGCGCCACCGACGACGACGCCACGACCACGCTCATGGGCGCCCTCGAGAAGGACTTCACCGAGAAGATCGCGGTCGCCCTGACCTACGACCGCAGCTGGCACGACGCGTCGCCCGACACCGCCGCCCACGCCGTCGGCGTGCGCATGCAGGCCGGGTTCTGACGGAGGCGCGCGCCCGAGCCGACCGCCCGCGGCTCGACGGGTCAATCGGTTAGCGGGACGGGCGAGGCCCTCGCATGCTTCGTTCGTCCCGCCTGATCTTCCTGGCGTTCTTCGGTTGCTCCGCCTCGGCTGATGCCCCGCGGGAGGCCGCCGCGCCGCCCACGCCGGTCGTCGCCGCCCCCCCGCTGGCGCCCGCCGCCACCCCGTTCGTCGCGCCCCCGGCGCCCGCCGCGCGCATCGAGGACGAGCAGAACACCATCGACGTGTTCGCCGCCGCCGCCCCCGGCACCGTGTTCGTCACGCAGACCCAGGTGGTGGTCGATTACCGCAACCGCCGCACGATGGAAGTCCCCGCGGGCTCTGGCACGGGCTTCCTCTGGGATCGCGAGGGTCACGTCGTCACCAACTTCCACGTGGTGGACGGCGGGCGGAGCTACACCGTCACCCTCTACGACCAGACGGAGTGGCCCGCGACGCTCGTCGGCGGCGACCCCCGCAAGGACGTCGCCGTCCTCCGCATCGAGGCCCCGCCCGAGAAGCTCACGCCGCTCCGCCTCCCCCCCGAGGGCTACGCGCTCCAGGTGGGCCAGAAGGCGCTCGCCATCGGCAACCCCTTCGGTCTCGACCACACGCTCACTACCGGCGTCGTGAGCGCACTCGACCGCGAGATGGTCGGCTACGGCGAGGTCACCATCCGCGGCATGGTCCAGACGGACGCAAGTATCAACCCCGGTAACTCCGGCGGCCCCCTCATCGACTCCGCCGGCCAGCTCATCGGCATGAACACGATGATCTACAGCCAGAGCGGGAGTTCGGCGGGGATCGGCTTCGCCGTACCGGTAGCGACAGTGCGCCGCGTCGTGGACCAGATCGTGGCGACCGGCCGCGTGGAGCAGGTCGGCATCGGCGTGCGCGTGCTCGATGCGCGCACCGCCGAGCGCTTCGGCGTCCGGGGC
>Ga0164294_10005100_pt1 | contig 11303 bp, 11 predicted proteins | sample GEODES005metaG_FD_111479 | JGI IMG/M metagenome (GOLD analysis project Ga0164294, IMG submission 111479) | Oligotrophic lake water microbial communities from Sparkling Lake, Wisconsin, USA - GEODES005 metaG | ecosystem: Environmental > Aquatic > Freshwater > Lake | place: USA: Sparkling Lake...
AACACCACGCCGCTGCCGGCCAAAATTTACGCCGGTGAAGGCTGCGCGCAGGTGCTGTTTTTTGAAAGCGACGAAGTCTGCGAAACCAGTTACAAAGACCGCGGCGGCAAATACCAAGGTCAAGTTGGCGTCACCTTGCCCAAGGCCTGAAAACTCGGTTTTGAGGTTTTTCAGGCTTGTTCGCCCGTAGTGCGACAATAGATATCAACTATGAATTCATTCTCGCAATTGCAGTTGGCACCCAATCTGGCGAAAGCTGTCGCCGAAATGGGATACGAATCTATGACGCCCATACAGGCGCAGGCCATTCCGGTGGTGTTATCCGGCCAGGATGTGATGGGCGCGGCCCAGACCGGCACCGGCAAAACAGCGGCGTTTTCCTTGCCGCTGCTGCAACGCATGCTCAAACATGAAAACACTTCTACGTCGCCCGCCCGCCACCCGGTGCGTGCTTTGGTGTTGTTGCCCACACGTGAACTCGCCGATCAAGTGGCGCAACAAATCAAGATGTATGCCAAATACACGCAACTGCGAAGTGCAGTCGTGTTTGGCGGCATGGATATGAAGCCGCAGACGGCAGAGTTGAAAAGAGGCGTCGAGGTATTGGTCGCTACGCCGGGTCGACTGCTAGACCACATCGAAGCCAAAACCGCGGTGCTCAATCAAGTGGAGTACGTGGTGCTTGACGAAGCTGACCGCATGTTGGATATAGGTTTTCTGCCAGACCTGCAACGCATACTCAGTTACCTGCCCAAGCAGCGCACCACCTTGTTGTTCTCGGCCACTTTCTCGCCCGAAATCAAGCGACTGGCATCTAGCTACTTGCAAAACCCGGTCACCATCGAAGTTGCGCGTCCGAACCAAACAGCGTCCACCGTGACTCAGTTGTTTTACAGCTTGCCGGATGATGACAAGCGAGGTGCTTTGAAACAAATCGTCAAACAACGCGGCATCTCACAAGCCTTTGTGTTTGTCAACAGCAAACTCGGTTGCGCCAGGCTTGCGCGTTCACTCGAGCGCGACGGTTTAAAGACCACCGCTTTGCACGGCGATAAAAGCCAGGATGAACGTTTGAAAGCGCTGGAAGCCTTCAAAAAAGGCGAGGTGGATTTGCTGGTGTGTACCGATGTGGCTGCGCGCGGCTTAGACATTAAAGACGTGCCGGCTGTGTTTAACTTTGATATTCCCTACAACGCTGAAGACTACATTCACCGCATCGGTCGCACCGGTCGTGCCGGTGCTGAAGGTTTGGCTGTCAGTTTTGCTTCGCCTTCGGATACCCGCTTGGTGACTGACATTGAAAAACTCACCAAACAAAAAATCGAGTTGCTGGGTTTTGAGTTTGAAGACGACCGTCCTGCCGGTCGCATCAACACCGGACGCCGCCATTGGGATGAAGAAGACAGTGGCAGCGACAAGGCAGCTACACGCAGCCGTTTTGTTCCGCCGCCCAAAGTGCATGATCCGTTTTTTGACCGGCCTTATGAGGCCAGTGCTGAACCTCTGAATACGCCTGCAAGCCCTGAGCAGGTCTTATCCAACGGGCGTAGCATTTCTCCCAATATCAAACCCAAGCGCAACCTTGCTGCTTTGTTCAAGACCACCGAGCCCAGTTAAGTGATGGAGGCTGCGGCCTCACACTCGACTTTGGTGCGTTCGCCGATGCCGTGAACAGGATCAAACCTCACGGCACTCAGACAGCCGCCCCAGACACAGCCAGTATCCAGCTCGACAACATCTTTGCGTTCAAGCGCTTTCAATGAAGACCAATGACCAAATGCGATGGTGTTGATTTTCGTTCGCCTGTCTTCAATATCAAACCAGGGCAGATATCCCTTAGGTGCAAATGCCGTATCTCTGTGGTGCGCAAACTCCATCGCACCCTCAGGCGTGCAAAAACGCAAACGCGTCAGGCCATTGACGATGGCGCGCAGGCGGTCGTGGCCGCTTAAGTTGTCTTGCCAGCGATCGGGCTGGCTGCCGTACATGTGCGAGATGAAATCCTTCCAATCCTGGCCGCGCAACACCGTTTCCACCTCTGCGGCCAAGGACAACGTTTGAGTCAAAGACCACTGCGGCAACACGCCTGCATGCACCATCAACACACCGGCTTCATGCATGGCCATTGATTGAAAGCGCAGCCAGTCCATCAGTTCAGTTCGATCCGGCGCTTGCAAAACATCATGTAATGTGTCGGCGGGCTTGAGTTTAGAGACGCCCAGATGCAGAGCCAGCAAATGCAGATCATGGTTTCCCAATAAGCACCGGGCGCTTTGTCCTAATTTTTTCAATCGACGCAACACTGCCAAATTGTCGGGTCCGCGGTTGACCAGATCGCCAAGTAAGTACAAGGTATCGCGACTGGGCGAGAATTGAATCCTGTCGATTAAACGCTGCAACGCTTGGTCGCATCCCTGAACATCACCAATCAAGTACATTGCCATGTGATGATTGTCGTTCATTAACCCTTGATACCTGTCTGACCCGAATCAACCACTTATGGATATCTTGCTGATTTTTTTATTGACCTTGCTCAATGCCATTTTCGCCATGTCAGAGATGGCATTGGCATCCAGCCGCAAAGCAGTATTGATGGCACAACTCGAGGAAAAACTCACTGGTGCACAAGCTGCGCTAGAGTTACAGCGCCGTCCCACAGAATTTTTATCCACCATACAAATCGGCATCACTACGCTGGGGGTTTTGAACGGCATTATTGGTGAAGCAGCCTTCAGTGAAAGCGTGGCTAGGTGGTTTGTCAACGCCGGGGCGACCCATGTCTTGGCCGGCGTGCTTGCCACCACACTGGTGGTGACTTTCATCACGCTCAACACCATCTTGTTCGGTGAATTGGTTCCCAAACGCATCGGTCAAATTTATCCAGAAACTGCTGCCCGATTGACCGCACCTTTGATGTTGGCTTTGTCGTGGATGGCCAGACCCTTGGTCAAAGCCTTGTCTTTCAGCACAGCCACAGTACTTCGCTTGATGCGCATCGATTTGGAAAAAGTCAGGCAAGTGACTGAAGAAGAAATCACTGCCAGCTTGGTCGAAGGCGTGGACGCGGGTTTGATTGAGCAGCATGAACATCAAATGGTGAAGAATGTTTTTCACTTAGATGAGCGAAATCTGATGTCGCTGATGGTGCCTCGAACCGACATTGTGTGGATGCAAGGTGAGTGGACTATCCAGCAAGCGCTACAACATATACAGGGGCATGCTGCACATTCGTGGTATCCGCTGTGTAGAAATGGGCTTGATGAAGTCATAGGCATGGTGAGCATGGCCAGCATGCTTCATCACTATGAAAGCACAGAATCTCTGGAGACATGGGCGCAAGCAGCGGTATTTGTTCCTGAAACATTGACCGGTCTGGACTTGTTAGATAAGTTCCGTAGTCCACATCCAATCAATACCCCCAAACTTCATTTGCACAGCACCCGAATGGTGTTGATTGTGGATGAGTACGGGGTTGTTCAGGGCTTGATCACGCCACGTGATCTCTTGGAAGCCATCACTGGTGAGTTGGTACAAACTACGTCACCTCAGGATGTGTGGGCTGTTCAACGCGAAGATGGAAGTTGGTTGCTTGATGGTTTGATGCCGGTCCAAGAATTGAAATCCAGACTGGAAATAGAAGAATTGCCGCTGGAGGAAAAAGGTTTTTACAACACCTTGGCGGGACTGATCATGTTGTTGGCTGGAAACTTACCTAAAGAAGGTGAAGTCATGCATTCCATGGGATGGCGCTTTGAAGTCGTCGATATGGACGGGCGGCGCATTGACAAAGTACTGGCCATGTACATGGGCCAAGCTAAGCAAGATGAGGATTTATCCGGTTGACGTCGACTCAAGGGTTGTGAGGATTTTTTTTCTCATCCAGTTCGTCCAAGATATGGTTGATTCCTGAGACTGTTTTTTTAAGCGCTTGCACACGACCGCGGAATTCAGCTTGCTTTTTAGCCTGTTCTAAACGGGCTGCCGTGGCCGCCGCAGCCACTGATGGCGCTTGATGGGTATTGCTTTTGGACGTTGCTTCTGCCGCAGTCGATGCTGATGTGTTTTTGTATGAATCGGTAGCTTGAGAATTTGCTGATGAACTGGAAATCTTGGTTGTGGGCTTGGGACCCTCTTTCAAGCTGGTACCGGTGTCAGGCAAAGCTTCAATGTGGTCTTGCAGATGTTCTTTGTCTGCTGAAGCTGTTCTATTTTCTAAGGCTTCATCCTCTAAAGCTTGTTGGTTTTTCGGGTGACTTGGCGTGTCTATTTTTTGTGGGTTGTCAGAAAAAGCCTCATCATCCAAGGCTTGCGTGTTCTTTGCCAGTGGAGCATCAGCAACTGACTGAATATTGTCTTTCAATGACTCTTGCTCAATTTCTGCCAGATTGTCAGAGATCTTCTTTTGAGGTAGAGATTGAAGATTGTCTTGCGCATGTTCAACAGACACAGATGGCTGGTTGTTCGCGATGTCAGAGTTGCCGATATCTTCTTGATGGTCATGCAAGGCTTCGTTGGCTTGTCCTACAGATTTATCTTTGAATGACTCGTTGTCAATAGCCGCCGAGTTATTTTTGTTTTCTTGGCTGAAAGAATTTTCTGTTTGAGCCTCATGGACGGGGGCTTGCAGCGTCTGCCGATTGTCTTTGGCTTGTTCAGTCTCAATGGACTGTAAATTTTGCTGGTCTTTGTCTTCTTCCATCGACTGAAGATTTTTTTCTCTGTCTTCTTGGGCAATGGATTGCTGATTGTCCTTGCGACTGTCGGTGTCCAAGGCTTGCAAGTTGTCTTGGGGTGTGGCGCCCGACTCAACAGCAACTTGGTTCGGTTTAGTATGGCCTGCTTCCTCATTGGCAAAACGGTCAGCGAATGCATCTGCTTTGACTATGGGTCCTTTGGCGGCTGCTAATTTATCGCTCTCAGGCAGCAGTGCATGTTGACTGTCATTGGGGTCTTCATGGAGTTGCTGCAAATTGTCGTTGTTTTTGCTGGTGTCAAAAGCGGAACCCTTGTTTTCAAAAGTATCTTTTGCTTCCTTATGCAGGCGGGCATTGGCATCCTCATCATCAATCAAAAACGATGGTTGTCCTAAAGTATCAGCACGCTCGTTATGAACACCAGAGGTTATTCCAAGCGTGCTTTCATGAAAACCAGATTTTTTATGCGTGACGTTTAATTCGTCATTGGCCACGATATCGCTGCGACGCGATTTTGCGCTGTTGGAGCCTTGCGGAATTTCAACCGAAAAAGGCTTGGAGCTTCTGATGATCGGTGGAGGAGAGGATGCCATTGGGACGAGTTTAACCCCGGCAATCAAATATGGTTATTGCGCTAAGCGCTGTTGTAAATAATTGAAATTACTTTTTCGTACTTAGCAGCTGATTCGCAATCATAATGGCTTCAGGTGCATGGGCGGACATTCCATCCGCACCTGTCTTGGTCAGCAAATCTTCATCCAACAAAACGGCACGACCACCCAAAATCACCTGAGTGTTTGGATTGAGTGCCTCTGCTCTTATGGTGCTTACCAGTGAGGGCAGGCCAGGTATTTGTTCGACCAGCGCGACAGACAAACCAACCATGTCAAACCATTCTCTGCGCAATGTTTGAATCAGGTCTTTCTCGGATGATGCCATTTCCATGACCACATGCCAGCCGTCGCTGCGGAATAATTCGCTAACGATACTCAAGCCAAGTATGTGCATGGAACCCGGCGCACAGGCCAGCAATATTCTTTTGACTTCACCCGATACTTGAGGGGAATCTTGGTTTCTGTATCCTAGGTTACGGGTCACTTGATGCATGCGCATCAAGCCTTCAGTGACAGCAGTGAAGTCTATTTTGTCCTCCTCCCATTGCTCGCCTAACCATCTGGCGGAGGGAGTGATCAAATCCATGAAGATACTTTGCATGGAGATGCCTTGGTCAAGAAATGCGGTGACAAACTCAAGCGGTTTATCAGAGTCATTGCCAAGGCAAGCTACGCAAAATTGTTCAATTTCATCAGAGGAAAATTCTTTTGATTGCGAAGAGACCGACTTTTGCTGAACCTCTTTGGAAGAGTGGGCATCAATCAGACTGGGAATGATTTGCGCTTCAATGACCGAGAGTATGGATTTGAAACAATGCGCTTGAGTCGAGACATCCAGCGAGTCAGAAAATTGCTCTTGGTTTTGTTGCTGTGCACCCTTAGCGAAGGCCGACAAAACCAGTCCGGATAAATTGTCCAGTTTAGGCAGAGGTTTGAGGTTGATCAAACTTGAGAGGCTGAAATCCATGTATTGCTCCTGAGGTGGAAAACCGACTACCTAAATTTTTTATTTATGCAATTCTCGCCTTAAACGAACCCCTTTAGAGCTATGGCAAGGGTAAATCCCCAGCAAATAGTTATGTTGCAGATGATTGCTCAGGGTTTTCCTTGTGTTTAGCGTGATACCACCTGCTCTTTAAATCTTAGTGAAATACTAAATGTGGTTATTCACAAAACAAAAGGAGACAAAACATGCGAACCATTCCCATAGCAAACATTGCTTCAGAGTTCAGTGATTGTGAAGAAAGCGGCGTTGTGCCCAAACAAAACCTGCCCTTGGCGCGTCGTGAATTTCTCAAGGGCTCTGGTATTTTGATGGGCACCCTAGCTGCTGGTTCAGTTCTCGCGGGCCTGGCGCCATCCACAGTCTGGGCTGTGGAGTTGAAAACACTTGGTCAAGCCGAGGGCGAGACCTTGATGGCCATGGGTCGCACACTTTATCCTCACAAAAAATTGCCCGATGCGGTTTACGCCATTTTGGCTAAGGACCTTGACGGCTCAGCGTCTGGCAGTCCTGATGCCGCCAAAATGCTGAAAGAAGGGATTGCCAATCTCAACAGTTTGGCCGGCGGCAACTTTGCCAAAGCCAAAGCAGACAAACAACTCGCCATTGTCAAGGGCATGGAAGGCTCAGGCTTCTTCAATGCCGTGCGTGGTCAGTGCATGAGTTCTCTCTACAACAACGACATGGCATTTGCGGCCTTTGGTTACCCTGGTTCAGCTTGGGAAAAAGGTGGCTACATCACACGCGGGTTCCAGGACCTGAAATGGTTGCCTGCACCTTCTAAAGAAGACAGCCCGCCCCCTTTCAAGGGCTAATTCCTACTTAAACCAACAAATTACACAGGAGATATTCATCATGGCTTCTATTGCATTCAACGACGACAGCGCTGTCGTCATCATTGGTTCTGGCGCAGGTGGCGGTACGCTGGCCAATGAGCTTTGTCAAAAAGGTATCAAGGTGGTGGTGCTCGAGGCGGGTGCTCGTCAATCGCCTCAATCATTTGTCAACGACGAATGGAAATCATTCGGCCAACTGGCTTGGCTAGACCCGCGCACGACATCGGGCACATGGCGTGTTGCCAAAGATTTTTCAGGCTTACCTGCATGGATTTGTAAAACTGTCGGCGGTTCCACCACCCACTGGGCGGGTGCATCTTTGCGTTTACAAGAGCATGAGTTCCGAACAAAAACTGTTTATGGCGATATCAAAGGCGCTAATTTGCTCGATTGGCCGGTCACTCTCTCAGAGCTTGAGCCTTATTACGCCAAAGCAGAAAACAAAATGGGTGTGACTCGCACCAACGGCATTCCCGGACTGCCTGGCAATAACAATTTCAAGGTAATGCATGCCGGCGCGAAAAAACTTGGGTACAAGGAAGTGCACACCGGCAACATGGCGATCAACAGCCAGCCGCGCGATGGCCGTGGCCGTTGTGTGCAACTCGGCTTTTGCTTCCAGGGATGCAAGAGCGGTGCTAAGTGGTCTACGCTTTACACCGAGATCCCCAAGGCTGAAGCCACCGGTAACCTCGACTTGCGTCCCGAAGCGCATGTGACTCGCATAGAGCACAATGAAAAAGGCTTGGTCACTGGCGTGGTGTACTTTGACAAAGATGGCAAAGAGCAGCGCCAAAAAGCACGGGTGGTGTGTGTGGCAGGTAACTCCATCGAAACACCCCGCTTGTTGCTGTTGTCCAGTTCCACCATGTTCCCTGACGGTTTGGCTAATTCTTCAGGCCAAGTCGGACGCAATTACATGCGCCACATGACCGGTTCGGTTTATGCTGCCTTTAAAAATCCGGTGCACATGTACCGTGGCACCACCATGGCGGGCATCATTCGCGACGAATCATTCTTCAACCCCAAACGTGGCTTCGTGGGTGGTTACGAAATGGAAACCGTGTCTTTGGGTTTGGCCTTCATGCCTGCGTTCCTTGACCCAGGCGCTTGGGGTGCCGACTACGCATGGTGGATGGACCACTACACCAACTTAGCGGGTATGTGGTTAGTGGGTGAGGATATGCCCCGCGAAACGAATCGCATCACTTTGAACCAGAATGTCAAAGACAAGTGGGGAAGTCCCGTTGCCAATGTTCACTTTGATGACCATGAAAATGACATCGTCATGCGTAACCATGCATTCACCCAAGGTGAGCGAATTTACCAAGCGGCAGGCGCCATCAAAACCTACCGCACGCCACCTTACCCTTCCACACATAACTTAGGTACGTGTCGGTTGAGTGCCAAAGCCAGTGATGGTGTGGCCAACAAATGGGGCCAGACCCACGACATCGCCAACTTGTTTATCAGTGACGGTAGCCAGTTCACCACCGGTGGTGCTGAAAACCCCACATTGACGATCGTCACCTTGGCAATTCGCCAAGCTGACTTCATCGCCAAACAAATGACCGAGCGGGCCATTTGATAAACTTGAAAAATCTTTGAGGAGAGCGCAAATGTGTGAGTATTTCGTGAAAGCAGACCCGATACAGTACGAACAACGTACCCGCTCGGTGCGCATTCGCGGCATGCTCACCAGCATCCGGTTGGAAAACATGGTGTGGGATGTATTGGCTGAAATGGCTGAAGATGAAGGCTGTACCACCAATGCACTTATTTGTCAGTTGCATGATGAAATATTGCAGCACAGAGGCGAAGTGCCCAACTTCGCCTCTTTCTTGCGCATCACCAGTTTGCGTTATCTGCGCAGATGTTTGATTACGCTTGAAAAAAAGCACCAGTTGACAGTTGATCCCCTGCTTGATCCGGATGTTTTGCCTCTTTCCCTCAACGCTAATTTCGAGGCCTCCTCTGCCAGAGCACATTCCAAAATATTGGCGGCTGTCAAATCTTGATTTTTAAATTCCTATGAGTTTCAATACCGAATTGCAAACAGGTGTTTGCGAAAATCCCGATGCTGCGTCTAAAGGATTTGTTCTTAACCATTCCATGTTGCGCGTGAAAGACCCGGCTGTTTCGCTGGATTTTTATTCGCGAGTGATGGGCATGCGACTGTTACGAAAGCTCGATTTCCCCGAAATGAAATTCAGCCTTTATTTTCTGGCTGTGGCTAAATCTGCCAGCCATGCACCACAGGATACTGGCGAAAGAACAGCTTGGACATTTTCACAAGCTGGCATCTTGGAATTGACCCATAACTGGGGAACTGAAACTGATACCGAATTCAAATACCACGATGGCAATGCCCAGCCACAGGGTTTTGGCCATATTTGTTTTTCCGTGCCGGACTTGGATAATGCGGTCAAATGGTTTGATGACAACCAAGTGGTTTATGTGAAACGGCCGGATCAAGGCAAAATGAAAGATGTGGCGTTTATCAAAGACCCAGATGGCTATTGGATAGAGATTGTTGAACCCGGCAGATTGAAAAACTTGGGTCTTTGATCAGCGAGATTTTTTGATATCTGCGGCTGAGACGAAGTCTTTGCGCTTGACTTCATCGCTTTTCATGGCTTGCTGAATTTGACGCACCAAAAGCATTTTGGTGTCTGCTTGCATACTTTCTGCGCGCAAGCGTATGTATATCGATTTGGCTTTGTTTTTATCGTGGTTAGCTTCCACCAAGGCCTGCGCCCATAAACCATCGCGTATGACCCCATCTTGCATTTCTCTCAACACCATCGCATTGATGAGTTCACTCGGTCGGTTGGTCATAACTGCTTTCGGTGGTTGATTTCGTCCGATTTTAAGCCGCAAAAAAAAATAGCCTTTGCGTTTTGATTTTTTATCTGAGCCATGTCAAGTTTTTTTTAGTCCCTGATTGCTTAACTTGCAACAAAAAGTTTTTTATAGGTTTCAGTGGCATAGCAATCATTGGTTTGACAGTTGCTTTGTATCTATTTGCAGCTTAGTGCGTCTGCATGCGCGTTGTAAAAAAAATAAACGCTAAATATAAAAAAACCTTGATGGGTTTTAGCCTTGGTGAATCAGCTCTAAACCCTGTAGTTTTTACTGGCAGTTTTCTCAAATTGAAGTTTCTCGCTTTGAAGCCACTTCATTGAATTTGATTATTGGCAAATTTGCAAAAAATATTACTTATATATATTTAATAAATAACAAATAAATAACTGGATTTAACTCAAAAAATTAACTAAACTGATTGTTCCGATCAACTCATTTCAAAGAGAGAAAGCAATGAAAAAGTTTTTGAGCATTTGTTTACTTTTGGCAATTCCATTTGTGTCTTTCGCGCAATCAGGTGGTGAAGTGGGTGGAGGCGGTGGTGCTGGAGCGGGTGCTGGTGGAGGTGCTGGTGCTGGTGCTGGTGCCGCAGGTGGTGCGGGTAGTGCAGGCGCAGGTGCAGGTGCAGGTGCAGGTGCAGGTGCAGGTGCAGGTGCAGTCGGTGCGGGTGCAGGAGCACTTGGTGGGCTTGGTGCTGGTTTGACAGTTGGAACCATCAGTGCTGTTGCAGCAGCGGCAGCTGTAGCGGTAGCCGTAACCGCAAGCGATGATGAAGATACACCCACGACAAGCACCACCACATCAACAAATTAAGCACGTGATCTGAAAACCATCTCAAGATTTTGAGATGATCTCACTCAAGTTCTCAGCGCGATGACAAAAGTTTTAAAGCCAGGCAATACCTTGTCTGGCTTCTTTTTTTATGTGCTGTCCCTGATACTTTTTTCGTGTGTGCTTACGGCTTGTAAAAGCACGGATCCTAGTTGGTACGCTCTTCAATCGCTCTTGTCCAAAACAGAGCCAAAGTTCAATCCCTCTTTTGAGTACATCACTGTTGAACTTGATGGACGCACATCTCGCTTGGTATTGGGTTATAGAGAATTTGTACAAGGCAAACCACTTGAGCATTGGTACTCCGGCGCAGGAGAAATGCTGGAAATGTTCGATGGCAGGGTTCATAAAGCCTTGGGAATGACGCTTGAGATTCGCGGTAACAAGGGGCGGCCTCCGGCATGGAAGTCGTTCGATGATGCTCGCCAGACGCAAGTCTGGACCAGAGAAATTGACATCA
>Ga0164294_10005102_pt1 | contig 11301 bp, 6 predicted proteins | sample GEODES005metaG_FD_111479 | JGI IMG/M metagenome (GOLD analysis project Ga0164294, IMG submission 111479) | Oligotrophic lake water microbial communities from Sparkling Lake, Wisconsin, USA - GEODES005 metaG | ecosystem: Environmental > Aquatic > Freshwater > Lake | place: USA: Sparkling Lake...
CCGTTGCCACGAAGTGGCGTGGGAGAGGTGACGACGATCGTGCCGCCGGAAGCGCCGCCTGCGCGCGCAGAGGGAGCGCGCGCGTGGGAGCGCCCGCGCGTGAGAGGAGCGGAAGAGGCGCAAGGAGAGGATTTGTGAGGCGTGTCGCGTGCGTCGCGTGCGTCGCGGGCGTGCGTGAGGAAGGTCGGGGATGGACGGGCGGCAGAAGCGCGGCAGAATTGCAGCAGAGCGCGAAGGCAGGCTATGTGAGCGAGCGTGCAGAGACGTCGGGCACACTGGCGCCGCCGTCGACGTCGGGCTCACCGATGCCGAAACAGTCATGCACAGAGTAACGCGTATCACACCGCGGGAGCGACGAATCATGCGGGGGCGAGAGGAGGCATTGGGGCTGCGCATCAGCGCTCAGGAGCCCATCGACTTGGACACCCTTGCGCGCGCTGATCACGACGACGCCACCGCCACAGCACTGCGACTTGCTGGTCCACATAGACGCCCCTTTCGTTCCCAAGTAGGTGCCGCTGCCATAGAGGTCGAGCAGGTCTGGAGGGTTCTTGAGCATGTACTGCTTGTCATGCTTCTCCATGGACAGAGGGATAGTGGCATCACCGAACGATAGGCCGGGCTCATTCTCGCTCGGCCGCCCGCCCTCGGCCTCGCACTTGCCGCCCGAACCCCCGTGCCCCGCGCCACCCGAGCCCTTGCCCATGCGCGAGACGAGCCACGAGGGTGTGGCGTGCTCACCCTGCGCAGCTGCTGTGACGCCGCAGAAGCCGCGCCCGCTCGTGTCGACCGTGGCGCCCGGCTCGATGATCACCTCGCCGTTGGTGCTCTCGAGGAAGGCGGTGCCAGCATTGAGCACGCTGCCCACGCCGAGCGTCACGCGTTGACTGAACGAGAGGTGGATCTCGCACACAGCAAAGTAGCGGCAACCCTCGCTCGTCCGGTCCGCGGCGCAGATGGACGAGTAGTTGGCGCAGCCGAGGAAGGCACCGGGGCTGAGTACGAAGCTGCCCTTGCCCTCCAATTTACACTTGGTCCAGTCCGGCTCTAGCAGCACCGTCCCTGACACGGTGCACACCGAGTCCTCGTCCGTGCTGTTGTAGTCGGGGCCGCACAGCAGCTTGTCAATTTCCTTCGCGTTCCCGCACGTGGACGTGGTCGGCGAAGGATTCTGATGTTGGTCTGCTTGAGCTGTGTTCTGATGATGCAAGAAGCCGAGGAGGACGCATCCAAGGGACCCAAGCTGGAAGGCCATCCCGTCCCCCTTTCACAGCCGATGTTTATAATTCGTAGCCAATGGTCTATTTTCCAGAGCCAAGACACCGGGCCGGCGTACATACGGATGCGGTTACCACTAGCTCAGGGACCCCTGGACCCCCTATTATCACAGCCATACTCGATCAGCCGCCGGGCCGGGCCGCTTAACAGCCAATGAACTTTCCCCAATGGGAAAAACCTACGGCTGCTCTTGGACATTTGGAGCTGGTTGCACCTCGCATTCCCCATCTTCTGAGCGCGTATGTAGCCTCACCCGCCCGATGGTGGTTTCTCATGCAGAGTTACCGGTACAGTATTAACAGTATCGATTCTTTGCGGACTTCGCTTACGTAGCGGGAAACCGAGCATCGATGGCAGAAGTTCCGATCATCGTGCTCTCGAAAACCACGCTGGATCGCAGCGTGCGCGCTCTCGGCACACCGCTTTCGCTCCAACCTTTGTTTACGCGGCTTGTTTCGGGTCTGCCCATCGTGATGGCCGTGATCGGTGCCAGCGAGGCCCAGAATGCCGGTTGCATCGAACAGCAGCAAAAGCGCTGCATGCAATACAGCGGCATAAATGGCCGTCAAAAGGGATGGGCTGTCCGTCTGTTCGAACACATCAACGCCACCTTCCCGAACGCAGGCCATCACCTCTACAATGCGGGGCTGGATGCCACCTCTGTCCTCAGTTTCTCATCCTGCCTGTTCTCGCACATGCCCTCGGAAGTGCATCTTGTCGTCACCGAGTGGGGCAGCATGGCCCTTGACAATCACAAGCACCTCTCCAGCATCGAACGCATCGTCCAGATCATGCTCCAGCTACCTTCTCAGCCCGTCCTCGTGCACCTCTCGTCACCGGAATGGTGTACGCAGAGGCGCACGCCCCGCGCGTTTTACAGCACGGGCGACCGGCTCATGGGAACGATCAAAAGCTTCGTTTACCCAGATACGCCGTGGGCCCGCGTCGAGCTCGAGACAACGCGCGTGTGCCACCACTACGCGCAGCCATGCGTCTCGATGAAAGAAGCTTTAGAGCCCCATGTGCTCAATAACGAGCCGGGCTTCTCATTGCAGGACCTGACCGGAGACGACTGCTTGCATTACATCAACGGCCGACACGGCGTCTCGTACGTGACGCAGGTGCTCTCTCACTGGTTTGACCATGCCCATGCACTGTGGATGCGCTCTACCTTACGCGACTGGCAGAAGCCGCCCCCCACGCAGCCTCTTCATTCGGAGAATGAGTGGTTGCAGCTGCCGACGCGCTGCTACACTTTCACCAGCAGACCCAATGGGCAGCAGGGCTTTCTTCGGCTCCAGTGGTGCTCGCCGATGGCCGAGGTTGCCAACTCCAAATCAGGCCACTCTGAATCCAAGTCACGCAACTCGAGCTGCCTCCCCAAGCGGAGCGCCAAGCAGCCGAGCTGCCCACAGGAGATCATTGCCTCCGTCACCTCGTTGCCTGGCAAAGAGCGCGAGAAGAGGGAGGCTAGGAGCGAGGCAGTCTACAAGGCCTTTATGGCCTCGCCCCCCTCGTCGTGGGTCTACTGCCCAGTCAGCCTGAGTCCCGAAAAACGCAAGCTCTCCGATGGCGTCGTCGCGTTGCGCTCAGGGGCGGTGCTTCTCACAAGCATTGACGCCTATCTGATCGCCGGCACCAACGAAACTCGGCCTCATCAAGAAACCACAGGTCCAGCCGCGGCCTCGGCTACGGCGGCTGGTCGGGCCGCGGCTGATGGGGTCGACGTGGTGGTGCAGCTGGAGCATTTGGTCTCGTACCAGGGCATGGGTCGCGTGCGTGTCGAGTGCCAGGCTGGCTGTTCGTGCGAGCCGCACATTATTGATGGGCATCATGTGGACGGCATTCGAAACACGTCCGTCTTCGTGTTCACTGCATTGGCCGTGCATGCGTTCGCGTCGCCACCGTGCCAGCTGCAAATCACGGTGCTGAACGACACGTCCTCCGGCTTGCACAAGTTCAAGATGCGCAGTTTGCGTGTGAGAGCCACAATGAAATAGTGACTGAAAAGGGATTGAGATCAGGCCAGATTTTTTCAACGGTGAGTCGGTACCTTTCGGCTCGCCGAGAGGTACGCTCGCACGCTCCCGTTCGAGACGTTTCACACCCTGTTTCACACCAGAGATCGGACTTGTTTCGGTTTTGCCTCGAACGAACATGCAGACTGCACATGCAGACTACTTTGGGCAGCGCGCGGCTGAGCGGCTTCGCAGGTACCCTGGCCTCGATGGCGATCGATGGCGATCGAGACCAGCCGAGCCCGCTGTCGTCGGCGAGGCGTAAACCGACCCGATCCATGTCTTACGATGACAATGGTCCCAGGGCAACTGGCGCCTCGTCGGCTGCCGAGCTGCCGCCGCCCTCGCCCGCAACGATGGAGAACGACGCTGAGCTGAACGAGGAGCTCGCATCGTTCGACCGTGCATGCACGGAGAGGGTCGTGCAGGCCGAGCAGCAGCTGAACGTGCTCATGCAGGAGTGGCTCGAGCACCTCATCGAAAAGCCGCTGCGACCCTCAGCGCCGCTCACTGCGGAGACGTGGGTCAATGCGGCTGTGAGCGTGCGAGAAGCCTTTGAGCAGGTGCGCATTGCCGTGGCCCAGGCGCTCAGCGAGATCGGCGACGCCGAGATGCACACGCGCCGGCGCTCGCTCAAGGGCCAGGCGAATTGGTATAAGCTCAAGCTCATCACAGCACGAAAGGCGAGCACCATGGCGCTCGAGCAGCAGGCGATTCGGCTGGAGGCGCAGCTGCGCGAGGACAGCAGGCTCGGGATAGGGGCCAACTGGCGGGAGCACGTGACGGCGGCCCAGGAGGAGGTGGCACTGCTCAAGGGCGAGGCACAGGAGCTCACTGCGGCGCTGCGCAACGCGCTCCAGTCCCTCGACCCGCATGTCGACGCGCAGAAGCTTGAGAACCGGACAGCGGCCGAGACGGCGCAGTCGGTTCTGGAGGCCGCGAGCGCGATGCGTGCCGAGCGCGACAGGCTAGTGGTGGAGTGTCGGCAGCTGCGCAAAGACGGGCGCCAGCAGTTGATCGATCAGCTCGCGACGGCACGATCGGCCGCGGCGAAGGCCGAGGCAGAGGTCGCGAGCGCGCACGTCAAGCTCGGTCGGTTCGATGAACTCGAGCTCGAATGCAAGCGCTGCCAGGCAGAGATGGCGGACTGCGAAGCCGCCCTCCGCGACGCGTTCGCGCAGCTCGGCCTCAAGGCCCAGGCCGAGCAGAGCGTCGTTCCGGGTGTCCCTGCCCTCGGCACCGAGCCCGCTCCCAACATGGAGGAGCATCGGAGCCTGGGAGTTTCGTCACTCGCTCCCAATACGGAGGAGCATCGGAGCCTGGGAGTTTCGTCACAGGCTTCATCGCCAGTTTCGTCATCGGAGCCACGGAGCCTGGGCGAGCGTCTTCGGGGCTTCTTGCAGACGAGCCTCGGGACGCGACAGGCCGACAAGTCGCGCATCGCGGCGCTTGAGGCGGTGGTGGCCGAGCGCCGCGACGCGATTGAGCTGAGACGCGAGCTCGACACGGCGCGCGCCGAGACGAGAGATCTCCAGGCGCTGCTCGAAAAGGCGGCCAATCATCACGCGACGGTCAGGCGAGAGCACGGGGAGATGAAGGAGCGGCTCGAGCAGCACGATGCCAGGTACAGCGCTGCGCATGAGTCGCTCGAGAAGGCCGCCAATGACTTGAAGGATTGGCAACAGCGGTTTCACGCGCTCGAGGTCGCCTCGCGTCAGGAGCGCGAGGCCCTGATCAAAGCCGCTGTGGAGAGCCTGCAGCAGTTGCGCATCCACCTCGTCGAGACGCTCTCAGGGCTGCGCGAGAAGCGACCGACGGAGCCGATTGTCGAGGCCTCGCCCCCCAAGCAGCCCAGTCTCAAGACTGAGCCGGGTCTCGATGGCTTTGCTTGGAACCCGCACAAGCATCGATGGGGCGTCACGTGCGGCGCGGCGGGGGGCGCCTTCGACACAGTGGTGGTCAGGCTGGAGCTCCCGGGGCATTCACGTTCACACTCGGGGCACGGTGCTCCCGTGCGGCTCGCGCAGAATGCGACTGCGACGATGGCACGACATCACATCCGAGCGCGACCGATGAGTGCGCTCACACTGTCGCGGGTCCCCTTCAATGACTTGTCACCCTTGGGTGCCTTGCCCGAGCACACACACGTGCTGCAGGTGGACTTGGCGGGTGCGGGCCAGATCCTACGACCGCACTCGGCCGTGTCGCCGGCGCCACCCGGCGGCGGTGCATGCGCGGCGCCCATGACGGCGCTCATGGGCTCTCCGCGTCGACGACACCGAGCCATATCGGCAGAAGTGGCGTGCTCCGCCACGGGCCATGGCGTCGTCCACTCGCCCGCCGGCGTCAACGCCGCGCACGGCGGCACGACCTCCACGCCGAGCCCCAGGCATCTGCTGAGGATGGAGCCTGAGGACCGCGTGCCGCCGCCGCCGACGGCACATGCCCACGCCCATCATGCACGTCACATTCTGTGACGTGTGTGGGTGGTGTCAAGTCAAGTAGAGACTTGACTTGACTTGGGTGGTGAGCCTGAGCGCGCTAAGACCTGAACTCTGGTCTCTGCGTCGTGAGAGAACAGAGACGCGGAGTGAAGCGAAGACGTGGAAGAAGACGCCCGGCGGCCGGCGCCGCGGCCGCGCGTCTTTATCGCACTCGGATTGCGAGTCGCGCGATTCCGTTTACGATCGTTAGAAATTAAGTCGCTTGCCACCGCGGTGGGCTACGTAGCTGCTAGTGCTACCCCGCCCGCTAGCTCGCTAGTATTAAAGTGCATAAAGTATTTGGAGTAACGTGAGTAAACAAGACTCCGAGCATGCAGGTTGTGCTGAGTCGTGTGGACCGCGCACACACCCGCAACCGACCGTCCGCGACACTGGAGCGGTTCACTGGAGGGAAGACGGCCGGCACCGGCACGCATATTGTGTACAGGCTACAGCCCCCGGGCAGGCTGGTACACGACAAGGTACAGCTGAGCGCAGCCACGATGGGGCACGGCATCGCGGTCGGGTCTAGCGATTGTACCGACTACTGATACGCCGTTGACGAACCGTCTGTCGGTAGAGCCGTGGTGCTAAACGTCTACTGTCACCATGGTCCGTGCAGGTGCTCCAGCTCCTCACATGCGATGCGCGCGCGCATGGACAGACGCACGCATTCTCAATTGCGACCCAGCCATTGCACTTCGCCTTCCAGGCGAGCACCGAGATTCGCTCAGTTAGTTCCTTAGTCCTCCGGGAGCATGCTGCACTAGTTGTCCTCCGGGAGCATGCTGCACTAGTAAATAGGGGTCCAGGCAGCAGACGACCAGCACTGGCGACCAGCACTGGCGACCAGCACTGGCGGCCGCCACCCCTGCATGGGCACGCGCCATGCGCATGTGGGAACCACTGCCGCCTCGGGGGCTCCCTCGGCGCTCGAGACGGCGCTCGGGAACGCCTGCGGAGCTCCAACGGCTTCCAACGGCTTCCAACGGCTTCCAACGGCTCAAAGGTCCTTCGAGCACGGGGGCTTCGACGGTGCGCTTGAGACGGCGCCGCGCCTCATGCCTCGACCACGCCGATGCTCACGACAACGCCGATGCTCACGACAGCGTCAGTGCTCACGACAGCGTTCACGACATCTCGCCCAGAAAGGAGGAGAAATCGGCGCCTGACCAATCGAGCGCATCAGTGTCCATAGATGGCCAGGCGCACAGCTCCGACGCCGGCGGCGCCACCACCGGTGCTCCCGTCTCGGCGAACTTGGGCACGCAGTCATACTCTGCGGCCGGCCGCCTGGCGTCCTGCAGGTACGGCCAGACCGAGCCCGCGTATGTCGCTCTCTCCGGATTGGCGATCCTGTCCCCGGGGGAGGCCGGGGGCGCTGTTGGGGGCGCTGGTGCCGGGGGCGCTGGTACCGGGGGCGCTGGCGCCGGGGGCGCGGATGGTACGCGGCGCGCGTGGAGCGAGACGCGCTGAGGCGCGAGCGGCCGCATCGGGAGCTCCGCTGCCGCCAACGGCCCTCCTGTGAATCGAGGTTTGGGCGAGACGCACGGGGCCTGGGCATCCAGACCAAAAGCTTGCGCCACCGTGATGTTCATCGCCGCTTGAGTGGAGACGAGAGGGGGAAGCGAGAGCAGGTCTGGCTCGTCGGCGGGCGCGGCGGGCGTGGGCGTGACGGGCGCGGGCGTGGCACCACCGCGGCGACGCCGCTTCTTACGCTCCTGGGTAAAGCACGTCTTGCCGAGGCGTGTGCAGCGGTTGCAAGGCTCACCCTCACACGCAGCCTTGGCGCGGTGGCACTCGAAGCAAGCGCGCTTGCGAGCGCGCTTGGCATCGGGGTTGGTCGACGCCTCTTCGATGGCGGCGGCGGCCGCAGCCACCCAATCCTCCGCAGCCCCATCGAACTCTACGCCGTCGGCCGCGTCGTACTGCTCGCCGTCGCAGACGAGTGCCGTCTCGGTGGTGCCCGATTCGCACAGCGGGTACGCCACGTTGGCGAGCAGGTTGGAGGGCTCGAGCGATGTACCGACCGCGCGCGGAACCGGCAGGCCAGTGCACGGCAGGCCGCGGCACTGCTGCCCGAGAGCGGCCGCGTGCATCTGCTTCATCAGCAGAGCAGCATCGAGTGCGCCGCTGGGCGCGCCGGCGGCCACTCTCAGATGCTTGGGCATCTGAAGCGTCGAGCTTGCCTCGAGCTTGGCCTCGAGCTTGGCCGCCATCGGCGCGGGCACGCGGGCCACGGGCAGCTTCGGCGGCGCCAAGGGCTGCGAGGGGCTGTCGAGCGGCGGCGAGGGCGAGCCTGCGGAGGATGGCGAGCGGCGGAAGTGCGATTTGACGAACCGGCTGAGCACCGGGTCGATCTCGTAGTGCGACGGGTCCAGGTCCGTCTCCTTTTTGCATAGCGGGCAGTGACCGCGCACGTGGTTGTGCAGCGCCGCCTCCGACAGGCAGCCGTAGCAGAAGCGGTGCGTGCAAGGAAGCACGACCGGCATGGACAGCACGTCGAGGCAGATGGAGCACGTGTAGTCTTCGAAATCAGGACTGGCCGTGGTGACGGCGCTGATGATCTCGGAGGCGATGCATTGCGCGTGCGTGAAGGTCGCTGCGAGCCGGCGCGACGTTGTGAACGATTGGGCCTTGACGAAATCGAGCACGGTCGTCGAGAGCTTGATGGACGAGTACTTGTCGTGCTTCTTGAGGAGCTTGGTGACGGCGAGCGAGTTGAGGACGGAGAACTTGCGCAGCACGTCGATCTCCGCGCAGAGGGCGAGAAAGGAGTCGAGCGCCACCTTCTGCGCCGCCGGCACGTGCACGCCCTCCACCATCCCCTCCACGAGCTGTGACAGGTCGACGCCGTCCTCGCGCACAGTCACGAACTGCATCAGAATCCATGAGGAGGGCGCGGCGAGGACGTGCGCCAGCTCAGCCAGGCGGCGGACGTAAGCATCCTCTTGCGCTGCGAAGAAGCCGTCCACCATGCGCACGGCCGCGAGCACCGCAGAAAGGAACTCGCCCTCTGCGGCGACGCCCTCATCCGTCGGCGACGGGCTGATCTTCTTGAGGATCTGCTTGAGCTCATTGTAGGGCAAGTACTGCGCCGCCCACGGCTGGTGGAGCTGCTCGAGGAGCCGATTGCCGAACTTCATTATTGGGTCGGATGCCTTGGGGGGAGGGCGGAGAAAGGCTCCTGTCTCCTGGGAGACAAAAACCAAGACCCCCACCTGATGGGATATGCGGCGCGAAGGGTTCAATGCGAACCGCCGCGGAGATAGGGGAGATAGTTTGCCTTCCTCTGTCCGACTTCGTTCATGCGTGGAAGGCGAAGGGTTAGGGGACAGAGGGCTGGAGGTGTTCAGCCGTCGTCGTGAATTCACGGAAAGAAGTCAGCTCTCTTGGCAGGCGTCCGAACCGCGCGCTGGCAAGAGAGCTGCTTTTTTGCGCTCGGACGAGCTCGTCTCCATGATGTCCGCGAACAACGCAGGCGCTGCAGTGTGGGCCCGGTGGGGCAACGAGCCATCGTCCAAGCTGCTGCCTGATCCAGTGCGACTGCCATCGCCCTTGCCACCCAACAGGGGCGGTGGCGTCGTGAGCATTGCATTCGATGCATCAACGAGCAGCCTGATCGAACGGTACCTTCGCGTGTGCAGAGAGCTACAGGTGGCGCCGTGCCCGGGGGTGCTAACCTTCATCCGGCTGCGCCTCGCCGAGCTCAAGCCTGAGCGCTGGAACGGGGGTTCGGGCCATATCAAGTTCGGTGACATCGAGATGTATGCCTTCTGCGACTTTGTGCTGCGCGAGAAAGCGCCCTGTGCCATATTTGAGCACTGGACACATTTCGACGGCCAAGGCTGCGACTTTGGCTCCACTGGCTGCCAGATGCTGGCGCGAGTGCTTGGGCTGCCTGAGTCGTGCGTGCACACCGTTGACCTGCGTAACCAGCAGATCGGCGAGCGTGGCACGCGCGCGCTCACCGAGGTGCTCCGCGTGAATCCGCGGGTCGTGCACGTCGGCCTGTACGCCTCATTCATCTCGGACGCGGGCGCGAAGCTCATCGTCGACTTTCTGCGCGAGGGCGGCGAGGGCGTGCGCGCACTCGAGACACTCGATCTGTCTCTCAACATGGTCTCTTTCGACATGTGCCAGGAGCTGCAGCTGGTGCGGCCGGCGGAGCTGAAGCTCGTCCTCAAGGGGAATCGCGTCCTCGATGAGGTGCTCAACGCCTCCTCGCACTGCGTCGGTGTCATCCTCGTCATCCTTGGGACCGTCTTCCTCGGAATCTCAGTCGCCGACAAGCCCGAGCTGAGCCTCGGGCCCGACGGCGCCGTGCTGAGCAACTCAGGCTACGTCGCCTCAATCAGCATCTACCTGATCTCACTCTTCTGCCTCTACCTCGCCTCTACCCTGTACCACTCCATGTTCGCGATGGGCGACGCGGTGTTGACCGTCTTTGCCGTCTTCGACCAGTCGGCTATCTACCTTCTCATTGCAGGCGCGTACACGCCCTTCCTGCATGCTGCTTGCCTCCCTCATTGCATGCTGAGTGCCTCCCTCGTCTCTACCTTCTCGTGGCAGGCTCGTACACGCCCTTCCTCACCATTCTCTTCCCCGATAAGCCCATGTACTCGACCGGACTCCTCGGCTTCCTTTGGCTGATGGCCATCTTAGGCATCGTGCTGCACCTCACCTACTACGGCCCCTTCAAGGCCGGGCTGCAGGTCTCCACGTACATTGGCATGGGGTGGGCGGCGCTCGTGTGCATACAGGACATCAACGACCGCCTGGGTGCTATCGACAAGGTCGCGGGCATTGGGCAGGGCGTGTGGCTCTTGTTCGTCGGCGGCGTTCTGTACACTGTCGGCGTGCCGTTCTTTGTGCGCGACAAGCGCACCATCGGCATCCCCGACCACACGATCTGGCACCTGTTTGTCATGGCCGCCTCAGCCGCTCACTACTACTGCGTTCTCCTGTACCTCGTGCCCTTCCCTTACGAGGGCGTGCCGTTGCCGTGGGCGGACGCCTGCGGCGAGGCGTGCATACGTGTATAGCGTGATATCATTTTACAAATAAGATGAAATATTTGCGCCAAGACCATGTCGGATGTCACATGCGTCGTATTGTTACGGATCGGAGATAACACGTGTCTCCTCGGAGTCTCAGTCTGCGCCCGGGAAGGGAGGCGAATTCACAACTAAGATATCCATCAATCTAAAACTGATGGAACCACGCGCAACGTCTTATCGGAACCACCTATTGGATTGGTGACTCGTCAGCTAAAGCCACACCTGGCGGCGTGCAAGATGGAGGCAAAGGACACTCTGGCGGCTTACAGCAGCAATCCTTCCCTGGCGCCGGCTCTTCGCAGCACGGCAGACACGTGCCAACAAGGGGTTTTGCTGGAGCAGGTGGAGCCAAGCTCGAGGCGGTGACAAACGCGGCAAGGAAATATAGTGTCTTCATGGCTGGCTAACTGTGGCGACGCAGGTCGGCTGTGTTCATCGCACGCCAGGAGGCGATGAGCAGGA
>Ga0164294_10005106_pt1 | contig 11295 bp, 6 predicted proteins | sample GEODES005metaG_FD_111479 | JGI IMG/M metagenome (GOLD analysis project Ga0164294, IMG submission 111479) | Oligotrophic lake water microbial communities from Sparkling Lake, Wisconsin, USA - GEODES005 metaG | ecosystem: Environmental > Aquatic > Freshwater > Lake | place: USA: Sparkling Lake...
AATGCAGAAAGATGATCGCTAACCTTTTCTACGGAAAGTGCCTGTTTAACGCCAATTCCCAAGTCTGCTAATAAGGTAATAAAGGTTTCGGTGAGATGCGTCACCCGCAAAATATCCATTACCTGCTATGAACAATCTCCATCGGCCATGACATCATCAAGTTGCAGATGAAGATTGGCTTTTACTTCTCGCCAATATTCATCTGGATTTTCAATGAGTAACTCCTCAGTTCTAGAGTTCAGAAGATGATCCAATAAATGAGGGTGCCGAGTAAGATAATGAGCGCCCCACTGAGAAGATTTCAAGAGGGCTAATACATTTGATAAAGCCCTAGGGTATTCAGCCAAAATAGAGAGGTAAGCACTCCGGCGCGCAATCGCTTCTAGTAAATCAAAAAAGCGCAATAAAGTCAGATCAGCGTGTAGGAGCGAAGCATCATCAACCTGAATACTTTGGGTGGCTTGGCGCATTAAGTTATTAAAAATAAGACGGCTCTTCTCAGGTAATTGCTTTTGCTTAGGGCTTTCAACCCACATCCGCCATCTAGCTGAGGTTTTAGGAAAAATAAGCTCATCAGGCGCCCAATCAAGCGCTAAGGGAGCTAGATCTAGGCGAGCGCTATGGTCAAGTGAAAATGCTTTTTCAAATAGTCGCGCTACGTTATTTTGATGGCGATCTAACTCTGCTAAAAACTGATCGAGATTTTGTCCTGACTGCATCATCGATTGCGCTAAGCGCGTTCTGCTTTCCTCGTCATCAGGAAAGTAATGGGTTTGTTGATCATCCCAAACCTGAAGCCGATGCTCCAAGCGCCTCAGAAATGTATAAGCAGACTGTAAATCCTCAACCTCACTTGCAGGAAGAATGCCACGCTGCGAAATCAAATCAAGCACCTCTAAAGTAGGTCTCACTCTAAACCGAGGATCAGTACCTCCACGCATTAACTGGAACATCTGCGCTAAGAATTCAATTTCCCGAATTCCGCCACGACCCAATTTAATGTCTCGAGAACGGCCTTGGCGTCCTGAGGATCTCTTATCTGCTTCCAGCTGAATCTGTGCGTGAAGATCCCTTATTGAAGCAATCACTCCATAATCAAGATGACGGCGATATACGAAAGGGCGAATCAGTTGCTCTAACTCTTTTTCACAGTACAGGTAAGCATCTGTCCCAGGTAAAGGTGCAATCAGTCGACCCTTGATCCAAGCATAGCGCTCCCATTCTCGACCCTGCACTAGCAGATACTCCTCTAGCATGTCTAAGCTACACACTAAAGGTCCTGAATCTCCGTTTGGACGCAAACGCATATCCACTCGGAATACAAAGCCATTAGCATCGTGCTCAGCCAAGCAGGTGATCAAGCGTTTACCCATGCGTGTAAACCACTCGTGGTTCGATAAACTTTTTTCTGCTCCTACCGTCTCACCCTCATGCTCATATAAAAATATCAAGTCAATATCAGATGAAAGATTGAGCTCAAGCCCGCCCAACTTTCCCATACCAACAACCATCAAAGGCATTTCGGTATTAGTAACTCGACTCCAGGGCAGCCCAAAGCGGGCCTGCAGATCTGAGCGAATTAAGGTAATCGCTTCTGAAACAGCAAGTTGAGCAAACAGACTAAGGCTATGGGTCACCTCTTCAAGGCTAGCTATACCATTTAAGTCTCGAAAAGCAATCCACAACATCAATCTCTGGCGAGCTAAGCGCAATTCGGCCATGAATTGCGCTTCATCAAACTCACTGCCCTCCTTGGACTGTCTGCAAGCGCTCAATAGATCTCGAATATCTTGGGCTTCAATTTTTTTCTGGCCGCAGCTATGGAGCCACTCCGCCCAATCTGGGCGAGCACTCAGCCAGCGGCGCGCATAAGTAGAGTGCCGCTCTAATAAGTCCATTTGCTCAGAAAAATCATTCATTCCCCCATCTTAATCCGTACCCAGAACTTGCTATACAGAAGCTTGGCGGTCAACCGTGGGCTGACGGATAATAGGGGCCATGCTGGAAAATATCATTCCGCCTCGTCTCAAGGGCGCATTTACTAAAGACCCTCAACTCTCGGGCAAAGCTTGGTACAAGCGCGCCTTGATTTTGATTGCTCTAGTTGCAGCTTTATTTGTGATTGGGCACCTTGGAGTTCGCTTCATTCTTTGGCCTCAAATTGAAAAATCAAAAGCAAGCATTGAAAAATTGATTGGTGCTCGCATTGGGGCTAATGTTTCTATAGATAAGCTAGAAGTTGCTTGGATTGGAATTCGACCTAACTTTGAAGTTGAAGGGCTACGCTTTAACGGGACCGATCCATCTAAGCCTTTATTACTTATTGAAAAAATTAATGGTGAGCTGAGCTGGAGTTCTTTATATCACCTTGCGCCCTATTTTCATGAGCTGAACTTAAAGGGTGCGCAAATTGAAGTTCGTCGTGATAGCAAAGGGCTAATCAGCATAGCGGGATTACCGATTCATAGTCAGCCTAATGATTATTCAGCTGAAAACTGGTTATTTGCACAAAATAATATTCAGATTAATGATGTCAAATTATTTTGGGATGACCAAAAAAGTCAAAAGCAGTTAAGCACTATTGATATTGGGAACCTCACCCTAAGTAATGGCTTCCGTAAGCATCAAGGCGTGCTGACTGCTACTACGCCATGGACTACTGGCCCTGTAGAAGTTAAAGTCAATTTTGCACAACGCCTTACTGGGCAAGCGGGTAATTGGCGCCATTGGATTGGCGCTATCGAGTGGGACTTCACTAATCTCAATCTCACTCAAATCGCCAAGGAATTTAAGCTGCGCCCTAAAACTCTAGAAGGTAGTGCCAGCTCGAAAGGAAAATTAAATATTGATAACGGTCAGCCAAACGGTGGAGAGATTTATTTTGCTGCTGATAATCTAGTAGTGCAATTATCCAAAGAAGAAAACGCCATTGTCTTCGGGAGGGTTGAAACTAATCTGACTCAAGAAAATATTAATGGCATGATTTCTATCAATACTAAAACCCTTGCTTGGAGAGATGCTCAAAGCGCTAAAAACACCTCGCTAGAAAACCTGAGCCCAATGACGTTCCGCTGGCGACCACCTGGGGCTGATGGTGAAATCAAGGAATTTGGTTTTTCTTCTCCAAAAATATTAGTAAAAGATATTGCTTTATTTGCTCTTAATCTTCCGCTCTCTAAAAAAGTACAGCGTTGGATCAAAGACTCTCAGGCTAATGGTGAGCTCCAGAACTTAGACATCAACTGGTCAGAAAGCAAATCGGCGCTTTCCACTCTCAAGCTACCCGGCAATTGGTTCAAATCGAATAAATTAGATTTCACGGTCAGCGGCAAACTCATCAATCTAAGCTTCACGGGCGTGAATAAATCCATGCCTTCGGTAAGTAATCTTTCTGGTTTTATTTCTAGCAATCAAAATCAGGGCAGCTTTACTGTCAACTCGAATAACCTAGGCTTAGAAGTCAATGATCTCCTTGCCGATCCTAAAATCAAATTGGATCTTGCCAAGGGCCAAATTTCTTGGGTGAAAACAAAAGGTAATTGGGTTGTGACTGCTAAAGATCTAGCCTTAAGTAACTCAGAAATAACAACGAAACTCGATCTCAATTATGTGCTTGGGGGCAAAGGTCAAGCCGACCTAATGTCTTTAGACATGGACTTTCCAACAGCTAAACTTGCTACTGCGCACCGCTATCTGCCGATCAATATGGATAAAGATACTCAATACTATCTAAGCAAAGCATTCAGTGCAGGCGATATCCAGAAGGGTAAGCTGCATATTAAAGGTGATCCAAATAAAATCCCTTTTCCTAAAGGCAGCACTGGGGAATTTACTTTTAATCTACCGATCACTGCGGCGACCTACAGTCCTCTGCCTACCCTACCAAGCAATCAAGGGGTATGGTCTGCATTTACTAATGTCAATGGACTCATCGCTATGCAAAATGAGTTATTTACCGTAGACATTAGTCAAGGTAATTACAAACAAGTCGCAATGAGTCAATTGCATGCCGAAATTCCAAGTGTTAGCGCTAAGCAATTAGTGCTCTCCGTCAATGGCAACGTCCAAGGTGAAGCACCTCAAATGCTGGAATATTTATTTGCTTCACCAGTAGGGAAAAAGCAGGCTAGCCTTGAAAAGAATTTACGCGTAACTGGTAATACCAGTATTGAGCTGGGCTTAAAAATTCCCCTTTCAGGCAACGAGGACACTAAAGTTGATATCAAACTCAATTTGCCTGGCAATAAAGCGCAATGGGCCAGTTTTCCACCCCTTGAAAACCTTAAAGGAAAAATTCGGATTACCGATATCAACCCTCAGTTTGAAGATGTGAGTGCCAAATTCTTGGGAGGCAATCTCAAGATTGCTACAGCGCCTTCATCTGCCGACACTCAGAACTACAGTATTGTCGGCGATATTTCTGCTAACTTTATTAGGGATTATTTTTCTAATGCGGTGAAGTCTGAGTCCGTTTCCCTACTTGATGCAATGAGTGGTGCCGCTAAATATGAAGGTGTACTGAGTTTTCATAAGTCTGGAAGCGAAACCAACCTAAAATTTGATCTGCGCGACTGGGCAAGCGCTGCGCCAATCCCAGCTCAAAAACTGAAAGGGGCTCCCCTTTTGGGTCAAGTCACCATTAAAACCAACTCCACGACTCAGGGAGGATCTGCGGGTACTAGCTGGATCGGTAATCTTGGAGATATCTACGCTATACAAGGCGAACTCAATCAGGATGGTGAGGTACGCTCAGCCCTTGGAGTCGGCGCACCAGCCATTCTTTCGCAACAAGGATTTAATTTAAATTTGGTCACTAATGAACTGAATGTAGATTCCTGGATTGATTTTTTTGGGCATCAAGATAACAAGAATCTTCAAACCAAGGCGGACGATCCTAGCGCCAACAGTCTACAAATAACAGCACAAGTGCAAAAATTAACCTTGATTGATCGAATATGGGAGGATTTGAATATATCTGCCAGCCAGCAGCAGAGTGCGTTGCAAATGCGTATCAATGCGCCTCAGATTAATGGGCAGATTCAGTACCAAGGCGCTAACCAAGCAAATCCTAACGGCATACTTTCTGGAGTATTCAGTCGCCTACGCGTACCAGATGTAGCAACGGAATTAATTAAATCCAGTGCCAGTAATACTTCAAATCAAAATACGCGCAGTCCTGACAGCGTCCCCAGTCTCGATTTATCTATAGATGATTTTTCTTGGTTCAAGGCTAAGCTTGGTCAATTCAAAATCAAGACTATCTCAGGCAATAACGCAGTCAAGATTGACTCCATTCAAACCATTAATCCCGAAGGTGAGTCCAAAATCACTGGGCAGTGGAATGGTGCTAGCCAAAATCAATCTGAGCATACCCAACTCAATTTTGATATGGATGTGAAGAATGCCGGACAACTCATTGCTCACTGGAGTGATAAAAAATTAGTTGAGGGCGGTCAAGGCAAAGTGAACGCAGCGATTGAGTGGGATGGCTCACCATTTGACCCACAATTCGACTCTCTAAAAGGTCAGGCAAATTTAAATCTGTTAAAAGGTCGGCTGTTAGAGGTCGATACTAGTGGCGCTCAACTTCTGGATGTTTTGAGTTTACAAAGTCTGCTGAAATTTGCTACTCTTGATTTACAAGGTAGCGTTGGAAATATTGCGGCCAAGGGAACTAGCTTTAACTCGATTAACGGTAGTTTTGACATCAATCAAGGCATTGCGCAGGCAAAGCAATTTAAGATAGAACTGGATCAGGCTCGTGTCGCGATGAACGGTCAAATCAACATTCCGAAACAAACTCAAGATTTACGAATTACTATCTTCCCCACCATCGATGCAACAGCGGGTTCATTAGCTGCTTTTGCGATCAACCCTATTATTGGTTTAAGCGCTCTCATTGGGCAATATTTAATTACCAGTCAAATTAACCGTAATTTTCAATCAGACTATTTGGTTCAAGGGTCTTGGAAAAATCCTGAGGTGATTCCCTTGGATCAACAAGGACAACCTCTCGACTCAAAGGCTATGGATAAGATTCGTAGCAAGGATCTGTTAAAAGAACAAAGTAAACCCGCATCGAACAGTTCGTCACCTCCATCATGAATCATAGTGAAAATTTAAGCGATATTCGGATCGCGTCTATCCAAATGGTATCTACTCCCGTACTACAGGAGAACCTCAATACGGCTGCTAGATTAGTTAAATCTGCATCTGAAGAAGGCGCTCAGCTTGCTGTCTTACCTGAATATTTTTGTTTAATGGGCTTAAAAGATACCGATAAGGTTCGAGCTCGAGAGTCCTATGGGAATGGCCCTATTCAGGAACAGCTTTCGGCAATTGCAAAAGATAATGGCATTTATTTAGTTGCAGGGACTATTCCCTTGGAGGCTGGTGATCCACAAAAAGTGTTGAACACTACTCTAGTCTTCAATCCACACGGTGAGACGATTGCGCGTTACGACAAAATTCATCTATTTGGATTTCAGACTGAAACTGAGCGCTATCAAGAATCTGAAACGATTGAAGCGGGTAATGAGCAATGCATACTAAAGATTGCTATCGGTACGCAAGAGTGGATTTTTGGACTGAGTATCTGCTATGACCTGCGTTTTCCAGAGCTTTACAGGGCCTTAGGTCAAGTAGATTGCCATATTATTCCTGCGGCTTTTACCTATACGACAGGTAAGGACCATTGGGAAATTCTGCTGCGTGCAAGGGCGATTGAGAATCAATGCTATGTTCTGGCTTCAGCTCAGGGTGGTACCCACCTCAATCAACGGCGTACATGGGGGCATAGCATGCTGATTGACCCTTGGGGCGATGTTTTTGCCAATCTCCCTGAAGGTGAAGGTTTTATTTCTGGGGTATTGTGCAAAGATAAATTAAACGAGGTACGCTCTAAGTTACCTGCACTGACCCATCGAAAGCTTTAAATCACCGAAAGATTTTCCTAATCAATGAATGCACCAGAAGCACTATTTCCAAATCATTGGACCAAAGCTAAAAAACAAGCTGATCTCCTGAAAGTAGCAAAATCAATTTTGCTAGAACCCACGGGACTCACAGAACAAGATCTTCATCGTACTTTTAGCGATATGTTTACTCATCGCCTAGACGATGCTGATCTGTACTTTCAACACACCCGTAGCGAAAGCTGGAGTCTTGAAGAAGGCATTGTGAAATCTGGCAGCTTCAATATTGATCAAGGCGTTGGGGTACGTGCAATCTATGGAGATAAGACTGCCTTTGCTTATTCTGATGAAATTAATTTAGAGGCACTCAATAAAGCAGCGAAGGCAACGCGCGTTATCGGACCAGAAGGTGGCAAACAAGCTGTTGCCAGCAAACTCTTTAATCCCCTCTCGAACAAACTCTATTCCGACATCAATCCTTTAGACTCTTTGCAACCCAAAGAAAAGATTGCGCTTCTTGAAAGTATTGAGCGACGTGCAAAAGCCCGTGATCCTCGCATTATTCAAGTGATGGCAAGTTTGGCTGGTGAATTTGATGTGATCTTAGTCGTGCGTGCCGATGGATTACTAGCCGCTGACATTCGTCCATTAGTCCGCGTCTCAGTTCATGTCATTGCTGAACAAAACGGTCGGCGTGAATCTGGCTCCTCTGGTGGCGGAGCACGTCACGATTATCAATACTTTGATGCTGCACTGATTAATCGCTATGTTGATGAAGCGGTAGATGGTGCCCTAACGAACTTAGATTCACGACCTGCTCCTGCTGGGCCGATGACCGTAGTCATGGGCCCAGGTTGGCCAGGCGTCTTACTCCATGAAGCAGTTGGTCATGGTCTAGAGGGTGACTTCAACCGTAAAGGTTCATCTGCCTTTGCTGGACGTATTGGTCAACGCGTGGCGGCTAAAGGTGTCACTGTGGTTGATGACGGGACGCTATCAGGTCGTAGGGGCTCACTCAATATTGATGATGAAGGTACGCCCACCCAATGCACCACCTTAATTGAAGATGGTATTTTGAAAGGCTATATTCAAGATAGTCTGAACGCTCGCCTAATGAAGATGCCACTTACGGGCAATGGTCGCCGAGAAAGTTTTGCTTCATTACCAATGCCGCGTATGACCAATACTTATATGCTGGCCGGTAAAGATGATCCACAAGAAATTGTGGCCAGTATTAAAAGAGGCCTTTATGCGGTCAATTTTGGGGGTGGTCAGGTGGACATCACTAGCGGAAAATTTGTTTTTTCTGCATCTGAAGCCTATTGGGTAGAAAACGGAAAAATTCAATATCCAGTCAAAGGAGCCACCATCATCGGCAGTGGACCAGAGTCTCTGAAGCAGGTTTCTATGATTGGCAGTGACCTCAAGTTGGATAGCGGCGTAGGGGTTTGCGGCAAGGAGGGACAGAGCGTTCCAGTAGGCGTTGGACAGCCCACCCTAAGAATTGATAGCCTTACAGTGGGCGGGACTGCCTAGTATTACCTAATTACGGCTTAAAATAGCCGTATGAACCAACAAAACACTAATCCCGCTAATTGGTACTCCGCCGTTGATAAGACGTCGGATACTGACGATCAACGTATTCACAACATTTCAATTCTGCCTCCGCCAGAGCACTTGATTCGTTTTTTTCCCATTTCAGGCACTCCAACGGAAGCACTGATTAGCAAAACCCGAAAGAAGATTCGAGACATTATTCATGGCAAAGATGATCGTTTACTCGTCGTCATCGGTCCCTGCTCGATTCATGACCCAAGAGCAGCATTGGAATACTGTCATCGTCTCTTAGCCGAGCGTAAGCGTTTTGCTGGAGAATTAGAAATTGTAATGCGGGTGTATTTTGAAAAGCCACGGACTACAGTTGGTTGGAAGGGCTTAATCAATGATCCTTATTTAGATGAGAGCTATCGCATCGAAGAAGGTCTTCGTCTTGCCCGACAAGTCCTGATGGAAATTAATCGTATTGGTATGCCAGCAGGTAGTGAATTCCTTGACGTGATTTCTCCACAATATATTGCTGATCTGATTTCTTGGGGCGCTATCGGCGCACGCACTACCGAAAGCCAAGTTCATCGTGAGCTGGCTTCTGGTTTATCAACTCCAATTGGTTTTAAAAATGGTACTGATGGCAACATCAAGATTGCAACAGATGCAATCCAGGCTGCAGGTATGCCGCATCACTTCCTTTCTATTCATAAGAATGGTCAAGTCTCTGTAGTGGAAACCAAAGGCAATAAAGACTGTCACGTCATTTTGCGCGGCGGTAAAGAACCTAACTATGAAGCACAATTCGTCCAGACCGCTTGTGCAGAGCTTGCGGCTGCCAAGCTCCCAGCTGGTTTAATGGTGGACTTGTCTCACGCAAACTCCAGTAAAAAGCATGAGCGTCAGATCGTTGTCGCTGACAATATTGCTGAGCAAATTGAGTCTGGATCGCACCAAATTTTTGGTGTCATGGTCGAAAGTCATCTTCATGATGGTGCACAAAAATTCACGCCTGGAAAAGATGATCCTACCAAATTAGAATATGGCAAGAGCATTACTGATGCATGTATTAACTGGGATGATTCAGTGAAAGTACTTGAGCGTCTTGCTGATGCTGTGAAGAAACGTAGAAGTAAGAAAAGCAAGTCCTAAAAATTAATGAGTGAGCATTAGAAAAGAGACTAGATTATTTAGTCTCTTTTTTTTCATGCTTCCACAACACATCACTACCACCAGCAGCACGATTTAGTATGCGTGACAAAACAAATAATAAATCTGAGAGGCGATTGACATACTGACGTGGAGAGTCATATAAGGGCTCAGCCCAACCCAAACGAACAATCGAGCGTTCAGCCCTTCTGCACACTGTGCGGCAAACATGAGCTTGCGCAGCAGCACGTGTTCCACCTGGCAAAATAAATTCAGTTAGTGGGGGTAGTTGCTTGTTGTACTTTTCGAGCCAGACATCTAATTGGGCAACATGCTCAGGCTTGAGGAGCTTGTAATTCGGAATACAAAGCTCACCACCCAAATCAAATAAATCATGCTGGATCTGTAAAAACAGCTCTTGTAACTCTGGGGCAATGCTTTCAGGGATCTGTTCGGTCATCAAAACGCCAATTTCAGAATTCAACTCATCAACGTCCCCCATGGCGCAAATCCGCAAATGGTCCTTCTCTACGCGACTTCCGTCACCCAGACCAGTCATGCCTGAATCACCAGTTCTGGTGGCTATTTTTGATAATCGATTTCCCATGAGCTTAATTATAGGTAAGTGGCTAAAATGTTCTTATGAATATGGTGACCCCACCCCCAGATATAGCTGCCATCAGCGCACTTCAGTCCAAACTCGTCTCTGCTTTAAGCCCTATCCTCCCAGAGCATGCCCTGCTATGGCAGCCTGAGGACACAATCCCCTATGAATGCGATGGGTTAGCAGCTTATCGCCGTATGCCTCTAGCAGTAGCTTTGCCTGAAACAGAAGCGCAAGTAGCTCAAATTCTGAAGATTTGCTTTGATATGCAAATTCCAGTGGTACCCCGCGGATCAGGAACTGGTCTTTCTGGTGGCGCAATGCCGATTTCTCAAGGCTTAGTCCTCTCTTTAGCCAAACTCAAAAAAATTATCAGTATTGATCCATTTACTCGGACTGCAGTAGTGCAACCTGGTGTTCGTAATCTCGCCATCTCAGAGGCGGTTGCTCATCTTGGTCTTTATTACGCACCCGATCCGTCTTCACAAATTGCTTGCTCCATTGGTGGCAATGTCAATGAAAATTCTGGTGGTGTTCATTGCCTTAAATATGGCTTGACCTTACATAACGTTTTACGTGTTCGTGGTGTTTTGATGAATGGTGAAATAGTTGAATTTGGTAGCTTAGCTCCTGACTCTCCCGGATTAGATTTGCTTGCCATTGTGATGGGTAGCGAAGGGATGTTAGCAGTTGTCACTGAAGTGACCGTTAAATTGGTTGCCAAGCCAAAGTTGGCGCGCGTGATTATGGCTAGTTTTGATGACATCGAAAAAGGTGGCAATGCCGTAGCTGCCATCATCGCTGCCGGCATCATTCCTGCTGGATTAGAAATGATGGATAAGGCGACAACTCGCGCAGTAGAAGAGTTCGTCCATGCTGGATATGATCTTGAGGCAGAGGCCATTTTGCTTTGCGAGTCCGACGGCACTCTTGAAGAAGTGGCTGAAGAGATTGCACGCATGACCAAGGTCTTGGAAGAATCTGGCGCCAGCGGTATCAAAATCTCTCAAGACGAATCTGAACGCCTCAAGTTTTGGAGTGGTCGTAAAAACGCCTTCCCTGCTGCAGGTCGAATCGCAGCTG
>Ga0164294_10005107_pt1 | contig 11295 bp, 18 predicted proteins | sample GEODES005metaG_FD_111479 | JGI IMG/M metagenome (GOLD analysis project Ga0164294, IMG submission 111479) | Oligotrophic lake water microbial communities from Sparkling Lake, Wisconsin, USA - GEODES005 metaG | ecosystem: Environmental > Aquatic > Freshwater > Lake | place: USA: Sparkling Lake...
GAATTAGACCCATCTAAGATTGATGAGGATGACTTTGTAGAGATGGAAGTCACTCTCAAAGACGGATTTGAATATGACGGATTCTAAGTACTTAAAGCACATCCCTTGTGAGAGCTGCGGAAGTAGTGATGCAAACAGTTTGTTTGATGACAATCACCAATACTGCTTTGCTTGCGAAACCTATGTCGCTGGGGATGGTACAACAACACAAACGAAAGTAGTTAAACCAATGAATAAGGATTTAAACTTTTATGACAATAGCTCTTCTCTTTCTATCGCTAATCGTGGTATTACTTCGGCTACTTGCATAGCCTACGGAGTAAGACAAAACGAAGGTAAACATTACTATCCATATTATGATGCTGATGGAGTGATGACGGCAATCAAAACAAGGATTGTAGAAACCAAAGATTTTACAATTGCTGGGGACTTTAAAGAGGCAACTCTGTTCGGTCAAAACCTATTCACTAAATCAGGTCGCTACTTGACTATCTGTGAGGGTGAATTAGATGCACTGGCAAGTTATCAGATGCAAGGTAGTAAGTATCCTTGTGTAAGTGTTAGAAGTGGCGCACAAGCAGCTTTGAAGGATTGCAAGATGCAATATGAATGGATTGATTCATTTGAGAATATTGTGATTTGTTTTGATGCTGATGAGCCGGGAATTAAAGCATCACAAGCAGTTGCGGAGTTGTTCGGTGGCAAGGTTAAAGTAATGAAGCATAAGAAAGGATACAAAGATGCGTGTGATTATCTTGAGAATGGTGCTGGCAAAGAATTTATTGATTCTTGGTGGTCTGCTGAGTCTTATGTCCCTGATGGAATTATTCAAGGCAACACCCTCTGGGACATTGTGTCAGCGCCTATTGAGAAGGCTGATTGCGACTACCCTTACGAGGGACTTAATAAACTCACGTATGGCATACGCAAGGGGGAGCTTGTCATGGTCACTGCAGGAAGTGGACTTGGCAAATCTCAATTTCTTAGAGAGATTGTATGGCACATACTTAACAAGACAACTGACAAAATCGGACTTATGTTTCTTGAAGAGGGAGTCCGCAAGACTGCTCGTTCCCTCATGTCTTTGGCAGTAAACAAACCAATTCATTTACCTGATGTTGATGTATCACCAGAGGAGCTAAAAAATGCTTTTGATAGAACACTCGGAAGTGACCGCATTTATCTGTTTGACCATTTCGGCAGTACTAGTTTGGAAAATATTGTCAATCGAGTGCGTTACATGGCTAAAGGGCTTAATTGTGGCTATGTCTTTCTTGACCATCTTAGTATTATCGTTAGTGGTGGTGATGTTGGAGACGAGCGCAAAGCCTTGGATTCCATTATGACTAAGTTGCGTATGTTGGTACAGGAAACAGGCATTAGTTTGATTTGTGTCTCACACCTCAAGCGTCCTGATAGCAAAGGTCATGAGGAAGGAGCTGCAACGTCCTTAGCACAGTTGCGTGGCTCCGGCGCTATTGCACAGTTGTCTGACATCGTGATAGGATTAGAGCGTAACGGACAAGCAATGGACATGATTGAGCGTAATACTACCTCGGTGCGTGTGCTAAAGAACCGCTTTAGTGGCTACACTGGTAATTGTGGCTCATTGTTGTATAATGGACAAACTGGACGAATGTTAGAGATAAAGGACACACTATGAGTATGAAATTAACAGATATTTTAATTAAGCATAACGACATCGAGATGATTAAAGACAAAACTGTCATCTACAAAAATGGAACAGTTATTCCTCTTACTGACTATGAATGTATGTCATTACTTACTTCTTTCCACATACACGATATTGGTAAAGATATTCCAGTTTACAATTAAGGACACACCATGAGAGACTTAGTAGAAGCAGCAAGAGATTATGCGAAGCACGATGAGTATGCCGTCACTCGCAATTACATCAACGCATTGTGTCTAGAGATAGACCGATTGCGTACACTGAACAAGGATGTCTTTGGACGTATCCAAGATAACACCGAAATCTATGCTGATGCAGAGCGTTATCGCTGGCTACGCAGTGCGTCATGGGATGTTGATACTAGCTTAGTGGCTCCATCTGTGATTGCCCGTAATGGTGACATGAGCGAATGGCGTTGGATGATTGGTAACGAGATTGATGTTGCCGTTGATAAGTTTATTGCGGAGGGTAAGTGAGTTTTACAATCATGCAGCATGATGGCATGAAAGTGACTCAGTGGTTTAGGTCGGTGGATGAATTGTTAAAGTCTATGTTGGCTAACCCTAAAGATAGGTACTGGAGGAATGTGTAATGGTTTGGAAATGTCCGCCACTACACTTACCGAATTGGAATAACTTATGGAAATGGAAAACAGAAATGGTTAAATCGCCTTGTATAGGTAAATGTACTTACGACATTACGATACAACAATGTAATGATTGTAATCGAACCAAAGAAGAAATCAGTACATGGTATGTAATGACTGATGATGAAAAGTTAGCAGTATTAGAAAGGATAATGAAAAATGAGTAAGAAAAATATTAAATTAGATGGCTATGCTTGGATTGCTGAGAATGGTGCGATTGACTATGGTTTTTGGTTCGGTGATTCTGATGAGCCTGTACAGTTTGCAACAACGCTAAAAGAAATTGTTAGACAGTCTTTAGAGGCTTATCGTATTCCGGCTGGAGGCATTGCAGAATACCATCTAGAAGATATGAAGTTACTAAGCAGGTCGCTTCAAGCTGCGAAGAACTTGATTGACCATGAGATTAAACGAATGGACGATAGTGATAGGAATGATTAAGTGGACTGGCACAACTCTTTGTTTGATTGGCATTGCCTTAACTAGCCTTAACATTTTCCCCTTAAACCTGTGGTTTGGTTTAGTTGGCAGCGGATTATGGGCTTGGTCAGGTGTCTATCAGAAAGACTATGCTTTGTTTGTTGTTGAAGCAGTTGCGGTATTGATGTACTTAGGTGGTTTAATTAAACTCTGTATATAAGGATATAAAATGAAAGTAGAGATACCTAAACACTATAAAAAAGACATGAAAAAAGCATATACGCATTTTACAAATGAAAAATGGAGTGCGTTAAAACCGTTATGTCAGGTATGGCAAACAGCTTGGGAAATGTCTAGGGATGTTGCAATATCTCACCACCGTGTTGGATATTACGACCCAGACTGGTATGAGATTGGACACCTCGTTGGAGAATGGAATAGTAGCGACTATGATGAACATATAGGTTGTTATAGTTATCCAAACTGCGACATAGATATTAACGGATGTTGTGTTGTTAATGGAGTTCATGCTGAACCTTACGGACACAGGGATTGAAATGTTTAACAACGACAAAAGATTTGACCTTGACCTACAGTACGGACAGGTGTTTGAGCAAAAAGTAGCGGATATGCTACAGAACAAAAAGATAGAAGTTAAGACTGAAAGAGATAAATGGAAGTCTACAGGCAACATCGTTATTGAGTTTGAGAGTCGTGGTCGTCCGAGTGGTATTGCTTCTACTGAAGCAGACTACTGGTTCCATAACCTTGCTATTGGTAATGGCATTATTATGACGCTTGTGTTCCCGGTATCTAAACTACGCTCCTATATTACCAAGAATATGCCTAAGATGATTCGTGGTGGTGATGACAACACTTCAAGAATGTACTTGATTAGTTTGACAGATTTGGTTAAAATAATCGAATGAGGATAATTCTTGATATTGAAACCAACTTAGCACATGACAAGATTTGGGTCGTTGTTACTAGGAATATTGATACAGATGAATGGTTTACTTTTAAGACTCCTGAGTTGTTACAGACGTACATTAACAACGCAACTGAAATTGTGGCACACAACGGCATCTTCTTTGATTTCCCAGTGTTGAAGCGAGTTTGGGGTGTTACTGTAAAGAAATCACAGGTAGTAGATACGCTGGTGTTGTCTAGATTGTATAACCCTAGCTTAGAAGATGGACACAGCCTTGCTGCTTGGGGACAACGCTTAGGGTTTGCTAAGGGAGAGTTCACAGACTTTGATAGTGGTTGGTCAAAGGAGATGGAAGAGTATTGTATTCAAGATACATTGGTAACAAAGAAGTTGTATGAACATTTAACTCAGGAGATGAAGAATGGCTATTCAAAAGAAAGTATCACACTCGAACACGAGGTTGCAATCATCGTTGCGGAACAAGAAAGAAACGGTTTCAAACTCAATGAAGCTGGGGCTTTACAACTACTATCTATACTTAAAACTAAGTTGGACGCTATTCAGGTTGAAATGGCAATCATCTTCCCCGATAAAGTCACCACTGGAAGAGTTCACAAAACGTCAGGGAAACCGCTCAAAGACATCATCGAGCCGTTCAATCCCGGCAGTCGGCAGCAAATTGCCGAAAGACTCACCGAAAAGGGGTGGAAGCCTAACAAGTTTACAGAAAAAGGGTCGGTCATCGTCGACGAAACCACGCTCGAAAGCCTCGACTTCCCAGAAGCAAAAACCTTAGCAGAGTACATGATGTTACAAAAGCGGATAGCACAGATTGATAGCTGGCTAGAAGCTCTTGGTAAGGACGGAAGGGTTCATGGTCGTGTCATCACTAACGGCGCTGTCACAGGTCGTATGACGCACATGAAGCCCAACATGGCACAGGTTCCTAACAGTGGTAGTCCTTATGGACACGAGTGTCGGGATTTATGGATTGTAGAGAAAGGATATAAGTTAGTTGGCATTGATGCTTCAGGACTGGAGTTAAGGATGTTGGCTCACTATATGAATGACAATGTATATACACATGAAGTTGTATCGGGCGACATCCACACAGCGAATCAAACCGCTGCTGGGTTGCAAACGAGGAATCAAGCTAAGACGTTTATCTATGCTTTCCTCTATGGCGCAGGAAGTGCCAAAATCGGGTCGATTGTTGGAGGTTCTGCGAAAGAAGGACAAAAGCTCATTGATTCTTTTTTACGAAATACGCCGAAACTTAAAGCTCTTAGAGAGAAAGTGGCTCGTATCTACTCTAAAGAAGGATGGTTACCGGGTCTTGACGGACGCAAGTTACTCGTTCGTGCAGAACACTCGGCGCTCAACACGCTATTGCAAGGCGCTGGTGCAATCGTTATGAAGCAAGCTGTTGTTATTTTGCACAGAAAGCTACGTCAATCAAAAATAGAGTTTAAAATAGTTGCTAATGTTCACGATGAATGGCAGATTGAAGTAGAAGAAAATCGTGCAGAAGAAGCAGGTCAATTAGGTAAGCAAGCAATCAAAGAAGCTGGTATAGTGTTGAATATGCGCTGTCCGTTGGACGGAGAATACAAGGTAGGCTTGTCGTGGAAAGATACCCATTAATGTGTTTTAATTGACAAACACACTAAAGTATGTTATAATATAGTTTTGGAGGAACTATGAAAACTTGTACAGTGTGTAAACAAACCCAATCTATTGATAATTTTTATAACTATAAATCTGCTAAAGACGGAAAAGCATATAGATGTAAACCTTGTGATAACAAAGCAAGGCAAAAATGGCAATCGAATAATCCTGAAAAAGCACACACTTCTCAAAGAGGTAGAAATTTAAAACATAAGTATGGTGTTGATTTAGCGTGGTACGAAGAACAACTTAAAAAACAAAACTATAGTTGTGCTATTTGTGGTATTAAAGAAAATAAAGTAGACAGAGGTGGTAGAACTGAACTGAGCTTTGCAGTAGACCATTGCCACACTACCGGGAAGGTTAGAGGACTTCTTTGTAATCAATGTAATCGTGCTTTAGGAATGTTTAAAGACAGTATTGAACTTATTAACAACGCAATAGATTATTTAAGAAAGAGACACATTGATGACTAAAGAAAAAGACCCAAACCTACTCGGCATGGTTGCTGTGTCTGCTTACAAAGATGGGACATATTCACTAAGTTCTAGTTTTGATTTGGAAGAGACTTATGAGTTGCTAAAGGATGCGGTATTGGATATTGAAGATGGAACAATGGAAGAAAGTCTTGACTATTCAAATCAAACACTTCAGTAAGTTTATCACATTATGAAATAAAATAGTTGTAAGTTGTTGTATAATAAACAGGCAGTATTTCTAAACGTAGTAGATAAGGAGATTTAAAATGGAATTGAAACCAGTTAAGATTCAAGCAGAAGTTCAGTGGGCTTTCTTTGACAAAGTAAACGACATGAGTGGCAAGTTCCAATGTGACTTGGCTAACCTGTCAACAGCAGCCGTTGAAGCCCTAGAGTCTATTGGTCTTGCACCTCGCAAGCGTGAAGACAAACCTGAGAAGGGTTGGTTCTTGACAGTGAAGTCAAACTACGCTATTCAGCCATTTGACAAAGATGGTAACGAGATTAAAGATGTAGTTGGTAACGGCTCTAAAGCAATCGCTTTGATTAAGCCGTATAGCTGGAAGTGGAAGAACAAGGACGGTGTATCTGCCTCGTTAGCAAAGATTGTTATTACCGATTTAGTGAAGTACAACGCTAGTGGTGATGACGCTTCTATTGAAAACTTGGACGACGACATCCTGTGATAACAGCTCTCATTGATGCTGATAGTCTTTGCTACGCAGTAGGTTTCTCTAGTAACGAAGCAGAGGAGTCTATTGCGATAGCAAGGCTTGAGGAAACAATGACTGAACTTTGTATGGAGCTGGACTGTGAAGATTACAAGGGCTTCCTAACGGGCAAAGGCAACTTCCGTGATGCGATAGCAGTTACAGTTCCATATAAGGGTCAGAGAGTATCTGAAAAACCTGTTCATTTACAAGCACTTAGATGTCATTTAGTGACATCATGGGGCTTTACAGTAGTACAAGGAATTGAAGCAGATGATGCAGTTGGTATCGCTGCTTACGCAGTTCCTGAAGATGAAACTATCATGGTTCACATCGACAAAGACCTCAATCAATTTAGAGGTTGGCATTACAACTACCGCAATAAAGAAAAATATCATGTAACTGAGTTTGAAGGTTTAACTGCTTTCTATACTCAAATTCTTACTGGTGACAGAATTGATAACATTATTGGACTGAAGGGTATTGGTCCTGTTAAAGCTAAAAGGATTCTTGAAGAATGTACAAACGAAAGCGAACTATATCAAGCAGTCCTCAAAGCCTACGAGGGCGACCAGCAGCGAGTGTCGGAGAACGCACAACTCCTGTGGCTCCAAAGAAGTCCAAATCAAGTCTGGACACCACCAAGCTCGTCGTAGTTGAATGGTTAGACGCACTTGCTCAAGGTGAATGGCATGAAGCAAAGCGTGAAGATTTAAAGTGTAAGTCAGTTGGGTTTGTGGTGTTTGAAGATGATGAACAAATTGAACTTGCCGGGACTATCACTATAGGTATGTGTAATAACAGCATTACCATCCCTAAGAAGATGCTCACAAAAGTAAAGGAAATAAAACTTGAAAACAAGCTCAGCAAAACAAAAAGGAAGACTACTCCAGCAATGGACAGTAAAGCAGTTACTAGCGAGGTATCCGCAACTAACGGACAAGGACTTACGCAGTTGTCCAATGGGTAGTCATGGTGAAGATGTAGTGATGTCTCAGTTTGCTAAGGAAGAAATGCCAGCAACATTTGAGTGTAAGTCTTTAGCAAAGATAGCCGTCTACAACTACTACGAGCAGTGCAAGAAGCATGGCGATGGTGAACCAATAGTTATTATTAAACAGAATAACTGTAAACCACTTGCAGTAATTGATGCAGAGATTTTATTTGACTTAATGGCACAATAGGAGAATGACAATGTACGACGACAATAACATGGAAGTAAAGTTTGAAATACATAGCGGAGATGGTTTAATCACTAAAGAGTTTAGTGTAGAAGACTGTACTTCTTGGACAGAATTAGTCTTACAGTTTGGTGACTTTTTAGCTGCTCAATATGGTTATGGAATATCAGAAAAGATTCTGTTTATCACCGACCATCCTTACGGACGTGAGCATGACTACGCTATTTCTAAGAAAGAGTTTGAAATGGTGTTACAGCATCGTAAGCGTGAAAAAGCAATTGATTCGTTGTTTGATGACGAGGACGACACACAGTGAAAATCCTATTGTTAGATATTGAGACAAGTCCTAACACAGCCCATGTTTGGGGTCTGTGGCAGCAAAACGTCAGTATCAATCAATTGATGGAGTCTTCCTATGTCCTATGCTATGCAGCTAAGTGGCTAGGCGAGGAAGACATCTATTTTGATTCTGTACACCAATCTAAACCTAAAACAATGCTGAAAGGTATTCATGCTCTTCTGGACTCTGCTGATGCTGTTATCCATTACAATGGAACTAAGTTTGATATTCCTACTCTTAACAAGGAATTTCTACTCACCAAGTTACTTCCTCCATCGCCTTATAAACAGATTGACCTCTTGCGTGTGGTTCGTAGTAATTTTAGGTTTCCTAGCAATAAGCTGGATTATGTATCTCAACGTCTGGGTCTAGGTAAAAAACACGAACACGAAGGTCATGCTTTGTGGGTCAAATGTATGAATGGAGATAAAGATGCTTGGAAACGTATGGAAGATTACAACATACAAGATGTTGTTTTATTGGAAGACTTGTACAATAATCTTTTGCCTTGGATTAAAAATCCCCCTAACCGCAATTTATTCAGCGATATTCAAGGCTGTCCGACTTGTGGACATGAGCATTTGCAAAAGCGTGGAACAGCAGTGTCAACTACAGGAACTTATCAAAGGTATCAATGTAGGTCTTGTGGAAGCTGGTCACAAGGTACTAAATCAACTAAGAAAACGGTAGAGGTAAAATCTCATGGATAATCCAATCGCAATGCCAGCACATTATGGCTACGATGTTTTAACAAAGTATGAAGATGATACAGAAGAGTTTTTTCGTAAAGCTAGATTAGCTGCTCAATTTGCGGATGGAATGGAAGACTGTGGCGATAGTTTGTCTAAGCAAGTAGGCGGTACACACTATAAAAAAGGTGTACAACCTTGGACTATAGCATTAGATTGGGGACTTGACCCTTGGTCTCATAATGTGGTAAAATACATACTTCGCTTCCCTTATAAAAATGGACGAGAAGACCTAGAGAAAATTCAGCATTATTTAGAGTTTTTAATAGATAATTATGATGATGTAGTAGATAAGTATTACAAGTAGAAAGAAACTATGCCACTGCTTTTGCACGAAATTAAAGAACGTCTTATTGCTTTAGATGAGGTAACGCTACTGGAACTTTTAAACATCAGCAGTGAAGACATAGTAGAGATGTTCTCGGATAAAATTGAGGACAATGCCGATAGACTAGAAAAAGAGGTTTTATAAGATATGCCATACACAATGACTCCGTACAACACTTTTATCGCTAAATCAAGATACAGTCGTTATCTTGACGATAAAGGTCGTCGTGAACATTGGAACGAAACAGTAGCTCGTTACTTTGACTTCATGGAGAAGCACTTAGCAACAAAACAAAACTATGTATTAACACACGAATTACGCAGTGAACTTGAGCAAGCTGTTGTTGCTCTTGATGTAGTCCCCAGCATGAGAGCAGTAATGACAGCAGGACCTGCTCTAGAGCGTCAGAACGTAGCTGCATTTAACTGTTCATATTTACCGATTGACGACCCTAAAGCCTTTGATGAAGCGATGTATATTCTTCTGTGTGGCACTGGTGTCGGTTTCTCTGTGGAGCAACAATATGTTAAGAAGTTACCTGAAGTCCCGGAGCAGTTGTTTGATAGTAAGAGTTCTATTGTTGTGTCGGATTCTAAAGAGGGATGGGCAAAATCACTTCGACAACTCTTGGCTCTTTTATACGCTGGCGAGATTCCAAAGTTCGACGTATCACGAGTTCGACCTGCCGGAGCAAGACTCAAGACCTTCGGCGGACGTGCTTCTGGACCCGGACCTTTGGAAGAGCTTTATAAGTTCTGTGTCGCCAAGTTCAAAGGAGCAACAGGTCGCCGTCTCACTTCCCTTGAGTGCCATGATATTCTGTGCAAAATCGGGGAAGTTGTTGTTGTGGGTGGAGTCAGACGGAGTGCAATGATTAGCTTGTCAGACTTATCAGACGATAAGATGGCACACGCTAAAGCAGGAAACTGGTGGGATGGTCAAGGTCAACGTGCATTAGCTAACAACTCTGCTACGTATACTGAGACACCTTATGTTGGTCAATTTATGAGAGAATGGAGTTCAATATATGAATCACATAGCGGAGAGCGTGGAATCTTCAATCGTGATGCTTCTCAGGTGCAAGCTGCTAAGAATGGACGACGTGATGCGACCTATGAATTCGGAACCAATCCCTGTTCAGAAATCATTCTACGTCCTTATCAATTCTGTAATTTGTCTTCTTGCATCATTCGCTCTACTGACACTGAAGATAGTATTGCTAATAAGATTAGGCTTGCTACAATTCTTGGAACTTTTCAAGCGTCGTTAACAGACTTCCCTTACTTGCGTAAGATTTGGCAGAAGAACACTGAAGAAGAAGCACTCTTAGGTGTGTCAATGACTGGTATCTGTGACAACACCTTGTTGAATAACCCTGATGATGTAGAACTACCTGCTCGATTGGAGAAATTGCGTGATATTGCTATCAACACTAATGCTGAGTTTGCTAATGCTATTGGTATTAACCAGTCCGTTGCAGTTACAGCCGTTAAGCCTGAAGGTACTGTTTCTCAGTTGTGCAGTACTGCTAGTGGCATCCATCCTCAGCATAGCAAGTATTATATTCGACGTGTACGTGCTGATAACAAAGACCCTTTAACACAGTTTATGATTCAAGCTGGGTTTGTAGCAGAGCCTTGTGTAATGAAGCCTGAGTCTACTACAGTATTTAGTTTCCCTGTAGAAGTAGCTGAAGGTGGACTATTGCGTGAAGACTTAACCGCTATTCAGCACTTACGCTTGTGGTTAATCTTTCAGCGTCACTACTGTGAGCATAAGCCGTCTGTAACTATCTCTGTCTTAGAGAACGAATGGATGGATGTAGGGGCGTGGACATTCAAGCACTTCAATGAAGTAACTGGTGTGTCTTTCCTACCGATGGATGGTGGTACTTACAAACAAGCACCTTATGAAGAATGTGATGAAGAGACCTACAACCGATTAAAGTTGTTGGTTCCTGATACAGTAGACTGGGAGAACTTCAAAGAATACGACGATAATGTCGAAGGCGCTCAGATGTTGAGCTGCACTGCTGGAGGGTGTGAAATCTAATTCCTTGTGTGTGGTAGTACTTTAGCCCCTCTTCGGAGGGGTTTTTTTGTGTAATATACTACACAATTATGCGTAAACTCTAGTGCCTTGTTTGTCTA
>Ga0164294_10005108_pt1 | contig 11294 bp, 9 predicted proteins | sample GEODES005metaG_FD_111479 | JGI IMG/M metagenome (GOLD analysis project Ga0164294, IMG submission 111479) | Oligotrophic lake water microbial communities from Sparkling Lake, Wisconsin, USA - GEODES005 metaG | ecosystem: Environmental > Aquatic > Freshwater > Lake | place: USA: Sparkling Lake...
CACAACCAAGAGCACACGGTCGGCCGCAGCTAGCCCAGCGCGGGTGGTGGGACCTAGTGCCGGAGCGCAGTCAATCAGCACAAACCGGTACGAATCCATGAGCCCGCCGAGCGCCTGACGGAGACGTAGTTCGCTTGCCACTCCGCTGAGGTCGCCTTCGCGGTCAATCAGATTTCTACTTGCGGGGAGTACGTCTACTCCCTCCCCCCAGCCAGATGTAATAAGTGCTCGCTCGGCAACTCGGGGGTCTCCAGTGCGCAGTACATCGCCAACGGAGAGGTGTTCGTTGCTTGCCTCAACTCCGAGCGCCCACCCGGCACTGCCCTGAGGATCGAGGTCAACGACCAAACAGCGGTCTCCCCGATCTTGGGCAACGGCAGCAAGTCCCAAGGCAACGGTGGTCTTTCCCACTCCGCCCTTTTGGTTCAGGACCGCCACAACGTTGGACACGCAATGATTCTCGCACCAATTGGCCGGAACTGGAACCGGCGGCCCAGATGGGCCGCCGGCATCAGTTGAACTTTGGTCTGAACCTGATCAGAAGGTGAAACCGGTGGCAGTCACCCAGGTCTGGTCCACATGGAACTCACCTTGAGCGTCAGCAATATTCACCGTGACTGGAGCAGGAATGCGGTTTCCGGTTGGCGCATCAAACGCAACGGTTCCTGTCCAGCCTTTCCAGCCAGACGTAGCTTTGATGGCTGCGGTCAGGGCATCGGAATCGAAACTGCCAGCTTCAGCAGCCTTCTCCACGAGCAACTTCACCGAGTCGTAGGTGTATGGCGTCCATACTCCTGGCTCAGATGAGAAGGTCTTGGTGTAGGTGTCGATGAGCTTCGCTGAGTCGGGGAAATCGCTAGGTGCGGGCACGCCCACGACCGGGCACGCCTGAGCTGCATCGTTGCCAGCGGCTGGAATAAATCCATTGTCGTAGGCACCGAAGTCGGCGAGGCACTTGGCCGGGACCTTGGCATCAAACATTGCCTTGGCAATGAGTCCTGCCTCTGGGTAGTAGGTGTCGACGTAGACCAGGTCGGGGTTGGTGGCAGCAACCTTGGTGACCGCCGCGTCGTAGGACTTCTCACCGGGAGTAATGGCCTCGGACACGGTGACCGTCACGCCTGCCTTCTGGAGCAGTGTGCTCATTACGGCCGCTGATTCTTTGGTGTAGTCCGTCGTTGAATCAAAGATGATGGCGACTGACTTCGCTTTGAGCCACTTGGTAATGGCATCGGTAGCAACTGGGGCAATCTGCGAGGTCATTGGCTGCAGCGTGTAGCCGAGCGACGCAGTGGTGTCGGCTGAAGTCAGCCGCAACGGCACAAGTCCAGCTTCGATGTAGAGCGGGAGTGTTTTTGCGCCAACCCCAGAGTTATAAGGGCCGACAACTCCGGCAAGACCATCCTTGATAGCGGCCTTTGCCGCCTTGGTTCCGGTCTCCGGATCCGCCGCGTCATCGATCGGCACAATCTCAATCTTCTTGCCGAGAACTCCACCCTTGGCGTTGATCTCAGTAGCGGCCATCTCCGCGCCATTGAGCATTCCTTCGCCAACGCTCTTCTGGTCGCCAGTGAGGGGACCCTCGAGTCCAATGCGGATGGTGTCGCCGGCCGACTTCTCGGTAGTGGCGGTAGTGGTGGTGGGCTCGGAGGTCTCATCTGACGATGAGCACGCAGTGAGCGACAGCGCCACGACAGCCACAAGGGCGGCAGCTGTTGCGAACGGGTGACGGAGTTTCATTGAGGATTCCTCTGGTGGTCGATCTGTGGAACTTTCCTCAACGACAGTAGTGGGAAGTGGGAGTCACTCGCCTGATGCTGTTGGAGATGTCACAGGACGCAATCCGGGTTGAGTTCCGGGAGCGTGAGCAAGATTGGGTAGTTAACGAACACCTAATTTCGCTGAGCCTCTCGGGTGCGAGAGGCTGTGGGGGTGACCGAGACCCCTCCGCCCGGAAGTGCCTACCTTGTGGTTCCAGATACCGGACCAGGACCTGCTGTTTTGGTGTTGCACTCGTGGTGGGGTCTGACGAGCGGGGTGAAGCGACTCGTTGAACAGCTTGCGGATGCCGGATTCACTGCGCTGGCCCCTGACCTTCTTGGCGGCGCGCTACCTGAAGATGCTGAGCAGGCTCAAACGTTGCTCACCGGGATAGATCCGAACCTCACGGCATCGCTCGTTATGTCGAGTTTGGTAGCGGTTCGAGCCCACTCGTCTGACCCCGATGGTCCCGCCGGAGTCATTGGATTTTCTATGGGTGCATCCTGGGCGCTCTGGCTCGGCACCCGCCAGCCGGACTCGGTCCGCGCTGTGGTGAGTTATTACGGGGCGCAGAACATTGACTTCAGTGAGTTGCGGGCGCCGGTACTTGGACACTTCGCTGAAAATGACCCGCTCGTGACCGAGGACGAACTCGTTGAGATGCAGGCGCAACTGTTACTTCTGGAAAAGAGCGTGGAAGTCCACCGGTACCCCTCAACAAACCACTGGTTCGCCGAGTCAGATGTTGAGGGCCACTATCAGGTTGGAGCGGCAGACCAAGCCTGGACGCGCACTCTGGAGTTCCTGAAACAACACATGCCGACCGACGCGTAGATCGTTAGTCAATCCCTGCGGGCGATCACTACCAGAGTTGATCGGTATAGGTGTCAGTTCCGGGGATCGTCGGAATGAATGGAGCGACGAGGCGCACAGTGGCGAGACCTGACTCGTTGATCTTCGCCGCGTATGACTCAATTCGGTCCCAAGCAGCATCCGGGGCATCGTGAAGAAACAGCATGTGCATGCTCCGTGCCCGAGTGCCGGGGCTGGTGCCCAACTTCATCGGTGCTTTCGCTTCGTCGCCGACCGGAATGATCGGCCGCCAATGGAGGACGAGATCAACGGGTGAGATTCCTTCAGGGCCATCTGCAAAAAGCGAGTTCGCTGCTTCTGCCCCAAACCATTCTTCGAAGTGCTGCTGGTTAACTCCCTCGGCGCGATCCACATGAACGCTGACGAGTCCTGAATAAGGATGATCTAACGCCATATGAGCCGGCACACCATCAGGATCGCGGCGGTGCTCGCCACACGCGAAATACAAAGAGGTATGAGCATGCACCCGTCCCTCAAAGCCCCGGTCGTTGGCATACAACTCAAAAACCTGCTTGTTGGCCCACGCGAAATGCTCGGCTTCGTGACCCTTGTGCATGAAATACGTAGCAAGGTACGAGCCGGCATCAACCGGGTCAGCAACCGCAGCTTCCGCGGGTGAATCGGAAGGGAATCGCAGATCCTTCAGCGCCCGAGTCGAGACCCACCGCTTGCCAGCAAACAGCCATGGGCCAACCATGCAGCCGGAATAGAAGTGATCGCGCTCGTACCAACGGTTGTAGGCAACCTCTTGACCTTCGACTGGGTCAACGAGCGTGAAGAGCATCGAACCGACGCGTACCTCTGGGTCGTTTCCGTATGGCTCCATTAGTTGGTCTCCTCATAGAAAATCATCGGTACGGCGAGTCGCCTCGAGACGGTCAACCGTAGCCGGGGGCGTTAGGCCGAATCCCGCTGGGCGGCGGTAGCGTAAGGACGTCTCACCCTCATTGGAAGTCATCACCATGCTGCCAACTCCTCCGTCATCGTCTGAATCAGAGCCGGAATCCGAATCCGGGGAAGGTCCTGGCACCACTGAATCACTTGAGGCGACTGGTGTCGCACCCGAGTTGGCGGCTGAGCCGGTGGAATCTGATGCAGCGGAACCTGTTGAGCAGGTTGCGGAGCCCGAGGTTGAGGCCGTCCTCGAGCCGGTTGAATCTGAGTCGGTGGAATCTGATGCAGCGGAATCTGTTGAGCAGGTTGCGGAGCCCGAGGTTGAGGCCGTCGTTGAGTCGGTGGAATCTGAGCCGGTGGAATCTGAGTCGGCGGAATCTGATGCAGCGACCGATTCGGCCGCGCCGATGATCACGTCGTCGTTGCCACCTGCTCCTCCTTCGTCGTCGTTGCCACCTGCTCCTCCTTCGTCGTCGTTGCCACCACCTCCTCCTAATCGCCGCACCGGCGTGGTGGTCGGCAAGGTTGTAGAGGTGACGGTGACCACCGCGACCGACAAGGAAGTTGAAGTCCGACTAGTCGATGGCAGCACGGGAGTCATTGAGCGCAAAGAGTTTGATCAATCACCTCCCGTAGGTGGCGTGATTCCTGCCGCTCTGCTGGCAAGAGAAGACCCTCGTGGTCGGATTGTGTTGTCCTACGACTGGGCCAAGAAGCAACGAGCTTGGGAAGCAGTCGAGGCGGCTAAAGCCAGCGGAACTGCGCTGACTGGCACTGTCACCAAGGTGGTCAAAGGTGGCGCAGTGGTTGACCTCGGGCTGCGGGCGTTTCTCCCGTTGTCAATGATCGACGACCAACCTGGAACGGACCCCGCGACTCTGGTGGGAACCCAAATCGAGGTCATGGTCATGGAAGTGGAGCGCAGCGCTGACCGCTTGGTGGTGTCTCGTCGCGATCTCATTCGGAAGCGTCGCCGCGCCGCAGAAAAAGAGGTGTACTCAACGCTGCAACCCGGCGCAACCGTTCCGGGCAAAGTGGTCTCGCTCGCTGACTACGGCGCGGTAGTGGACCTCGGTGGGATCCGCGGGCTGATCCATCGAAGTGAACTCACTTGGGGGCACCTCGGGGAGATCTCTGACGTGGTGACTGTTGGGCAGGACGTTCAGGTCAAGGTCCTTGACGTGAATCGCTCGAAGAAGCGAGTTTCCCTTTCGCTCCGACAGATTGCGCCTGATCCGTTGGCCACGTTGGAAGAAGGCGCAGTGCTTCCCGCCACGGTGATTCGAGTGGTCGAGTACGGATGCTTCGTTCGGCTCGATGACAGCGGTGCCGAGGGTCTTGTGCATCAGAGCGAACTGACCGACCTGCGTGACTATCGGCCAGACCAGCTAGTGAGTCCGGGCGAGACCGTGATGGTCAAGGTGATGGAAATTGACCGAAAGCGTCGCCGGCTCAACCTCTCTGTTCGACGAGTGCTTCTAGAGGGTTGACCTCGCTGGCCGGCTCAACCTCTCTGTACGACGAGTGCTTCTAGAGGGTTGAACTCGCTCGCCGGGTTTAGACGGACTCGAATCGGAGTTTTTCCATTTCCCAGTAGGCCCTGAGCGACGTCACGAGACCGTTGTCATTGACTCGATAGGTAATGACGAGATCTGTGTGAACCACGCCGCCGCCGTCGGGAAGGGTGGTGCTGATCGTGCCCACGTTGGCGCACTCGTTTCCAGCTGCATGTGATCGCTCAATGGAGAATCTGACCGACTCATTTGGTCCAACCACAGAGTCATAGAACGCTTCGATGGCGGCCCTGCCCCGATGTCCGTCGCCTATGGGGTCCATCGGCGAGATGCCAATGGGGTCTTCCACCACTGCGTCGTCGCTGAACAGAGCGAGCCAAGCAGATTTGTCTCCAGCTTCAACAGCTTCCATTGAGCGGAGCGACGCGTCGCGGGCTGGGTGAGCATCAAAGTCGTTGGGCAAAATAGGCATGAGGCGTCCGTTTCAGTCGGCGAGTTCGCCGATGGACTCATCGACGACGGTGGGAGTGAACTCACATGACATTCGCTTGATGCCATGAATGAAACCTGACCGCAAAAAGTCAGGCTCGCTAGTGGTGCGGATATCTGGGAGCCAACGGAACAACTCCTCAAACATCACACCAATCTCTCGGCGAGCAAGGTTGGCACCAAGGCAGAAGTGGGGGCCACCTGCTCCAAAGCCGACATGCTCATTTGGGGATCTCGTCACGTCGAACTTCCACGGATCGTCAAAGACCCGTTCGTCTTTGTTGGCTGACTCGTACCAAATGACCACCTTGTCGCCCTTGGCAATTGCGGTGTCACCAATGTGAGTGTCCTCTGTTGCCGTGCGGCGGAAATGAACCACCGGCGATGCCCAACGCACGATTTCCTCAATTGCAGTTGGAGCGACGCCAGCAAAGTCGGCTTGCCAAATCTTTCGCTGATCTTCGTTGAGCGTGAGGAGCCGAAGCCCATGGCTGATGGCGTTGCGGGTTGTTTCGTTTCCAGCGACGGCCAACAAGATGAAGAAACTGGACAACTCCTGAGTGGTGAGGCGCTCGCCATCGACCTCAGCGTGCACCATGGCAGAGACCAGATCATCCTGCGGGTTCACGATACGGTCCTCGGCAACGGCCTGCGCTATTCCGGCCATCTCGAGCACCGCGCCCATCAGCGCATTGATGTCCGGCACCGTTTCTTGATCGCCCAAGATCACGTTGGAGCATTCAAAGATTCGGGTCCAAGATTCGCGAGGGATACCCATCATTTCGCAGATGATTTCCAGCGGGAATGGCCCGGCAAGGTCGGCCACGACATCGCAGCTACCGCGCTCGGAGATGCGGCCAACAATCTCTCGGGCCTTGACCCGAACGTCATGATCGATTCGAGCGACCATTCGAGGGGTGAACGACCGGTTCACGATCATGCGCACTCGAGTGTGGCGGGGAGCGTCCATGTTGATCATGGAACCCATGAACTCGGCAACCTCAACCGGCAGGTCGGGGATGTTGGTGCCGAGCCCGGAGCAAAAAATCTCGGGGTGCCGTGATACGTGCATTACATCGCTGTGACGAGTGACGGCCCAGAACCCTGGGCCCTCAGGAAAGCCCTCAATGGGGAATTCCGGTGTGAAGACCACCGGTGCGGTGTCTCGGAGCTGGCGAAATGTGTCAGCCCGTGACTCAGCACCGTGGGACCAAAATTCGATGTCCGCAAATGCGGCAAGATCAATCTCACTCATTGCGATCCCCCAAAGACCATCGCCGGCATGTCCGACTGCGTCCCTAAACTAACCGCCCGGCCCGTCGGTCGAATTGCCCCCGAACCTTTCACTTGTGACTCCTCCTTCCTCCCACCAATCCGCTGGCCCCACAGCCGCTCGCCCCACCCGAATTCGGCTGCGTCCATGGCAAAAAGCGGCTCTCGACCTGTTCGGCGCTGCTGATCGCCCTGATTTCCTCGCCGTCGCCACCCCGGGAGCTGGCAAAACCACCTTTGCGCTCACTGCAGCAGTGCAGGACCTGTCCGACAACCCTGGTCGCAGGGTGGTGGTGGTGGCCCCTACCCAGCACCTCAAGTCCCAATGGGCGGCCGCTGCAACCAAATTTGGCCTTCATCTCGACCCATCGTGGTCGCCGCGTGATGGAGCACTTCCAGCCGATATGCATGGAATCGTCACGACTTACCAGCAAGTCGCCATGTCGTCAGCGGAGCTTGCCCGTCCTGCGAGCGGGGCATTCGTGATCCTCGACGAAATCCATCACGCCGCGGACGAGCGTGTGTGGGGCGATGCCGTGGTTGCTGCGTTCAGCGGAGCGGCTCGGCGTTTGTCGTTGTCGGGTACGCCGTTTCGGTCCGACTCATCCGCCATCCCATTTGTGGATTACCACCTCGACGAAGCTCGCGCTGATTACGAGTACGGCTACGCCGATGCCCTTGCCGATGGCGGCGTCGTTCGGCCCGTGTACTTCCCTCGCATTGGGGGATTCATGGAGTGGGTGGCCCCCGACGGTGAGGTCATTGCCGCCACATTCGATGACGAGCTAGATCGCGAGCGATCCAATCAGCGATTGCGGACGGCGCTGTCACTAGAGGGCCAGTGGCTTCCGTCGGTGTTGGGCCAGGCCAACGAGCGCCTCACCGAACTCCGGCGCGACCACCCAGATGCAGGCGGTCTGGTGATCGCGGTCGATCAGGCGCACGCCCAAGGAATCGCGGAGCATCTCCGGAATCGGCATGGGGTCAAGGCAGTTGTTGCCACCTCCGACGACCCCAACGCGTCGGACCACATCTCTCGATACGCAAATGGATCTGACCCGTGGATCGTGGCGGTCCGAATGGTGTCCGAAGGCGTAGATGTGCCCCGACTCCGCATTGCGGTATTCGCAACTACCACCACCACTGAGTTGTTCTTTCGGCAGGCAGTTGGGCGCGTGGTGAGGTGGACCACCGGCCTTGCCGATCAGCGGGCATTTTTCTTTGTGCCAGATGATCCCCGACTGCGCCGACATTCGGCTTCCATGGCCGAGCAGCGCCGACACAGCCTTCGCCAGCGCACCGAGGAGCGCGAGGCCCGTGGCGAGGTCGAAGCCGATGACGATGGTCAGATGAGCCTGTTCTCGGTGATTGGTTCCGTAGCGATTGAGTCAGAGCACACCGGCGGCAATGGTGTGTTCGACGCCGACCCTGACGCTGCGAGCCTCGAAGATCTAGGTGAGATTGGCGTGGAAGTGCTGCTGTTGCCTCCACCGCTGCCTGATGGTCGAGTGATCAGCGTCGCTGCTGCGACCGGTTCCACCGATGCCGACGACGGCCTCACCCTGCGCCAGAGAAAGTCCGCCATGCGTGATGCCAACGCTGGCGTGGTCAACGAACTACATCTTGCGTCTGGTCAAACGCGGGCTCAGATCAACAACGAGCTGAACCGCCTCACGGGAGTCAACGGAGTCGCTGAAGCCACGTTGGATCAACTGCGTCGGCGACTTGAGCACGGTCGGCGCTGGCTGCAGCGCATCTGAGTCTAAGGAGTGGGCGATTCGGCCCAGCTCCCGGTTCCTCGCTCGCTGGCTGCAGCGCATCTGAGTCCAAGGAGCGTGCTATTCGGCCCAGAAACCGGTTCCTCGCTTGCTGAATATCTAAGCGGCGTCTGCCGGGGTGATGACCTCGGGCGGTTCCGGGTCGTCGACTGGGGTTGGGAACCGAACCAGTTGGTAGGCCACACCAATGGCGACCCCGAGTACAGCCGCAGTGCCGACCCGATCAATCCATCCAGGGATCGTCGTGGGGAGTACGGGTTTCCACAGCACAGCGATTCGCATCACGGCCCAACCAGCCAACGCAGCCGCTGAGGCCAAGGCCAACGGCAATCGCGGGAACCCTGGCGCTACAGCGACCAACAACATGGCCGCCACCGCAACCAGTACCGGAATCAAACTCGCGCCAGCGTCTGGCGGATTGCCGCGGAACGCGGACCAACCCACACCCAGCGCCACGATGGATGCCACGAAGAGAGCGAGCAGGCGATCGGGCCGTCGCCGAGCGAAGCGGGCGGTCCCCAGCGTTGCGAGAATCAGAACGGCAGCAACGGCGATGAGTTCCATCGGACCGGTGGTGCTTCCCCGGTACAGCAAGCGCCCTTCAGCGGTGACGCTTCGACCGTTCACGGTAAAGGGGACCATCCATTCTTGGATCAATCCTCCGGGACCTGGTTCAGGGGCGGCTGAGACCATCCAGTGGATTCGGTGGTCGTGCCACGCCACTCGGCCAATACCGCCGGTGGGTTCCCACTTTGGGGCGGCGTCGCTATCGACAATTGCCGGGAACTTCCCGGTTTGGCTGCTTCGGCTTTGATTCAAATATGTAGCTGGCGACCGCACATTCCGCTCGACGACACCATTTCGTTTGATTCGAAGGTACGGCTCCCCGTCGTAACCAGGAATGAGTACTTCGGTTGCTGGCCGACTCGAGACTTCAAGGAATGCGTCGCCACCCTTGACCTCCACACGGAACCCGTCCACGGCGGGCCTCACCGTGTCCACCACGGATTCATAACTTGTGGGCTTGCCGCCGTCAGCGGCTGCAGGCCCAGCGGTCACGAATAGGAGAGTCATACAAGTCGCGAAGGCGGCGACCACGCGACCAATGATCAAACGAAATTTCTTGGGGGAGGACACTTCTTCAGGGTACCGAGCGTCGCGTTGGAGTCCGCCCGGTCTAAGGGATCATTCGACCGAGTAATGCCACAGCCGTGCAGCCCACAACGCCGAGAGAGCCAAGCACACCAATTGCTCGACTTCTCCACGGTCGATCTGCCCACTGAGCGAGGGCGATCACCAGCGGAACTGCACCAAGTAGGTAGCGACCGAGAGAATCGATGTTGTTGGCGGAGAGCAACACGACCAGCGTTACCGCCGACAGCGATACCCATGACCATGGCTGGCGGCGTCGAATCGACACGATGAGCAATCCGATGCCAAGAAGGGCGAAAGCGAGGTTGGGCAGGTCTCGCATGTCGCCGCTCACTACATCGACAACTGTGCTGATCAGTCGACTCACCGGCTCATGGAATCCTGCCCGTAACTGTCGCTGCAACGTGATGGGTGCGGCCCAGCCCGATCCCGATGCAGCGGAGATCCATGCCAACGCAATTCCAGTGCCTGCAACTGGCCCGAGGACCCCAGCAAGCACCGCAAGGAGTCGTGGCGGAGGCCGGGTTGAGTCGTCCTCATTGCCGCGCCAGGCCACGAATGCTTCAACAAGTACGGGAACAACTAAAAGAAGCCCAACCGGCCGAATAAGGCCCGCACCGAGTCCCGCCAAACCTGCCAGCGCAAAGGACCGACGGTGCAGCGCGAGCAACGCCGCAACCACCGCCACAATGAAGAGTCCTTCTGCATAAGCAAAGACCAAAACAAACGCCGCAGGCCACAGCGCCAGCATCCAAGCCGCCCGATCAGCAATGTGCTGTTCGCCCAGCACTTCGTTTGCCAGTCGCCACAGGAGAATTCCGGCGGCGAGGGCCGCAACATTGGCAACGAGGACCAACACTACATCGGGTCGACCGCCAAAGAGCGGTCCAAGGACCCGACCAAAAGATGGGTACAGAGGGAAGAACCTCGCCGACTCGCTGGTGGCGCCGTTGTAACCGACTTCGGCAATCAACCGGTAGAAGGAGCCGTCCCAGGTCAGGAGACCCTCTCGCAGATGAAGGCGACCATCGGGGAGTTCAACCCGGCGCGCCAGGAGGTTGGCCAGAACAAACCCAAACCCAACACACACTCGTGCCCACAGCCAGCCGTAGAGAGCTGGACGTCGCCCGGGGCCCATGGCATCGAGAGCGGCGGAGTCGCCCAGCGGCGTTAATTCGCTGGTCACGGCGATGGTCGGAAGACCGTCAGGTTCATGCCCTCAAAGAAACGCTCGCCGTTGCCCTTCACCAGCAACTCCGACCGACGTCCAGCGCCGAGCGCCCCAGCAACTTGCTCGCACTTGCCCTCAAAAGTCCGGTACGAGTTGTTGGCGATCAGGTACACGGTTCGTGCTGAGCCGAACTTCTTGTTCAACTGTTCGATGAACTCCGCACCGTTGGCGGCCTTGTTGCGCTGTGCATAGTCCACCCAGTCCACCAGTCGGGCATCGCCGGCGGTAGGGAACGGCACAACCTGAGGTGATCCGCTTGGTCCCGTTCGACGCTCAAAAGCTCGGCCGACTGCGGGCCCCAACTGATCGGGGCAGACAACGACCAGCGGC
>Ga0164294_10005113_pt1 | contig 11289 bp, 10 predicted proteins | sample GEODES005metaG_FD_111479 | JGI IMG/M metagenome (GOLD analysis project Ga0164294, IMG submission 111479) | Oligotrophic lake water microbial communities from Sparkling Lake, Wisconsin, USA - GEODES005 metaG | ecosystem: Environmental > Aquatic > Freshwater > Lake | place: USA: Sparkling Lake...
GGGCGGTACTGGGTGGCGTGGACGTCGTGGATCGCCTCGAAGGTGCCGCCCAGGCCGAGCTTGTCGAGCACCTTGCCGGCATAGGGCGCGTCGCCATTGGTGAAGACCAGCTTGCGGCCGGGCAGCCGGGCCAGCGCCTCGACGAGCAACTCGTTCACTTCGAGCACGCTCATGTCGACGTCATGGACATCGGCGAGATAGTGATGCGGATCGGTGCCATGCTCGGCCATCAGCCCGGCCAGCGTGGTGCCGTGCGCGTGGAAATAGCCCTTCTGCACCTTGTGCGCCGCGACCGGATCGAGCCCGAGCAGGTTCTGGACATATTGCCCGATCCGCGCATCGATCAGCGCGAACAGGTTCGCGCTCACCGGGTAGAGCGTGTTGTCCAGATCGAAGATCCAGTTGCGGACGTGCGACAGGGCGGGGTTCATGGCGGCGCGGTTAGGCCGAGGCGGCGCGGCTATCAAGCAACTGTTTCTTGTTCCAGCCTCCGCGGCAGGATTGCTTCGCCCCCGAAGACCAAAACTTTATGGCAGAGCCGGCCCGCGCTCCCCATCTGCGGGTCCATGACAGCCTATTCCCTGCTCGACCTCGTTCCGATCATCCAGGGCGGAACCGCCTCGCAAGCCCTTGCCAATGCCGCCGATCTGGCCCGCCATGTCGAGGGGCTCGGCTATACCCGCTACTGGGTGGCCGAGCATCACGGGATGGACGGCATCGCCAGCGCCGCCACCGCCGTGGTGATCGGGCATGTCGGTCAGGCGACCTCGACGATCCGCGTCGGCGCGGGCGGGATCATGCTGCCCAACCATTCGCCGCTGCAGGTCGCCGAGCAGTTCGGCACGCTCGATGCGCTGTTCCCCGGCCGCATCGACCTCGGCCTGGGCCGCGCGCCCGGTTCCGACCAGCGCGTCTCCGCCGCGATCCGCCGCGGGCTGGACAGCGACGGCAACGAGTTCCCGCGCGACGTGCAGGAGCTGCAGAGCTATCTCGCCGATGACGGCCGCACCGGCATCCGGGCGACGCCGGGCGCCGGCGCCAAGGTCGATCTCTGGATACTTGGCTCGAGCCTGTTCGGCGCGCAGCTCGCGGCGATGCTGGGGCTGCCCTATGCCTTCGCCTCGCATTTCGCGCCGGGCCAGCTCGACCAGGCGATCGAGGTCTATCGCCGCAACTTCCGCCCGTCCGACGCGCTGGAGAAGCCGCACCTGATGCTCGGCTTCAACGTCTTCGCCGCCGACACCGATGAGGAAGCGGAATTGCTCGCCAGCTCGCAGCAGCAGGCGTTCGTCGCGATCCGCACCACCGGCAAGGGCATCCAGCTGCCGCCGCCGGTGCCGGGCTACCGCGAGAGCCTGGGCGGGCACGGCAATGCGATGCTCGATCAGGTGCTGTCGGCCAGCGCGATCGGCGGGCCGGCGAAGATCCGCGAGCAGATCGCCGCCTTCATCGAGCGCACCGGCGCCGACGAGCTGATGCTGACCAGCGCGATGTTCGACCATGATGCGCGCAAGAAGAGCCTCACCCTTGCAGCAAAGGCGATGCGCGGGCTGTGATGTCCTGCTTTCGTCATCCCCGCGAAAGCGGGGACCCATCTCCTCCGCTTTCCTCCCGTCAAACCGCTGTTCCGCCCGTGGCGCCGGCACGAGATGGGCCCCCGCTTTCGCGGGGGTGACGGCGGGGGACAGGAGATGGCGCGGTAGCCTGTAACGCGGCGTCAGCTCCCCCCGGAACCGACGCCGCGCGGCGTCAGGCGGCAGGGATCAAGCGTTGCTGTTGATCACCAGGCCCGTCGCCGAACTGCCATTGCTGCTGGTCCCGGCATTGCTGCCATAGACGCTGCTGCCCGAAGCCGCGGCGTCGCGCAGCTTCTGGAGGAATGCCGTCATCGCTTCGAGCTGGCGCGCGGCGGCTTCGCTGATCTGGGTCTGGGTGTCGCTGTCGTCCTCGTCCGAATCGCTGTCGCCCGAAGGCGGCGGGCCCGGAGGCGGTCCGCCCGCGCCCTGCGGCCCGCCGGGGCCACCCTGGCCGCCGTCCGGACCCTGCGCGAAGAAGCTCTTCAGCTCTGCCGCCTGATCGTCGGTCAGCGCACCGCTCTCGACCTGGCTGTCGATCAGCCCGTCGATCTTGCCCTTCATGTCGCCCGGCTTGCCGCCGCCGGTGCGGTCCGCCGCCAGGCTGGAATCGATCGTGTCGAGCGCGCTGCTCAGCGCGTCCTGATCGGTGCTGCTGATCGTGCCGGCGGATGCCGCCGCCGATATCCGGGCGTCCATCTGCGCGCGCGGATCGGGGCGCGGCGTCATCGATGAAATGGAAGTCATGCTGGTCCCTTTGCGTCTACAATCCCCGGATCGGAGTTTAGCATATATTGGCTAAGATATTGTAAACGAAGGATAATAACCTTATTCCTGCGTTTGGGCGGCGCTGGCCCCAGAACCAGCGCCGCCACGCGACCCGACGGATAAAAGAGGGCAATCCGCGAGTTCACGGACGGGTTTGCGTCCGGAACGTCGCGCCAGAATTTCAGTTTATTGCAGGAACGATCAGTTCGCGGCGGGCAGGCGCAGGCGGACGAGCAGGCCGCCCAGGTCTTCGCTTTCTTCGAGGCTGACGGTGCCGTCATAAATCTCGGCGACGTCGCGCACGATCGCCAGGCCCAGGCCGGTGCCCGGCTTGCCGCTGTCGAGTCTCACGCCGCGATCGAAGATGCGGATCCGGTCGGCCTCGGGAATGCCGCGGCCATCGTCCTCGACCAGCACCTCGACAAAGCCTGCCTGCACGCCCGCGGTGATGAACACGCTGCCGCCGCCGTACTTGGCGGCGTTCTCGACCAGGTTGCCGAGCAGGTCGTCCAGGTCCTGGCGCTCGATATGCGCGACCAGGTCCTTCTGCCCGTCGATATCGATGCGGACATTGGGGTAGAGCCGGGCGACGGCGCGCTCGACCGCCTCGATCGACGGCCACATTGCCGCGCGACTGTGCGCCGATCCGCGGCGGCCGACGGCGCGGGCGCGGGCGAGATGGTGGTCGATCTGGCGGCGCATCGTCCGCGCCTCGCGGATCACCGCCTGGTCGAGATCGTCCTGGCCTGCGGCGGCGGCGTTCATGATCACGCTGAGCGGGGTCTTGAGCGCATGCGCCAGGTTGCCGGCGTGGCGGCGCGCTTCCTCGGCCTGGCGGTCGTTATGCTCGACGAGGGCGTTGAGCTCCTCGACCATCGGCGCGACTTCGGCGGGCATCTTGCCCTCGACCCGGGTCGATTCGCCGGCGCGCAGCCGCGCGATCTCCTGGCGGACGCGGCGCAGCGGCAACAGGCCGTACCAGGTCTGCAGCGCGACCATGATGATCAGTCCGAGGCCGAGCAGCACGAAGCTGCGCACCAGCGTGCGGCGCAGCGTGGCGATCTGCCCGTCGAGCGTCTCGCGGCTCTGCGCCACCTGGAAGCGCCAGCGCACCGGCGAGCCGGGCAGCGTCGCATCGCGCTCGGCGACGCGCAGCAGCTGGCCCGGGATCTGGCGGCTGTCATAGACATGGACGTTGGTGTCGTTGTGCTTCTGGTCGACCGCAAGTCGCTGGTCCCACAGCGAACGCGACGGGAACGGTTCGAAGCCCTTACCGCTGATCTGCCAGTACGCGCCCGAATTATATTCGAGGAAGCGCTGGTCGGCGAGTTCGCGATTGAGGATCACTTCGCCGGTCGGCCCGAGCTCGGCGGAGAAGATCATCGCCTTGATCAGATAGTCGAGCTGCTCGTCGAAATTCTTGGTGACGGTGCTCACCAGCACGCGATCGAGCGCGACGCCGCCGCCGACCAGCAGGATCATGATCCAGGCGGTGGCGACGAGCAGCATGCGCCGGCTCACCGACCCGGTGGAGCGGGTATAATGGCGCGGCTGGGGCTCGCCCGGCAGCGAGGGCTCAGGCTCGGTCAGCGCCTGTCCGAACAGGCGACGGCGCAGCCCGCCTAGTTTCTGGGCAAGCGCCGTCATTGCCTTATGCGTCGGCCGGTTCTTCCAGGCTGTAGCCCAGGCCGCGGATGGTGGTGATCACGTCGGGACCCAGCTTCTTGCGGATGCGGGTGACGAAGACCTCGATCGTGTTCGAATCGCGGTCGAAATCCTGGTCGTAGATATGCTCGATCAGCTCGGTGCGGCTGACGACCTTGCCCTTGTGGTGGAGCAGGTAGGAGAGGAGCTTATACTCCTGCGCGGTCAGCTTGACCGGCTCGCCGGCCTTGGTGACCTTGCCCGAGCGGGTGTCGAGGCGGATGTCGCCCGCGATGAGCTCCGCGGAGGCGTTGCCCGAGGCGCGGCGGATCAGGGCGCGAAGCCGCGCGATGAGTTCTTCGGTCTGGAACGGCTTGGCGACATAGTCGTCGGCGCCGGCATCGAGGCCCGCGACCTTGTCCGACCAGCTATCGCGCGCGGTCAGCACCAGCACCGGGGTGGTCTTGCCTTCCTTGCGCCAGCGATCGAGCACGGTCAGGCCGTCGATCTCGGGCAGGCCGAGATCGAGGATGATCGCGTCATATTGCTCGTTGGAGCCGAGATAGAGGCCTTCCTCGCCATCGGTGGCAAGGTCCACCGCATAGCCCGCGCCTTCGAGCGCGTTGCGGAGCTGCTGCCCCAGGTTCGGCTCATCCTCGACGATCAGCAGTCGCATGTTCTTCCCCTCGGCGGGCCCTAAGCGCCCGTTTTGCGGACGATGGCGCCGGTACGGCCGTCAACGTCCACCCAGATCACCGATCCATTGCGCAGGAACTTCAGCGTGTAAACTTCCGTCGCGGGATCATAGTCGAAACCCAGATATTGGGCGCCCGGCACGCGGGGCACGACGCGGCGCTCGATCTCGCGGACCGAGAGCGGCGGCTGGGCCGGACGCTTGGGCGCGCGCGCGTCCGAATCCTGGTGCCGATCCGGCTGCGCAGCCGCTTCCCCGGCGGGCGCGAACGCCGCCAGACAGGCGCAGAGAATGGGCATCACCAACATCTTCATGGCAGATGGCATAGGGTCCGGGCATTGAATAGCCCCTGAACGCACCCGTAAGCTGGCTGTAAACTTGCCGGGTCCGTTTCCGGTCCCTAGGTGGCCCGCATGGCTGCACCTGTTCTCGCATATGAAAATCTCGGTCTCGTCCAGGGCCATGGCTGGCTGTTCCGCGGGCTCGACCTCTATATCGGCGAGCGCGACCGGCTGGCGCTGATCGGCCGCAACGGCGCTGGCAAGACGACGCTGCTCAAGCTGATCGCCGGCACGATCGACAGCGACGAAGGCCGCCGGATCATCGTGCCGGGCACGCGCGTCGTCCTGCTCGAGCAGGAGCCGCGGATGACCGGCTGCGCGACTTTGCTCGACTATGTCCTCTCCGGAAACGATGCGCCGCCGCAGCATGAGGCGGAGGCGATCGCCGACCAGCTGGGTATCGACCTGAGCCGCGAGGCGAAGACCGCGTCGGGCGGCGAGCGCCGCCGCGCCGCGATCGCGCGCGCGCTGGCGCAGAACCCGGACGTGCTGCTGCTCGACGAGCCGACCAATCATCTCGACCTTGCCGCGATCGAATGGCTCGAAGACTGGCTGAGCCGCTTCTCCGGCGCGTTCATCGTGATCAGCCACGACCGCACCTTCCTCACCCGGCTGACCCGCTCGACTCTATGGCTCGATCGCGGCGCGATCCGCCGGGCCGAAGTCGGCTTCGGCGGGTTCGAGGCGTGGACCGATCAGGTCTATGCCGAGGAGGAGCGCAACGCGCAGCGGCTCGACGCCAAGCTCAAGATCGAGGAGCACTGGCTCCAGCGCGGCGTCACCGGCCGGCGCCGGCGTAACCAGGGGCGCCTGGAAAAGCTCAAGGAAATGCGCGCCACCCGCGCCGCGATGATGGGGCCGCAGGGCGCCGCCAGGCTGGTCACTGCCGCGGACGACAGCAATACCAAGGTCGTGATCGACGTGAAGCACGTCACCAAGGGCTTTGGCGATCGCACGATCATCAAGGACCTGACCTTCCGCGTCACCCGCGGCGACCGGATCGGCATCGTCGGCGCGAACGGCGCGGGCAAGTCGACGCTGCTCAAGCTGCTCACCGGCGAGATCCAGCCCGACGAAGGCGAGGTGAAGCTGTCGAACACGCTCAACGGCGTGATCATCGACCAGCAGCGCAGCCTGATGGACCCGGCCAAGAGCGTGCGCGACGTGCTCGCCGACGGCGGCGACTGGATCGAGGTGCTGGGCGTGAAGAAGCACGTCCATGGCTATCTCAAGGAGTTCCTGTTCGATCCGTCGATCGCCGAGGCCAAGATCGGCACGCTCTCGGGCGGCGAGCGCTCGCGCCTGCTGCTCGCCCGCGAGTTCGCCCGGCACTCCAACCTGCTGGTGCTCGACGAGCCGACCAACGATCTCGACCTCGAGACGCTCGACCTGCTCCAGGAAGTGATCGCGGACTATGAAGGCACCGTGCTGATCGTCAGCCACGATCGTGACTTCCTCGATCGCACGGTGACGGTGACGCTCGGGCTCGACGGGTCGGGCACGGTCGACGTCGTCGTCGGCGGCTATGCCGATTGGGAAGCCAAGCGCCGGCCCAAAGCGGATACGAAGAAGGCCACGCCCAAGGCCGCAGCCGCCGTCGAGGCGCCGAAAAAGGCGACCAAGCTCAGCTACAAGGACCAGCGCGACTACGACTTGCTGCCCAAGCGGATCGAGGAGATCGAGGCGCAGATCGCCAGGGACGAGGCCGCGATGTCCGATCCGAGCCTCTATGCGAAGGACCCGAAGAAGTTCGCATCGCTGAGCGATGGCATCGGCAAGCTGCGCGACGAGAAGGACGCGGCCGAGATGCGCTGGCTCGAACTGGCCGAGATGGTCGAGGCGCTGGGCTGAGGTCCCAGCTTGCAATGTAGGATTTCGGATGCTTGCCTGAGCGTGTCGTCGGACGCTCTTTGAACCCGTAGGAAAGATAGGATTCGCCGCGCGCAAGGAACTTGCGAGATGCGCGGCGTTACTGCGAACTGAGTCAACTTAAGCGCCGCCAAAACGCGCTTTCGGTGTGTACTTTCGGTCCTTTGGCGAGTCGCCCGCATGGCGGCTGTTGGAAGCTCAGGCCTCCAGCGCCACCGTCACCTGCGTGCCCTCGGGCCCGGTTTCGACACTCGCCGTGCCGCGGGCCTGGCGGACAAAGCCGTCGATCAGCCGCTGGCCGAGCCCGCCGTCCCGACGGGGTGCCTTGGGAGTCTCGGGCATGCCCACGCCGTCGTCGCGCACCACCAGCCGCCAGCCTGGCGAGACGGATTCGAAACGCACTTCGATCCGCCCGCTCTCGCGCCCGGCAAAGGCATGCTTGGCGGCGTTGGTCACCAGCTCGTTGACGATCAGCCCGATCGAGACGGCGCGGTCGCGCGGGATCGCGGCATGGTCGCACGCGCAATCGAGCGTGATCGCGCCGCGCAGGAACAGCGCCTCGGCGAGCGCCGCACTCAGCTCCTCCAGATAGAGCGCCATGTCGACGTCGCCGGGCGACACCGCCTCGCCGCGATAGAGGTGCCGGTGCGCGCGAGCGATGCTCTCGACCCGGGTGAGCGCGGAAGACAGCGCTTCCTGCGTTTCGGCGTCCTTCGCGCGGCGGCGCTGCATGTCGAGCAGCGCAGCGACCAGCGTGAAGTTGTTCTTCACCCGGTGGTCGAACTCCTCGAGGAACAGGTCGCGATCGGCGATCTCGCGGTCGCGCTCCTGCGTTGCCCGCCGCACGGCGCGGCGGAACAGCTCGGCGATCACCAGCACCGCGGCATAGTTGAGCGTCGCGAGCACCAGCCGGCCGGTATCGTCGGCGCTCTTGAGCGTGAAGCTGTGCTGGACCGGCAGCACGAAATACCAGCTGTGGAGCAGCAGCAGCACGCCGGCGAGAAGGCCGGCCTGCCAGCGCCCGAACAAGGTGGCGATCAGGATGGCGGGGAAGCCGAGCGAGAAGGGGCCGGCGGCGGGCGCGATCCCGTCGATCACCGCGCGCAGCCCCAGCGCGACGCCGGTGACCAGCAGCCCGAAGCCGAGCTGCACGGCCAGCGTGCCGCGGCCATTCGGTGCCAGCCGGTCCGCCAGATCGGTTTCGCCTATTCGCCCCATGCCGGAAGCTGGCAATGGCGACGCCGGAGAGTCAAGCATCCGGGTTGGTCTTTTTGATGTGGATTAGCCGAAATCATGGTTGCCGACGGATATTTCCGCCGGATCAACCACCTATCGGACGTTTCGAGCGCGTCAGGGGCGGCGCGCGACTCGGTTGCCGGCGCCGGTGACGCTCACCCGCGGCTTGGCGGTGCCGGGTGCGCGCCAGAGGATCTGGTTGTCCGCACCTTCGACCCGGATCGATGCCTGGGCAGCGAGATCGATGGTGATCGTGTTGCCTGCGCCGGACAGGTTGAGGCTGGTGCAGGCGCCCTGGATAGTCAGCGTGTTGCTGGCGCCTTCGATGCGGACGCTGCCGCCGTTGCAGTCGATCTCGGAATTCTCGCCGGCACCGCTGAACTCGGTCTGGGCCTGGGCGGGCATTGCCCAGGCAGCCGCGATCGGTGCGAGAGTGAGCAGGGCAAGCTTCCGAACGTCGCGCATCGGCATTCCTTCCTTGTTACGCAGTCGCAAGGAGACGCTCGGGCCCATGGGTCGTTCCGCAGCCGGTCAGAGATTTCGACCGGATCGTCCCGCCAGATCGACGACATATTGCCAGGCGACCCGTCCGGAGCGGCTGCCGCGCCGCGTCGCCCAGCCGATCGCCTCCGCCGAATCGAAGCTGAGCCCATGCGCCTCGGCATAGCCGCGGACGATGTCGACATAGGTGTCCTGGTCGACGACGTGGAAGCCCAGGCTCAGCCCGAAGCGATCGGCCAGCGCGAGCCCGTCATCGACCGAATCGCGCGGATTGATCGCGCTGGCCTGCTCGGCGATGTCGCGGGGAACGAGGTGGCGGCGGTTCGAGGTGACGAGCAGGCGCGTGTTGTTCGGCCGTGCCTCGGCCCCGCCCTGGAGCAGCGATCGCAGTGCCCGGGCATCGCCGGCCTCGTCGAAGCCGAGATCGTCGAGGAAGATGGCGAAGGGCCGGTCGGTCGTGGCGAGCAGGGCGAACAGCTCGGGCAGCGTGTCGAGCTGGGTGGTCACCGCCTCGACCAGCGCGATCCGGCCGCCCTGCGCCTGCACCGCAGCGACGGCGCTCTTCACCAGCGCCGACTTGCCGGTGCCGCGCGCCCCCCAGAGCAGCACGTCCTGCGCCGCATGGCCGTGCGACAGGCGCTCCAGGTTGGCGACCAGTGCCTCGCGCTGGCTGTCGACGCCGCGCAGGATCTCGATCGGCAGCGGGTCGAACTCGCGCGCCGGGGCCAGCCCGTGCCCGCGCCAGACATAGGCAGGGTGCGCCGCGAGATCGGCCGGCGGCGGCGGGGGCGGGGCGAGCCGATCGAGCGCGTCGGCGATGCGGGCGAGAAGCTGGTCGTTCATTCTTGGAAGCCGAACTCGCGGACGACATAGGCGTACACGTCCGGCAGCTTCTTGCGGACAGCGTCGCGCGTGAAGGGCGGGCGCGCCGCGCGGCCATGGATCACCACGCTCGCCGTCATTGCCAGGAATTCGGAGGGGTTCTTGTACATATAGGCGCTGGCGGGCCAGTCGCCGCTCGCCCTGGCGGCCTCGAACAGGCGCACCAGCTCGGGGTTCTGCCCCCGGCCCGCGATGCGATCGTACATCCAGCGATGAATCAGCTCATGGAGCAGCACGGGGTTTTCCGCCGGATGGACGCGGCGGGCGAGGAAGGTGCGGATGCCGGCGCGCGAGATGTCCTCGGGGTCTTCGTTAATGATCACGCGCTGGGCGCGGAAAAAGGCCATCACCTCGGGTGAAACCTTCACCGATTCCACCAGGTCGATCTGCTGCTCGATCGACTTGACGATTGCGGCGGCGGGCAGCCCGCCCTGCCATTCGATCACATAGCCGCGATAGCTGGTCTCGACCGGGGCCTGCTGGACCGGCACCACGAGAGAGGCAGCGAGGGCGAATGGCGGCATGGCCAGATTCAGCATGGGCTTCCCGAGCTCCTGTTCGGACGTTCGCGCGAGCTATAGCCGGGACGTCGCGATGGCCCACCCCAATCTTGCTATCCATCGCTGTGAAGCGAACTTGGGGAAGCGAGGGCTTCGATGCCGGGCGGCGCCTCAGCCGTTCGCCAGCGCCTGAGCCTCGGCCCGGTCGGTGAAGGCCGGGTCGGCCAGCGCCGCCTGGGCGTGGAGCTTCGCATCCGCCTTGCGGCCGAGCGCGGCATAGACCTGCGCCAGGTGCCAGTGGAGGCCCGGGTGCTTCGGCGCCAGGGTCACGGCCTTCTGGAGCAGCTCGAGCGCGCCTTCCTTGTCGCCCCCCTTGAACAGCGCCCAGCCATAGGCGTCGGCGACGGCGGGGTTGGCAGGCGACAGGCCATAGGCGGCCTCGCCGAAATCCACGGCGGTGCCGGTCTCGCCCGCCCCGGTATAGGCGGCGGCCAGCTCGGCATTGAGCGCGGCGTCGCCGTCGCCGATCCGGGAGCGGATATCCTCGAGCGAGTCGATCGCGGCGTCATAGTCGCCGGCGACGAGCTGCCAATGGGCGGAGAGGCGCAGCGCGGCGATGCTGGCCGGGTTCTGCGACAGGAACAGCGCCAGCGCATTGGCGGCATCCTCGCGACGGCCGGCGCGGTCGAGCGCCTCGATCAGGCGGAGCATGGTCGGCTCGTCGAAGCGAAGATCGGCGGCGCGCTGATAGGGCGCGACGGCGTCGCCCGGGCGATTGAGCAGCATCAGCAGGTCGCCGAGCACGAGCTGCGCGCCGGGCGCGCCGGGGTTCCGGGCGGCGATGTCCTGCGCCTTGGCAAGCGCGGCGCCCTTGTCGCCGCTGGTGATCAGCGCGCGGATCAGCGGGACGATCGCATCGGGGTCGCCGGGCTTGCGATCGGCATCGGCGGCAAGCGTGGTGGTGCTGTCATCGGCGCTGAACGCCGTCGAGGCACCGATCACCGGATAGGCGGCGCGATCGAGATAGCGCGCGGCGCTATCGCGGTCGCCGATCCGCTCGAAGCCGCGGGCGACCAGAGTGAGCGCATAGCTGTCCGCATCGGCGCGGGCGACGACCGGGCGCAGCATGTCGATCGCGTTGCGCGCGCGGTCGGTGCGCAGCAGCGCGACTGCGAGCAGCTTGCGCGCAGTGATGTTCATCGGCTGCATGCCGACCAAGTCGGTCAGCTTCTCGCTCGCCTGCTCGTACTCACCCTTTTCGAGGTCGAGCGTGCCGCCGA
>Ga0164294_10005116_pt1 | contig 11284 bp, 9 predicted proteins | sample GEODES005metaG_FD_111479 | JGI IMG/M metagenome (GOLD analysis project Ga0164294, IMG submission 111479) | Oligotrophic lake water microbial communities from Sparkling Lake, Wisconsin, USA - GEODES005 metaG | ecosystem: Environmental > Aquatic > Freshwater > Lake | place: USA: Sparkling Lake...
AGCCCGGCACTTCGCACAAGCCACCGGCGTGGTCAAAGTGCAGATGCCCGATAAACACCGCGTCGATGTCCTGCGGCTGCAGCCCCAGGCGTTTCAGATGTGAGCCAAGGCGCTGCTCTTCGGTCATGGTGGGCGCGCCGTAGCAGAAGGCTTCCGGCGAGAAATAGCGGGCTTGCAGCGCGGGCGTGTTGAGTTTGGCGTAGTCGCAGCCTACGTCGTAGAGAATCCGCCCGTGCGGCGTTTCGATGAGATAGGCGAGGATGGGCGCTTCGATGATCACGCCCGCGCCGCGTCCGCGCGTCGACAGGGTTTTGTCGTAACGGTGCCGGCCGGTGAGCAGGGCGCGCAGGCGATTCGGCATGTCAGCGCGCTGCGAGCAGGGCGCAGACCTCTTGCACGCTGGCGATCTGGCCAAAGAGCCCGCCCTCCACCCCAATCATTGCCAGCGCGGCCGCGTGCAATTCGGGAAAGGCGGAGGCGCAGGCGTCGCGCACGGTAATGCAGCGGAAACCGCGATCGACCGCCGTGCGCAAAGTCGAAGACACACACACCTCGGTGGTGATGCCGCACAGGATGAGGGTGCGAATGCCGCGCATCTGGAGCATGGCCCCCAGCGCGGTGCCTTCAAAGGCCGAGAATCCCGGTTTATCGATCGCCACCTCGTGCGGCAGCGGCGCGAGTTCATCAATGATGGCGGTGCCGGCCTCGCCGCGAATCAGCAGGCGACCCAAGGGGCCGGCGGTCCCGACGCGCGCGCCGCTGCGCGTGGTGGCGTCGAGAAATTCTGGCGGCACGTCGGACAGGTCGGGCGCATTCGCTTCCCGCGTGTGGACGATAAAAATGCCGGCTTCCCGCGCGGCCGTCAGCAACTTTGCAACGCCCGGAATCGCGGCTTGCAGCAGGCTGATGTCCAGACCCGCCAGCGCCGCATAGCCCTGTGGGTCGAGAAAATCCCGCTGCATATCGATGGCGAGCAGCGCGGTCGTGGTGGGGTCGAAAGTCATGGTTTACACCGCGGTTAAAAAACTGACGCCCACCGCGCCCAGGAAGCCGTTGGCGCGCCCTGGGCCGTCGCCCACTTCGCCATAGTCGCTGGAGGTAATGCGCTTGAGTCGATCGCGGTGATAACCCCGCAACAGGTCGATGAACGGCAACACCTGACGGTAATCGGTGGGGAACAACTGGGCGTGCAAAGACGGCAGCGCATGCCAGGGCACCAGCGGGCGTTCGTGATGCGCGTTGTGATAGGTGAAGTTGAGTAGCAGCAGATTCACCCACGGGCGATCGACCGCCAGCAGATTGGAGTAGGTGTTGGTTTGTTCGTATTCCCGGTCGCGCACTTTGTCGTTAGGAATATCGCCGCCTTCCAGCACCGCAAAGCCGTCGTAGGTGTGCTGGTAGGCGTCGCCAAAGCGCAGCAGGTGAAGCATCAATAAATAGGCGAGGCCATGGAGTAGCACGGCGGCCGGGCTGATGGCCGCCAAGGCGCCAAAGTAGGCGAGCCGCGCGCCCAGAATCAGCAATAGCCGCGGCCGCTCGGCGCGGCGCTCGGGGCGCAGAAACGGTAGCAGCATCACATAGCCGTGCATGATGAATTCCACCGCCGGAATCCACGCCCATTCGAGCCCGAGCACGGCGCGATAGACCCAGCGCGGTGCGCCTTCCAGCACGGCTTGATAGTCGAGGGTGAGGACATCCGCCCGGTCAACGTGATGCCGCATGTGTTTGTGGCGGAGCGCGGCGAAGGGCGCGTAGCAGGCGCCGGTAATCCAGCTCATCAGCACGCCACCGCGATGGTTCCACGCCACGGCGCGAAAGATCGCGCCGTGGGCGAATTCATGCACGAAGTAGGCGGCGTACACCAGCGTGTGGGCTGTCAGCAGTACGCCGACCGCATTGCTCGTCCACGCCGGTTGCAGCAGGAGCCACACGCCGAGCGGATAGCCCAGCAACACGTAACCGAGCGCCAGCACATTGGGCAGCGCACTGCCCTGGGTACGAAACACCGCCACAGGAATCTCCTTATTTGCCGAGCAGGCTCTGCGCGAGCGACGGATCGATGGTGTCTTCGGTGGGCGGGATGGTTTCGATTTCGCCCTTGGCCTTCAGAATGTCGGCGATCACTTTCCCGCTGACAAACAGCGAGGTGGTCTTCTCGCTCTTGCCGAACACATCGGAAAACTCCTCCAGCGTCGGGTTATAGACCCCGCTCATCTGGCCGGCGACTTCTTCTGGCGGGATGCCCAGCGCCTTGCCGATCATCTTGGCAGACTCGGCGGGGTGCGCCTTCATATAGGCGAGGCCATCCACATAGCCCTGGATAATGGCCTTCACGACCTTCGGATTCTTCGCGATGTAGTCCGCGTTAAAACACACCACGTCGGTAATCAGGCCGGGCGCGTCTTTGGAGGAATACAGCACGTGGAACTTGTTGCCGCCTTCCATCTTCACAATTTCGGAGACGCTGGGTTCGTAGGTCACGCCCACTTTCACGCCACCCGACGCCATCGCCGCCGTCACCGACTCCGGCGGCATGCTGGTGGGTTCGATATCCGCCACGCTGAGCTTGGCGGTTTGCAGGGCGTAGGAAATGAGGAAGTCGGACGGCGACAGCGGATTGTAGGCAACCTTCAGGCCTTTCAGCTGCGACACGCTGGTGATGTCCTTGGTGGCCACCACGGCGTCGCCGCCGTTCGAGTAGTCGATGGGCATGACGACTTTCATGTTGGAGCCGCGCGCCACTGCGCTTACGGCCTGATCGTAAGTAATCATCCCGCCATCGATGGCGCCGCTGACAATCGATGAGGTGATGAGCGCCGGGTCGTTAAACACCTGCAGCTCGACTTTCATCCCGGATTTTTTGTAGAGATCGAGCTGGTCGGCGACGTAGAAGGGGCCATAACCAACCCACACCACGGTGCCAATCTTGATCGTGGGGGCTGCGGTAACGGCAACGCTCAACAGCAAACCAGCGGCGCCCGCCAGCGCCTTGAAGGCGCGACGGAGCGAAGGTGAACAAGATTTCGACATTGCAGATTCCTCAAGCGGTGATGAATATGCGCTGGGAACTGCAAGGCGGGTGCCAGACCATTCATTGTCCGGCTGCGACCAGCAAAGTCGGGCACGCCATTTATCCCGCACCACGCCGGGTGCACTCTCGCAGCGCGCTGCGCGTCCGTGAGCGCCGAGGCTGGTGCATTCTTGCGCCGCTACAGGCCGCGTACCGCCGATTGAATTCGGCCCAGCGCAGGCCGGCCGCAGAGAGTGGTCGGTGGCATACCGATTGCTCGCTGGAAGTCATGCAAGTCTCAATGTCTTTACTGCCCACGCCACACCGGTGCCGCCGATGAAGCCAGGCCTGTGGTCTATTCGCGGTCCTCTCGCGTCGCGCACCTACTGGGGGCTGGCGCTCACTGGCCTCGTGCTGCCGGTCTTGTTGTGGTGGGGACTGTTTGAACTTGCCTGGCTCAGCAAGGTGTTCTTGCCGTCGCCGGTCATGGTCTGGAATCGCTGCATTAAATGGTTCACGACCGACCGTCTCGCAAGCGATGTGGGCATCAGCTGCTATCGCGTGATCGCCGGCTGGCTGCTGTCGGCAGTGCTGGCGTTGCCGCTGGGGCTTTTTATCGGAACTTTTCGCCCGCTGCAGGCTTTGCTGGAACCGCTGATGGAGTTCGTGCGCTACATGCCGGCCGTGGCCTTCATTCCGCTGGTGATGATTTGGGTGGGAATTGAAGAGAGCGCCAAGATCGCGATCATCTTCATCGGGACGTTCTTCCAGATGATTCTGATGGTGGCGGAAGACGTGCGCCGCGTGCCTTCCGCCCAGATTGAGGCTGCCCAAACGATGGGCGCGACCCGCTTGGAAGTTATCGAGCAGGTGCTATTGCCCTCGGCCAAGCCGGCGCTGCTGGACACCTTGCGCCTAACGCTGGGGTTCGCCTGGACCTATCTTGTGGTGGCCGAGCTGGTGGCGGCGAATTCGGGCTTGGGCTACGCCATTCTCAAAGCCCAGCGTTTTCTCCAGACCGACAAAATCTTCGCCGGCATTATCCTCATCGGGCTGATTGGGCTGTTGACCGATCAGGCGTTTCGTTGGCTGCATCGCAAGGCTTTCCCATGGGCGCACCTGAAACATTAAGCACCACACCCCGAATCGCCATCCGCGGGCTCGGCAAAGTCTTCGACGGCGCCACGCCGGTCACGGCGCTGAACAACATCAATCTCGATATCCGGCACAACGAGTTCGTGACCCTCATCGGCGCGTCGGGTTGCGGCAAGTCCACGCTGCTGCGAATCATCGGTGGGCTGGAATATCACACCAGCGGTGAGATCGAAGCCGCCGGGCGACCGGTGACCGGGCCGGCATCCGACCGCGCGATGGTGTTTCAGCACTACAGTCTTTATCCGTAGCTGAACGTGCGGGAAAACATCCGGTTTTCCCGGCGCCTGAAGGCGCATCGACAGCATCTGACCGACAGCGACGTCGAGCGGGCCAGCGGCCGCGCCGATTCCCTGCTCGGCCTGATGGGCTTGGGGCATATGGCGAGCGCTTATCCGGGGCAGCTGTCCGGCGGCATGCAGCAGCGCGTGGCGATTGCGCGCGCCCTGATGTCGCGCCCGGAGATTCTCTTGATGGACGAGCCTTTCGGCGCGCTGGACGCGCAAACCCGCGAAGTGATGCACGACCTCATCCTGCATGTGTTCAAGCTGGAAAAGGCGACGATTGTGTTCGTCACCCACGATGTGGAAGAAGCGGTTTATCTCGGGCAGCGCGTGGTGTTACTGGCGCCGAGACCCGGCCGGATCGACACCATCTACGAGGTGCCGTTGCCGGCCGAGCGCACGCAGGCGCTCAAGCACGCGCCGGAATTCGTGGCGCTCAAACGCGAAATTGTGGAGCGCATTCGCGAGACGTCCGGTATCCGGACCGACGCCGACTTGCTCCAGCGGATGTCGGCACAGGGCGCCTGACCCACCCGGCGGTTGCGCCGCGCTATAGTCCCGCCATCTTCCGGACCGGTAGCCGCGATGACCGATTACGTCGACCTCAATCAACAAACCTACGACTGGTGCGCCCGCGCCTTTGAGCAGTTGAGCAAGCTGCTGGGGGTGCGCATCCGAATGACCCACGAGCAGCAGCAGCTCGAGCACGGTGAGATCTTCCTGTTCAACCACTTTGCGCGGATGGAGACCTTCATCCCGCAGTACCTGATTTACCAGCAGGGCGGGCATTACTGCCGCTCGGTGGCTTCCGCCGAGTTTTTCAAGCGCGATGACCGCTTTGCACGCCTGCTCCGCGATTTGGGCGTGGTGCCCAACAATCATCCGCAGCTGATGAGCCTGCTGGCGCGGGACATTCTGCGCGGCCGCAAGGTGGTGATGTTTCCGGAAGGCGGGATGGTCAAGGACCGACAGGTTATCGACGATCAGGGCCAGTACAGCGTGTTCTCCCGCCACGCGCAGACGCGGCGCAAACATCACACCGGCGCCGCCCGACTCGCCACCGGCCTGCAGATCTTCCGTTACGCCATCAAGCAGCGGACGCAGAAAAACCAGCACACGCAGCTGCGTCAGTGGGCCGATGAACTCGGGCTGCCGAGCGTGAACGCGCTGATTGCTGGCGCGGATCGGGCAGTGACCATCGTGCCCGCTAACATCACGTTTTATCCGCTGCGTGTCAGCGACAATTTGCTGAGTCGCACGGCCGAACTGCTGGGCGGATCTCTAAGCAAGAGGGCGCTGGATGAACTGGTGGTCGAAGGCAATATCCTGCTCAAGGCCACCGATATGGATATCCATCTGGGCACCAGCCTGCGCGTGGCCCAGGCGGTTAGCTGGTACGAGCGGCCTCTGCTCAACTATCTGGCGCGCGACCTCACCAGTCTCGCCAGCGTTTTCGATAGCGATTTTCTTGAACACAAGATGCCGCGACGACTCGCCAACCGCGGCGCGCTGACGGCTATCAACCGGCTGCGCGATCACTACATGCGGGCGATTTATCAAACAGTCTCGGTGAATCTTTCCCATCTGGCGTCCACCGTGCTGCTGACGCAGTTCAACGCGGGGCAGACCGTGCTGGGGCTGCCCGAGTTTCGGCTGACGCTGTATCTGGCGGTGAAACATCTGCAGGGCCAGCGGGACATTCGGCTGCACGCGGGGCTCTGCGACCCCGGGCGCTATCAGGCCTTGCTGGCATGCACCCCGCCCGCGCTGGAGGAGTTTCTGCAGGAGGCGGCGGCGGTCGGGCTGCTGCGGGTGCATGAGCGGCAGCTGCATTTGGAGGAGAAGCTGCGCCACACGCAGGATTTCGATGAAATCCGGCTGCAAAACCCGCTGGAAGTCTATGCCAATGAAGTCGAACCCCTGCCGGCGGTCGCCCGGGCGGTGGCGCGGGCGATGACTGACGCCAGCGCGTTGAGTGGGGCGCAGCGTGCCGCATATCTATTCGATGACGAGCTGAAAGCGCTGGACTGGGATCGCGCGCTCTATCGAAAACCCAAGCACGCCGAAATCAACGAGCGCGAGACGGCGACCGCCGATCCGAGTCCATTTCTGTTGCGCCCCGCAGTGCCGAAACCTGTGGGCGTGGTGTTAGTTCACGGTTTTCTCGCGACTCCCGCTGAAGTGCGGGCCTTCGGCGAGCAATTGCAGGCCGCCGGCTATCCGGTGCTGGGCGTGAGGCTTAAAGGCCACGGCACCTCGCCCTGGGACTTGCGCGAGCGGAGTTGGGAGGACTGGTTGGAGTCGATTGCGCGCGGCGTTGAGATCATGCGCGGCATTACCGAGCGCTATGTGTTGATTGGGTTTTCGACCGGCGGCTCGCTCAGTCTCATTCAGGCCGCCGGCGGCGACCCCGCGTTGGCGGGCACGATTGCCATCAGCGCGCCGCTCAAGTTCCGCAACAAGAATTTGCGCTTTGTGCCTTTTATGCACGGCGCCAACCGGCTGGTGAGTTGGCTGTCTTCTTATGAAGGCGTGATGCCCTTCCGGCCCAATGAGTCGGAGCATCCGCACATCAACTATCGCAATATTCCGCTGCGCGGTTTGTATGAATTGACGCGCGTGGTGTCCGAATTGAAAACCATCCTGCCGCGCGTGCGCGCCCCGGTCTGCGTGATTCAGGGCGACGGTGACGCCGTGGTGGATCCCGCTTCCGCTCAACTTATCTACGACAAACTCGAAGTTGACCGCAAAGCCCTGCACTGGGTGCCGTCGAAACGACACGGCATCCTCAACGAGGACATCGGCGCCACGCGACAACTCGCGCTCGACTTTCTGGCCACGCTGTAGCGCGGCTCAGGGCGTCTTCAAGGACCAGATGCTGCCGCGCGCGCGGTCGGCCTCGGTCAAGGATTCGTCCCGGTGCGCGTCCATGATGAAGCGCGGCCGCATCAGTCGAATCATCAGCGGAATCACGGTCACCGCCCCCACCATATTGCTCATCAGGAGCATGCACAGCAGCAGCGCCATATCGCTGTTGAAGCGCAGCGACGAGCCCTGAATCCACCACACGATGCCGCCGATGATCATCACCGCCGTAAACAGCACAGCGGCGCCGGTAGTGCGCATCGACACCACAATGGCGTCGTCGAGACTGCGGTGTTTCACCTCTTCGCGGATGCGATCGAGCATGTAAATGGCGTAGTCCACGCCAACCCCCAGGCCCACGGAAGTCACCGGTAGCGTGTTCACGTTAAGCCCGATGTCGCGCAGGGTCATGAAGGCGCGATTCATCATCACCGCCAGACCCAGCACCACCAGCACCAGAAGACCGGGCTCCCACGAGCGGTAGGTCAACATCACCGCCAGCATCACCAGCACGATGATAAGGCCGGTGGTTTGAAGATCCGCCGCATGGGTTTCTTCGTTGGCGGCCACGATGAGGCCGATGATGCCGCCCGCGAATCTGGGCGTGACGCCTTCCATTTTGTGGGTTTCGAAAAAGCGTTTGGCGGCGGCCACGGCTTCGGTCACGGTCTTGCCGGTGGCGTCTTTGTAGAAGATCACCACGTTGGCGATGCGGGCCTCAGGGTCCATGTATTCCACGATCACGCGCGGCGTGGGTGAGCCCGCCTGATACATGAACAGCATGTTGCCGATGTCGGTGGAGGTGGTGGGCAGGGTGGCCCAGCGCGGGTCGTCGTAGTGATAGAGCCGGTTGATAGCGCGCACCAGATGCGGGATGTCGCGCGTGCCGCCGTAGTTGGGGGTGTCGGCCATGTAACGCGCAAATTCCTGCATGGTTTTCACCACCGCCGGGTCCCACATGCGCTCCGGCTTGTCGCCTTCAAAGTAGATGCTGAGCTGGTTGGCGCCGGCGAACCGGCTGGCGATGTGGGCGGCGGCGATGTTGTACTGGCTGTCGGGGAAGAGCAGCGGCGTGCCGGGCTTGGATTCGCCAATCGGCGGGCTCCAGCCGTAATACACGGAGCCGACGGACAGCCCGGCGGTGATACCGAAAATCAACAGGCTCGCGCGCCGCCCCACCAGAAACACGCCCAGCCGGTGCATGAGTCGCGCCGGCAGCTGGCGCTGCGCGGGTTCGGCGCTGACTGTAGGCGTGGGCAGCAGCGACATCACCAGCGGCACCAACACCGCCACCGTCAGCACATTGCTGGCCGACCAGAGCGCGCAGTAGTAGCCCATCTTCGCAATCATCGGGATCGAGGACACCGCCAACACCAGCAGGCCCGCGACGTCGGTAAAGATGCCGATCGTGGCGGGCACCAGGAGCTCGCCCATAGAGACCCGCACCCCGGTTTCGCGGTCACGCCCGAGGCGGATTTCGTCGTAGTAGCGCTCCATCATCTGCACGCAGTGGCTGGCGGTGCGGGCGGAAATCAGAATCGGCACGACCAGCGAGAGCGGGTCGAGGTTGTAGCCCATCCATCCCACAAAGCCGAGGCCCCACAGCGCCGACAGCGCGGTACCGAGCATGGGCACCAGCACACCGGAAATGGAGCGGAAGTGAATCCATAGCAGCAGGATCATCACCACAAAGGTCACGCCGAAAATGACGCCGATTTCGCTGGCAAAGTGATAAATCCAGCCTTTAAGCATCGGCTCGCCGGCGATATACAGCTGGGTGCTGCCGTCGTCCTCCACCTCGCGCTTCAGTTGCAGCATGCGGGCGTGGATTTCCTGATAGTTCAGGCGTTCTTCATCGAAGCTCGCCACGATCAGTGCGGCCCGCCCGTCGGTCGACAGATAGCTGCCGTAGATGATGTCGTTGTTCAGCGCCTCTTCGCGCAGTTTTTTCAGCCCTGCCGCGTCGCTCGGGATGATTCGCGGCAGCACCGGTTCGGATTTGATGACGCCGCCTTCGCCGGTGTACACGCGGCGAATCTTGGGATGCGCGAGGCTCGCCACCTGATAGTGGTTCACGCCACGAATCAGGTCGACCTCGCTGGTCAGCATGCGGATCTTGCCCAGCGTGGCGGTGGTGAAGATGTCGGCCTTGGGGTCGGTCACTTCCAGCGACATCGCCAGCACGTTGGCGCCGCCAAAGGTGTCCTTCATGCGGTTATAGGTGTGAACGTATTCGTGGTCGCCGGGCAGCAGATCGGCGAAACGGGAATAGACCTGAATGCTCGGGATCGCCCAGGCCAGCACCAGCGTGGGCACCATGACGATGAGGAAGGTGGTCCACTTGCGGTCCATCAGCCAGTTGGCCACCCGCTGGGCGCGCGTGTCGGGAATCGGGGAGGTGCTCAATCTGGGCCTCGTTGCGAACAGATAGGGGGTGGGCGCGACGGCGCCGCCGGCCCGGGCCTGAAAGGTACCTTCGACAAGGGGGAATTACACGCGCCGCGACACTCCGGGCCGGCGTCATTGGCAAGCGCGTTGCTGCGATTTCGTCGTCGGTCGCCGGACGGTCTGGCACCAGCCCGGATCGCCCTAATGCACAGGGAAGTCTGCGTGCCGGCCGGCGCTCACGGATTGCAATTGCCACACCGTTCTGGCGGCGCGGCGGTGGGCCCTTGTCGCTCACGTCGTTCCTGATGCGCGCAGCGCTGGCACGACCAGATTTCGGCCACCACCTCGCGGGTCGGCTGTCGGCACCAGGCGCAGGGCAGGCCGCGGACGTAGTCGAGCAGCCTGAAGCCGGGGCTCGAACAGTCGGGACAGGCGCTGGCCATGAGGGCCAGTAGTTCGCTGCCGGCTTTGCAGATCACCGCCTGACGGGTCGGGTTGGTGTGAGCGCGGAGATCGTTTTCCACCCACACCTGGCCGCTGCGGGACTGCGCCTGCGTTTCAACAAAGGCGCGCTCCAGGGTGGCGGCGTCGGCAAGGCCTTTCCATGCCGGCGGCGCATCCGCTGAATCCGCCCGCAACACCAGATGGTGGGCCGGGAAATCCGCCGCGCGCGCGAACTCGCGAAGAGCGGCGAGGTCGCCGACGGCGCGTTGCTCGGCGCGTGCGGGCCCGTCGGCATAACCCACCAGTTCGAGCGCCTGCTCATCGTCGATCCAGACCACGATTTCGGTGTTCCAGACCAATAGGCCCGTGAACGGGTCGGGGCCGAAAGCCCCTTCGCTGGCGAGCCCCAGTGAGCAGTTGGCGAGCGCCATCCCGATACGGGCCTTGCGCCGCGCGGCATCGAGCTGGGAACCGTCACGCGGGATTTCGCGCGTGAAGCTGCCAAGCTGATCGGTATCGAATCCGCTCACCCGCTCGACCAGACACCCAATACCGGCGTGCAGCAGCGGCCCGAGCAGCGTTTCCTTGCCGTGCTGGGTGAGGAGCGCGACGCGCTGGCCCTGATAGCGGGCGATAAACGGCTCGTCCCGGTTACTACGCGGCATCGGCGCGCGCCCAGACTGACCACGCGCCCATGTGCCGGCGCTCGACGGTGGCATCGCCAAGCGTGAGCATCCGGACGAGGAAGGTTGAGCTCTCGGACATGTGCTGGGCTTTCCGGCTGGTAACGATGGCAGCATGATGCCCGCCGAGAAAACATTTTTAAAATCGATTGATAAAAAAGTTGTGTTCTTTATCACATCGAAGTCCCTCCGCCAGCTCAACTTCCACCACCTGCATTTTTCTGCGCTCCGTGCTCGGGATGTCGGGGGTCCGGCTCACCCATGAGTCGGCTAGCCTGGAAGAACTTCTGGAGCGCCTGCGCGCCCACCGCCTCGATTTGATTCTTTTCAATCGCCCAGTGACTACCAATGCCCAGCAGCGCTGGCGCTGCCGGCGCGTTTCACGCCAAAGCGTGTGTCTGGTGGGATCGCCTCGTCGTGGTCGCAAGGCCTTCAGATTTCCTGAGAATCTCAACGAT
>Ga0164294_10005117_pt1 | contig 11282 bp, 8 predicted proteins | sample GEODES005metaG_FD_111479 | JGI IMG/M metagenome (GOLD analysis project Ga0164294, IMG submission 111479) | Oligotrophic lake water microbial communities from Sparkling Lake, Wisconsin, USA - GEODES005 metaG | ecosystem: Environmental > Aquatic > Freshwater > Lake | place: USA: Sparkling Lake...
AAAAAGTACCGCAGGTAGCGCCAAGACAATATCAATTGAGTAAATGGCAGTGCGATTAAACCATCGTGGTGAAAGTGCGGCACCGACGCCAGTCATGACGCCCAATGACATCGTGATTATCACAACGAGAAATGCGGTGATCAATGTCGTTCGAGAGCCAGCCAAGAGATTGCTCAATACATCACGGCCGAGTACATCTGTGCCCAACAAGTGCGACCACGATGGTTTAGCCAGTGATATGTCAGGGTTGATTTCGAGTGGGTCATACGGTGTCCAAAAAACTGAAAGTAGCGCCATCGTCGAACTGAAAGCGACCATGCAAATGCCGAACAATAAATTTTGATTGCTGGCTTTGCGTTTGTTCATTGGTTCGCTCGAGATTTTGGATTCAGCAAGCCGAGTATTGCATCGATCAAAAAACTCACTAAGAAAACTGCTGCAGTTGTGGTGGCAACAGTGCCTTGTACTTTGGTGTAGTCGCGGATGCTGACATCTTGTAGCAACATTTGTCCGATGCCAGGCAATGCGAAGACATGTTCGACGATTATCGCACCAACAATTAATGTGGCGATCTGCATGCCGAGTACCGAGACAACTGGGACAAGTGAATTGCGTACACCGTGAATGCGCAGTGCTTGACTGCGCGTGAGACCAGTAGCGCGAGCAGTGCGAAAATAGTCTTGCTGAATAACATCGATCGTTGCCGAGCGTGCGAAGCGCATTAACATCGCGCCTTGGCCGAGTGCCAAAGTTGTTGCAGGTAGCACTAAGGATTCAAGACAGCTAGACCAAGAACTCCATCCAGCATCAGGAAACCCACCTGATGGAAATATCTGAAACTTGACTGAAAAAATCGTTACTAAAATTACGCCAACCCAAAATGTCGGTATTGCGATGCCGAGTTGACTGACTGCCGAGATAGTGATGCCCCTGCGCCGACGAAAATTGAGTGCAGAATACATGCCGAGTGGAATTGCAAAAATCAGCGCCAGCGCCGATGCCAAACCAATCAGTGGCAGAGTCACTGTTGCTTTGTTGGCAATTTCTTGTGTGATATTTGCGCCAGTCAACATTGAAACACCGAGATCGCCCTGCAACGCATGACCTAGCCATTTCAAGAATTGCAATATCAATGGATCATCTAAACCGAACTCTGTTCGAGTTTGTGTGAGCGCTTCAGGAGACGCGTCTATGCCGAGTTTTGCTTGTGCTAGATCTCCAGGGAGTATTCGTAACAGTAAAAAAACCAACGCACTTGCAGTTACGAGAGACCCAACGAATAAGGTAATTCGCCGAACAATATACAAAACTAAATTTTGCAGCGAATTATTCTTTCGCGATTGCCGCAACTGAGTATGCATCTCCAACATCATTTTGTGGAAAACCAGTTATGGATTTCTTCACAACTTGTAAGTTAGGTATTAGCCATAGCCAGTCACTGACAGACTCATTTGAGAGTAATCTTGCAGCTTTTTTGAGCGACTCTGCTTGACCGACTGGGGTGCGTGCCGAACCTGCTTTTTTGATTAGCGATTGATATTCGGCACTGTTATATCTGAAGTAATAGTTGGGGTTCGCATAGATCGACATATCGCTTCGCTCAACGTGGGCGACAATCGTCATGTCATAGTTGGCTTTTGTAAATATTCGATCAAGCCACTCACCCCAGGCAACTGGCTTGATCGTGACATTGATACCAATTTTCTTAAGTGATGCGACGATGAACTCTTGTGAAGCCTCAGCGTATGGCGCAGGCGGAATATCAAGAGTGATTGAAAAACCATTTGGATAACCGGCCTGCTTCAACAAATTTTTTGCAGCTTGAACATCGTATGGAAACGTATCTGAGAGGTCTTCGTACCATGCGTCGGTCGGCGGAACAAAACTTCCAATTTCGAGTCCGTATCCTGCCCATGCAGTTTTGATTAGCGCTTTTTTGTTGAGTGCCTGGCGAATTGCTTGGCGAACTTTAATATTATTTAGAGGCGCTTTTGAGTTATTCATACCGAGAGTCACTTCGCCATTTGTTGTACCGCTGCTAATTTTTAGATCTTTGCGACCTTTGAATACAGACAACAATTCTGGTTTTTGTACCGTCGACATGATGTCAATTTGCCCCGACAAGATTGCGTTACTTAACGCCGTGGCATCAAGAATGTAACGAAAGATAACTGTCTTCGCGAGTGCTTTTGTCGCACGATAAGAGTCATTGCGTTCAAGTGTGATGCTGTTGCCACGGTTCCAGTTTCCAAATTTGAATGGCCCTGTTCCATTTGCTTTGGTGGCAAAGTCTGTCGTGCCGGTTTTAAAAATCACTCCACCACGCTGAGTTAGATTAAACAAAAAGTCGTTGTCGCGGTCTTTGAGTTCGATAACGACTGTGCTCGCATTTGGCGCAGTGATTGACGCGATTGTCGAGAACTGTTGTTTTTGTGTTGGCAATACTGCAGTTGACTTAGGGTCGAGAACTCGGTTGAAACTCCAGACCACGTCGGCCGAAGTCAAATTTGCACCGTCATGAAACTTTGTCTTTGCAAGTTTGAATGTGTAAACGAGACCATTTGTTGACACCGTGTACGACTCAGCGATTGACGGAACGATCTTTCCGCTATTTTCTACTTTAAGTAAGCCTTCGTAGACGTTATTCAAGAGCACTTGAGGTATCGCTTGACCGGCGGCGCCAGTTATGTCGAGGCTGACTGGCTCGAGTGTGAAACCAATTGTGATTGTCGCATTGGTCTTAGCGCCAACTGTGGCTGCGCTAGCGATTTCCGAGGTGGCTAACAGAAGCGATGCACAAACCAGAGAAATTTTCGATATTCGCTTTAGGACAAATTTTGTCATAAGACCTTTAAATCTATATTGCTTGTGACTTAATCGGCCGTAACCGGTTCAAAACTTTCACCAGCCCGCACCTGAGATGCGTATATTGAGTTAGCCGCCATTAACTGCTCGTGCGTGCCCTGCTCGGCGATTCTGCCATTACTGAGTACAACGATGCGATCGGCATCACGAATCGTTGAAAGTCTGTGAGCAATAACTATTGCGGTGCGGTTTTTCATTGCTTCGGTCAGCGCCATTTGCACAAGTATTTCGCCCTCGTTGTCGAGATGGCTTGTTGCTTCATCGAGGATCATCACGGCTGGATTTTTTAGTAATAATCGAGCAATCGCCAGGCGTTGCTTCTCTCCGCCCGAAAGTCGATACCCGCGTTCGCCGACAATCGTGTCGTAGCCGTCTGGTAGCGCCGAAATAACTTCATGAATTTTCGCAGCCTTACATGCATCAACAATTTGTTCGTGTGTCGCATTTGGCTGCGCATAAAGCAAATTTGACTTTACTGATTCATGAAACATGTGTGAGTCTTGTGAGACAACACCGACTGCTGAGCGTAACGAAACACCAGTCAGATCACGAACATCATGACCGTCAATTCGTACTGAACCACTAGTGACGTCATATAAACGAGCAATCAACGTCGCCAAAGTAGTTTTTCCGGTGCCACTTGCGCCGACAAAGGCAATTGTCTCGCCAGCAGCGATACTCAATGAAATATCGTTCACTACATTTATGTCTGGGTCTGCACCGTGCATCACACCAGAAAACTCAAGCGACGCGATTGAAAAACTTGCAGCAGGTGGATATCTAAATGAAACATGATCAAACTCGACGGCGCCGCGAGCGTTTGTTAATTCAATTGCGCCAACCCGATCGGTGATTGAAACGGGTGCATCAAGCACTTCGAAAACTCGCTCAAAACTCACGAGTGCAGTCAAAATTTCAAGGCGAGCATTTGTTAAGCCTGTTAGTGGCTGATAGATGCGTTGCACAAATGCTGCCATCGCCACAAGTGTGCCGATCGTAATGCCACCCGAAACGACCATGAATGCGCCAACTCCATAAATTGCAACTGCGCCAAGAGCACCAACTAGACCGAGTGCAACAAAAAATACTCGTCCGTACATCGCAGTTGTAATGCCAATGTCGCGTACACGAGCGGCACGTGAACCAAATGCTCCGACTTCTTCGCGGTGACGACCGAATAACTTAACGAGCAACGCACCAGAGACGTTGAATCGCTCTGTCATCTGTGTGTTCATGCCTGCATTTAATCCCATTTGCTCGCGAGAGATTTCTTGTAGGCGGTTACCAACGCGCTTTGCAGGCACGATAAACACTGGCAAGACAATGAGCGAAAGTAACGTAAGACGCCATTCAAGAGCCAGCATTGCGCCAAGAGTTGTCGTAAGTATCACGACATTTGAAACAACACTGCCAAGAGTTCCTGTTACAGCCGACTGTGCACCGATCACATCATTATTTAGTCGGCTAATCAAGTCGCCGGTCTGGGTGCGTGTAAAAAATGCAATTGGCATATTTTGCACTTTGTTAAAGAGCGCGACACGCAGGTCGTAAATAATGCCTTCGCCGATTCGTGCCGAATACCATCGCTGCACTATTTGTAGCACCGCATCTCCGAGTGCAACAACGACGAGCACAACAGTAAGTGTGATGATTCTGCGCTTGTCCCCATCTGGGATTGCATGATCGACAATCATTCGAAACATAAATGGAGGAATAAGTGCGATCACTGCAGTCACAAGAATTGTGATTAAGAAACCAGAAATAGATCTGCGATACGGGTGCGCAAATTGCCAAACTCGGCGCAAAGCAGTTTTACCAATTTTTGCACCAGTCACGGCTGATTTATCGCGCGGTATTAAATGATGCGGAAGCACGCAGTCAGGCTAAGGCTTAGGCGTGAGTTTTTTTGTGCATCTTGCCATCAGGCATAGTCGCACCAGATAAATCAGCGCCAGTCATATTTGCTCCCGTTATATCGGCGCCAGATAAATTCGCACCAGACATATGTGCATTAGTTAAATTCGCTTGGTGTAAGTGCGCCTTAGATAAATTCGCGCCAGTTAGTTTCGCCTTAGAAAGTTTTGCCTTGGCTAAATTAGCGTTCGAGAGATTGGCATTAGTTAAATTAGCATGCGTCAGATTTGTTTTACGTAAGTTCGCGTGCATTAAGTCAGCGCCAGTTAGATCAACATTAGATAAATCAGTGCCGCTCAAATCGGCATTTGGCAAATGAGCACCAGGCCCAATTTCGAGCCCGTTTACCTGCATAGCGACAACATACCTCTAACGGGTATTCGAGTGTTAATGCAGGGTCAATTATTCAGTGATTGTTCGGCGTGGAGTCCAGACGATGTAGTTCCAGATCCAGTCGGCAAAAATACTTGTTCGGTTGCGGCCGCCTGATAAATATGCGAGATGCAACGCAAGCCAGGTCAGCCAGGCGAGCGAACCTTGAAACCGCAACCACGAACGCATTTCAACAACGGCTTTTCGTCGACCAATTGTCGCCATCTGACCCTTGTCGCGATATTTAAAAACTTCGAGAGGTTTACTTGACTCGCGTCGCCTGATCTGGCGCGCGACATGTTTGCCCTGTTGAATTGCGACTGGTGCAACCATTGGAAGTGGACGCCCATTGCTACCTGGGTAACTGGCGACATCACCAACAATCCAAATCGAGTCGTTTAGTTGCAAATTTGAATTGACTTTGATTCGATTTCCACGATCTGTTTCGCCAAGAAACTTCCAATTCGGCGGTGCGACAACGCCTGCCGCCCAAATTCGGGTGCCAGCGATAATTTCTTTGCCGTCTTTGAGTCGCAGCGACCGAGAAGTTGCCTCAATAACTGAGGCATCGACTTGAACTTGAACTCCCATCTTGGTGAGAGTTTTGAGAGTGTATTGACTTGAGCGTGGATGAAAGCTCGGCAATAATCGCGGGCCTGCTTCAAGAAGTGTCACGGTTGCTTTCGGTGCGATGTGCTCAAACTCGCGTTGAATTTCACGCTGCAGTTCTCTTACTGCGCCGGCGAGTTCAACACCAGTTGGCCCGCCGCCAACGATCACAACATTGAGACTCTCGAGGGGCAACAACCCATCTTCGACACTTTCATATGTATGTAGTAGCGAGCGACGGATTTCGCGAGCATCACTGACCGACTTCATTTGAAAAGCGTGTTCTGCAATACCTGGGATTCCAAATGTCGTGCCCTCTGAACCAACTGCAAGAATCAAATCATCGTAGGAAATTGACTTGCCATTTGACAGCGTGAGTTCTTTTGCAGTTGTATCAATATTCGTAACTTCACCGCGGATGAATTGCACGTCGCGATACGCCGTACGAACGGGAAACGCAATGTCGTCTTCCGGTAGTGACGCCGTCGCCACTTGATAAAGAAGAGGAGAAAATAATTGATATGGATTTCTGTCAATCAGCGTCACCGAGAAAGTGTCAGACTTACGCAACTTTTTAGCGCACGCTAAGCCCCCAAAACCAGCACCGATTACAACTGCATGTTTTTTAGGTGTGCGTTCACCGAACTCAATAAGCATGACGCCAATCTACGACTTTTGACACACCTAGGGTGAGTCGAACGACCTACATAATTAAGGACGTTGCTTGGCTTCAGTCAGCGCATCAAAAACTAGAACTTTTGCCAAGTGACGACGATAGTCAGCCGACGCCCGAGTATCTGAACTTGGGGAAGTGCCTTCGTCTGCAAAATTTGATGCTTGTTCAAGGTCGGCGCCAGACGCGATTGCTTCTTCACACTTTGCAGCACGAAGTGGGATTTCTCCCATTGCGCCGAGAATAATGTTTGACCCGCTGACTGCAACCGAAACTACCGCCCAGTCTTGTGAGCGAGAAGTAAATTTCTGGTAACTCCAATTTGGTGACTGCGCAAAAGGAATATGTATTTCAGTAAGCACATCGTCTTGATTTAGCGCAGTTGTCCAAAATCCAAGAAAAAAATCAACCGCCGGGATTACTCGAACACCCTTGGGGCCAGTGGCCACGAATGAAGCGTTGGCTGCAAATAATGCAACCGAGAGGTCAGACGCGGCGTCACCGTGCGCGACGGAGCCGCCAATTGTGCCACGGTTGCGCACTTGCGGGTCACCAACAAGTTTTGCTGCGGCACCAATCAGCGGCGCATATTTACTGATCAACGTCGAGTTTTCGATTTGTTCGTGTGTCGTCAAAGCACCAACTACTAATTTGTTTTTGTCTTCTCTGATACCGCGCAGGTCACTGATGCGCGCAATATCTATGAGAACCGCTGGTGTGGCAAGTCGCAGTTTCATAAGAGGTAGTAGTGAGTGGCCACCGGCAAGAAGTTTTGCGTCATCGCCATAATGCAATAGCGCATCGCTAGCTTCTTTCACAGTCGTCACGGGAACATGCGTGAATAATGCTGGGATCATTTGCCACCGCCGTTCTCTGCTGCCCAACGAACCGAGTTGACGATCATTTCGTAGCCTGTGCAACGACAGATGTTGCCTTCAAGTGCGTGTCGGATGTCGTCTTCGTTTGGATCTGGATTTTCACGCAACAGGGCAGTCGAAGCCATGACCATGCCTGGCGTGCAATATCCACATTGCAACCCATGTTGTTGTCTGAATCCTTCTTGAACTGGGCTCAACCCATTGAAGTCACCCGATAAACCTTCAACAGTGGTTACTTCTTCGTCTTGGGCTTGAACTGCAAGCACGGTACAACTTTTTACTGCTTTGCCGTTGAGTAACACTGTGCAGGCTCCGCAGTTAGATGTGTCGCATCCGATATGTGCTCCGGTGAGGCGCGCATTTTCGCGAATGTAGTGAATTAGCAATGTGCGATCTTCAACATCGTGCTGTTGTGGTACTCCGTTAAGTTTTATTCTGACGACTGTCATTTTATTTTCTCCCGTTCATTGCGTGCCAAACTTTTTCTGATGTGACAGGCATATCAATATGTTCAACACCGAATGAAGATAGTGCGTTGACAACAGCATTAACCACAGCAGGTGGACTTCCGACCGCGCCAGATTCGCCGATGCCTTTTGCCCCAAGTGGATTATTCGGGCACAGTGTCGTAATTCGACCAGCAATGTAATTAGGTAGATCTGGCGCAGAAGGAATCAGATAGTCAATCAAGTTTGCCGTGATCGGCTGACCCGTAGATGTGTCATAAGAAACTTGTTCGTAAAGTGCCTGAGCGATGCCTTGTGCGACACCACCGTGCACTTGTCCCTCGGCGAGCAATGGATTAATCACGGTGCCACAATCATCGACGACGACCATTTTTTGAATCTTGACCTTGCCGGTTTTTCGATTGAGTTCGACAACACACGCATAAGCGCCAGATGGGTAAGAAAAGTTTGGGCTTTCATGAAACAATCGTTCTTCGAGGGTGCCTGCTTGCAACTCTGGAGGAAGTCGAAGTGGTTGAAAACTTGTTAGGCCAACATCAGACCAACTGACTTTTTTGCCAGGTGTACCGCGCACATTGAAAGCATTGTCTTTAACTTCGATGTCTTGTTCTGCAGCTTCGAGTAGATGTGCGGCAATCTTTTTCGCTCGAACCATTAGCCGCTCACTTGCAACTTTTACTGCCGAGCCAACAGTTGGGACTCCACGGCTTCCCATTGTTCCGATTCCTTGAAGGACTGTTGCTGTATCACCATGAATCACACTGATTCGATCAAATGGAATTCCTAATTCGTCGGAAGCGATTTGAGCAACAAAAGTTTCATGTCCTTGACCGTGTGGTGATGAGCCAATAAAAATAGTTGCAGAGCCATCGGGCGCAATTCGAATTTGAGCAGACTCCCAAGATGCAAGATGGCCGAAACCCTCAAGAGAACCGTTTGGTCCGAAACCCGCAATTTCGAGCCAACACGAAAAGCCGATGCCGATAAGTGGAGCATTTTTATCAGCAAGATTTTTTGCCTGCTGTGCTTTGGCAGCGTCGTAGTCAAGCAACCGCAAACATTCATCAAGTGCCTGCGGGAAGTCTCCCGAGTCGTAAACAACCGCTTCATTATGAGTCTCATATGGAAATTCGTTTGGCTGAATGAAATTAATTTGCCGAACCTTTACTGGATCTAAGTTTGTCTTTAATGCAACAAGATCAATGATTCGCTCAATTGAAAAAGTTGCCTCAGGTCGACCAGCCCCGCGATACGCCGCAACTGGAGTCGTATTTGTTACAACTGTTCGAAATCCGGTTGAAACGTGTGGAATTTTGTAACAACCTGCAGCCATCCAACCGGTCAATGTTGCGAGGCCAAGACCAGTTGGGTCGCCGTATGCACCGAGGTTCTGACTAATTACCATTCGCAACGCATTGATCTTGCCGTTTTTCTCGAACCCGACTTCAATTTCGTGAACCTGGTCGCGACCGTGAGTCATTTGAACCATTGCTTCAGATCGAGTTTGCATAAATTTCACAGGTCGGCGTAACCATTTAGACAAAAGTGGTGCAACAAAAAACTCTGGATACCAAACTATTTTTGCGCCGAACCCACCGCCAACATCTGGCGCAATCACGCGGCACAAATTCTGTGGTGTATCAAGCCACGATGCAAGTTTATTTCGTAGGTGATGTGGTGCTTGCGTCGTGGCCCAGATCGTCAACCCGTCAAGCGTCCAGTCGGCGAGACAACCAACTGTCTCAATTGGCACTACAGCACATCGCTGATTCACGATTCGCAAGCTCGCGCGATCATGCGACTTTGTAAAGTGTTTTTCAAGGTCATCAAGCATCGGAACTTTCGTCAGCACATTTGAATTGCGAGTTTCAAACAACATCGGGGCATTCGGTGCAGTGGCTTGCTCAACCGTTGTGACAGCATCAAGAGTTTCGTATTCGACTAGTACTGTCGGCACAGCATCGGCAGCTTGGTAGCGATTTTCTGCGACGACAATTGCGACTGGCTCTCCAGCCCATCGCACACGGTCATGAGCAAGCACAGGTCGCTCAAAATCTGTCATGCCTCCTGGCAAGTTTGGGAACGAAATAAAATCAGCAGCGGTCCAAACCCCGAGAACTCCGGGCATCTTGATAGTTTCACTGACGTCTATCGAAATAATGTTTGCGTGTGCCTGATCAGACATCACGAACTGAGCAAACGCTGTGTTAGTCGGAGATAAGTCGTCAACAAATTTTCCTCGACCAGTAAGCAGACTCGGGTCTTCTTTTCTAAGAACTTTTGCGCCAACCAGACTCATGAGTTGTCTCCTTCGATAAGTAAGTGTTTGAAGATCATGGCTTGTGATGGTGCGCTTCTGAATCAGATGGATCATGCCACCACTTGTTTTTGTCGTTCTCGCTATCAGCAGAGTTGCTTAGTTTGCGAGGACCCCAACCCAATATTCTGCCGAGCAAATATTCGGGACCACTTTCTTCACGTCGCCACCAACGACGCTGACCGCCGTGTACCCGTTTCTGAAATGTTGACAGACCAACAGAGATAATCAGTGCGCACCCGAAGAACAAACTTTCTACCCAAACTGAACCCACGCCAGCGAGTTGTAATCCTTTAACGCCACTCTGCAGTGCGATAACGCTAAGCACGGTGCCGAAAACATTAAAGCGGCGCTTAAATTGTGTTGCACCTAAGAAAGCAGCAGAAAATGATGGCAATAAATACGGTGCACCTGATTGGGCTTGAATCGAACCAAACTGCGAAGAAAGCAATACGCCAGCAACCGCACTAAACAATGCTGAAGTGATCATTGCCCCAGAGATGAACCTGTCGGTGTGGATGCCTGCGAGTCGTGCCGCATCTCTTCCGCCACCTGTTGCAAAGAAGTACCGACCAATAGGAGTGTGCTCAAACATAAACCAGAGGCCAGTTGCAAGAACAATCGCAATTACAACAGTGCGCGTCAAACCAAATGCGAATTCATCAGTGATCGATTTGAAAGAGTCAGGTAGTCCAAGAATTGATCTGTTGCCTGAACGCCAGACGCTGTAAGCCGTCAGCACCGAACTCACGCCAAGGGTGGCAATGAACGAGTCAATTTTTACGCGCACAATCAAAAATGCATTTAGCGTCCCGATCAATATGCCGAGTGTGAGTGCCACCAAGATTGCAGGCACTACAGCCCACTCATGGTCAACTAAAAGCCACGAGACAGTGACGGCTGAAGCCGAGACGGTGGCCGCAATTGAGAGATCAAAAACTCCAGCCGAAAGAGGCACAAGAAGCCCGAGTGCAACAACAATCAGAATTGACTGCTGATTAATTACTGAGCGATGTGTTAACCAAGTTAGCCACGTACTTGGAACCCAAATTGAAAAAAGCAACCATGCAACTGCATATAGATAGATAACGCCGATATTGCGCGGATGAAGTTTTTTCAACTTAAACGGTGAACGACGAGTATCAAAACGGCTGTCAATTTTGTCAAGCCGATCAGTTCGTTCATAT
>Ga0164294_10005119_pt1 | contig 11281 bp, 10 predicted proteins | sample GEODES005metaG_FD_111479 | JGI IMG/M metagenome (GOLD analysis project Ga0164294, IMG submission 111479) | Oligotrophic lake water microbial communities from Sparkling Lake, Wisconsin, USA - GEODES005 metaG | ecosystem: Environmental > Aquatic > Freshwater > Lake | place: USA: Sparkling Lake...
CATTCGGGCGTCACCACCTCGGCCATCGCGATCGACAAGGAATTGACCAAGCTGGTGCTGGTGCCGGCCGGCATCCCGATGCCGAAGGGCGTGATTGTCAGCAGCGAAGGCCTGTTCGAGGCCGATCCGCTGCCGCGCCCCTATGTGCTGAAACCGGTGAACGAGGGATCGTCGGTCGGCGTCGCCATCGTCACCGACAGCAGCAACCACGGCAACCCCATCCGCCGCGATGTGCCGGGGCCGTGGGCGGAGTTCCCCACGCTGCTTGCCGAGCCGTTCATTGCCGGCAAGGAATTGACCGTGGCGGTGATCGGGGACCGCGCCCTGGCGGTGACGGAACTGAAGCCGGTTTCCGGATTCTATGATTATGATGCCAAATATACCGACGGCCTGACCGTGCATGAGTGCCCCGCCAACTTGCCGGCGGATATTACCGAAGCCTGCCTGGCGCATGCGTTGGCCGCGCACAGGATACTGGGCTGCAAGGGCACCAGTCGCAGCGATTTCCGTTGGGACCCCGATCAGGGCCTCGCCGGCCTCTATCTGTTGGAGGTCAACACCCAGCCGGGCATGACGCCGCTCAGCCTGGTGCCGGAACAGGCGCGGTTCATCGGCATGTCTTACGAACAACTGGTGGAGACGCTGATCGATCTGGCACTTGCTGAGACGGGAGACCGGCCATGACGGCGGCCACCCTGAAGCGCGGCGCGCGCGTGCCCAAATCCGCGCAGGCACGGCCCACCCGCGCCGTCACCGCAGCGCCGGCCTTCGGCAAGCGCCAGGCCGGCATCGCGCTGGGCGTGGTGCTGGCGGTTGCGCTCGCCACCATGATCGCGGTCGGCGTGCCGCAGCGTCTGTGGGCCGGCTTTGTGCAATGGACCGCCGCACGCGGCTGGGAAGTGCGGCATGTCGAATTGACCGGCGCGCGCGAACAGGATCGGCTGGCCATCTATGCCGCCGTGCTGAACGGCCCGACCAACGCCATGCTGGCCACCGATCTGGATGCCGTGCGCACAAGGCTGAAGAAACTGCCGTGGGTGGCCGATGCCAGCGTGCAGCGCCGCCTGCCCGACACGCTGGTGATCGAAGTGACCGAGCGCAAGCCGGTGGCGCTGTGGCAGTTCAACCAGAAACTGGCTGCCATCGATCTTGCAGGCCATGTGCTGACCCGGCAGCGGCTGGAACGCTGGAACGATCTGCCGATCCTGATCGGGCCGAACGCCAATGGCCGGGTGCGCGAGGCGCTGGAACTGCTGGCAGCCACGCCGCTGGGCCGCGATGTGACGGCCGTCACGCTGGTCGGCGGCCGGCGCTGGGATTTGCACTTCAAGAGCGGCGAGGTGATGGCGCTGCCGGATCGGCCGGCGCTGGCCAAGGGGGCGCTCACCGCCTTTGCCCGGCTGGACGGCAAGGGCCCGGTACGGCTGATCGGCGGCGGCTTCACCCGGTTCGATCTGCGGCTGCCGGGCCGCATGATCGTGGCTGGCCCGGCGGTGGCGCAGACGCTGGCCGATGCGGAAAAGGCGCGCCGCGCCGCCGCGCAAGCCCGCGAAATCTGACGAAGGACGATCATGGCTCCCAAAACCCCTTCGCGCATCCCGCCCCGCCTGCCCTTGGCCCCGCTGAGCCGCAGCCAGCCTGAACGGCCGGTGGCGGTGCTCGATGTCGGCACGTCGAAGGTTTCGGCGCTGATCGCGCTGATCGGCGGTGACAGCGAACCCCGGGTCATCGGCAGCGGCCAGAAGCCGTGCAGCGGGCTGAAACGCGGCGCAGTGACCGATTATGAAAAGGCAGAAATGGCGATCCGCGGCGCCATGGACCAGGCGGAACGCGCCGCCGGCATCCAAATGAACAGCGTGGTCGGCGGCTTTGCGGCCGGCAGCATGGCCAGCATGATGGCCAGCGCCGAAATCGACATTGCCGGCGCCAACATCACGCCAACCGACATGGTGACATTGCGTCAGGCCGGACGGGCCGCCATCGATCCGCGCGGCCGCACCGTGGTGCATGCGCTGCCGGCGCTCTACACGATGGATGGGCTGGTCGGGGTGGAAAGCCCGCTCGGCCTGCACGCCGATCGGCTGGGCATGGATATCCATGTGATGACCGCCGAGACCCCGGCGATCCTGAACTATGGCCGCGCCGTCGGCCAGGCGCATCTTGGGGTCTCGGCACTGGTCGCCAGCCCGCTGGCCGCCAGCCTGGCCGTGCTCGATGCCGAGGAACGTGACATCGGTGTGGCGCTGATCGAGATCGGCGCCGGCATCACCAGCATCGCCGTGCACAAGTTCGGCATCGCCGTGGGCGTGGCGACGATCCCGATGGGCAGCGTGGACATCACCGAGGATATCGCCGCAGCCTTCGCCACCCGCCGCAGCGGCGCCGAGCGCCTGAAGACCTTCGATGGTGCCGCCGTCGCCACCACTCGCGATCAGATCGAACCGGTGATCATCCCGCCGGCACTCGAAGACGGTCTCAGCGAACCGGTGAAGGTGCCGCGAGCTGCCCTGGTCGCAGTGATCCGCACCCGGCTCGGCATGCTGTTCGGCGAGATTGCCCGGGCGCTGGCGACCCTGGGCTTTGTCGGCCCGCAGGCGCGGCGCATCGTGCTGACCGGCGGCGGCGCCGATCTGCGGTCGATCGCCGATTATGCCGGCACCTATCTGGGCTGCAATGTCCGCATCGGCCGGCCGCGTGGGCTGATCGGCCTGCCGCAAGCGCAGGAAGGCCCGGCGTTCGCGACCCTTGCCGGCCTGGTCCTGTTTGCAGCCAGCGACAGCGGCGACATCTGGCATCAGCAGCTTGCCGGCCAGTCGAACGAGCCACGCCGGGGGTTGTCAGGGGTTATTGAAAAACTGTGGGGAAGTCTTTGAAGCGGCTTCCCCCCGATTCGTACATCATCTAGTATGTAAAAGCGTATGGGAGACACGAGATGCTGGAATTTGCACGAGTGGAACTGACAGAACTCAAACCGCGCATCGCCGTTGTCGGTGTGGGCGGGGCTGGCTGCAATGCCGTGGCCAACATGATCGCAGCCGATCTGACTGGCGTTGAGTTCATCGTTGCCAACACCGATGCCCAGCAACTGGCGCTGAGCCCGGCCGCGACCCGAATCCAGCTTGGCATGAAGATCACGCAGGGCCTGGGTGCCGGTGCGCGGCCCGAAATCGGCCGGGCCTCCGCCGAGGAAACACTCGATCAACTGGAAAGCGCGCTGGACGGCGCGCATATGTGCTTCATCGCCGCCGGCATGGGCGGCGGCACCGGCACCGGGGCAGCGCCGGTGGTGGCGCGCGCCGCACGCGAAAAGGGGATCCTCACCGTCGGCGTCGTCACCAAGCCGTTCAGCTTCGAAGGCAGCCGCCGCATGCGCGCCGCCGAAGAAGGCATCATCGAGCTGCAGAAGCATGTCGACACGCTGATCATCATTCCCAATCAAAATCTGTTCCTGATCGCCAATGCCAATACCGGGTTCAAGGAAGCCTTTGTGATGGCCGACCAGGTGCTGCACCAGGGCGTGCGCGGCATCACCGATCTGATGATGATGCCCGGCCTGATCAACCTGGATTTCGCCGACATCCGCACCGTCATGTCCGAAATGGGCAAGGCAATGATGGGAACAGGCGAAGCCAGCGGCGAAGGCCGCGCCATCGAAGCGGCGCAAAAGGCCATCGCCAACCCGCTTCTCGATGAAGTCTCCATGCGCGGCGCCAAGGGCGTGATCATCAACATCACCGGCGGCGACGATCTGAAGCTGATGGAGGTGGACGAAGCCGCCAGCTACATCCGCGACATGGTCGACGGCGATGCCAACATCATGGTGGGCAGCGCCTTCAATCCCGATCTGGAAGGCATGATGCGCGTTTCGGTGGTTGCCACCGGCATCGATGCCGCTGCCAAGCCGATGCCGATGACTGTGCCGGCCAAGAAGGCCGCCGCCAGCGCCTTCCTGTCGCAGCCAAGCATCTTCTCCACGCCGGCCCCGATCACGGAGCCGGCGCCGGTTGCCGAACCGGTGCCTGGACCGGCGATGGACCTGACGCCGCAGAGCGCGATGGGCGCAGACGAAACGGTGGAAGCTCAGCCGGCGCTGGACCTTGCCGAACATGCCGAAGCCATCGACGAGGCGGATGATGCCATTGACCTGGCCGATGCCGAGCGCGCCGAGGCCGCGGCTCCGGCCAGCTTCCGCTTCACCCCGCAGGTGCCGATGGCTGGCCCCGGCGGCCCGGCGGCAGCGCCGGCGCCAACGCCCGAGCCGGCACCGGAGCCGATCGCCGAAGAACGTCCGCTCACCCTGTTCGAACGCATGATGGGCGTGTCGCGCCGCCGTGCCCCGGAAACACCCGCCACACTGGCGCCGGCGCCCGAACCGGCGGCTGGCACCGACGATGACGTGCCGGGCTTTCTGAAGCGGCAGGGCAACCGATAAGGGCACAAAGGCCCGGCCTCCCCACGGAGGCCGGGCCTTTGCGGCTGCGACACTTTCAGGAAAAGTTGAAGCTCACCGACAATCGGTCGGCCTTGGCGGCGCTGGGCAGTACTTCGTGGCGCAGCCAGCTTTCCCACAACAGCAACATGCCCGGCACAGGGGCAACCGCAACGAACGTCGTCGCTTCGCGCGGCGCGTCGCTGCGGCGCGGCGGCGCGTGCATGAGCATCGGCAGCCGCGGATCTTCGAAGCGGATGGCGCCCGCGCCGTCGGGCACCTCCAGATAAAGCGTCCCGGAAATGATGCTGTGCGGATGGATATGGCCGCTGTGGCCGCCGCCGGGTTTCAGGACATTGACCCACAGACTGTCCAGCCGCGGGCGTTTGCCGGCCAGATCGAGATGCGCCGCCGCGGCAAAGTCCGTCGCCTGGCGCACCAGCAGCCGCGCCAACGCCCCGAAGGCCGGATCGCGCACCGGCAGATCGTTCAACGAGGCATAGCTGGTATAGCCGCGATAGCGGTGATCCCGGCACCAGCGCCGTCCGGCCGCATCGTCTTGCGCCAGCACGCGCACACTGTTGGCCAGATCGGCGAGCAGCGCCGCATCATCAAGCAGGCCCTGCCACAAGGGCGTCGCGAACAGATGCTGAATGGTCATGCCACCGCCTGTTGCGCGGCGGCGCGCTTTAGGCAAGCCGCGCGTCGGCGCGCTTTAGAAAAGCCGCGCGTCGGCGCGCTTTAGAAAAGCCGCGCGTCGGCGCGCGAGATACACAAGCCATGCCATGGCGGGACATGCGAAAGCCCGGCGATTGCCTCCATTATGGAGAGAGTCCTGTCCATGGCTGCGCAGGCCCATTTCGGACCTGTCGTTACCCACCCTGGATGCGTCGGCGACCCCGCCGGCCCGCCAGGGAGAAATCGTCATGTCCTTTTCCGGCCACTTTAGCGGGCGTCTTGCCGTGCGTTTGCTGGCCATCTGCGGACTGTGGGCCGCCGTCCCGGCCATGGCCGGCAAGATCGTGGTGATGACCCCGACCACGATCAACAGCGCGCTGGCGGCGCTGGCACCCGGCGACACGCTGCAGATGGAAGGCCATTTTCCCAATCGCGTATCCTTCACCAATCGCGATTTTGCCGGTGTGCGTGTCGATGCCAGCCGGGCGACCCTGCCGGAAGGCATGCGGCTCCAGAATGTTCAGAATATCGCCTTTCACGGCGGCACCTGGGGCCGGACCGACGCTGAGACCGTCGACTGGCTTGCCGTCAGGGTCACAAACAGCAGCCATGTCAGCTTTGAGCAGGTGACTGTCGTGGGAACACCGAACAATCGTGGTGGTGGTATCCTGACGACGCAATCGCAATTCGTCACGATCCGTGACAGTCTCTTCATGGGTCATACCACCGGCGTGGCCATGCACGGCAGCAGCGACATACTGATTACTGGCAACGATTTTCGCGGAAATTCATCTGACGGCATCCAGATGGTAAACAGTCGCCGTGCAATCCTGTCAGAAAATCACTGCACCGATGTGATCATGTTTCCTGGTGCCCATGCTGATTGTATCCAGTTGTGGTCAACAGCTGGCAATCCACTTCAGTCGGATATCTACTTGCTGAACAACAGCGCCATCGGCGACATGCAAGGCTTTGCATCCTTTGATCCAAAGAATGGCAGCGGCACACGCATCACCTTTGCCGGCAATCTGGCGGCCGTCACGCATGTGCATGCCCTCGCGTGCTATGGCTGCAGCGACAGCCTGTTTGTCGACAACGTGCTGTCCAGCCTGCCTTCGTCCAGATGGGGTGTCGCCCTGAGCACACCTGACGGCATCAACAATGTGCTTTCGAACAACCAGCTCTTTGATTTGCGTGGGCGGCCCGAAGCGCCGCTGCCCAATCAGATCTGGTCGTTCCTGGAGCCCACCATCGCTGGTCTGGTCGGCAGCATCCACAGCAGCCGATCGTACAACAGCCGGTTGGTCGCTGCCAATTTCAGCATGACTGGCGATGAACCGGTGCCGGAACCGGCAACCTGGCTGTTGCTGATGCTTGGCTTTGCGCTGGTCGGCCGGCAGTTGCGCCAGCAGGGCCGCCCGACGCATGTGCTGGCCTGATCAGACCAGGCTGCGCTGCATCATCACGATATCGAGCGGCCGGCCGAATTTCTCGCCGACGTCCTTCAACAAGCCCACGCGTTCAAAACCGCAGGCAGTGTGCAGGCCGATGGAGTTGCCGTTGCCGGAATCGCCGATCACCGCCACCAACTGCCGGAAACCGGCAGTGCGCGCCACCGACACCACCGCCATCAGCAGCGCCTGGCCGATGCCGGTGCGCTGCGCTTCGGGCGCAACATAGACGCTGCATTCGCCGCAATGGCGATAGGCGGCGCGGTCGCGGAACTGGCTGGCATAGGCATAGCCATCGACCTGCCCCATGGTGACATGCACCAGCCACGGCCAGCCGTGCGATTTCACCTGCATCAGCCGCGTCGCCATGTCGGCGGCAGACGGCGCTTCGACCTCGAAACTGGCGGTGCCATGCAGCACGGCCGGGGCGTAGATGGCGGCCAGCGCCGCGGCATCTTCCATGCGAGCGGGGCGAATGCTCATGGGCGAGCATCCGTGGCGCTGAATTTGGTTGCCATGGTATCGAAGCTGTTCATTCCAAATGCCATTTTTCCAGGACGCAGGCGCCAGTAGCGAATGTAAAGTTGTTGCATGGCTGTGGCCATCAAGTCCAGCCGATATGCAGGCGTTCAGCCGTGCGGCGGAAATTGCGCCCTGAAACCCAAGGCTGATGCGCTGGGGACATGATGATCGAGCAGTCACAACCGGCCCAAGCCGTCGGCCACCGCGGGGCGCTGCCCGGCCGGCGCCCACCAGAGCGCCTGGAAGGCACCATCGAAACGATTGAAGCCGTCGCGGCGCTGACCGATCAGCCCGGCATGCGCGCGATCGAGCACCCGCGAGAAATGCGTCTTGGCGTCATGGACGTTGATGGACAAGGCGAAGGCCTTCGCGGCCCCCTGCTGAGTCCACTCAGTCCATCAGCAGCGATTTCGCAATCGGCCCTTACCGCCGCGATTTCACTGCCACGCTCTCGGGAAGATCCTCACCGAACACCCGCTGATAATATTCCGCCACGATGCTGCGTTCGGCTTCGTCGCATTTGTTGAGGAACGACAGGCGGAACGCAAAGCCCACCGCGCCGAAGATCTGGGCGTTCTGCGCCCAGGTGATCACCGTGCGCGGGCTCATCACCGTGGAGATGTCGCCCGCCATGAAGCCGGCGCGCGTCATGTCTGCAACGCGCACCATGTTGGCCACCGTCTTGCGGCCGGCATCATTGTCGAAGGTTGGCACCTTGGCGACGACGATGGCGCTTTCGGTGTGGTGCGGCAGGTAGTTCAGCGTGGTGACGATGCTCCAGCGGTCCATCTGGCCCTGGTTGATCTGTTGCGTGCCATGATACAGGCCGGTGGTGTCGCCCAGGCCCACGGTGTTGGCGGTGGCGAACAGCCGGAACCATGGGGACGGGCGGATCACCCGGTTCTGATCGAGCAAGGTCAGCTTGCCTTCCACTTCCAGCACGCGCTGGATGACGAACATCACATCCGGGCGGCCGGCATCATATTCGTCGAACACCAGTGCGGTGGGCGTCTGCAGTGCCCAGGGCAGCAGGCCTTCACGGAATTCCGTCACCTGGGCACCGTTGCGCAGGACGATGGCATCCTTGCCGATCAGATCGATGCGGCTGATGTGGCTATCGAGGTTGATGCGGATGCACGGCCAGTTCAGCCGCGCCGCCACCTGTTCGATGTGGCTGGATTTGCCGGTGCCGTGAAAGCCCTGGATCATCACGCGCCGATTGAAGGCAAAGCCGGCCAGGATCGCCAGCGTGGTATCTGGATCGAACACATAGGCAGGATCGAGATCGGGCACGCGTTCATCGGCGATGCTGAACGCCGGCACCTTCATGTCGACATCGACACCGAAGATTTCACGCGCATCCACCGTGATGTCGGGGGCGTCCATCGCCACCGGGGGCGTTTCGCTATGTTCGCTCACGTCTTGTTCGACTCCATCTGGTAATCACGCGCTGCCTTCAGGTGCGTAAAGGCGCCCACCACCGCTTGCAACTTCCCTTCGTGGCTGCGATCCCCCCCATTGCTGTCAGGGTGATAGCGCCGCACCAGGGCACGATAGGCCCGCCGGATGTCCACTGCTGTGGCGGTGCGGTCAAGCCCCAGCAGCCCAAGCGCCTGCGCATCGCCCCTTGCTGCCCAGCGTTGCGGCGCTTGTGACGCAGGGCCCCCGCCCCCCATGCCGCCTCCCATGCCACCGGTTTTGAACAATTCATGCGGATCGCCGAAGGTGAACGCCATGCGGCCGCCGCGCACCATTTCCTGTTCCCACCCGGCCAGCGGCGATTGCGCGGCGTGGATTTCATCCGGCGAAAGCCCATCGAAATAATTATAGCCGGCATTGAAAGCGCGGACATGATCGAGGCACAGAAATTGCCAGCCGCCGACATCACCGGGCACACGATTGGATCGTGGCGCACGAAATTCGCCCACGGCGCTGCAGCCCGGCCAGGCGCACGTCTCCGGCTCGGCGCGATCGACACGGCCGTGCCAACGGCTGGGTCGGGGATTGTTCGGGCTGGAAATTGCAACTCGTCCTATCTGCCTTGCCGTGTCTATAACGGCTTGGACAGGAGGGCATATGGGAAGACTTGCCGCAGAAATCGAATCCCGGTTGATGGCCGCGCTCACGCCCGCCGCGCTGGAGGTGATCGACGACAGCCACGAACATCGCGGCCATGCCGGGCACCGCGGTGACGATGCCGAATCGCACTTCACCGTGAAGATACGCGCATCGGCCTTTGCCGGGCTGAACCGCGTCGCCCGCCAGCGCGCCGTCTATGCCGCACTGGGCGAGTTGGTGGCGCCCGATCGCATCCATGCGCTGCGCATCATCGCCGACGTGCCAGAGGCCCTGTGATGCGCATGCTGCTGATGGGGATTGCATTGCTGCTGGCCGCCCCGGCAGGCGCCGCCACGCAGGGTGTCGGCAGCCTCGACGGCGTGCCGATCATCGATGCGCTGGATGTGGGCGATGTGGCCACCGGCGTGCAACGCTTCTGGTTTCGCGCCGGCCCGACGCCGATCGGGCAGCCGTGGCTGGTGCCGGTGGTGGTGATCCGCGGCGCGCAGCCCGGCCCGCGCCTGATGCTGACGGCCGGCATCCACGGTGATGAGCTGAACGGCATAGCCGTGCTGCACCGGCTGGCCACCACCATCGATCCGGCCACGCTGGCCGGCACGGTCACGCTGGTGCCGGGGCTGAACCCGCCCGGCCTGCTGCAATCGACGCGGCAATGGGCAGTGGATTGGTCGCGCAGCGCACCCAACCTCAACCGCGAGATGCCGGGCAAGATCGGCGGCAGCGCCATCGCCGATTTCGCCGGGCGCCTGTGGAGCCGGCTGATCCGCCCCAATGCCGACACGGCAGTTGATCTGCACACCCAGTCGCGCGGCACGGCCTATATGATGTACGCCTTTGCCTCCACGCCGCGCACCCGCCGCATGGCCGAACTGGTGGCACCCGACATCATCAAGATGGACAAGGGCGACAAGGGCACGGTGGAAAACACCGCCACCGACGATGGCGTGCCGGCGATCACCCTGGAACTCGGCCGGCCGGAGCAGTTCGATGATGTGATGATCGCCCGCGCCGAATCCGGCCTGCGCAATCTGATGCGCGATCTGAAGATGCTGCCCGGCGCCGTCACGCCGCCGCCGGCCAACCTGTTCGTCGCCAACGACATCATCGCCGCGCGCGCCAGCAGAGCCGGCTGGGCGCGGCTGCTGCTGCCGTTGGGTGCGCTGGTGAGAAAAGGCCAGCCGGTCGCCGAGGTGCGCGATGCGTTCGGCACGCTGCTGGAAACGGTGGCAGCGCCCGTCGACGGCCGCATCAACATGATCACCACCGATCCGCGCGCCGATCAGGGCGGCACCATCGCGCGCATCGTATGGTGGTCGGCCGATCCGGCCTGCGCCAACGGCTGTTGAGTATGTCGCGCGAGCCGGCTATGCGCAGCATCGCAGTGTTTGGGCCGGATTAGCTCAGCGGTAGAGCAGCGGTTTTGTAAACCGAAGGTCGGGGGTTCAATCCCCTCATCCGGCACCATTATTTTCTTTCAAACATCTGAAAATGCAGGGGATCATTATCCCTTGCACGCCTATATCCCCAAATATCCACCTGTGGCCGCGCGATGGTGGTCGGTCATTCGCTGTATATTGGCACCGGGGGCTGGGTGATTGTTCACAGCGCCAGGCACGGGAAACCGTCCGGTTCCCACTGCGCGCCCGTCCACAGATGAGGCTTTACGCCTTGCGTGCCTGGCGTCCGAATGGCTGGCGTGTCGCGTTCCAATGACAGTCGCGGCAATGCGGGCGAAATTTGGCTGGACCGTCGGTGCCGCCCTTGGCCGGTGGCACTTCGTGATCAATTTCCACCGCCACGGCCACGCTGGCGGGCTTGACGCAAAATCGGCAGGGCGAAGGCGGCTCTCGCCGGGATCTGCAAGTCCCCACCGCAACCCGTTCGGCCGCGCCATAGTGGGAGGCGCTTCGCCGACTCGTCAATTCTCTGTCATGGGCCTTCGTGGAAAGAAGGCTTCCGCGCGCATAGCCGAAACGACTATAGACAGGAAATTTCCAACATGAGACCATCGCCAGTCCAAATCAGTCTGTTTAAACAAGTTTACTTATTCTTTCTATAAGTAAACGCATGGCGGGGATTGAACAAGATGACATATAAGTTGAAATTCGGTTTGCTTTTTGCG
>Ga0164294_10005120_pt1 | contig 11278 bp, 9 predicted proteins | sample GEODES005metaG_FD_111479 | JGI IMG/M metagenome (GOLD analysis project Ga0164294, IMG submission 111479) | Oligotrophic lake water microbial communities from Sparkling Lake, Wisconsin, USA - GEODES005 metaG | ecosystem: Environmental > Aquatic > Freshwater > Lake | place: USA: Sparkling Lake...
AATTAAAACTAAAATTAATATATATATATATATATATATATAGATATATGAGAAATAGATATATTTACTCGATCACTCAACATATAAATTTGAATAGATTTTTCTAAGTTTGAATCGATTATATCCTCTTTCGGCTAAAGTACATAATTTTAAGGTGAATTTGTTAATATCTAAACAAATATAATTTAATAAGAAAAATGATATGAGATTAATATGAACTCTAAATCTTTTCGCTGAATTTGTCTTATTTTATATACATATTTGTGCTCGAATTTTCTTTTCATTGCAATAATCAAAAATAAGATGTTCTTTCTTTTCATTTAAACTTTTTGGATTGGATAATACATCAGTTATAACGAATTTATAAGTGTTTTCATTATATTATTATGACATAAATTAAAATATTATATTATTGAATAATTATATAATTATATTTAATATAATTCCAAATGTATTTAACTTTTTATTTAGTTTTGAATTTATTCATGAATCTAATGACTAGTTTAGAAAGATAAAAATTTTAATAAATCAATTAAATATATTATTACTCGCTTAAGATCGCCGATTTACCCTTTAGGCTTATTATATAAATATATAAATGTAATTAAAAATTACATAAAAATTCATCAATAAATATAGAATGCCCAATCCGAACAGAATGCTCCCATAGATTTCAGCAGCTCTAATAAATTTATATCGTATTAAAAAAATTAGATTATATTTATTTTACACGAAATGCTCGTTTCCACCATAATATGCAAAACAAACAACACCACTCAAACTAGTTTGATTAATTTATTATTATTAAAATTTACAAAATATAAAATAATCCACGTCCCAAAAATGTTTTTAAAAAGCCGAAATAGTCCAAAAATTTTTCTTACTTAAGCTCCCCTGCGAGTAATAGTAATCCATAAAGACTTAATTATAATTTTATTAATAATGATTATTATTCACATCAGATAAAAAGGGGTAAATAATCCCCAGACTGAGAAGTGACTGAATGTCACTGTAACTAAAATCCATACTCCAGCTACTATCAAAACTAATCTTTATTGAATATTTTAAAGAAATATATCAAATTATACGCAGACAATGCATTCAAAACTCTTATTAATAAAGCTCCGAATTCAGCCATATTAAAACTTTTTTATTTTATTTAGAATAAATTTATTTATTATTATTTTCTATATATTTATTTATATTTGAATATATATTTTTAAATAATTATTATTGACAATAAAATCTTATAAATTATGGTTAAATATTTTGAATTATAATGTATATATTTTGAATCTAATGAAATTTAATATATCATTAAAAGTCAATAAGCTTAATGTAATGAAGATTACATATTATTTATCTACTAAATTTCAGATTTATCAACTGTTAATATTTTTGCTATTTTCTTTTAGTTGTGTAGGTATAGCGCAGAAAAAAACAACAAAATTTGAAGTGCAAAAATCAGAATCCCAATGGAAAAAAGAACTAACACCTGAGGAGTATGAAGTTATAAGAAAAAAAGGAACAGAGCGCCCTTTTTCAGGGAAATACGTAAATAACTTTGATAAAGGTATTTATGTTTGTGCTGCTTGCGATAATTTACTTTTTTATTCAGATGCTAAATTCCATTCCGATTGTGGTTGGCCCTCCTTTGATAAAGCCGTAAAAGGATCTGTTATTTATCTTAATGATTCAAGTTATGGAATGGATAGAACTGAAGTAAATTGTGCAAAATGTGGTGGACATTTAGGTCATTTATTTGATGATGGACCTACCAAAACGGGGCAACGTTTTTGTACCAATTCTGTTTCAGTTAAATTTATACCTACAAAAAAATGAGTAAAACAGTAGATAAATCAGAGCAAGAGTGGAAAGACCAATTGGGGTTAGAACGCTTTAGAATTCTTCGTCAAAAAGGAACTGAATTTCCAAATTCAGGTGAGTACAACATGCATTTTGAATTGGGAACCTATGTTTGTGGCGGCTGCGCTGAACCGTTATTTGAAAGTGATTCCAAATTTAATTCGCATTGTGGTTGGCCCTCATTTGACGATTCAATTCCCGGGAAAGTAGAGTACATTAAAGACATTTCTCATGGCATGATTCGAACCGAAATAGTATGTGCTAAATGCAAAGGTCATTTGGGACATATTTTTGACGATGGACCTACTAAAACTAGACAGAGATATTGTGTAAACTCTCTTTCTGTTGATTTTATTAAAAAATAATTACTTTTGTTTGAAAGTAATTTACAAACAAATAATCTATTATGAAAAAACAATTGGTTGCTTATATTTTTATCACAATTTTGATAGTATCCTGTTCAAAAAATCCATTTACTGGAAAAAAGAATTTGAATTTTGTTTCTAATAGTGAGTTGTTTTCCTCATCATTCCAGCAGTACGGAACTTTTATCAAAGAAAATAAAGTGATTATTGGTACAAAAGATTCGAAACGTGTGGAAATAATAGGATTAAAAATTAAAATGGCCGCCGAAAAATATTTAAAAGCAAATGGTTATAACGATTACCTTAAGGACTATTCTTGGGAATATAAATTGGTTGAAAGTAAAGAAGTAAATGCTTGGTGTTTGCCAGGAGGTAAAATTGTTTTTTATTCTGCTATATTACCAATTTGTAAAGACGATGATGGAATGGCAGCTGTTATGGGGCACGAGGTAGCTCATGCTTTAGCAAATCACGGAGCTCAAAGAATGAGTGCTGGTATTCTTCAGCAAGTTGGAGCAGGGGCTGTAGGTGTCGCTATAGATTCAAAAAGTGATCAAGAAAAACAAATTTGGATTACTGCATACGGAGGAATTACACAATATGGTGCCATGTTACCTTTTAATAGAAGCCATGAGAGCGAAGCCGATAAAATAGGGTTAATTTTAATGGCAATTGCAGGTTATGATCCAACAACTGCAATTTCTTTTTGGGAACGAATGTCAGCTAATTCAGGAGGTAACAGTCCACCCGAATTTTTAAGTACGCATCCATCCGACGAAACTAGAATAAAAAATATAAAAAATTTAATACCAGAAGCTAAAATTCAAGCGGCAAAATTCGGTGTGGTTTTCAAATAAATCTTATCTTCGAACTTTAGTATGTATAAAATTTCAATTGATCCCTCTTAATTTATGTCAAATCTTGAAAAAGGAAATTCTAAACTATTATTCGCTTGGGCATTCTATGATTGGGCAAATTCTGTATATAGCCTAGTTATTGCGTCGGCAATTTTTCCAATATTTTATGGAGCGTTATTTAAAATAAAAGGCAGTTTATACATTGATGTTTTTGGAACTACTTTAAAAAGTACAGCATTAATTAGTTTTGTTACTGCAGCGGCCTTTTTATTAGTTGCTTTAATTTCTCCTTTACTTTCAGGAATAGCTGATTTTGCAGGAAATAAAAAGAATTTCATGAAGTTCTTTTGTTATTTGGGAGCAGTATCATGTATTTCTTTATACTGGTTTTCATTAGAAAATATCTATTGGAGTTTGTTGGCTTATTTTCTTGGATTGATTGGTTTTTGGGGTAGTTTAGTGTTTTATAATTCTTATTTACCAGATATTGCTTTTCCAGATCAACAAGACAGGGTTAGTGCAAAAGGTTTTTCTTTAGGATATATCGGTAGTGTTATTCTACTTATTGTCAATCTTGCCATGGTAATGAAACCAGAATTATTTGGAATTTCAGGAACTTCAGGAGAAGCGAAAATGAAGGCGATGCGCTATTCATTTATAACGGTTGGTGTATGGTGGATTCTATTTAGTCAATATACTTATTACTATTTGCCGAAAGGAAATAAAGGTCAAAAAGTTACAAATTCGGTTATTTTTAATGGCTTCCGCGAATTACAAAAAGTTTGGGGTTTATTGGGTGAAAACCAAAAATTAAAACGATTTTTAGGTAGCTTTTTTGTTTACGGTATGGCGGTGCAAACAGTTATGATTGTGGCGGTTTATTTTGGAGAACAAGAAATCCTTTGGGCTTCAGATAGTGAAAAAACAACAGGATTAATAATTAGTATTTTAGTGATTCAATTGGTTGCTATTTTAGGAGCATTTTTAACATCTAAAGCTTCTACAAAATTCGGAAATATTCTCACTTTAATCTTTCTAAATTGCGTTTGGGCGGTATTGTGTGTTGTTGCTTTTTTCGTTACAACACCGATAGAATTTTACCTAACTGCTGGATTCGTAGGTTTGGTAATGGGAGGAGTTCAAGCGCTTTCAAGATCTACTTATTCAAAATTATTACCTGAAACAAATGACACAGCTTCCTTTTTTAGTTTTTACGATGTAACCGAAAAAATAGGAATTGTAATCGGAATGTGTTTGTATGGAATTATTGATCAAGTTACGGGCAGTCCAAGATATTCTATTATTTTTCTCTGTTTGTTTTTTATATCAGGAATAATATTATTGACTAGAGTTAGAAAAATTACTAAGTAATACTATTTTTAAATTATATTTGACAAAAATTAATACCTTTTAAATGAAAACAATAAAATTTTCAGCAGCAGTTTTATCTTTAATCACCTTTTTTTCAATTTCATCTTGTAATATCGAACCATTAGATTCTGATTTATTAGGCAATGTTATAAATCCTACGAGTGTCGCTGGAACCTATAGAATGACCGCTTTTAATACCGGAATTCCAACCGATTTAAATAATGATGGAAGTTCTTCAACAAACCAAATGCTTGAAACAACTTGCTTCAATAACAGTTTAATTGTAATTAATCCTGACGGAACTTTTAGAGCAACCTCTAAAGGAGTAGATATTAGTTCATCCTCTACTTTAACTTGTTTTTCTGACCCCGATTATTTGGGAACATGGACGTTAAACGGAACTGTTTTAAAATTAACTTATATTGATACTGGTGTAGTTGTTAATGAATTGTTTTCTGTTACTGCAAATACTTTAATTTATTCAGTGCCACTGGGGCAAATAGTAGGAACTACAGCAACGAATGTTCCAGTTTTTTTAAACTCAAGCTACAACATTATTTACACTCGATAAATTTATTAGCATTTCAAAATAAAGCTATCTTTTCGAGGTAGCTTTTTTTTTCGAATGGCATAATCATTGCAATATCTAGAATGAAAAAAACGTTATAAATTTTGCTAAAGCAAATAAATTCAAGGCTTTTATAACGCTATTTGTAATTTCAAACATTAAATTTAAATATCAAAACGACCTAATTTCATATATGTCAAATCCAAAAATAATTACAATTGACAATTTGTCACTTCAAGAATTTGATTCCGAAGCTGAATTAATTCCGCTTTTAACTCCAGAAGACGAAGAAGAAATCAATAACGAAAAATTGCCCGAATCGTTAGCGATTTTACCATTAAGAAATACCGTGCTTTTTCCCGGAGTAGTTATTCCAATTACTGCAGGAAGGGATAAATCTATCAAATTAATTAATGATGCCAATACGGCTGGAAAAGACATTGGAGTTGTTTCACAAAAAAATGAAGACGTTGAAGATCCAAACGAAAACGATTTACATTCCATCGGAACTGTAGCGAAAATTCTAAGAGTTTTAAAAATGCCAGATGGTAATATCACCGTTATTCTTCAAGGAAAAAAACGATTTGAAATTGATAAAGTTATTTCAGAAACTCCATATCTCACAGCAACGGTAAAGAATATTACAGAATCACAACCCGCAAAAAAAGACAAAGAATTCGATGCAATTATTGAATCTATAAAGGATTTATCTATCCAAATTATTAAGGAAAGTCCAAATATTCCTACAGAAGCTACTTTTGCAATAAAAAACATTGAAAGCAAATCTTTCTTGATCAATTTTGTGTCTTCAAACATGAATTTATCAGTTAAAGAAAAGCAAGAATTGTTAAATATTACTGATTTAAAAACTAGAGCTTTAGAAACTTTAAGATACATGAATATTGAACTTCAAAAACTGGAGTTAAAAAATGATATTCAATCAAAAGTTCGCTTTGATTTGGACCAACAGCAAAGAGAATACTTTTTGCACCAGCAAATGAAAACGATCCAAGAAGAATTGGGTGGCGCTTCTCAGGAGGAAGAAATTGAAGAAATGGCTGCCAAAGCTTCAAAAAAGAAATGGAACGAGGAAACTCAAAAACATTTCGATAAAGAGTTGGCTAAAATGCGAAGAATGAATCCGCAAGCTCCCGATTTTGGAATTCAACGCAATTACTTAGAATTGTTTTTAGATTTGCCTTGGAACGACTATTCTAAAGATAATTTTGATTTAAAAAGAGCTCAAAAAATTCTTGATAGAGAACATTTCGGATTGGAAGAAGTGAAGAAAAGAATGATTGAACATTTGGCAGTTTTAAAATTGCGAAATGACATGAAATCCCCAATCATTTGCTTAACTGGACCTCCAGGTGTTGGTAAAACATCCATCGGAAAATCTGTGGCTGAAGCTTTAGGTAGAAAATACGTTCGCATATCTCTTGGCGGTCTTCGTGATGAATCTGAAATTCGTGGGCATAGAAAAACCTATATTGGCGCTATGTCAGGAAGAATTATTCAGAGTTTAAAAAAGGCAGGAACTTCAAATCCAGTCTTTGTTTTGGATGAAATAGACAAACTTTCATTAGGAAATCAAGGAGATCCTTCATCCGCTTTATTGGAAGTTTTAGATCCAGAACAGAACAGCTCTTTCTATGATAATTTTCTTGAATTGGGTTACGATTTATCCAAAGTGATGTTCATCGCGACTTCTAATAATATGGCCACTATTCAACCCGCTTTGCGCGATAGAATGGAAATTATAAAAATGTCAGGTTATACAATTGAAGAAAAAATTGAAATTGCACGCCAACATTTATTTCCGCGTCAATTGAAAGAACACGGATTGTCACTTAAAGATTTGACTATTGGAAAAAAACAATTGGAAAAAATTGTTGAAGGATATACTCGTGAATCTGGGGTTCGTGGATTAGAAGCTAAAATTGCGCAAGTAATTAGAAACGCTGCTAAATCAATTGCGATGGAGGAAGAATACAATAAAAAAGTCACCGATCAAGATATTGTAAAAGTCCTAGGTGTTCCAAGATTAGAGCGCGATAAATACGAAAATAACGACGTTGCAGGAGTAGTAACGGGATTGGCGTGGACTAGCGTTGGAGGTGATATACTTTTCATAGAATCACTGATTTCCAGAGGTAAAGGAGCTATGACAATTACAGGGAATCTTGGAACGGTAATGAAAGAATCTGCTACCATTGCTTTAGAATACATTAAATCAAATGCGGATATTTTTGGCATTGATCCAGAATTACTATCAAAATACAACGTCCATTTACACGTTCCTGAAGGGGCAACTCCAAAAGATGGACCTAGTGCTGGTATTGCAATGCTAACGTCTTTAGTTTCTTTATTCACACAAAAAAGAGTTAAGAAAAGCCTTGCGATGACGGGCGAAATCACTTTGAGAGGTAAAGTATTACCAGTTGGAGGAATTAAGGAAAAAATCTTAGCTGCCAAAAGAGCCAATATCAAAGAGATTATTCTTTGTCATGAAAATAAGAGCGATATTGACGAAATTAAACCGGAATATCTTGAGGGCTTAACTTTTCATTATGTGAAAGAAATGAGCGAAGTGCTAAAAATTGCTCTTCTTGATCAGAAAGTTAAAAATGCAAAAGTATTATAATTCAAAAACGGCTAAGAAACTAGCCGTTTTTTTTATTAAAAATAATATCTTCGCAATTGCGTTATCTATGCATAAATAATTAAGATGCTCAACAAATATACATCTGCTTTTCTTATTCTTTTTTGCTCCGTAACTTATGGTCAAGTAGGCGGGCAGTCTGTATATCAATTTTTGAATTTAGTTACATCGCCACGTCAAGCGGCTTTAGGAGGAAAAACAGTTACTATTTATGATGAAGATGTTAATCAGGCCAATTTCAATCCTGCTACCATAAATCCAGATATGGACAATCATTTGGCAATGAATTATGGAAATTATTTTGGAGAAGTTACTTACGGAACCGCTTCTTATGCTTATACTTTTGATCGTCATGTACAAACATTTCAAGCGGGAATTAATTATATCAATTACGGGAAATTTCAAGGTACAGATGAAACCGGAAATTATACTTCGGAATTTACAGGAAGTGAAATTACCCTTTCTGCAGGATATTCCTTTATGATTCCGGATATTCCAATTCATTTTGGTACTTCGGCAAAGTTAATCTCTTCTAATTTAGAAAGGTACAACTCTACAGGCGGTGCATTAGATATTGGTGCTTTGTTTATTGACGAACGAAACGATGTAAATTGGGCCTTGGTGGTTAGAAATATTGGAACACAATTCACCTCTTATTCTGGAGTAAATGAAAAATTACCATTAGAAGTATTGATTGGAGTTTCTCAACAAGTTGAAAATGTTCCCATTCGGTGGCATCTAACACTAGAAAATTTACAGCAGTGGAATATTGCATTTTCTAATCCTGCTCGGGCTGTTGGTTCAATTGATGGTGGTTCAACACCTGAAAAAGTATCAGTTATTAATAATGCTTTGCGACACGTTATTATTGGGGCAGAATTATTTCCACAAAAGAGTTTTAATCTTAGAATAGGTTATAACTTCAGAAGAGGCGAGGAGCTGAGTGTTTTAGAACAACGTACCTTTGCAGGTATGTCGTTTGGTTTTGGATTAAAATTCAATAACATGAAATTAAATTATTCCTACTCACGATATACAATGGCTGGAAATACGAGCTTATTTGGCTTAACTATTAACTTTAAAGAATAGATTTTGGATAAAAAAATTACTATCGCAATCGACGGATTCTCCTCTACTGGAAAAAGTACTTTGGCAAAACAATTGGCAAAACATTTAGGTTATGTTTATGTTGATACCGGTGCTATGTATCGCGCAGTTGCCTATTTTGCTATGAAAAAGGAGTTCATTAATGTCGATTATTTCGATAAATTGTCATTGGTAAATAGTTTGCCAAATATCAAATTGCATTTCCAGTTTAATCCCGAATTGGGCTTTGCAGAAATGTATTTGAACAATGAAAATATTGAAAAACAAATTCGCACCATCGAAGTATCCAACTTTGTAAGTAAGGTAGCCGAAGTTTCTGAAGTTCGAGCCAAATTAGTAGAGCAACAGCAGCAAATGGGAAAAGACAAAGGCATTGTAATGGACGGAAGAGACATTGCAACAATTGTTTTTCCTGATGCCGAACTCAAAATTTTCATGACGGCAAGCGCGCAAACACGTGCGCAAAGACGTTTTGAGGAATTACAACAAAAAGGCGATTCGGTTTCATTTGACGAAGTTTTAAAAAACGTTGAAGAACGCGATTATATTGATACGCACCGCGAAGATTCTCCTTTAGTTAAAGATAAAAATGCTGTTGAAATTGATAATTCCAATTTATCAAGAGAAGAACAATTTGACCAAGTATTGAACCTTGTGACTACAATTTTAGGATAGTTACTTCGATTGTACCAATAAATTACTAGATTTACATAACTATTATTTAACCTTAACATGATTTTATGAATATTAAAAATCGTCTTACCATAATGAGTTTCCTTCAGTTCTTTGTTTGGGGAGCTTGGTTGATTACCGTTGGAAATTATTGGTTTGCTTCTAAACAATGGAGTGGGGCTGAATTTGGAGCGGTCTTTTCAACATTGGGACTTTCCTCAATATTGATGCCGGCATTAACTGGAATCATTGCGGATAAATATTTAAATGCTGAAAAATTATACGGTATTTTACATATTCTAGGAGGGTTAATTCTATGTTATATTCCACAAGTTGACTCTCCAACTTCTTTTTTCTGGGTGATATTTATGGCGATGCTTTGTTACATGCCTACCATATCACTTTCTAATTCTATAGCATATACTATTTTAAAAAACAATAAATTTGACGTTATAAAAGTTTTCCCACCTATTCGTGTTTGGGGAACCATTGGTTTCATTGTTGCGATGTGGATCACCAATTTAACGGGAAATAAAGCTTCCGCAAATATGTTTTACATTTCTGCAATAGCAGCTGTTTCATTGGGAATTTACTCGTTTTTCTTACCTAAATGTGCTCCACAAAATCTTATTTCTAAAGATTCTACGTTGACACAAAAATTAGGTTTGGATGCTTTCAAACTTTTCGGGACTTATAAAGTGGCTTTATTCTTACTATTCTCCATGTTTTTAGGAGCTGCTTTGCAATTAACAAATATGTATGGCGATACTTTTCTTTCTGATTTTTCTAAAGTTCCGGCTTACGAAAATTCATTTGTGGTTAAATATTCCACTATTATAATGTCTATTTCTCAAATATCGGAAACCTTGTTTATTCTTGCCATTCCGTTTTTCCTAAAACGATTTGGTATCAAACAAGTAATGTTAATTTCGATGGTGGCTTGGGTATTGCGATTTGGATTGTTTGCTTATGGAGATCCTTCGGGCGGACTTTGGATGATTATTTTATCCTGTATCGTTTACGGAATGGCCTTCGATTTCTTTAATATTTCCGGATCGTTATTCATTGAAACCTCTACCGATTCTTCTATTCGTTCCAGTGCGCAAGGGTTGTTTATGATGATGACCAATGGTTTTGGAGCCGTTCTAGGAAGTTCAATAAGCGGCTACATCATTGATAAATATTACACAGTTGGGGGCAATAAAGATTGGCCTTCAATTTGGTTATGCTTCGCAATTTATGCGGCCGTAATTACAGTAGCCTTTGCATTGTTTTTCAAACACGAACACCAACCTGAAGAAATTAAAGAAGCAAGTCATTAATAAAATTACTCATAAAAAAACCCGATAGCATTTGTTATCGGGTTTTTTGTTTGGATGCTGAAACAAGTTCAGCACGACAAGTACACCGTCATTGCGAGGTACGAAGCAATCTTATGAAATTTAGAGTTTTTTTTTGTGGGCACGAGCGTGACGCTCGCGCTAGCGGGGGAAAATTCGTGGAATTCGTGGCTAGAAAAAAAATCAAGATTCTTTAGCCCCGATTAAGGCGGTATCCTCGCAGCGAAGCGAAGAGATTTAGCCGAAAGCGGGAATTACAATTCCAAAAATGCCGGAACAATTCGCTCCAAAAACAATTTAATTATATAATTGAATGTTAGGGGTTTAGTTTTCTGGAAAAAACTTTGCGAATAAATAAAAAAGAATTACTTTTGCCAACCCTTATAGTGAATAAGAGTTTCTATTCGGGAATGTCAATTAAATCAAACAACTTCTGTTGTTTTCTATCACATTAAGAAACTCGAGAAAAT
>Ga0164294_10005122_pt1 | contig 11273 bp, 5 predicted proteins | sample GEODES005metaG_FD_111479 | JGI IMG/M metagenome (GOLD analysis project Ga0164294, IMG submission 111479) | Oligotrophic lake water microbial communities from Sparkling Lake, Wisconsin, USA - GEODES005 metaG | ecosystem: Environmental > Aquatic > Freshwater > Lake | place: USA: Sparkling Lake...
TAGCTCTTCCCTGGTCGCGGCAACTCTTCAAGTTTGCGACAACTCCGACGGCGTTACTGGAATTCATGGTATCCGGGACGAAGCTGAGTCACACCACTTTGTGTCCGTAGATGACTCGCGCATGCACACGTCTTTGCGCTTGAACAAACACGGGGGTGTTTTCGATCTGAATCTCCTCAGACGCATTCGGACGCAGCACACCCAAGCCGCCGTGGATGACAAGCTCGTCGCCATCACCATCTTCACCCCTTCAGAACGAGCTGCCTCACGAGGTGCCCACGTGGGCCATCCTCATCATCGTCCTCATCAGCATCACCCTAGCCCTCGTCCTACTCATCATTGTTTGGCGCCAGTACGCAAAAGGGCGACTCACGATGCGATGGCAGCCGGCTGACAGTGCGCCAGGAGTTGTACCAGGAATTGCAGTGGGAACGCCGGTGAATCAGAGCAGTTCAGCTTGTAGCTATCTCTTCCGCCGAGGTCGACGCCGAGGAGGCGCAGGCCCCATTGCAGTGGAGGCAGGCTCCTCATCGCCCTCGCGTACTTCTTCTCTTGCGGAAGACTCGGAGCATGACTTGGAGGCGCCCTCATTGCTGCCGCCCATGGAAACCGCGGATGCACCAACACCGTGCTCACCGAGTCGGACGAGCCCTGGGCTGGTGAAACGTGCCAATTTGGCCAACCGTACGCGCCCCAACAGTGGGCGCAGCCTTCGGGTACGGTTGAAGTTGAGGCGTGAAGGCGCCCCGCCTGAGGTGGAGGCAGAGGAGGTGCTCAGGACCTCGACATCAGCCGTGACGGCACCGGGCGCCGCGCAGGATTCAAGCGATGCGCTTCCTTCAGAGCGCTGCCCGACGACGGCCGTCGAATTATCGGCGGCGTCCACCACGACGTCGACTCACGGGGCTGGGTCGACTCAAGGGGCTGGGTCGACTCTCACTCGCGACTCCCCCCCGACGGCGACGTCAGAAGCGCTTCCCTCTGCCTTGGAGGACGAGGAGAAGAATAAGGTGGCTGAGGTAGCTATTATCCTCGTGTGCGATGAGGAGACGGACCTACTTAAGTCGGCGTCCCCTAGCCAGGACTTGCCCCAAGCCCCCGTGGTGGAGGGGACGGTCTTGCGCTCGGCATGGCACTCGGCCGCACCGCCGTCGTCCCCAGCGCAGATGAGACAGAGCCCCCTGCGTGGCCCGCCGCCGCCTCCACCACCCCGCCGTCTCTATTTCCCCCCCGCAGCCACCGATGTCCTCGGCATGAAGCCCGACCCCCCGCTAACTCCACCTCTCCGTAACCGCCCCCCGCCCGGCACCGCCCCCCCAATGGCCACGATCACGGCAGATGTCGCGACCTCCAACGTGCCTGCTACGAGGCATGTCGGCTGGGGTGAGACGCTCTCCGACATGATCTCCTACGTGTCAGCCTCCGACTTGAGCCCCGAACCCAACTTATGGCATCGCCATCGGTGCGAGACTAGCTGCGAGGGAGGGGAGGGGGGGAGGGGGGAGGGGACGGTGGTGCCCCGCCATCGGTATGAGACGAGCTGCGAGTCTAGCTTCGAGAGGGCGCCCAGCGCGCCGGCACTCCCCAGCTCTGTGCCCGCGGTCGTGCCCGTACAGCGGACTTCTGCCCACGAGGATCCCTCCCCCCCCAAACTCTTCCGAGGGGTGCGGGCAATCCAGGTGGTGGCCTCCACCGAGCTGGCGATGCGCCGGACGTTGGCGGCGGCGAGGGCGGCGGCGGAGGAGGCGGTAGAGAAGGCGGGGGCGGAGAAGGCGGCGGCGGAGAGAGCGGTTGCACAGCTGGTGGCGGCAGAGAGGGCGATCCAGCTCTGCCGCGACATGACGTACTTCCACCCGAGTCGCCCCGACTTATTCCTTCCGAATTTGTCCGCACCCCCGTTGAGCCCCCCGAGGGGGGGGACTCGTCCGCATCCCCCTTGAGCCCCCGTACGCATCGCCGCTCCGCGTTTCCGTCCGCCGGGTTGCATAGTTCGGTTCGTACATAGTTCGGGGAGGAGACCAACCCCTGATTGAACAGACGGGCGGGTGTGCGGGTTGGATGCCGATCCGCCACCCACGCGCGCACAACACGTCCTCACGTCATGCCTTTGGGTCATGGTGCCGGGTGCCGACATGTTGCCCCCGACGCGATCAGGACGGGATACTTCAGCTCGAGCTGACTCCTGGTCCTGTACACGAGATACGCACACCGTGACCGTGGAGCGTGTGTGATCGACACTTCGCAGCTGACACTTTAGCGTGTACGCGTATTTGCTCCGACAACGTACAAGTACAAAAGAGCGGAGCGTGTAGCTAGATGTTGAACGCTTTAGTATTAGGTAACTTTATACTCCGTTAGGTACTGCAATCTAACTGCAATGTGCAAGTCACTCAAGACCCAACCCGCAACCGCGAGTGCGAGCCCACTACGAATCCATGTCCAAGGCCAGCGGCGTGCGAAGCCGTTGCACGCTCACCTCGGTGCGCCCGCCGCCACCGCCCTTTCCATTGGCACGGCTGCCAATTCTCATCTCCACCACTTCCTCCTCCTCTTCCCCCTCCTCTGCGTAGGCCAGAAAGGACTTTTGTCGCTCGGCCGCCGCTCGTCGCTCCACCCGCGCAGCATGCCACTGCTGCAGCTGGCCTAGCGCCATGTTGAGCAGCGGCCAGCAGCACGCACCAAGCAAGATGAGTGCAATCAAGCCGAGCGTGCGCCCACGAGCGGCCCATCGCGTGGGCGGTGCGCCCACGCCGCCCGGGGCCCCTTCGAGCAGCTGCTCGCTGAACATAGCGTCCGGGTCCTCGGCGGCCATGCCCTCGGCCATCACCTGGCGGTTGATCCCAAAGGACAAATCGAGGAGCAGGTGTGGCGGCAGCTGCTCGAGTGCGTCACGTCGCCCTACGAGCTGACTCAAGGCGTCTGCAACGGTCAGCCCCCCAACCGCGCCGCCACCGGGCGCTCCTGTACCGGACGGCTCCACGTCCATCGTCACGAAGAGCCCGAGGCTGCATACCTCGACAATGGAGAGCTGCGAGGGCGCGAGGGACGTTGCCTGCGCGAGCGCCTGCAGCAGCTGGCTCGCTGAAGCCATGCGTGGCGGCGGCAGGGGCGCGAGCATTCGAAGCTCGACTCGTGCGCCGTTCTGAGGGATGGCCGCGGGCGGCTTGGGCGTGACCACCTTGGCGGACGGGTGCGAGAAGCCTTCCCAGCCCCGCACGTTGAGTGCGCGTAGCTTGATGTAGCAGCCGGCGTGGCAATAGGTCGAGCCGACGGCGATTGGCAGTGGCGCTCCCTCGTCGCCGACTTGGAGCAGGGTCTGCCATGTGCTCGAGCCCTCGTGACGAAGCAGTACCTCGAACCGTATCGCCTCGTCGAGCCGGCAGGGCGGGCCGCCGTCGCCAGTTCCTCCGCCTCGCGCCGTATTGAGCGCTGTATGGTGCGACAGGAGGTGCGACGGGAGGTGCGAGGCCAAGTCGGCTTGGCGCGGTGGGGGCAGACGGCCTTCGCCGTTGGCGCCAAACAAGGGGCCCCAGATGAGCAGTGAGGAGGAGCTGATGGGCTCGACAGAGGGTGGGTGGAAGGCTGCGGAGACGGCATGGTGAGGCAAGATTGGCTCTGAGCGCGCCCCGGCGGTGCTGCTTCCGACTGAGTTGTGTGCCACCACCCGGGCATAGACGGCCGTGAGCGCATCGAGTGGCTCCGTCCCAATCGAATTGATCCACACGTCCGGAGTGACGGCATGCTTCGCAGCGCTGCGCCATACGCCGGGCTCCGTCGCACGTTGGAGCTCCACACTCAGCCACTCGTCGCCGCTGCAACCTCCGCGCAGCTCGGGCAGGGTCAGCACGACACCTGGCTCGCAAGAAGTCTCGTCGACAGACCCCGCGAGGCTGCCTCCGCCACCCGTCGACGCAGACACAGCCGGCCGAAGCTGCGCAGCGGCCGCGGCGGTCCCGGCTGGCTTCGGGACGCCGTACGGCGTCGCTGGTAGGCGCATCGCCGGCTCCGTCGAGGCGTACATCCGCTCGCTCACGCGGGACCATCCTGCCGGGCCGCGAGCCTGGACGGCGAGCGTATACGTTGTCGATGCGAGCAAGCCAGTGAGTTCTTTGCGAGTGAGCGTGAGCCCCTCGCCCACGGTGCGCATCGGTATCCCCGGGCGGCTCGAGAGAAGCCGGTACTCCTCGATAGGGTGCCCATGAGCCGCAGGCGCCGTCCACTCCACTTCGAGGGATGCACACGAGGAGCGCACGAGCCGTGGTGCAGCTGGTTGCTCCGGCGGTGCCCAGCCGGTGCTGTCAAGCGAAGCGAAGGCGCTGGCGTCCTGGCCCATGGCGTCCTGGCCCGGGCGCGGCGGCGGTGGCGGGCTGTGCGCGATGTTGCAGCTGATGGTGGGCCGGCCGAGTGACGAACCCGCCACCGCTGGCACTGCGGCCCCTGTGAACCGAGCCGTCAGCTTGAATGAAGCGTAGGCGGCGTCATGTTTGCCCTCCGGCTCTGGCACTAGCCGAACGACCACGACAGATGTGCCGGCCGTGGAGGCAGCTGCACTCGCATGCTTGGCACTCGGACCGCCGCCGTGCTCCAAGTCGCTGGGTCCCGCCGCCGCCGCCGCCGCCGAAGGATCGAGAACGGCCCGCCACATGCTCAGCACCTCGAGCGGCGGCAGCGCTAATGGCCCGAAATCGAGGACGAAGCGAGCTCCACCACGCCAGCTACGTACGCTCACCTCGGCCTCGAAGCCGCTGCCCCAGCTATCGACGTAGGCAAAGTCCGCTCCGAGGATGCAATTGGGAGGTGGTGGTGGTGAGATGAGCATGGCTGCCGTGACTCCGGCACACGCAAACAAGGCCGACTGCACGGGCGGCGCGCCACGCGCAGTAAAGCCGAGGCCTTTGTACTCTGCATCGGGCGTGTCACCAAGCCTGAACGTGATGGCACCGTCCTCGGCAGCCCGCGAGGCGGTGGCTGCGTAGACCGTGAGGAGCTGGATTGGGTGGAGCCCCGCGCTGGCGGCATCGGCCGTGGGGTGGAAGCGCAGTGTGAGCGTCGCGCGGGGGACCCAGTGAAGAATGCGCACGGCGGCGCGAAAGCCACCGGTCCATACATTGAGGATGGACAGCGTCGCACCCATGCGACAGGCGGCGAGCGCCAGGCGTGTCGGCTCATCGAGACCGGCGGACAGCGGCGGAAACGGAGGGTACCATGCCGTAGAGGAGGCGGGCGACGGGCCGCCGTAGCCTGCGCCGTCGCATGAGAGCGTCCGAGGCTCAATGGCGCCTGCGCCGTGCGCGACGAAGCCGAAGCTGTGTTTGTCATCAGGCGCCGCTCCGAGGATGAACTCGCACAGGCGCAGTGTTGAGCTTCCTAAGCCGTCGCCACCGTCGCGGGGGGTGCGCAGATCGCACTGGCCCGTCTTCGCATTCTTGACTGTCGAAATCGAGAACCCTCCCGCGCTCGCGCCTAATTCGAGACGCACGACCGCCCCGGGCACCCACGTCGCCACCATGACTGATGCCTTGAAGCCCGCAGTCCAGCTGAGCTCCAAGATGAAGGCTAGCCCCAGCGAGCACGTGCTCGCAGGCGGAGGCGCGGGCGCCATGGGCAGCGGCGGCGGCGACGGCGACGGCGACGGCGCAGTGTACGGCGGCGGCCTTGGCGCCGGTGGCGGCACGGGAGGCGAAGGGCTCAGGTCGACATTGCACGAAAAGGTGGGCGGCGGCACGGTCGTGTCGTACGTGAAGCCCGAGCGAACGCGCGCTCGAAACCAAATGGAACGGGGAGGGCCGAGGGGCGGCGGGTCCGCGTCAAGCACAAAGCCGAGGCGAAGTTCAACGGACGCCATGGGCTCGGCTGCACGCCCACCTACCACTGTCGCCCCACGGACAGCATCAACCAAGATCTTTTTCTGCCCACCAAATGTAACGTTGAGCGATGCGCCTCCCTTCCATGCGCCCAGCAGCACGCGCGCCTCGAACTCGCTCCCCTCGACACGCAGGAGCAGCAGCTGCCCACCCAGCGCGCATGCAAGCGGCGCGGCAGCCACGCCTAGTGGCGCGAGGAGCGGTGGAGCGGTATGCCCGGCACTGCAGGCGACGCATGCTCGACACCAGCACAGTGAGCAGGCACCCGCGAGGGTGGAATCGTGTGACATGCTCACGGCGGCGCCCTCCGAGGCTGCGCCAACGGCAGTCTGCGGATCGAAGGCATCCTCATCGTCCTCGCCCTCCTCGCCATCGGCCCCCTCGCCATCGCCCCCCTCGTCCAGTGGGTTGTTCGGTGGGCTCCCGCACCAACGAGAGCACTCGGCGGTGCTCGCGTCACCCTTCACTGAAGATGAGCACGGTCGGTTGCTCACGAAGGCGCTCGCATGGCCTCCCGCCTCTGGCAGCGCGGTTGTGCCTAGTGCCTTGCAAAACGAGCAGGCCGTGCACTTGCATTGCTTGCCTGCAGCACACGTGTGCGAGAGAGCACAGTGTCACGAGACGTCCAAATGGGCCAAATCCGAAGCGCACGGAATTGGTGAGGGTTAAAGCCACATGATGTGCTCACAATGGACAGCCGACGAGGCTGGGTCGCAGAACGATTGGCACTCGGCGTACTCGCTATCCCATTGCCGGTGGCGGCCTATGACCTGCGAGGTGCACGCGGGAGGCGGCGGAGCGCGCACGGGCACGAGACGGCCACCGCTTGCCGGCGGTGGCGGCCTCGGTTGACAAAAGGGGCACAGAGCACAGCGGCACATGAGGCACATGGCCGGCGCGAACGTGGCGGAGCAAATGAACATGCACGCCTTGTACGCCGTGTCGCCGCGCACGATCGAGCTGCAGGCGGGCGCAGAGGCTGCGTCGGCAAGTGAGGTGGCCTGTGGCAAAAGAGGCACGTCCCCACACCACTGGCAGCCGGCGCACTTACACCTGCGACGCCACGCACCCACGCCAATCTCGTCAATCACGTCAGCGAGGGTGAGGGATCTTTGCCTGTTCGAATGAAGAGAGCGACGCGCGCGTGAGTTCGACACAATCGTTGCCATCGCACAGTGTGCAGTGGATGTCCTTTTGGAGAGGGTCGCAGAAGACCTGGCACTCGGAGGTGCCCACATCTTCCTTCCAGCGCGAGGAGCATGCAACGGCGCCGACCGGCAAGGGCGGTGGTGGTACCATCATGGCCGCGAGATCGCTACCCATGGAGCCGCCGCAGGCGATGCATCCCTTGCAGCGGCACGTGGTGCATGCCTCTGGGCCCGGCGCCGCCCCGCATGTGGGCTGTTCACAGCTCTCAAATGGCAAGTCTCCCAGCGCGAGGGACACGCAGGCCTCCCCCCGAGCTGCCACCACACGCGCTGCGACCGGTGCAGGCGCTAGGCCGGGCGGGTAGGGCGGCGGCGGGGACGCGTCGCACAGCTTGCAGCCCTGGCAGCGGCAGTAGCGGCAATGGTCGGCGGCGTGGGTGGGCTCGCATCCGGGCTCGCAGCTCGCAAATTGAGAGTCACCCAGAAGGCCTGAGCTGCATTTCCCAGTACAGAACGAGCAGAGCTGGCACTTGCACATCTTGCAATGGGCTTCGCCACCGAGCACGTTGCAAAAGCTCTCGCAGCGTGCCTCGCTCGTGTCGCCGAGGATGCCCGAAGAACATGAAGGCGGAGGCGGCGGAGCGGCAGCAGCGACGATGGTCGTCTTGGAGCGACTCGAGGAGGATGTTGAGGCGGAGGGCAGGGCAGTGGGCCTTGTGGCAGCGCCTTGGGCGCCAATGGTCTTCTGTGAGCCCGCGCCGACGCCCGCCATACCCTCCGCATCGCAAAACTCGCAGCTTTTGCACTTGCACATCTCGCAATGCGAGTCCGCGAAGTACGCATCACAGAAGGCGTCGCAGGTCTCCACGCGCCCATCGTCGGGGAGGAAGGAGTCGCACGGGACGCCCTCGCGGCACCATTCGCAGCCTTGGCACGCGCACCAGTCGCAATGCGTCCGGTGGAAGCCCACGTCGCACCAGGGCGCGCAAGTCGCATGCTTAGCATCGCCCGCGTGTGTCGAGCTGCACGAGCACCACTCGCACTGCTGGCACTGGCAGCGCGCGCAGTGTGTGTGCTTGTATGTCGGAGAGCAGAAGGTCTGGCAGTCGAAGACGCTCACGTCGTCTGCGTCAGCGGGCGTGCACTGTTCCGGTGCCGCGCGCGTGGTGCTCGCCATGAGCGCCGGCGCTGCACGGCACATTGGGCACGCTTTGCACTTGCACTGGTCGCAGTGCGTGTCGCGGAATTCGAGTGCGCACCAGGGCTCGCACAACTCGTCGGCGCTGTCGCCCTCCACCTGAGATTCGCATGCACAGAAGCCGCACGCCTTGCATTTGCACAGACCACAGTGGTCGGCTTTGTACTGACTCGAGCAAAATGAGGCGCAGTCACGGAACGTTGAGTCGCCGTCGTGGCCAGAGTGGCATGCATCCACAGCACTGCCGCCTCCTGCGACGCTGCTCCCGGGTAGCGCGCTAGCCCCAGCACCTGCTGCGCCGCCGCACCAGCCGCACCCCATGCACGCGCACCAGCCGCAATGTTCCGCCCTGAAGATTGGCGAGCACCATCCAAAACAACCCGGCTTGGAAGCATCGCCCTCGTGCAGGGTAGGGCAAGATGCTAGCGAGCGAGATGCTGGCGCGTTTATCTGACAGGTGCAATGCGTGGTGATAAGGGCAACGAGGAGCAAGACGCGTCTGCGCATCACGCAAATGTCCTCGACCAGTGGTGCGACCGGTGACTTTTTTGGTGCTGCATGCTTCGGACTTCGCGACTTGGGTGGTGCCATGTGCCGGGATGCCCACACCGGGATGCCCACACCTTGATGGTATCCGGATAAACGATGCTGCATGCGAATGAACAAAAAGATCTCTTGTTTCTGTTTCGCCCATCTTGCCTTAAACCATCGTGCCTTGGACCGCCCGCCCAGGGGGAGCAGAAGCGACATGCTGAGCTTCGGCAGGAACGACGGCCAATCCGTCAATAGACGTCTCAAGCCGGCGCCGGTCACTGATGGAAACGCCCAACTTCACGAAGCTCACAGCCGACTGATCAAGGTCAAGCGAATGGTGGCGGCACAACGAGCGCAGCATGCCCGAGACAGCTTCGCGGAGCGGCGCCGGCAGGACGCGCAGGCCGTGCGCTCCGCCCTCGACGAACTCAGCGGGCGCCATGCCATTCGGAATTTGCTCAAGGTTCATGCGGCCGACGAGTTGGAGGTACGCGCGATCTCAGAGGCGCTCAATGATGCACTTGTGGCGCAGAGCGGCGGCAGCGGGGCGGGCGCGCCGGGGCGCTCACGGCTTTGGATCGAGTTGTGGCGCGAGATGGACGACCAGTCGCGCGGGCGCGTCGAGTTTAGCGACTTCTCGTCCATGCTGCGCCGCAAGCTCGGATGGCGCGGCCAGCACTGTCGGTTGGGCGAGATTGAGAACGTCCTGCAGGCGCTGTGGAGGTACCTGGATGATGATGGGCACGATCAGCCGGTAGGGTGCCTCGTGCTCAGCCAGTACCTGGCCTTCATGAAGATGGGCGTGGACGAGCAGAATGAGGCCGCCACAGCAGTGCGACGCAGCTGGCGGCAGCGGCTCGAGGACGAGAAACGGTTGGCGGCGTTCGCCTTTCGAAACGAGCAGCGGCAGCGAGAAAGCGAGCTCCGCCACCAGCGGTTCGTGAGCCCGGGGCTTTGGCGACGTTCGATGGATGATGTGGTGGCCGCGAGCACGGCGGCGCGGCGGCAGCTCGCGAGTGCCCTGTGTGAGAGACTCGGCCTCACCGAGGGATGGTATTCTTGGTACAAGACGATGGACGTGGGCGGGTTGGGCAAAGTGAGCTGGGACGAGTGGCACGCCGCCGTCCTCTCCCGCCTGCCGCGGGCCGATGAGGAGCATGACCCACGGGGCGTGTGGCGCGCGATGGATCCGGAGCTCACGGGGTTCGTCAGCCTGCCCGTCATCCGAGCGTGGGTGCAGCTCGGGGTGCCCACTACGGCGCGCCGGTCAGGCCGTCAGCAACTCGACGCGCGACGTGCGCGCGTGCTCGTGCTGGAGGAGGAGGAGAGCTCCGCCCACGAGCTCGCGAGCCGTTCCCGGGAGGCGGCGCGTGGGCGGTTCGAGGCTGAGGCCCTGAGGCTGGAGCTCGACCTCAAGCGTCTCCAAAAGGAAGAGGAACGCCAAGCGCGACGGATGGCAGGCGCGGCGGAGGAGGCGAGGGCGAGCGGCACGCAGACTGATCGACTACCGCGCATCGACTACCGTGTCATCCTCGCGACTGAGCCGAAGTGCGCGAGCGCACGGGCGCACTATCTTGGCAACAAGGACGGCACGGCACACCGGCGCAGGCTCCATGTGAACAGGCAGGTGAACGAGCGCTTCAGGTTCGATAGGCTGGGATGAAGGAACGGAAGAGATCAGGAACGGAAGAGATCATGTTTGCACGCTTGCTTGCTTGCTTGCCTACTGGTCGCTTTCTACATGTACCCGCACCAGCACCTCAAGAGCCTCTGTGGCCGACCCTGAAGGGGTGTATTCCCGGTCGAGGAAATATATGAAACTGTCGATGGAGTGGACGTATTGGATGAAAAGAGGCGCACACACTTGACTTGACTTGACTTGACTTGACCAAGTGCGACACGCTTGACCCCGAAGCCGAGCGCATGGCCGAGCGACGCCTACCCCACGCTCGCCCCATGACAGTAGCGCGCATCAAGAGCAGAGTACTGCAGCACAAGTACAGTAGGATACTCGTGCAAAGATACCACCATGCCGCATGAGCCGCTCTCGGAGTGTGAGGTCGCGTAAACGTTTCATGTGTGGAAGGCCGCGTCTAGCGGTTCACAGTTAGAAATTTAGGCGCCCTGGGTTGGTCAAGACCCTCGGCTCCCTCGCTGCCTCGGTTTCTTGCTCGGCATGGCTAGGCTCGCCCGGCATGACATGGTCGCTCGGCATGGCTATGGCATTGGCGTGGCAGCAGCATTTGGCCATTCTCTTGTCTCGTCGCAGCGTGGCAGCGAATTGGGGGATGGCATTGCACGGGCATGCCATTGGCTATTGGCTGGCACTGGCCTGGCTATTGGCTGGCGCTTTGTGCGGCCTCGGCATGGTCCTCGCCTGGGCAGCGGGCATGGCGCTAGGCGTGGCCCTCGGCATGGCATGGCACTCAGCAAGGCACTGGCTTGGCGTTCCGCTCAACAGCGCCACTCAGCCGGGTCTCGTGTATACTCTCACACATGCAAACTCGAGATGGCGGCTAGAGGCACGAA
>Ga0164294_10005123_pt1 | contig 11272 bp, 13 predicted proteins | sample GEODES005metaG_FD_111479 | JGI IMG/M metagenome (GOLD analysis project Ga0164294, IMG submission 111479) | Oligotrophic lake water microbial communities from Sparkling Lake, Wisconsin, USA - GEODES005 metaG | ecosystem: Environmental > Aquatic > Freshwater > Lake | place: USA: Sparkling Lake...
CCATAATAGCGCATATCCTGTTCATGGTGCATCGCGTGGATCACCGAGCCCGCGCCAAGAAACAGCAGCGCCTTGAAAAATGCGTGCGTGAACAAGTGGAACATCGACGCGCCGTACGCCCCAACGCCCGCTGCAAAGAACATATAACCGAGTTGCGAACAGGTCGAATACGCGATCACGCGCTTGATGTCGTTCTGGCACGTGCCGATGGTGGCAGCGAACAGGCAGGTCGCGGCGCCGATCGTCACGACGAAGTTGAGCGCGACTTCGCTGGTCTCGAACATCGGCGACAGGCGGCACACCATGAACACGCCGGCCGTGACCATCGTCGCGGCGTGGATCAGCGCCGACACCGGCGTCGGACCCTCCATCGCGTCGGGCAACCACGTGTGGAGGCCGAGCTGTGCCGACTTGCCCATCGCACCTACGAACAGGCACAGGCACAGCACCGTCATCGTGTCGAAGCGAGCACCAAGAAAGCCGATCGTGGAGCCGGCCATCGTCGGCGCGGCGGCGAGGATTTCGGGGATCGACACGGTGCCGAAGACCAGGAACGTGCCGAAGATGCCGAGCATGAAGCCCAGGTCACCGACGCGGTTCACGACGAACGCCTTGATCGCCGCGGCGTTGGCGCTCGGCTTCTTGAACCAGAAACCGATCAGCAGATAGCTCGCCAGGCCAACGCCTTCCCAGCCGAAGAACATCTGGACCAGGTTGTTCGCGGTCACCAGCATCAGCATCGCGAAGGTGAACAGCGACAGATAGGCAAAGAACCGCGGCTGGTCCGGGTCCTCATCCATATAGCCCCAGCTATACAGGTGAACGAGCGCCGAGACGCTGGTGATCACCACCAGCATGACCGCGGTCAGTGCGTCGGCGCGCAATGCCCAAGCGACGTCGAGGTCGCCCGATTTCATCCAGGTGAAGACCTGCTGCACCGGATACGGATCGCCGCCGCTTAGATAATGGATGAAGATCGGCCACGACAGCGCGCACGACACGAACAGCGCACCGGTCGTGACGGCCTTCGCCGGTACGTTGCCGATCGCGCGATTGCCGAGGCCCGCAACGATCGCCGCCAACAGCGGCAGGAAGACGATGAGCTGGATCACGCGCTCACCCCTTCATCCGGCTGGGATCGTCGACCGAAATCGTCCCCCGCCCGCGGAAATAGATGACCAGGATGGCAAGCCCGATCGCCGCTTCGCCCGCGGCGACGGTCAGCACGAACATCGCGAACACCTGGCCAACCAGGTCATGCAGATAGGCCGAGAAGGCGACGAGATTCAGGTTCACCGCGAGCAGGATCAGCTCGATCGCCATCAGCATGATGATCAAATTCTTGCGATTGGCGATCAGCCCCATCACGCCCATCGCGAACAGGATGGCCGCCACTACCAGATAATGCGTCAGCCCGATCACAGCTCCACCCCCTGGCCGACCGGCGGCTGCATATTGCGCGTCGCGTCCTGCGGACGGCGCGAGACCTGGCGATTGATGTTCTGGCCCTTCACCCCGCCCCGCGCGCGGTGCGTGAGCACGATCGCCCCGATCATCGCGACGAGCAGGACGAGCCCCGCCCCTTCGAACACGTAAAGGTAACGCGAGTAGAGCAACTGTCCGATCGCCTGAATGTTGGACGTCGCCTCCGGCGTCGGCGCGATGCGCTGGTCGAGCTTCAGCCCGCCCGCGCCCCAGGCACCGATCGCGATGAAAATCTCGCACGCCAACGCCACCGCGAACGCCAGCCCGATTGCGGCATAGCGCACGAACCCGGCGCGCATCGTCGCGAAATCCACGTCGAGCATCATCACAACGAACAGGAACAGTACCGCGACCGCGCCGACATAGACGATCACCAACAGCATCGCGATGAACTCGGCGCCGACCAGCAACATCAGCCCCGCCGCGTTGAAGAACGCCATGATCAGCCACAGCACGGAATGCACCGGATTGCGCGACGTGATCGTCAACGCGCCCGACAGGATCACCATCGCGGCGAACAGGTAAAAGGCGATCGCCTGAATCATGACGCTTGCGCCCCCCCCGCGAACGCGGGCGCCCAGTTCCCCGACCACGCCGCTTGGCGCGCACCCCGGAGACGGGTCCCCGCGCTCGCGGGGATGACGGATTGGAGGTGAATCACTGAAGTTCCCACTGTTTCGCCGCGCCTACCGATACGGTGCATCGGCGGCAAGGTTCGCGGCGATCGCACGCTCCCAGCGGTCGCCATTATCGAGCAGTTTCGCCTTGTCGTAGATCAGTTCCTCGCGCGTTTCGGTCGCGAATTCGAAGTTCGGCCCCTCGACGATGGCATCGACCGGACATGCTTCCTGGCAGAGGCCACAGTAGATGCACTTGGTCATGTCGATGTCGTAGCGTGTCGTACGACGGCTGCCGTCGTCGCGCGGCTCGGCCTCAATCGTGATCGCCAGCGCCGGACAGATCGCCTCGCACAATTTGCACGCGATGCAGCGCTCCTCGCCGTTGGGATAGCGACGCAATGCGTGCTCGCCGCGGAACCGGGGCGAGATCGGGTTCTTTTCGAACGGATAGTTGATCGTCGCCTTGGGCTTGAAGAAATAGCGCAAGGTCAGCGCATGGGCCTTGATGAACTCCCACAGCGTGAACGACTTGATGATCTGCCCGATGTTCATGAACCAACCCCTACGCGCACCCACATCAGGTAACCGGACACGACAAACACGAAGCCCAGCGACAACGGCAGGAATATCTTCCAGCCCAGCCGCATCAGCTGGTCATAGCGATAGCGCGGGACGGTCGCCTTCACCCAGCTGAACAGGAAGAAGAACACCAAGATCTTGACGAACAGCCAGATGATCCCCGGCACCGCATACATCCACCCGACGTTGAGCGGCGGGAGGTAGCCGCCCCAGAACAGGATCGCGTTGAGCGCGCACATCAGGATGACATTGGCGTACTCGCCGAGCCAGTAGAGCGCGAAACTCATCGACGAATATTCGGTCTGGTAACCCGCGACGAGCTCGCTTTCCGCTTCGGTTAGGTCGAACGGCGCGCGCTGCGTTTCGGCTAGGCTTGAGATGAAGAACACCACCGCCATCGGGAACAGCAACGGATTGATGAAATTGCCGTTGACCCAGCCCCAGGCGTAGCCGCGCTGCGCCTCGACGATCTCGCCCAAGTTGAAGCTGCCCGCCCACAGCACGACGGAGATCAGGACGAAGCCGATCGACACTTCGTAACTGACCATCTGCGCGGCTGCGCGCAGGGCCGAGTAGAACGGATATTTCGAGTTGGACGCCCAGCCGGCGATGATGATGCCGTACACGCCCAGGCTCGACGCCGCGAGGACGTAGAGCAGCCCGACGTTGATGTTTGCCAGCACCACGCCCGCCTGGAACGGCACCACCGCCCACACGATCAGCGCAACGGTGAAGGTGATGATCGGAGCGATCAGGAACAGGCCCTTGTTCGCGGCCGATGGGACGATCGTTTCCTGCAGGAACACCTTCAGCCCGTCGGCGAACGACTGGAGCAGCCCGAGCGGCCCGACCACGTTGGGCCCGCGGCGCAACGCCATCGCCGCCCAGATCTTGCGGTCGGCATAGATCAGCATCGCGACCGCCAGCATCAACGGAAGGGCGATGACGAGGATGTCGATGATCGTGGCGATGAACCACGCCCAGCCATACTCCAGGCCGAGATAGGTGAACCAGGAGGTCATGCGGCCACGCTCCCGTCTCCCGTCATCCCCGCGAAAGCGGGGATCTCAGGCGAAGGCGCGGCGCCGGAGCCGCACGCGATCCCCGCTTTCGCGGGGATGACGGTCGTATGGCCCATCATTCCGCGGCCTCCGCGAACGACTGGCCATGGATCAACTCCGCCGAGCATTGCTGCATCGTCGGGCTGGCGCGGCAGATCGCGTTGGTCAGGTAGAAGTCCCGGATCGGGTAGCCGGTGACGGAGCCTTCCACCGTCGCGTCGAGCTTGGGCGGGTTCCAGTCGAACCGTTTGAGGCCGAGTTCGCCCAGCATCGGTGCGTCGAGCGCCATCTGCGCGCGGAGCTCCTCCAGGCTGTCGAACGGCAGCGTCACCTTCAGCGTCTCGCTCAACGCTCGCAGGATCGTCCAATCCTCGCGCGCATCGCCCGGCGGGAACACCGCCCGCTCACCGCGCTGCACGCGCCCCTCAAGGTTAACGTAAGTCCCCGATTTCTCGGCATAACTCGCGCCGGGCAGGACGACGTCCGCCGCCGCTGCGCCCTTGTCGCCATGGTGGCCGACATAGACTTTGAAGCTCTTGGCCAGCTTGGTGAAATCGACCTCATCGGCGCCCATCAGGAAGACCAGCTTCGGCTCGGCCGCGTAGATGTCGGCGATCCCGCCCGGTTGTCCCGCGCCGAGCATCAGCCCGCCCATCCGACTGGCCGAGAAGTGCAGCACGTTGAACCCGTTCCACGCCGTTCCGTCCTCGAGCGTGCGGATCAGCTTGAACGTATCGGCGAACTTGAGTGCCGCGCCGTGCGCACGCTTCACCGCGAGTCCGCCGACGATTACCATCGGCGACTTCGCATTCTCGAACGCCTCAGCCGCTGCCTTGGGCAGCTTGCCGAGCAACGCCAGATCGTCGCCGAGCCATTCGGTTTTGTAAGTCAGGTCGGTTTCCGGCCCGATCGCGAAGACCTTCGCGCCTTTCTTGACCGCCTTCCTGATCCGCGTGTTGACCAGCGGCGCTTCCCAGCGAACGTTGCTGCCGACCAGCAGGATCGCGTCGGCACGCTCGACGCCGGCGATCGTCGTGTTGAAATTGACGGCGGCCAAGTTCGATACGTCGTAATCCGCGCCGGTCTGGCGCCCCTCGATTAAGCTGCCGCCCATCGCCTTGACCAGCGCCTTGGCCGCGAAGATCGTCTCGCAATCGAGCAAGTCACCGTGCACCGCCGCGACGCTCTTGCCCGCCTTGACCGCCGCGATCGCCGCGAACGCTTCGTCCCAGCTCGCCGCGACCAGCTTGCCGCCCTTGCGGATGTACGGCCGGTCGAGCCGCCGGCGCACGAGGCCATCGACCGCATGCCGGGTCTTGTCGCTCGCCCACTCCTCGTTCACGTCGTCGTTGACGCGGGGCAGCGCGCGCAGCACCTGGCGGCCGCGGCTGTCGAGCCGGATATTGGTACCAACCGCGTCCATCACGTCGATCGACAGCGTCTTCTTGAGCTCCCACGGCCGCGCCTCGAACGCATAGGGCTTCGACGTCAAGGCACCGACCGGACACAAGTCGACGACATTGCCCGACAATTCGCTCGTCACCGCGCTTTCGAGGTAGGACGTGATCTGCATGTCCTCGCCGCGATAGATCGCGCCAATTTCCTCGACCCCCGCGACTTCCTCGGCGAAGCGGATGCAGCGCGTGCACTGGATGCAGCGAGTCATGACCGTCTTGACGATCGGCCCCATGTACTTCTCGGTCACCGCGCGCTTGTTCTCGGTGTAGCGCGAATTGCCGCGGCCGTACGCGACCGACTGGTCCTGCAGGTCGCACTCGCCGCCCTGGTCGCAGATCGGGCAGTCGAGCGGATGGTTGATCAGTAGGAATTCCATCACGCCTTCGCGCGCGTTCTTGACCATCGGCGTGTTGGTGAAGATTTCCTGATTGTCCGCCGCCGGCAGCGCGCACGACGCCTGCGGTTTGGGCGGTCCAGGCTTCACTTCGACCAGGCACATCCGGCAATTGCCCGCGATCGACAGGCGTTCGTGATAGCAGAAACGCGGAATCTCCTTGCCCGCCGCCTCGCACGCCTGGAGCACGGTGGCCCCGGCGGGGACGTCGACGTCGATCCCGTCTACTTTGAGTTTGGGCATTACTCTGCAGCCTCTTGCATCGGCGCCAAGTCGCCGCCGGCACGCTCCGCGATGCGGCGTTCGATCTCCGGGCGGAAGTGACGGATCAGGCCCTGGATCGGCCAGGCGGCGGCGTCGCCGAGCGCGCAGATCGTGTGGCCCTCGACCTGCTTGGTCACGTTGAACAGCGTATCGATCTCCGACACATCGGCGTCGCCGGTGCGCAGCCGTTCCATCACGCGCCACATCCAGCCGGTGCCCTCGCGGCACGGCGTGCACTGGCCGCAGCTTTCGTGCTTGTAGAAGTAGCTGATGCGGCTGATCGCGCGAACGATGTCGGTCGACTTGTCCATGACGATGACCGCCGCGGTGCCGAGACCCGAGCCGAGCGCCTTCAGCCCGTCGAAATCCATCGGGCAGTCCATGATCTGCGCCGCCGGGACCAGCGGCACCGACGATCCGCCGGGGATCACCGCGAGCAGATTGTCCCACCCGCCGCGAATGCCGCCGCAATGTTCCTCGATCAGCTGGCGGAACGGGATCGACATCGCTTCCTCGACCACGCACGGCTTGTTTACGTGGCCGCTGATCTGGAAGAGCTTGGTGCCCTTGTTGTTCTCTGCCCCGAAACTCGCAAACCATTCCGGCCCGCGCCGCAGGATGGTCGGCGCAACCGCGATCGACTCGACGTTGTTCACCGTCGTCGGGCAACCGTAGAGCCCCGCGCCCGCCGGGAACGGCGGCTTCAGACGCGGCTGGCCCTTCTTGCCCTCCAGGCTTTCGAGCATCGCGGTCTCTTCGCCGCAGATATACGCGCCCGCGCCACGGTGGCAGAACACGTCGAAGTCGTAGCCCGACCCGCAGGCATTCTTGCCGATCAGCCCGGCGTCGTACGCCTCGGCGATCGCCGCGAACAGCGTCTCCGCCTCGCGGATATATTCGCCGCGGATATAGATGTACGCCGCGCGCGCGCGCATCGCGAAGCCGGCGACCAGCGCGCCCTCGATCAGCTTGTGCGGATCGTGGCGAATGATCTCGCGGTCCTTGCAGGACCCAGGCTCGGACTCGTCAGCGTTGATGACCAGGAAGTTCGGGCGATCGGGCCGCGGCTCCTTGGGCATGAAGCCCCATTTCGTGCCGGTCGGAAACCCTGCCCCGCCGCGCCCCCGCAGGCCGGACGCCTTGATCCGGTCGATGATCGTGTCCTGCCCGATATCGAGCAACGCCTTCGTATTGTCCCAATCGCCACGCGCCCGCGCCGCCTGCAGCCCCCAGGGCTGGAAGCCGTAGACGTTGGTGAAGATGCGGTCCTTGTCAGCGAGCATCAGCGGCGCCCCCGCATCGCATTTTGAACAAAATAGAACAGGAACAAGACGATCCCGACGACGATCGCCAGGCCGATCAGTGCGAATGCTACCTTCAGTACCAGCCCGAGCAGCACCAGCGCGCCGATGATCGCGAACACCGCGACGATGGGGTTCATCCCACGCATCACCATTGCCCCCGATAATCGTGGTTCTCTTCGACCATTTCCTTCAGCGTGGTCGGCCCGCCCTCGGGACAACTCGCGCGTCGGCCGATGGTTGAGCCCGCCGGCGGTGTCTCGCCGCGGGCCAGCGCCTCGAGCACGCCGATCGTGCGATCGTAGTCGAGGTCTTCGTAATTATCGTCGTTGATCTGGACCATCGGCGCGTTGGCGCACACGCCCAGGCATTCGACCTCGGTCAGCGTGAACAGGCCGTCGGGGGTCGTCCGCCCCTTGACCAGCCCGTGGTTCTTGCACGCCGCCAGTACGTCGTCGGAGCCAGCCAGCATGCACGGCGTCGTGCCGCACACCTGGACGTGATAGCGCCCGACCGGTGCCATGTTGAACATCGTATAGAAGGTCGCGACCTCGTACACGCGCATGTACGGCACGCCGATCTGACGCGCGACGAACTCGATCACAGGGACTGGCAGCCAGCCCTGCGTATTGGTCTCCGCCCCGACTTGGCGCTGCGCAAGATCGAGCAGCGGGATCGACGCCGATTGCTCGCGGCCCGGCGGATAGCGGCCGATCACTTCCTTCGCCTTGGCGGCGTTCGCGTCGGTCCACGCGAAATCGCCCCAGCGCGCGCGGACTTCGGCTTCATCGGGGATTTGGGGGGCGTCAGCCATTAGCGTTTGGTTCCATCGCGGTTTTCCCACGAATAGATGCGTGTGATAGGTCCGTTAGAAGCGAAGTAGCGCATGGTGAAATGGCGCTCTCGCTTGCCAGCGCCAAATTTCATTTCGCAGCGCACGGCTTGTGCTTCGGGCGCGCAATCGAACCAGCTTAGTGGAAGCGAGCCCTTCTTCGTGATTGATGCATACATCGCTCGTGCCACCACTTTCCCAGCCGGGAAATGCACGTTCGAGCGGAGATCGGATACAGAATTCTCCACATCTTCCGCGACGAATGCCAGCGCACCGTCGACGTCGCCGCGATAGAGCGCATCGACATGCTCGACGACCGCTTTGGCCGATGCCGGCAAGACTGGCGATGCAACCTGGCCGCCTAGCAATAGAAGTCCAAGTGCACCGATCACCGGTCACACTCCCCGAACACGATGTCGAGCGCGCCCAAAATCGCGGTCGTGTCCGCCAGCATGTGGCCCTTCGACATGAAGTCCATCGCCTGGAGGTGACTGAACGCGGTCGGGCGGATCTTGCAGCGGTATGGCTTGTTGCTGCCGTCGGCGACCAGATATACGCCGAACTCGCCCTTGGGGCTTTCGGTCGCGACGTACACTTCGCCCGCGGGGACATGATAACCCTCGGTGAACAGCTTGAAGTGATGGATCAGCGCTTCCATCGATTGCTTCATCTCGGCGCGCTTGGGCGGCACCACCTTGCGGTCGTCGCTGGCGATCGGGCCGTTCGGCATCTCGCTCAGGCACTGCTTCATGATGCGGACCGACTGGCGCACTTCCTCGACGCGGACCATGAACCGGTCATAGCAGTCGCCGCGGGTGCCGACCGGCACGTCGAAGTCCATTTTCGCATAGGCATCGTACGGCTGCGACTTGCGCAGATCCCACGGGATGCCCGAGCCACGGATCATCGGGCCGGAGAAGCCCCAGCGCACCGCGTCTTCGCGGCTCACCACCGCGATGTCGACGTTGCGCTGCTTGAAGATGCGGTTGTCCGCCACCAGGCTGATCGCATCCTCGAACAATCGCGGCACGCGCGTGTCGAGCCAGTCGGCGATGTCGGTCAGGAGCTTGAGCGGCACGTCCTGATGCACGCCGCCGGGGCGGAAGTAATTGGAGTGCATCCGCGCGCCCGACGCGCGTTCGAAGAAGTTGAGGCAATCCTCGCGCAGTTCGAACATCCACAGGTTCGGCGTCATCGCGCCGACGTCCATGACGTGCGACCCGAGGTTGAGCATATGGTTCGAAATGCGCGTCAATTCGGCGAAGAACACGCGCAGATACTGCGCGCGGATCGGCACTTCCAAGTCGAGCAGCTTCTCGACCGCGAGCACGAAGCTGTGCTCCATGCACAGCGGCGAGCAGTAATCGAGCCGGTCGAAATACGGCAGTGCCTGCGCATACGTCTTGTATTCGATCAGCTTTTCGGTGCCGCGATGGAGCAGTCCGACGTGCGGATCGACGCGCTCGACGATCTCGCCGTCGAGCTCCATCACCAGCCGCAACACCCCGTGCGCCGCCGGATGCTGCGGTCCGAAATTGATCGTGTAGTTCTGGATCTGGACGTCGCCGACGGTCGGGTCCTCGCGGTCCGTCACGCCCAGCATCTTGTCGAGCGTATCAGCCACGCGCGCCTCCACTCAAAACGCGCACTACCCCGGCGAAGGCCGGGGTCCAGTTGCGACCGGCCCGATACTGGACCCCGGCCTTCGCCGGAGTGGAATAAAGGGTTTTAGCCATTCTTCGGCTCCGGCTTCTTGCGGGCGCGGGCGGGCTTGGCCGGCTCGGTGGCGGTCGCGGCATCGGGCTTCACGCGCGGCTTCGCGGCGACCTTGCGCTGACGTGGCGTGGCGCCGGCTTCGGGGGCAACGGCAACATCGGCGGTCCTGTCGGGCGCCGCATCCTCCGATTTGCCGGACGGCGGTGGCGGCGACGCGGGCGCATCGCTCTTGGATTCGGACTTGTCGCGCGCAGCCTTGGGCGTTGCGTCGGGATGCGGCTTGCCTGCGCCGGTCTGCGCCGTGCTGTCGGTGGTCTTGGGCGTCCCCGGCGCCGCCTTGGCGGGCTCGGCCGCGTCGGCCTTTTGGATCGCGTCGGCCTTCAATGGCGTCGGTGCGCCCTTCGCCTCAGGCAATGCCAGCCCCTTCTCGTCGCCCGGCAGCACGTATTCCGCACCTTCCCATGGCGACATGAAGTCGAACGTCCTGAAATCCTGCGCCAGCTTCACCGGCTCGTAGGCGACGCGCTTGGTCTCTTCCGAATAACGCAGCTCGACATAGCCGGTCAGCGGGAAGTCCTTGCGCTGCGGATGCCCGACGAAGCCGTAATCGGTCAGGATGCGGCGAAGATCGGGGTTCCCCTCGAACAGCACGCCGTACATGTCGTAGACTTCGCGCTCGAGCCAACCGGCGACCGGCCAGATGCCCGTCACCGACGGCACCGGCTTGATCTCGTCGGTCTGCACGTGGACGCGGATGCGGTGGTTGCGCGTCAGCGACAGCAGGCAATAGACCACGTCGAAGCGGTCAGGCCGCTCCGGATAATCGACCCCAGCGATCTCCATCAACTGCTGATATTCGAGCCCCGGCGTGTCGCGCAGCAGGACCATCGTCTCGACCAGACTGTCGCGGTCGACCGTAAACGACACTTCATATGCCGCTTCCAGGCTCGACAGGACCTTCGCGCCGAGCGCTTTCTCGGCAACGTCGATCACGCCTTCGTTCGAAGCATAGGCAGGCGCCGACGACTTCACCGCTCGATCGTCCCCGACCGGCGGATTTTCCGCTGCAACTGCATGATGCCGTAGAGCAACGCCTCGGCGGTCGGCGGGCAGCCCGGCACGTAGATGTCGACCGGCACGATCCGGTCGCAGCCGCGCACAACGCTGTAGCTGTAATGGTAGTAACCGCCGCCATTGGCGCTGCTGCCCATCGAGATGACGTATTTCGGCTCCGACATCTGGTCGTAGACCTTGCGCAGCGCCGGGGCCATCTTGTTGCAGAGCGTGCCGGCGACGATCATCACGTCCGACTGGCGCGGGCTCGCGCGCGGCGCGGCGCCGAAGCGTTCGAGGTCGTAGCGCGGCATGTTGACATGAATCATCTCGACCGCACAGCAGGCGAGGCCGAACGTCATCCACCACAGCGAGCCGGTGCGCGCCCAGTGGAACAGGTCCTCGGTCGAGGTGACCAGGAAGCCCTTGTCCGTCAGTTCGCCGTTCAGTCCGTCGAAGAACGCCTGATCGGGCGGCAGGATCGACGATCCGCTGGGATCATGCGGCAG
>Ga0164294_10005124_pt1 | contig 11271 bp, 8 predicted proteins | sample GEODES005metaG_FD_111479 | JGI IMG/M metagenome (GOLD analysis project Ga0164294, IMG submission 111479) | Oligotrophic lake water microbial communities from Sparkling Lake, Wisconsin, USA - GEODES005 metaG | ecosystem: Environmental > Aquatic > Freshwater > Lake | place: USA: Sparkling Lake...
AACAAGCAGCACGCGAACAAGCAGCACGCGAACAAGCAGCACGCGAACAAGCAGCACGCGAACAAGCAGCACGCGAACAAGCAGCTGAGTTAGCAAGAGAAGCAGAAAAAGCAGCACGCGAACAAGCAGCGCGCGAACAAGCAGCACGTGAAAAAGCAGCACGTGAAAAAGCAGCACGAGAACAAGAAGCTCAGTTAGCAAGAGCAGCAGAACAAGCAGCACGTGAAAAAGCAGCACGTGAAAAAGCAGCACGCGAACAAGCAGCGGAGTTAGCAAGAGCAGCAGAACAAGCAGCACGTGAAAAAGCAGCACGCGAACAAGCAGCGGAGTTAGCAAGAGCAAGTGCAGCGGAAATTGCACGTAAAGCAGCAGAAAAAGCAGCAGGTGATAAAGCAGCACAAGAATTACTTAGACAACAATTAGCACAACAAGAAGAAGAACGTCGTAGAGAAATAGAACGATTACGTCAAGAAGAAGATATACGTTTACAACAAAGATTAAAAGATGCAGCAGCAGCAAAGGAATATCAAGATAATCTTATTAGACAGAGACAACAATATGAAAATCAATTAGCACAACAAGAAAGACAAGCTGCAGCAGAAAGAGACGCCGCAGAAGTTAGAAGAATACAAAGAGCAAAAGAAAACGCATTACAAATAAAAAATGAACAAGACAGACAAGCCGCATTATTAAAAGCACAACAAGATGCAGAAAATCGTGCAGTACGTGAAAGAATGATAAGAGTAGAAGAAAATGCAGAACAACAAAGAAGAAATGCAATGTATTATACAAATGCAGCCCCCGTTCATCAAGGAACTGTATCATCAAAATGTACATCTTCAGGATGTCCGAATAATATGGAATGTGCAAAACATAAGAATAATGAAGGAAAATGTAATGGAGATAATAGATGTTATTATTATAATTATGTATGTATGGACAAAAATGATTATAACATTAATAAAACATATGGTGGTGGTAGCAGAAGAAGCAAAGAATATATTAAATATAAAAACGAATATTTAAAATTAAAAGAAGAATTAAAACAATTACATAAATAAACTACTTCTCTAACTCTGATAATTTCCAAATCTCAAATTTGCCATTTGGAAGCTTTCTCTTAATTTTAAAGGGAACCATATTATGTTTTAACTCTAATTCAGCAATTTCTGTTGGAGTTTTATTTTCAACACCTTTAACCAATATATTTGCTCCCATCATAATTTGTTTTGCTCTAATACCAATGATACGAACTCTCTCATATTTTGTTAAACGACCACTTGATAATCTACTATTATTATCAACTTGTTCTTCCTTTTCATCATAATCTTCCTCAAAGTCAATGTTATTGTATAAACAATCATTCTTTACAACAACTGCTTTCTTTACTGCTTTTTTACGCGGAACTTTTATTTTTTCTTCAGTTTCTTCATCTGCTTCAACTTCTTCCTCTGCTTCCTCTGCTTCCTCTATTTCATCTTCAATTTCTTCTTCTGACTCAATATCTGATTCAACAGCAACTTCTTCTTCATTATCCTCTAATTGACTAAATGTTCCAGAAATAATATCACTATCAGTTGTATCTGATTGATTATCATCATTTTCATCATATTCTTTATCATCCTTTTTAACTTCTGGGATATCTTCTTTTTTCTTCTCAACTTTCTTTTCTATTTTGACATTTTTTTTAGGAGGCATACTTATATTATTAAATAATATTTATATATAATATTTAATAATCAATTTTTAATAATCAATTTTTATAAATTAAATTAACCAATTTGTCTTACAATTTGTACACATATATCTCGTCAAATATCCGGTACCCTCTCTGAAGAATATTGCTTCTTTTACTTTTAAATCCTTATGAGATATACATTTTTCATTGTGACAAATATAATCTTTTGTTCTTGGTAAAGTAGGATCTTGACATTTATATTCTAAATTAACCTCGCGAATACCAGTACTTTCAAGATTTGTACTCAATATAATAGTCTTTGAATCAATCGTATATGATGAATTACAGTTATTACATATTAAAAATACATCAAAATTATTCTTTTTCGTTGATATAACATCATACAAATTAATTAATTCTGTAACTTTTTCAGGTGTTTTCTTAAATTTTAATAATAGTTTTTCTCTTAATGAATCACGATCTATTTTGATATCAACTGTTTGATTTGCTTCATTCATATCATGCTTTATATAGTTCAAGAATGCTTCTAACGTAGCAATCTTATAATGATTTTTTTCATTCTCATCTAGTTGTTTTTTAGTTATATTTAAAACATAGTTACACTTTTTACAAAAATTCATTTATATATATTATTTTATAAACTTTATATAATATTTTAGTTAATCAATTTTTTACTATATTTTTTTATTACTTATAATATATAAGATGTCTACCATTGAAAAAATTAATATATTTCTCAGAGAACGTTCATATATTTCAGCATTAATTACAGCAACAATTGCATATATAATATTATTGTCAAATACTCGATTAATGGGAAATCATAAAAATAAGGATGTAAATTCTTATTATGCTGGAAATATAACTGTAGCAGTATTTTTATTTATTTCAGTCATATTTCTTATAATACATCATGGAATGCAATATTTTAAAATTTCTGATAAACCTGTTGTAAATATAGAATAATTTTTTAATTATATTATAATATAATTAATCAATGAATAAAGAAAAAGAATTATATAATAAAATAAAATTTTTTAATACTAATATTCAAATCATAAAAAATAAACCAATCATAGAAAATAAACCAATCATAGAAAATAAACCAATTGTAAAAAATATATCAACTACAGAAAACACAAGTGGAAGATTTGCCAATCATTTTATTAGAAATATGGCTGCACATATCTTATCTAAAAAATATAATTTAAAATTTATTTATTCATATTATAATGAAATTAAGGAATTAGGAATAGATTTATTTATAGATGGTATAAATTCATATGAAGAAAGTGTTGGTATATATGATTGTAATTTAATGGATTATATTAATAATATAATAATAAATAAAAATATTATTATGAATAATTGTTATCAATCAAAAGAATTTATTTTATATCTAAAAAAATATTTTGATGATAATAATTTATTTGAGCAAGTTAAAATTAAAAATATATATAATTCAAAATATAATAAAAATAATGATATGTTTGTGCATGTTAGATTGGGTGATATATTAATTAGTAATAATAATTTACCATTCGAATATTATGATAATATTATATCAACAATAAAATTTGAAAATGGTTACATATCTTCTGATACAATTAACCATGAAATTTGTCAAAAATTAATAAATAAATATAATTTAATAAAAATTGAATTAAATGAAATACAAACAATTATGTATGGTTCAACATATAAGTATATTGTTCTTTCAGAAGGAACATTTTCATGGTTGATTGGTTTTTTAGGAATATATTCAAAAGTGTATGTTCCAAAAAATAATAGATGGCATGGTGATATTTTTGTTCTCCCAGATTGGATAAAATCTTAATTTATGCATATCCATCAACATGTTCAACTTTTTCTCCTTGGGTATCATCCTCGTCATCATCATTAATAATTCCATTATTTGCTAGTTCTTTTTCTTGTTTAAATTTAACTCCATGAACATTTTCAGCAAGTTTTGGAACTTTTGCAATCATTTCAATTTTAAATTCACCCGATTTTATAGTTGTTTTAATATTTCTCGATGTATGAAACCATGCTTTAAAATCTTCGTATAATTTTGCCCATGATAATTTATCTCTTTGATTTGTAGTAAATTCTAATCTATCATTAATAAAATGTTGATAGATATCTGATTTATCTTGATAAATCTGAGTGTACATTAAAACTTTCTGAGGCTCCACAATAGACTCACCCTTAACATTTTTTTCATAATGATTTATTAAAAATGATATTAACCCCTCTTTCCAATTTTCATTTTTAATTTTATCCCTCAACGTCTTATCCTTTTTTCTCTCATTCTCTTTTTTAGGATTATCAACAAATTTCATTTCCCATGGAGCAACACGAATACGTCTCCATGTACCTCCATCATTCGAGGGTATATCTGGAACTTGATTACATAATAAAAACATCTTAAATTGAGGCTCAAATTCAAATGTTTTTTCATGTAATGTTCTTGTTGATACTTTTGCACCACCGGTTAATGATTTAATATATCCAACTTGTAAAACATCCGTATTCTCCGGCTCCTGAAATACCACAAATCTTTTTCCTTTTGTTCTTGCTAATTCAGGATTTGCAGATGTAGCATCGGCTCTTTTACGTGTTAAAAGTGTAATTTGCACTTCTACTGCATAATCATTTAAAGCAAGATGTAACATTTCAGCAGTAATTGATTTACCATTACTATTATGTGTTATAGTCCCATCTTCTAACATATATCTATGATTACCTGTAATTTCAAAACCATAATAATCACCTTCTTCTAATTTTTCAATTGTAATCTTAGATAATGGTATACAAGTCTTATACACTTTCATAATATCCTTATAAATAACTGTATGATATCCAACTGAATGACATAATTTATTTATTTCATCTATAACCAAATCATTATATTTATCTATTTTTATATGTGAACCCTCTTCTATAAGTGAATCTATTATTATCATTCTTTTATTTAAACGTAACGTGCGTGTACTTTTATATAAATTTTCATCTATATCAAATTCATTTATTCTCTTTCTAATAAAATCATCATTATAATGATGATTATCAAATATTGGTTTTTTATATCCATATAAGATTTTTTTATATTTTTCATCTAAGCTTAAATATTCACTAACTTTCAAATCAATATAGTAGAATCCTTCAATCAAATATATATTTATTAATCTATTTTTATACAAATCCGCTAAATATTTTGAATTTATTATTCTAAATGATAGTACATGATCTTCATTTACAACATATGATGAATTAAAATCTTCTTGATTTATACGATACATCATTGCTCTCCCACTAAATAATTCTTTTACAATTCTTTTTTTACTATCATCTCCCATAATACATTCCTCAACTTGAATATCCTCAACATTTCTATAGTTACCATCATACATTAATATTTTTGTTCCTTTTGCATGACATCCATTACCTGTCCAAATATGAAACTTTTCATCTGGAATATTACCAACTAATGTAGATGATAATAAATCTAATACATATTTCTTCATATCATCATTTGGCATAATTGAATTAAAATATGCACTAATTTCTTTTATACTTTGATTATTTTCATCATACTTAATGTAATTTATTCCAGTAGTAAAACTCATTACATCTTCTGGCAATCCATCTCTAAACTGATGTTCTTTAAAATCATATACACCATTGTTGAAAACAATAACATATTTATTCTCATTAACTCTACTTGAAAATGTAGGATCGAAAAACATAGATTTACATTCTGTTATAATGTTATTTTTAAATGCTACATTTAATATTTTTTCATGAATTTTTTCAACTTGTTTTTTTTGTTTAAGTAATTCTTCAGCTTCTTTTTGAGTAATATTTGGTAACATAGATTTTACAAATAATGCCTTCTTTAATTTATCATATTGATTTGCCATTTCCTCATTCAATTTATTAAATATTGTATGACCTCCTTCACATTCTGCCCATCTATGATTTCTATATTCATACCAATTATTATTTTTTATATCAGAGCAAATATATATAAAACGATACATCTTATAAAATGCCTTTGCTACAGAATAAGATGATCCATCAATACTTTCTATAATTGCTTCCTCTATTTTAGTCATTAGATATGCTGAATATTTATCTGGATTATCTTCACGTGCCCATCTATGTAATGATCCTAATGTAAAATTATTTGGTCTAAATTTCTCCCATTGTTTTTCACATTCACCATCTTTAAAATTTATTGGTGCTAATTTACTAAATTCTATCCATGTCTCTAATAAACAATAATCAATATTATGTAAACAAAAACCTAAATGTAACCACGATTCATATCCAATTGCTCTATCTGGTTTTAATAAATCAGTTAATTCTTTGGCAAATTTGATATCTTCCTGATTATTTTGTACTGTATATTGTTTCTTTCCAACCATAATACGTTTCTTATTTAATTTTTCATATGCTTCTAATATCTTCTTTTCATTCCATTCATCCTTTAAATCAGTTAAATCTTCCTTTCCAAATTTACGAATACTTAAAAATTCATAAATCATATCATTCTCATATGCTGATTTATCAATAATTTTTAATTCATAATTATATACTTTTTTTAACAAATACGGAGGAACTTCTGGTTTTTGACTACCATACATCATCCAGTTATTTGTTTCAATAACTGCCTTATCTATTATATCCTCAGTCTTATTAATAAATCCGAATCCCTCAAATAATTTAACCTCATTTATTTTATTAACCAATTCATTACGCATAACATATTGTAATTTATTACTTGCACAAATCTTTGGATACATTAAATGAATTCCATCCTTATAAAATGTTCCTTTGTCAGTAGGTTCTGCTTTTTCAAAAAAGAACACCAAAAATTCATCTTCTTCTGGTAATAAATATTGTAAAATAATTTCATTATATATTCTTATAAACGCAGAAAGAAAATCATCATATACACGCTTTCCCTGTAAATCTTTTTCTTTAGGATACTTAATATCTAAATCTAATAGAATTGGTCCTTGATTTCTATGGGATTCAGATAAATATATTTCTTTACCTTGCTTAATACCCTTTTTATAAAGATCAAAGAACTTTTCTTTATCTCTTGGATCAATCAAGTAAGATCCTTTTGGATCTCCAAGAGATGTATGAGAATATTCTTTTCCACGTTCAATCTTTCTTTCCTTAAGAAAGACCTGTAAATTTTGAAAATGATCCAAATTTTCTTTATTTTTAAATTTATTATTTGCCATTAATAATATTAAGTAAGTTTTATTTAAATAGAATTTATTTTATTAAAAATAATTTGGTGATTAATTTTTAATATAATAATAATTTTAGGTAATATCGTAGAAGTCATTTTTAAAAACTAAATATTTTTATTTCTTTATGACCATGTCACCATAAACAAAATTTTATTTATAATTTTATGTATATTTTTTATGTATATTTTTTATCTACATATATTACATATAATATATATAAATGTCTGATTTAGTATTTGGAACAGTTTTGTCATTTATGGGATTACAGTTATTAAAAACTGGTGTTGAAACATTCACAAATTATTTAAATATAACTCCTTTTGTTGGAGGAAAAAGAGATACAAAATTTAGTGAAAATAAAAGAGGTAATTTTACATATGGAGAATATCCTCCATGTTTTCAATATAGTTTTGAAGCTCAACAAATTTATGATAGTTTAAAAAAAAATAATAAACTTAATGAATATCATCAATTATTAGATGTATATTCAATATTATTATGTCAAAAATATCACGCAAGTTATAAACAATGTAATAGTAATATGTTAAAAGATAGAATTAATGATGTTAAAGAAATGATGGGTAATCAATTTGATAAACCAACACATATGACAAAATTAAGCAAGTATGTCAAGTTAGATAATTCTGATATATCAAAATTAATATTATATTCATTTGTTGTTATAGAGAAAAATATAAATAAATTAAATGATGAATTAATTACAACATTTAATAATAGATTTTATTTAAATAATTTAGCAGAATTACAAATGCTATGTAGTCGCTAATGTAAAGAGTATAAATATTTTATTTGGTTTGTTGAAGCTAAAATTTCATCTTTTAAATTTAATAAATCAGTATCAGTTTTTGGATCTAAATATGTTGGTAATACTTCAATGTAGTAAGAAATCATTTCATCTAAAAATTTCATGCCATTTTCATCACTCATATTACCAATTCTAATATTAACTTCTTCAGGAAATGCAACTCTTCCATATTTTCCAAAATATATTTCCATAAATTTATCAATAAAATCAGTTAAAGAACCTAATAATTCATCTGATGCCTTGTGTCTTGCATAACTTGTTGTTTGCCAATGATATACATGTAATTGTTGTCTAAATCTAAATAAGACAGGAATTATTACATGTGCTTCATTAATTCTACCCCCTACTAATGTAGAAACATTCTCTCCGAGTAAATAATCTATATAACTTTTTGACATATATATATATAAATAAATTTATTTTTTACTTGCAATAATCTTCTTAGCTTCCTCCACCGTTATTTTGTCATTTGGAGCACTATAAAATTTATTCTTATGAATTAGATAAAAGCTCCCATTCTTATGGTTTCTTCCTAATTTAATTTCTGAATTTAAGGCAATCGGATATTTCTTATCCAAATTTTTGGTTGTGTCGTTTTTTCCCCCTCCGTTTACTATCTCTTTTGCTTTTTCTAATGTAATATTCTCATCCATAATGGTATAATATTGTTTATTATGGCCTAAAAATAAGCTTCCCTTCTTAAAATCCTTAAATAGTTTTATATCATCACCCAAATCTTTTGGATACTTTATGAATTGTAAACAAATATCCATTGTTAGATCTTTAACTGGAACTCCTAAATATTTTAATGACTTATATTTAGTTTCTCCTTCTTCTTCCCATTTAATAGCATCACCAAATTTAGTCTTAGTTATGTAATATTGAAATGCTTCGTGTGATCCAATTAATTTATCAGTATTAATTGATACTTTCGTTATTTTCTCCCCAGAAATTTTAGTAATTTCTGCAATTAGTTGTTTGTAAAATGGATCCATCACTTGAATCTTAGTTATTTTTCCATTTGCAATATCATCTAATTTCTTCTCCATATTTGCTGTAAATTTATAATCAACTATATACGGAAAATATGTTTCCATAAATTCTAAAACTTCAAATCCTAAATCTGTTGGAACAAACTTAGTTTTTTCCTTACCATATTGGATGTCCTTAGTTTCTTCTTTTAATTCGGTTTTATACCTAAAAGTTTTAACGCTCTTAGTTACTCCATCAATATTTTTTATTTCAACATACCCTCTTTGTTGAATTTTATCTATAATACTCGCATATGTTGATGGTCTACCAATTTCCATTTTTTCTAATTGTTTTACTAAATTTGCTTCGGTATATCTTGAGGGTGGTTCTTTTATCTTTTCTTGAGAAATTAATTCAGCAAGACTTACTTTTGATTCTTTCTTAATTTCTGTTTTTAATTTATTATCATTAACTTCTTCATCAGTTTCATCACCTATATCATAAACCTTCAAAAATCCTTCAAATTTTAATGTCTCTACATTACCCACAAATATATAATTCTTATGAGATTCATTCTTAATATGGATTACAAGAACATCATATAAGGCAGGTTTCATTTGGGATGCAACAGTTCTCTTCCAAATTAATGAATATAATCTTTGTTCTTCAGGAAGTCCATCAATTGTTTCATGTTCAAAATGTGTCGGCCGAATACATTCGTGAGCTTCTTGAGAAGAAGCAGACTTTGAAGCATAATTTATAAATTGATAAAAGTTTTCACCAAACTTAGTTGAAATTAATTTCTTAACTTCATTATGTGCTTGTTGAGACATTGTTGGAGAATCAGTTCTCATATAAGTGATGTGGCCAGCTTCATACAACTTTTGAGCAACCATCATTGTTTTCTTAACAGGAAAATGAAACTTAGTTGATGCGGTTTGTTGTAAACTAGATGTAATAAATGGTGGAGATGGGTTTTGTGTTCTTGTTTTAGATTCAATTTTAAAAATAGAATATGCTTTTTGAAAACTTTGTATAAGTACTTTAATGTCTTCTGGGTTGGAAGTTTCATATATTTTTGAACCATCATAAAGAGTTGTTTTAATTGTACTTTTTGAATCTAATTTAAAATTTCCATTTATGTTATAAAATGATCCTTTATTGGAATCTAAGAAATTAAACACTTCATCTTCTTTATCAGCAATGAGACGAACAGCTACAGTTTGTACTCTTCCAACACTTAAACTCGCCTTATTAATTCTTTTGTATAATTGTTGGGTTAATTTAAATCCTACAATTTGATCAAGTAATGCTCTGGTAACTTGAGCATCAACCATATGAGTATCCATCTTTCTTGGTTTTATTAATGCATCTAAAATTGCTGCTTTGGTAATTTCGTTGAATGTAACACGATGGTAATTATCTTTTAAATTAAGTTCATCGCGAATCGATTCAGCAATTGCTTCTCCTTCTCTATCTAAATCAGCACATAAATATACTTCTGTACAACCCTTTAGAAGACTTTTTAATTCTTTGACAACCTTCTTTTTATCTTCAATAATTTGATACTTTGGAGTGAATGTTTCAGGATCAAAATAATCTTTCTTTTCTAATTGTCTGATATGACCAATTGATGCAGTAACTTTATAATCATCTCCTAGGAAGGATTGAATTTTTTTAATTTTACCAGGTGATTCTACGATAAATAGTTTCATTATATATTATTATAAAATTTGTCTTATAATATTTTAAAAATCAATTTTTATTTAATTAATTAGATATTAAATAATAAATTACTTTAAAAAATAAAATAATATTACTAAAAGCAAATAAACTTATAATTAAACCAATTATAAAAATTATTATTGTAAAAGTAATTATATAGCATATAATTATCATATTTTATAATAAATTAAATTAATTATATTATAATATTTTTTTAATCAATTTTTTATATATGAATATATTTCTAATATTAATATATTATAATGGATTTCGTAATTTTATTTACTGGAGCAGTATTAATTACTATAATGTTTGGATTATTTTTTTTAATTACGAGCTATAAAAGAATACTTGATCAAGTAGAAAATCCACTTTATTTTATTGTGGTATTTGGATTATTATTATTATCGAATCCTTTTATTGGAATAACAATATTATGTGTATTTCCAATATGTTACAATAATTATGAACAACAATTGATATATCAAATTGAATATCAACGTAATGTTGAAGAGAACGAAGATGATGATGATGAAGATGATGAAGATGATGAAGATGATGAAGATGATGAAGAGGAAATACAAGATAATACGATAGATCCCGATAATGTATTACCTGATTATGATGATGAATATGATGAAGAAGAACAAAATTATGAAGAGGAAATACACGGTAATACGATAGATCCGGATAATATACTACCTGAAAATACTATACCATCAGATAGTGAAGAACCTCAGCAACATAAGAATCTAATTGTTGAACATTTAGATGAAAGT
>Ga0164294_10005125_pt1 | contig 11270 bp, 8 predicted proteins | sample GEODES005metaG_FD_111479 | JGI IMG/M metagenome (GOLD analysis project Ga0164294, IMG submission 111479) | Oligotrophic lake water microbial communities from Sparkling Lake, Wisconsin, USA - GEODES005 metaG | ecosystem: Environmental > Aquatic > Freshwater > Lake | place: USA: Sparkling Lake...
CTGCGGGCCTTCCACCGGAACACCGGTTCGGGTACGCACGGCCGCAGTGCCAGCGCAATGATCCAGATGGCCATGCGTCAACAGCACTTTTTGCAAAGTAAGCCCGCGCTTCGCCACCTCGGCCAGCAAGGAATCCACTTCACCGCCCGGGTCCACCAGGGCCGCTTGCAGGGTGCGGGTGCACCACACCAGCGAACAGTTCTGCTGGAAAGGAGTAACGGGGAGGATGACCACGCCCATGGTGGCAACAGGAGGCGCAGAGGTAACAGTGGAATTCATGCGGGGCTCAGCCAAGGGAAAGGACAAGGCAAGGGCAAGGGCAAGGAAAACGACAAGGGAAAGCCAAAGCAGATGCTACCGCGGCAAAGGTTACCGCGGTTGGCGGTCCAGCCAGCCCCACACGCGGCGAAGCAGCGACACCGCCATCGCGCCGCGCGTGATGTAGCGCAAGGCGCGCGCGGGTTTCAGCACCAACAGCGCGGCCGCGGCGGCGGCCAATAGCACCGGCTTGCGGGTGGCCGCACGCGCCAGCCCGAGCGCATGCTCCGCGCCGGCGAAGCGCTCGCGCAACGCGCTCGACTGCCCGGTCAGCTCGGCCCGCAGCAGCCGACTGCGTTCCAGCAGCCGTTCGCGGCGTTGTTGCAGGCTGGTGCCCCGGAACGGGTGCTGCGCTACCGGCTGTCTCAGAGGCCCTCTAGCAGGGCTGCTGGCCGGCCTGCTCATAGGCCCTCCGGTCCGACATTGGCGCCGCCTTCGCGCCGCAGCGCCGTCGGCTCACTGCCGAGGACCGCTTGGTCGTGTGCCAGTTCCTGCCGCGTGGCCGCCAGCAAAGGCGGGCGCTTGCGCACTTGCCGGCGCACCTCCCACCAGCCCACCAACGCCGCCGTCGTGAACAGCGCAGTCAGACCAACCGCGGCGGCAAGGCGGCCGTTATCCCAGCAAGCGATGATGATGGTGACCGCACCTAGCACCAGGGCGAGGCTAGCCGCCAACAGCGAGGCCACGGACCAGATCAGCAACCGCGCAAGGCGGTGCATCTCTTCTTCGATTTCGGTGGTGATCAGTTCCAGCCGCGTGGCTGCCAACGCTAGCAGGGTCGCCAGCATGCGCCGCAGCGAATCCAGCAAGCCACCGCCAGCCGGTTCGGTCATTTGCGCCCCGCCAAGAACCCGATGATGAATGCGGCGCCTGCGGCTACGCCGATGGCTTGCCAGGGGTTTTCGCGGACGTAGAGGTCCGCCTCGCGGGCGGCAGCGCGGGCTTGCCCAGCCAAGTCTTGCTCGAGCGCGCCGATTCTTTCACGGGCCTGCCGGACAGAAGCTTCGGCGCGGTCGCGGGCTTCCTGGATACGCTCCCCGGCCTGCCCGGCCGTGGCCATCAACAAAGCCTCGGCGTCCTCCACCACCATTCGCAGGTCTTCTAGCAGTTTGTCCGTCGATACCTGTGCGTTCATTTGTGCTTCCTTCCGGCCGTCCTGGCCGCCATGCCTATCACCATGCGCGCGCTTAGCGGCGCGCCGTGGACCCTAACCTTCAGCCTATACTGAGCAATACCGACCCTCGGTGGGCAAGTATACGGAAAGTACCAACATGGCCTATGACCCGAACAATCTCTTCATGCGCATCATCCGCGGGGAACTGCCCTGCGTGAAGGTTTACGAAGACGCCGACGTGCTGGCCTTCATGGACCTCATGCCGCAGAGCGAAGGGCACACCTTGGTGGTGCCGAAAGTGGCGGGCGAGAACCTACTAGATACGCCGCCCGCTTCGGTGGCTGCCGCCATGGCGGTAGTGCAACGTTTGGCACAGGCGGCGCCGCCGGCCTTCGGTTGCCCCGGCGTGATGGTGGCGCAGTTCAACGGTGCCGCCGCCGGGCAGACGGTGTTCCATTTGCACTTCCATGTCATCCCGCGCTGGCCGGACCGGCCTTACGGCGGGCACGCGCAGCGCAAGGCAGATGCAGATGTGCTGGCGGCCAACGCGGCGAAACTCCAGTCGGCACTGGCAAATTTGCCGCACTAACAAACGCCGCTTGCAGTAGCGCCCTCAGAGGCTGTCCTGCGCAAATAGTTCTCGTAAAAATGCTGCATTCATGTTTCATTCGCATGAAACCTGTGGCAGCATCAAAGTACTGCGCAAACCACAGGTGTTGCGCGTGTACAACAATACGGGGATTTCCATGACAATTAATCTACGTCACCCCCAAGCCACCGTGCTTGGTGCGTGCATCCTTGCAGTCCTTGCCTCCGCTGCGGCTTACGCCGCGCCCGCGGAAGAGCAGGCCGCTGCCGCAGCCACCACGCCGAAGGCCGCAGAAAAGGCCAAGGACCAGGAAGTTGCCGAAATCGTCGTGACGGGTTCGCGCCTGCGCCGTACCGCGTTCACCTCGGCTTCGCCCATCACGGTCATCACGAGCGAACAAACCTCACTGGAAGGGTTGCTGAGCGCAGCCGAAATCCTGCAGAAGTCGACGCTGGCCGCCGGCTCGCAGCAGATCAACGACCAGACCACCGGCTTCGTCACGGAAAACGGCCCGGGCGCCAACACGCTGTCGCTGCGCGGCCTCGGTGCTTCGCGCACCCTGCTGCTGCTCAACGGTCGTCGTCTGTCGCCCGCTGGCTCGCGCGGCCAGCTGGCCGCCGCAGACCTCAACGTCCTGCCGGAATCCATCATCCAGCGCACGGAAATCCTGAAGGACGGCGCGTCCTCGGTGTACGGCTCCGACGCCGTCGCGGGCGTCGTCAACATCATCACCCGCAAGGGCATGAATGGTGGCCAGGTTGCCGTGAAGGGCAATTACGTGACGCAGGGCGGCGGCGAGAGCCGTCAGGTCAGCGCCGTGTGGGGCAAGAGCTGGGACCAGGGCGGCTTCAGCCTCGCCCTCGAGTACTACAAGCGCGAACCGCTCCGCCTCAGCGACCGTGACTTCCTGTCCTGCGCCCAGGACCGCGTTACCAACGTCACCACCAACCCGAACTCCGTGTTCTTCGGTTCGGTGGGCCAGCCTCTCGACATCATCGACCCGGCCACGGGCGAGTCGAAGTGCTTCAACGTCCTGAACGGTGTCATCGACCGGCTTGGTACGACGACCGCGACCAACGGACGCTTTGTTCCGGACAGTTCCGCCGCGCTCGGGACCGGACTGCTGCCTTACCAGAACCTCAATGGCTGGCGCCGCGTCGGCCTGAGCTATGCACAAGTTACGGCTGGCCTCGGCGCTGGTTCCACTTTGCAGCAGCGTCTTGACGGCTGGGAGGCTACTCAGGCCGCCATCCCGTACGCGCCGGCTCGGCAGCTCTCCAGGACGTTCATCTCGCCGGTCACCCGCAAGAGCGCCTATCTCGAAGGCTCTTGGGAATTCAGTCCTGCGCTGAACGTGTACGCCGAGGCGCTGTTCAACAAGCGTGAATCCGCGCAGGAAAGCTGGCGCCAGCTATTCCCGAACGTCTCACGCCTCAACTGGTCGAACCCGTTCGGCGTCACCGCGCGGTCCATCCCGCTCATTTCGTCGAACCAGGAACAGCAGGTCGACTTCAAGCGCTACGTGGTGGGTGCCAACGGCAACTTCACCGGCTTCGGCGGCCAGGAATGGAAGTACGACGTGTTCGTGCAGCGTTCCGAGTCGAGCGCCGACTACACCGGCGACATCATCTATAACGACCGCGTAACTGCCACCATCGGCGCTGGTACCTGCGCTGTTGCAGCTATCACCATCTCCGACGCCAGCACCTGCCAGCAGGTGAACTGGTTCAGCCCGACGATGGTCGCTACCGGCCAGTTCAGTGCCGCGGAAGCCGCCTTCCTGTTCACCCGCGAAACGGGCCACACGAAGTACGACCAGACGCTTTACGGCGCTTCGGTCAACGGCAACCTGTTCAGCCTGCCGGCTGGCGAAGTCTCGATGGCCCTCGGTTTCGAAGGCCGCAAGGACAGCATCGACGACACGCCGGGCTTCAACGCCCGCAACGGCAACCTCTGGGGCTCCACCTCCGCCGGTCGTACAGTGGGTAGTGACAAGGTGAAGGAGTTCTTCGGCGAAACGGAAATTCCGTTGCTGTCGGACAAGTTCCTCGCCAAGCGCGTCAGCCTGAACGCCTCGGCCCGTTGGACGGACTACGACAGCTACGGCTCGGACACCACCTTCAAGGTGGGCCTGAACTGGCAGCTCCTCGATTCCGTCCGTCTGCGTGGCAGCTACGGTACTTCGTTCCGCGCTCCGGCGCTGTACGAACTATATCTCGCCAACCAGACCGGCTTCCTCGGACAGACGTCCGTCGACCCCTGCATCAACTGGGATACCAGCGGCAGTCCGTTCATCGTCAAGAACTGCGGTCCGCAGGGTGCCAACCTCCCGGTCGGCTGGACGAACGTGAACTCCTCGGCGCTGGTCATCACCGGTGGTGGCGCGGGCGTGCTGACGGCGGAAACGTCGAAGGCCTGGACGGCGGGTATCGTGCTCACCCCGAAGGACCTGCCGCTCAGCCTCGCGGTTGATTGGTGGCGTATTGAGGTGTCCAACGAAGTGTCGCAGTTCGGCGCCGGCAACATCGTGAACTCCTGCTACGGTTCCGAGCGTTACCCGAACGACCCGTTCTGCTCGCTGTTCACGCGCGAACTGAATGTCAATGCCACGAACTACGGCCAGATTACCGAAGTGCGCAACTCGTACGTCAACATCTCGAGCCAGGTGGCGGAAGGTATCGACTACACCGCGCGCTGGCAGCAGAAGATGGGCGCTTACACGCTCACGTCGAATGCTCAGGTAACGTACAACCTCGTTGGCAGCAGCCAGGTGTTCAAGGACTTCGAGCCGTCGAACAACCTCGACACCATCTACTCCAACAAGTGGGTCGGCAACATCGACACGCGTATCGAGCGTGGTCCGTGGACGGTGAACTGGACGCTGCGCGCCTTCTCGAAGGCTTCCAACGACCGACTGTTCGGTGGCGACACCTTCGGCTGGCGTAACTTCGCGGACTGCGGTACGCAGGCCACACCGACCACCACCTGCGTTCAGGGTCGCTACGACCAGACGGCGAACCTCAGCATCACGCACGACCTCTCGGTCCGCTACCGTGCTGACAAGTGGACCACCATCGTGGGCGTGCAGAACCTGCTGAACGAGGACCCGCCGCTCCTGTCGACTGGTTCGGGCGCTCTCCGTACCGGCAACGCGGTTGCCCTCTCCAACTACGACATCCTGGGGCGTCGCTTCTTCGTGAACGCGACCTACAGCTTCTAACAAAGAAGTCGGCCGGGCCTTTGGGTTCGGCGGGTTAACCCGCAAGGGTATTCAGGCCCGGGTGGCAACACCCGGGCCTTTTTCATGGGCGGAAGATTGGTACTTCTTGTAGGAGGGAGCTTGCTCCCGACTCTTCTTGTGGGAGGCAGCTTACTGCCGACTTCAAGAGTCGCGAGCTAGCTCGCTCCTACAGGCGCGCAATCTCTTCTTTGTAGGAGGGAGCTTGCTCCCGACTCTTACTGCCGACTTCAGCGCCGCCAGAACATGGGCGTGAACACCACCAGCACCGTGAACACCTCCAGCCGCCCGAGCAACATGGCAACCACGGTAATCCAGCGGCCGGTATCGGTCAGTTGCTGGAAGTTCGCTGCCACACTGCCGAGGCCAGCGCCGGTGTTGTTCAACGTCGTGGCCACCGCCGACCACGCCGATACCTGGTCCAAGCCAGTCATCATTAGCGCCAGCATCAGCACGCCGAACAGCAGCAAGTAGACCGCAAAAAAGCCAGCCACCGCCGACAACACGCGTGGCGCCACGGGCCGGCCCGCGTACTTCACCAGCACCTCGGCGCTGGGGTGGACCAAGCGGCGCATTTCCGCCTGCGCCTCCCGTGCCACCAACTGCCAACGGATGACCTTCATGCCACCGGCAGCACTGCCCGCACAGCCACCGATGAAAGTGGCCAGAATAAGTAGCGGCGGCAAGGGCCCTGGCCACCACTGGAAGCCCTCGGCGATGAAGCCCGTGGTGGTCTGCATGGCAACCCACGCGAAGGCTGCATGACGCAGGGTGGTGCCGGGCGCTGGGTGAACCTGATGGTTCCACAAATAAAGCGCAATGAACAAAACCATCGCCACCAGCACACCACAATACGCGCGGAATTCGGGGTCTTCCCAGTACCGCCTAAGCCCAGAGCCTTTGCTCCACGCCAGGAAGTGCAGCGTGAAATTCACGCCCCCAAAAAACATGAACAGGATGGCCACCCATTCGATGTTCGGGCTCTGGAAATAGGCCAAGCTGGCATCGTGCGTGGAAAATCCGCCCGTGGAAACGGTAGAAAAGGCGTGAGCGATAGCATCGAAGCCGCCCATGCCGGCGGCGCGATAGGCCACCACACAAGCCACAGTGAGCAAGACGTAGACCAACGACAACCGCTTGGCGGTCTGCAAGATGCGGGGTGTGAGGCGCTTGTCCTTTACGGCCCCCGGCGTTTCGGCACGATAAAGCTGCATGCCACCGACGCCCAGCACCGGTAGCAAAGCCACGGCTAGCACGACGATGCCCACACCACCGAGCCATTGGAGCTGTTGCCGGTACCAAAGCACCGACTTCGGCAGCAGATCCAAACCGCTGATGACTGTGGCACCTGTGGTGGTGAGGCCAGAGACGGCTTCAAACATAGCCCCAGCGAAATCTAGTGCAGGACGCTTGGCGAACACCAGCGGCAAGGCGCCAGCAACACCGATAACCACCCAGAACAGCGTGACGAGAATGAAGCCGTCACGAAGGCGTAGATCTGCTTTCACCTGACGGTTCGGCCACCAGGCCATAGTGCCGCCTGCCGCCACCAACGCTGCGGCCTGAAGGAATGCCGGCCACTCCCCGTCGCCATAAAACAGCGATACCAACACGGGAGGCAGCAAGGTGACACTGAAGCCCAGCAACAGCTGGCCCAGCATCCGCAGGACGACATTCTGATTCATGGCTTTGCCTACAGGAATGAGGGCGGCGCCTGGAAGAGCTTCTCTACCGCTTCGACATGACGGCTGTCCGTGATGAACAGGATGACGTGGTCGCCTTCTTCGAGACAGATGTCATGGTGGGCCATGAGCACTTCCTCGCCACGCACCACCGCGCCAATAGACGCGCCCGGCGGCAAAGGTACTTGCTCGATGGTGCGCCCTACCACTTGGGAAACACGCGGGTCGCCATGGACGATAGCCTCGATGGCCTCGGCGGTGCCGCGCCGCAGACTATGGACGCGAACCACGTCGCCGCGGCGCACCTTCTCCAGCAAGGACCCGATGGTAATGGTCTGCGGCGAGATAGCGACATCGATGCGGTCATTCTCCATCATGTCCGCGTAGGCCTGCCGGTTGATGAGCGCCATCACCTTCGCAGCACCCAACTTCTTGGCCAGCAAAGACGACAAGATGTTCGCTTCCTCGGTATTCGTTACCGCGCAGAAGACGTCCATGCTGTCGATATTCTCTTCGATCAGCAGTTCTTCGTCCGCGGCATCGCCCGTCAGCACGATGGTGCTGCGCAACAGTGCAGCAGCCCGCCGCGCACGCCGTGGGTCGCGTTCGATGAGCTTGACCTGATTCTTCTCTTCGAGCGCTTGCGCCAGACGTAGGCCGATGTTGCCAGCGCCGGCAATGAGCACGCGCTTCAGCGGCGCTTCGTTGCGGCGCAGTTCGCGCATCATGGCCTGAATATCAGGTGTGGCTGCGATGAAGAACACCTCGTCATCCGGCTCCACCACGGTGTCGCCATTGGGAATGATGCTACGCCCGCGGCGGAAGATGGCCGCGACGCGCACATCGGTCTTGGGCATGTGTTCGCGCAAGGTGCGCAGGGCGCTTCCTACCAGCGGACTGCCGTTGGCGGCACGCACGCCCACGAGGCGCGCTCGGCCATTGGCAAAATCCACCACCTGCACTGCGCCGGGGTAGCGGATGAGGCGCTCGACATAGTCCACTACCAGCGTCTCGGGGCTGATACAGACGTCGATGGCAAAAGCCGCGCCTTCGCCGAACAAGCGCTCGCGCTTGAGATAGTCCGTAGTGCGGATGCGCGCAATCTTCTTGGGGGTACGGAAGAGGTTCCAAGCCACCTGACAGGCGACCATGTTGACCTCGTCGCTGTTGGTAAGAGCGACAATCATGTCGGCCTCGGCACCACCAGCGGATTCCAGCACGGCAGGGCTGCAGGCGTTACCGGCAATGGTGCGCACATCGAGGCGGTCTTGGAGTTCCCGCAGGACCTCCTCGTCGGTATCAACGACGGTGACCTCGTTCGCCTCTTCACGCGAGAGCGTCGCTGCGGCGGTGCGGCCCACCTGGCCGGCACCCAGGATAATAATTTTCACGGCAACCATTCTTCCGGCCGCGCGCCCGAAGGCGCCAAGGCGAGAAGTGTAGCGCGATGCCGCCCATGAAACCGAAGTGGCACGCATGAAGACGGAGTTCCTGACCACCGCCGTCACGCTCTGGCTGCAGGCTGCTGCCCCACCCGGGGATGCTCAGGCGCCGAGGATTTCCAGCTTGGCGTAAGCCAGCATGAGCTGCTTCGGACCGAGGCGCTCGAAGTTCACCTCCACCTGCGCCTGCGCGCCCTGCCCTTCCAAACGCACCACCACACCATCACCAAACTTGGCATGACGCACCCGGCTGCCGAGCTTCAAACCGTTGAAGGCCGCGGCTTGATCGATTCGGGCTGTGGCACGCACCACGGCAACGCGTTCTTCCGTGACGGGTGACGGGCGGCCGGTGCCGCCAGAGCTGCCCCCGTAGCCACCGCGGCTGCCGCCACCGTAATTGCCGCTACTGCCGCCACCATAGGAACTGCCTTGCTCGCGGCTACCGTAGCCACCACCAAAGCCGCTATTGGGACGGCTTTGCTCGCGGCCGCCGTAGCCACCACCAAAGCCGCTATTGGGACGGCCTTGCTCACGACCTTCCCAACCATCGCCCTCATCGGTCCAGCGCCGCCGCCCGTTATCGAACGGCCGCGACACATTCAAACGCGGGCGTACTTCTTCCAGCAGTTCTTCAGGCATTTCCGCCAAGAACCGTGAGGGCGCCGCCATCTGGTCCTGCCCATGCAAGCGGCGCGCTTCCGCATGCGACAGGTACAGCCGCTTCATGGCACGCGTAATACCCACGTAGCAAAGGCGGCGTTCTTCTTCCAAGCCGTTGAGGTCCGCGATGGAGCGCTGGTGCGGGAACAAGCCTTCTTCCAGGCCACACAGGAACACGATGGGAAACTCTAGGCCCTTGGCCGAGTGCAGCGTCATCATCTGGACCGAATCTTCACCAGCGCCCGCCTGCGCTTCGCCGCTTTCCAGCACCGCATGCGCCAGAAACGAGTCCAACGGGTTCATGGGTTCACCACTGTCTCCCGGCACTTGGTCCGGTTCGAAAGTGCGCGCTGCAGAAACCAATTCATCCAAGTTCTCGACACGGGCCTCACCCTTGCCGTCTTTTTCCTTCTGGAAATGTTCGCGCAGACCGGAACGCGCGATGACGTGGTCTACCTGCTCGTGCAGTGGCAAGTTGGCGGCCTCCTTCGCCAACTGGTCGATTAACTGCAGGAATGCTGCCAGCGACTGGTTCCCCTTGGGGCCCAGCATGCCGGAGCCCAGCACCACGCCGCAGGCTTCCCACATGGAGCTGCCGCGTTCGCGCGCGGCCGTGCGCACCAAGTCCAGCGTGCGCGCGCCAATGCCACGCGTAGGCAAATTCACCACGCGCTCGAATGCGGCGTCTTCGGCGCGGTTCGACAACAAGCGCAAGTAAGCAAGCGCATCTTTCACTTCGGCGCGCTCGAAGAAGCGGAGGCCGCCATAAACGCGATAAGGGATGCGCGCGTTCATGAAGCCTTCTTCCAGCACGCGCGACTGCGCGTTGGACCGGTACAGCACCGCTGCGCCGTCACGCCGACCGCCCTGATTTATCCACTCGCGCACGCGCTGTACTACGAAGTCCGCTTCGTCGCGTTCGTTGAACGCGGAATAGACACGGATAGGCTCGCCCGGCGCACCTGCGGTACGCAGCGTCTTGCCGAGCCGGCCGGTGTTGTGCTCGATGATGCCGTTGGCCAATGCCAGGATGTTGCCGCTGGAACGATAGTTTTCCTCGAGGCGCACCATGAGCGCGCCGGGAAAGTCTCTGCTGAACTGGTGGATGTTTTCCACCTTGGCACCGCGCCAGCCGTAGATGCTCTGGTCGTCGTCGCCCACCACAAACGGCGTACCGCCAGGGCCGGCCAGCAGCCGCAGCCACTGATACTGCAAGGTATTGGTGTCCTGAAATTCGTCCACCAACATGTGCGTGAAGCGCTTGCGATAGTGGTCGAGCACATCCACATGGTCGCGCAGGAGTTCATAGCTGCGCAGCAACAGTTCAGCGAAGTCCACGACGCCCGTCTTGCGACAGCGCGCTTCATATTCTTCGTAGATACGAATGAGCTGACGGCGCGTCGGGTCCCCCTCATCCTTCAAGTGCTTTGGGCGCTGGCCTTCATCTTTGCGACCATTAATGAAATACGTGACCTCGCGTGGCACCCAGCGGGTGTCATCGAGGCCCATTTCCTTCAGAATTTTCTTCACCAACCGCTGCTGGTCGTCTGCATCGAGAATCTGGAAGGTTTGCGGCAGGTCTGCTTCACGCCAATGAATGCGCAGCAAGCGGTGCGCCAAACCATGGAAAGTGCCGATCCAGAGGTTCTGCACGCTCACTTGCAGCAGTGTTTCCACACGGCCGCGCATTTCGGCCGCGGCCTTGTTGGTGAAGGTAACCGCGAGGATGGACCACAGCGAAGCGCCTTCGCGTTCCACGAGCCAGCCGATACGGTGCACCAGCACACGCGTCTTGCCGGAACCGGCACCAGCGAGGATGAGACAGGGCTGCAGCGGAGCAGAGACAGCCTGCGCCTGTTCGGCGTTCAGGCGGGAAAGGAGCGGGTCAGAATTCATCCGCGCATTCTACCGGGGCGGGCGGCTCAACCGGTGACCCAGTGCGGGCTCATAGCAGACCGTGGCGAATTCAAACGTAGCCGGCACCGCCATGATGCTTCATGCCGCGGGCTTCATGCCGCGGGCTTGATACCGCGGGCTTGATGCCGCGGGCTTCATGCCTCCGGCGCCGCGCCTTCGCCCAGAAACTCCAGCAGCTCGAGCGCCAGAGCGATAACCACCGGCCCAAGGAACAGCCCCACCATACCGAATGCCGCCAAACCCCCGAGCACGCCGATGAAGACCGCCAAGGTCGGTACCTCGCCGCGACCGGAAATGAGCAAGGGTTTCA
>Ga0164294_10005126_pt1 | contig 11270 bp, 9 predicted proteins | sample GEODES005metaG_FD_111479 | JGI IMG/M metagenome (GOLD analysis project Ga0164294, IMG submission 111479) | Oligotrophic lake water microbial communities from Sparkling Lake, Wisconsin, USA - GEODES005 metaG | ecosystem: Environmental > Aquatic > Freshwater > Lake | place: USA: Sparkling Lake...
CCAATAATAACTGTCTACGTTTTGTCCCAACAACGTCACTTCCCTATACCCTTGATCAAATAAATCTTGGCATTCCTGAACGATTGATACATCGTCTCTGCTTCTTTCCCTTCCTCGCGTAAATGGCACTACACAGAAAGAACACATGTTGTTACACCCCCTCATGATGCTCACAAAGGCCGAAACGCCGTTTGAATTTAGCCTCACCGGAGAAATATCTGCGTAAGTTTCTTCCCTGCTGAGCAATACATTTACTGCCTTGGTTCCGGTTTCGGCTTCTTGAATTAAAGCTGGTAGACTTCTATAGGCATCCGGACCAACAACTAGGTCAACCAATTTCTCTTCTTCCAACAACTTGCTTTTAAGCCTTTCTGCCATGCATCCTAACATGCCTACTAGCATAGTAGGCTTTAATTTTTTAAGTTTCCTGAACTCGGTTAGCCTTTTTCTGACAGTCAATTCTGCCTTTTCTCTAATCGAACAGGTATTTAAAAAAATCAAATCCGCTTCTTCTTCATTTTTGGTTGATCCGAATCCCTCTGCATGTAGAATCGATGCAATAATTTCACTATCACTGAAATTCATTGAACATCCATAACTTTCAATGAAAAACTTTTTTCCAATCGTTTTTTCCATGCTTGGGTTTCCTGAAAAAGCCTCGCCTTGGCGTTTTTCGTCTATGGTTTTCTTGATAATTTCCAGCATGTTGCAAAATTACAATAAAAGTAGAAATGTGACAAATTGTCACTGAGTGATTTTGTTGAATTTCTTAATTTGTTCTGCTCAAAGACAATTTCTTTCCCAACCAACTGTCTTTTACAGGTATAATCCACCTCGTTAAAAGGGATATCTTATCAAGCACGTTGTTGTCGATGAATAGGGTGTCTGCATTGATGAACCCGTTTTCAATAGCATAATTTACTTGCGACAAAGGCAGAAGTTGAATTTTTTCCTTGATTACAAAGGCGAGGTTTGTTCGGTTGAACATATTCACTTGGTAGGTATTTTCAATTTCTTTTATAAGCCTTACTGAACTGTCTGTGCTGCAACCACTCACTCCTGTAGCGGTTTCATCAGCCATCAAAATGATGAATTGTCCAAAAAACATTGTCCCGAAACCTTTTACCGGTATTTGGTGTGATTTCCAATTTTGTGCAAAATCCTCCAATTTTTTTTCAATTTCCAAGGCTTCTGAAATACTGAAAATTCTGCTTGATTGATAAACCCATACACGGGAATCGTCGCTAAAATCAGGTGGTATGAGTGGTGTATAATCTAAATTCATGGTATTATATTGATTGTGCTATTAACTCTGCGATGTCTAAAACTTGTATTTCAGATTCTTTTTCTTTTAACTTTACGCCATCGGACATCATTGTATTACAAAACGGACAAGCAGATGCAATGATGGTTGCATTTGTTTCAATGGCTTCGTTTGCCCTTTCCCAGTTGACCCTTAAGTTTCCTTTTTCTTCTTCCTTGAACATTTGAGCCCCACCTGCACCACAACACAATCCATTGCTCTTGCATCGCTTCATTTCTATAAGTTCTGCATCCAATGCTTCTAAAACCTTTCTTGGGGCTTCATAAATTTGATTGATCCTGCCCAAATAACAGGAGTCGTGGTACGTTATCTTTTTTCCTTTGAAAGCCCCTCCGTCTTTCACCACTATCTTTCCATCATTGATAAGCGATTGAATAAAAGTTGTGTGGTGAATTACTTCATAATTCCCCCCAAGTTCTGGGTATTCATTTTTAAGGGTATTAAAGCAATGTGGACAAGCAGTCACAATTTTTTTTACATTGTAGGTATTTAGTAAATTGATATTTTGATAGGCCATCATTTGAAACATAAATTCATTGCCAGCCCTCCTAACTGGGTCTCCTGTACACATTTCCTCAGAACCTAGAATCGCATAATTTATGCCAACCTTGTTTAAAATTAAAGCAAATGCCTTTGTAATGCTTTGCGCCCGCTGATCAAAGCTGCCCGCACAGCCTACCCAAAACAATATTTCTGGTGAATTACCTTTTGCAATTTCTTCAGACAAAATCGGTACCTGCATATCTCGAATATTTTAAACTTTAAACTTTAAACCTTAAACCTTCAACTCCTTCAACCCCTTCAACCCCTTCAACTCCCTCAACTTTCTTTCGTCCAATCCACCCTTTGCTCTGGTGAAAATTTCCATGGAGCAAAATTATTCTCCACATTTCCAAACATCATCGTCCACTCTTGCGGCGCACTGCTTTTTTCCATCACAAGGTATCTCCTCATTTGTATGATGATGTCAAGGGGATTGATACTCACAGGGCATGCTTCTACACATGCGTTGCAGGTAGTGCAGGCCCTCAATTCTTCTTCAGTGATGTAATCGTATAAAAGCGATTTATTGTCGTCTACATAACTTCCATTTTTATCAATGTTGTTTCCCACTTCTTCAGCACGATCCCTTGTATCCATCATAATTTTTCTTGGTGAAAGCAGCTTGCCTGTTAGGTTTGCTGGACAAGCACTCGAACATCTTCCACATTCGGTGCAACTGTATGCATCCATTATGTTTTTCCAACTGAGGTCTTGGATATCTTTTGCGCCAAACTTTAATTGGTTGTTAGATTCCGTTGTTGTTGGGGCTAGTTCTGGCTGAAAGGCATACAGCACCTCTTGCTGAACCGTTGGCATGTTAGAAAATTTTCCTTGAGGCGTTAAACGGGCATAAAATGCATTTGGAAATGCAAGTATGATGTGTAAGTGTTTAGACCAAGGCAAATAGTTTAAAAATGCAAATACACCGAGTATATGTAGCCACCAGCATGTTCTTTCTACTGCAATTAACCCTGGTGCCGTTAAATTAGAAAGTAGGGGACTAATAAAAGATGAAATTAAAAAAGGTCCTGTTTGATGAGCAGCATAATGTTCAATGCCTTTCGATTGCAACAGCACATCAGCTGCATTCATCGTGAGGAATAGCCCCATTAATACAACTTCAATGATTAAAATTAAGTTGGCATCTTTAGAAGGCCATCCCTTTAAATCAGTTGACTTTAAACGTGCTATGTTTAGTTGATTTCTTCGAACAAAAAAGATAATGCATCCTACAATTACTGTAAAAGCGAGTACTTCAAAAGTGTTGATGAGAAAGACATAAATTGAAGGTATCAGCGTTACAAATATTCGGTGGCTTCCAGCTAAACCATCTATGATGATTTCCAACATCTCTAAATTGATAATCACAAAACCTCCATAAATAAACAGATGCAAAACGGCAACCAATGGGTTCTTGAACATTTTTTTTTGTCCAAGTGCCAATAAAAAAACATTCTTCCACCTCTTTACTGGATTGTCATTCAACAATTCTGGTTGACCAAGCAATATATTCCTTCGAATTTTTTTTACCCTCTTTGAGAATAAAAAAATGGAAGTGGCTAACGCAAATAGAAAAATAAATTGTTGTAAAATTTCCATGCTGTTGGGTTACAATTGCTAAATTACACGATGTAAACCATTTAAAAACAACGAATTCATGGAAAAAAAATATATACTCACTGAACAGGTAGCTGAAATGAAGCTTCGGAGAATGGCTTTTGAGATTATCGAAAACAACAGAGAAGAAAAAATCCTTTTTCTTGCTGGGATAATGGACAATGGTATGGTGTTGGCTAGACAAATTAAGGCTTTCTTGGAAGGTAATTCAACCATCCAAGTAAAATTGATGGAAATAAAATTGGACAAGAAAAATCCGTTATCGTGTGAAATAATTGATGCGTCAATCATAAAAGATCAGGTTGTGGTGGTTATGGATGACGTTATCAACAGTGGAAAAACCTTTCTGTATGCCTTGTTGCCATTGCTTAAAGAAATGCCGCGTAAAATTCAAACGTTAACTTTGGTGGAAAGAAGTTACAAGACATTTCCTGTTCATGCTGATTACGTTGGAATATCGCTTTCTACAACATTGCAAGACCATATCTATGTTGAAGTTTTGGGCGAAAAAGTTATTGGGGCCTATCTTCAATAACCGTTAACTAAAAATACAATCCATAAAAACTAGCTTTCCCATTTGTATTTAGTGAAATGGCAGGGGCTGGAATTTTAAGCACATTTATCATCGAAAATGCGGTCTTGAGTACTTTGTTTTTTGTTTTTATTTTTGTTAAATCAACGTCGGCTGAAATCATGAATTTCTTGTACCTCAGGATGTCATTTCGTGAATAAATGCTACCTGATGCGTCTGTCCATGTATTTTGATATCCTCCCAACATTCTTTCAGCACCATACCCCAAGGCTAAGTTCAACCAACTTGGAAAACGGCTTTCAGGAAAAAAAGATTTCACATTGATGCTCGCCCAATATGTTTGTCCGTTGTAATCCTTCAACAATTTCTCTACTTCTCCTGTTCCAAACAATTCATCGGCTCTTCCTTTTAGTGCTCCGTATTGAACTGGATGGTAAGAAAGTTTCATCCTTATTCTTTGTTGGTTCCAGAGAAACTCTTGGCCCAAATATAATGCTGCTCCAGATGTATTGGCCATGATATCAGGTATGCTGAATCCCCATTTGTCAGAGTATCCATCTAAAATTTCAATGATGCTCAAATAAGCCATTCCGCTCATACTGCCAATCACAACAGCTTTCTTTTTTTCAGCTCCAGCCCATTGCCATAATTTACTGGTTTGTTCACTTATTTGGTAGGTTGACCATGCATGTCCAGCTTTGTCCATGTGCTGCCATTCTTTCCAATCATTATACAGGTGAAATTTGGTTCTCGGATAGTTGGCATACCATGCCTTGTTGAGTGAATAAAAAGATCCTCCCCACAAGCCAACTTGCACTGTTCCTAAAATAAGCATCTTTTTCTTATCAACTAAACTAGATTTCGTAGTAGTTGAACCTAGATTTACTGTTTCTTTATCTTGTCCGTTAACATTAATTGTGCTGCAGATTCCAAAACAAAGGATGAAAATATTTAATATGATTGTACTTTTTATTGCTTTTTGTTTTAAATATCTCATGCTTGAAAAAATGAATAATTATTATGCAAATTAAGTCATGAAGTTAATTGCATTTAACGCATCCTGTGTTAAGTTTGTAAAAAATATAGGCACATGGAACTGGATATACAAATCAAAGTAGATCAGTGGTTGAATGGAAATTATGATACCGCCACTAAAGATGCCATCAGAGAATTGCAAGCATCCAATCCTTCAGAATTGGTTGACGCTTTTTACAAAGGATTGGAGTTTGGAACAGGTGGACTTCGTGGTATCATGGGAGTAGGAACAAACAGAATCAATCAATATACCATTGGCATGGCTACTCAAGGTTTTGTCAACTATTTAGTTAAGTCATTCCCTGGTCAACAAGTTAGGATAGCTGTTGCGCACGACAGCAGAAATAACAGCAGGTTATTTGCTGAAATTACAGCCAATGTAATGGCTGCAAACGGGATTCAAGTTTTTCTATTCGAGGCTTTGCGTCCAACTCCTGAACTGTCATTCACAATCAGGCACCTGAAATGCCAAGGTGGGGTAGTGTGTACTGCTTCTCATAACCCCAGAGAATACAATGGATACAAAGCATATTTTAATGATGGTGGACAACTTGTTCCACCGCATGATAAAAATGTAATTATCGAAGTCCAAAAAATACAATCTGTTGATGAAGTAAAATGGAAGGGTGGAGAATCAAATATCCACCTAATTGGTGATGAAATTGACAAGGAATACATTGCCATGGTTAAGGGATTGAGTGTATATCCAGATGTAATTGCACGTCAGAACGACCTCAAAATAGTATATACACCCATTCATGGTACAGGCATTACATTGGTACCTGAAGTGCTGTCGCAATTCGGTTTCACCAATGTAAACCTTGTTGAGGAACAAATTACACCAGATGGTAATTTTCCAACAGTGGTATTTCCAAATCCAGAAGAAAGTGAAGCAATGAGCTTCGGTTTATATAAAGCCAAGGAAATTGATGCTGATATTTTGTTAGGAACAGATCCAGATGCCGACAGAGTTGGAATTGGCGTAAAAGACAACCACGGCAATTGGATTTTGTTGAACGGAAATCAAACAGCAGTATTGGCTTTCAATTACATGATTGAGGCAAGGAAGAAAAAAGGCATTTCTCAATCAAATGACATGGTTGTTAAAACCATCGTTACTACCGATATGATTGATATCATCGCGTCTAGAAATGACATCAACTGCTACAATGTACTTACTGGTTTTAAATGGATTGCTGAGTTGATTAAAGCAAAAGAAGCCAACGAAAATTATGTAATTGGTGGTGAGGAATCTTATGGTTTGATGATAGGCGACCAATTAAGGGATAAAGATGCAGTTAGTGCAGTTGCTCTTTTGTGTGAAATGGCGGCTTATGAAAAAGATGCGGGAAAAAGTTTGTTTACCAAGTTAGTTGAGTTGTATGTAGAATATGGTTTGTTCAGAGAACATCTAATCTCCATAACAAAAAAGGGCCGCGATGGTCAAGAACAAATTGCAGCCATGATGGATAGATTCAGAAATGAACCTCCACATATGCTGGATGGGGTGGAAGTTGTGGCCATTTTAGATTATGAAAAACAGGAAGCAAAGGATTTGAAGTCTGGACAAATCAGTACAATAGATTTGCCTAAAAGCAATGTTCTGCAATTTGTATTGGTTGATGGAAGCAAAATTAGTGCTCGTCCTTCTGGCACAGAGCCTAAAATCAAGTTTTATTTTAGTGTTCAGGGCATTATCAACAACAGTGCAGAATTTGATTCAAAATATGCTGAGTTGGGAAAAAGGATTGATAACATCATCATCGATTTGGCACCATAAAAATATACATCATTTCATCACTGCAAAAAGGGGGTACTGATTAATGCGTTCCAACACTGAAACTTACATGCACAAAGGCATGAGAAAGAAAATGGTCGATGGTATTAGGGAAAAAGGAATTACGGATGAGTCTGTTTTGGAAGCAATTTCACAGGTACCCAGACATTATTTTTTGGATTCTGCTTTTGAAAAACATGCTTATGAAGAACGTGCTTTTTTAATAGGGGAGGACCAAACAATTTCACATCCTTACACCGTTGCTTATCAAACACAATTGTTACAAATCAAGCCGTTTGACAAAGTGCTTGAAGTTGGCACCGGGAGTGCTTATCAAGCTTGTGTTCTGGCTGAATTAAAGGCAAAGGTTTTTACAATTGAGCGGCAAAAAAAATTGTTTGATGCCAACAAATCATTTGAATTTTTACAAAATTATCCATCCATTAGAAGGTTTTATGGTGATGGTTTTGAAGGGCTTCCTACTTATGCGCCTTTTGATAAAATAATCATCACTGCCGCAGCTCCATTTATTCCGGAAAAATTGATAAAACAATTAAAGTCTGGCGGAATAATGGTTATTCCAGTAAACGAAGGAGATGCTCAACGAATGATGCGGATTACAAAAAGAGCAGATGGGACTTACGATGAAGAAAAATTCGATCAATTTTTGTTTGTTCCGATGTTGATTGGGAAAAAAGATTAAAAAAAATGCCGCTTTGAGCGGCACTTTTTTTTGTATCTATTTGTTACATTTTACTGCATCTGCATCCCTTCTTGCATTCCGTCAGCTCCACTCTTTGTATTCTTTCTTTTGAATAGAGATACATCAACTTTTCCAAAACGATAATTAAAGTTTAACCTGAATACCTGCCAGTCTCTTCTTCTTGAATTCGTTTGTGTGAAATAAGTAGCCTCTGAATATGAGCCATAAATTTTTGTTTTAAGAACATCATTCATGCTCAACGTAAGTGATCCTCTTTTTTCTTTCAAGAAATCTTTTTTAAGAGCAAATTCTAAGCCATAATTTGGATTGATATAACCTTGGGCAGATGTTTGAGTGAATCCACCCCATCCACCTCCGCCACCGCCAGAACGGCCACCACCGCTGCCTCTGCCACCGTCGCCTCCACCTTGTGGAAGTATAGATTTACTTCTATAGTCAAAAGCTAGTTGAAGCGTAAAGCTGGCTGGTAATTTTATGTTGGCATTCATCTTTCCAAAGAAACTCCAAATTGAATTGTTTACAGTAGAAGTAACATCTGTTGTGCTGATACTTGAGTTGTAAACATTAAGGTTTGATGTCAATTCTAACCATTTTGTTACAGGGTTTCTAGCTGTAAATTCAGCTCCGTATGCCTGACTCTTGTTTGCATTTATGTATGTGTTTATAAGCACATCTTTAGCCACTACTGCACTTGCTTCTTTAACTTGAGCCCTGGTAATTAAGTCAGTGGTATTTTTATAATACAAGGAAACCAATATGCTATTACCATTTTTCATGCTTTTTTGATAATTCATTTCAACTGAATTGGTAAACTCTGGCTTTAATGCTGGATTTCCCCTGCTGATGTTCAAAGAATCAGAATAATCTATGAATGGTAATATCTGAAAAAAGTTTGGTCTTTGGATTTTTCTCGCCACACTGAATTGAAGATCTTGCGTTTGGTCAATTTGATGGGTTAAATTTAAACTTGGAAATAAGCTCAGCGGGAAGCTGTTACCAAAAGTTTTGCCATTCGTAATTAAGGTGCCTGTGTATTTAGAACTTTCTGCCCTTAATCCCAATTGATAGCTGGTTTTTGTTCCAATTACGTTGCCATATGTTCCATAAGCCGCAAGTACCCTGTCATTGTATTTATAATTTGCATTCAATGAAAAAACAGGCATGTAATCATTCAAAAGAAAATCATAAATGTAGTTTAGGTTCTTGCTTTCAAAGTCACGTATCGCAGCCCTAAATCCAAATTCCACCTTCGATTTTTCACTAAGTGGGTTGGTGAAATCTGTTTGAATGGTATAGAAATTATTTCCACCCTTGCCTTCCTGTTTTTGATCTATCAATCTCCCTTTTGGGGTATTGTTCATGTCGTAATACTGTGTATTGAAACCACCATCATTACTATTGTTGCTTTTGTTGAAGTTCAAATCAGCTGTTAATTCCATGCCTTTTTTGCTGAATAGGTGTTTGAAACCTACAGCAGTTCCTGCATTCTGAAATTGTGAGCTGCTGCTGGTATTTCGCTCAGATAAAATTGACTTAGTACCGCTTGAAAACAAGGTGTCAGTTTTGATGGATAGTTTATCAGAATTGTCAAATTTACCCTTTACAAAGTTTCCTGAAATGGTTATTGTATTCCTATTGTCAATGAAATAATCCATGCCAAGTCTGTTGTATGTAAAATATCCCAAACTCAAAGGGTTGTTGCTCTGATTGTATCTGATTGTAGGCGTTGTAATGAATTCTTCTCTTAATGATTCTCCTAAACCAATTGATTTTCTTTGGTTGTACATCGAACTAGCAAAGAAGTTTACCTTGTCTTGCTTTACGTTTATGTCCCCACCGAAGTTTGGCATGCCCCTTGAATCAAGGCCAGCACGGATGTTACCATTGTAACCGGTTTTTCTGTTTTTCTTCAAAACTATATTGATGATACCCGACATTCCTCCTGAAGCATCAAATTTTGCAGATGGATTCGTAATCAATTCAACACTTTGGATTGCATCTGAAGGAATTTGGTCCAACGTTAAATTTGTAGGCCTACCATCTACGAAAATAGTAGGAGATGCATTCCTTAAGGATACATTTCCATCAATATCAACATCCACGCCTGGAATATTCTTCATCATCTCGCTGGCTGTTTGTCCAGTCGAAATCAAATTCTTTTCAACATTAAAAATCTTTCTGTCAACCCCCATTTGCATAAAGGGTTTTGTTCCCACAACCTTAATTTCTTCAAGTTGCTTTGAGTCAATCTTCATTTTCAAATTGCCTAAATCCACATCAATGTTGTTCATCATTTTGGAGAAATCTCCTCCTTTCATATTGATGTCAAATTTTATGCTTTTTTCCATGGAAATGAATCCGATGGCAGTTATTTTGAGTTGAAATTGCCCCATTACTGGTAAATTTTCAAGGCTAAAATTTCCGTTGCCTTTTGTAAGTTGCCCAGCGATTACTACATCTTTTCTTTTCTTCGTTGCCGAATCAAACTTGTTTACAATCAATTGAACCGATGCTGCTTCAATGGATTTGTTGCTTACAGAGTCCACTATTCTCCCATAGAACCTTCCCATGTTCATATTTTGAGGAGCACCTCCTGCTGGTCTTGATCCGTAAGTTGGAGCTTGTGAGAAGGCTGAAATGCTTAGTAATTGTATGAAAATGAATAAAAAATTACGCATGAAATTAATTTGATTGATAGTTGGATGTTTTTGGTGCATTAAACTTTCGAAAGGAGATTGTTAAATAATTTAACAATAAAGTGTCTGTAATGTTTAATCTACATCCATTTATGTGTTAACGGAAGGTGGTTATTGTGTTATCAGGGTTAAAATAACCTGAAAAATACCTATGATGAAACCGAGTACACCGCCTATTACTTCAACAAATCGGAATTCTTTCGACATAATCTGGTTTAAAATGGTTTCCATTTTATCACTCGAGAATCCATAAACTTTTTCTGTCACAATTTTATTCAGGTCAAGTTGCGACTCAAGGTCCTTCATATATGATTCAATTAATTCAGGAAAAATTGTTTTTAGCTCTGTCATAAAAACATCTTTCAACTTATTTATTGTGTTTTCCCCAATAAACATAGAAATCATTGGAAAGGCTTCTCCTAATTTAGAACGTAAGAATTCATCAACCCTTATCTCAACAAGAGGCATTAGTTTCTTGATATTTTCCGGATCAACAATCTTTTCTTCTATTTCTTTGAAAGAAATTAGCTCAGTGCTAACCAAAATACCAAGTTTTTCAGCAAATTGACGTTGCCTTTTAGGAAAAATACCATGAAAAGTTATACCAAGAATTTTTTTAGGTTCTTTAGGGTGAAATAACATTTTTATAGCTATCCAATTGGTAAACCAGCCTATAAACGCAGAGATAAAAGGAATAAGAATGATCCAAATATTCATCAATGGTATTTTTACAAAGTTACGAAAATGGACACCCCAAAAAAAACGTTTTTGTAGAAGTCAACTTTTTACTTAATTTTGCAAATCTTAAATATTCATGGAGGTTGTAGCTCAGTAGGTTAGAGCGTCTGATTGTGGTTCAGAAGGTCGTGGGTTCGAAACCCATCATCCTCCCTCTTTTTTCTCCAACTATTCTTAACATTAATTTGGGTTCAAAGCACATTGCTTTGAATTTTATCAACCCGAAAAATTGTACATTTGGATATGTCATCAAAACTCATACAATTTATGTTTAGTAAAAAATC
>Ga0164294_10005127_pt1 | contig 11269 bp, 2 predicted proteins | sample GEODES005metaG_FD_111479 | JGI IMG/M metagenome (GOLD analysis project Ga0164294, IMG submission 111479) | Oligotrophic lake water microbial communities from Sparkling Lake, Wisconsin, USA - GEODES005 metaG | ecosystem: Environmental > Aquatic > Freshwater > Lake | place: USA: Sparkling Lake...
AACACAATTATATAGAATAACGGACAAGCCAACAGACCCGACAATGAACATATGATGCGAGAGTAAACGTTATAACAAGACGTGTTTGCACATGTGTGTGTGTAGTGCAATGCTAGGAAACGCCACAATATGGCAGCGAAGGAGGATGGCCGCGGTTTCGTTTGAAACGCCGGCGAAATCGATTTTTCCGACGATTTCTCAGGGTGGTAGCAGGAAGTAATGAGGAGAGAGAAGAAAGCGGGGCCGGCCAGGGCTCCAGCGGCAGAAGGAGGTCCGAGCGGTGTTCCACCAAGAGTAGGATCAATATCCACGAAGGCGGTTACAACGGTCGGAACTGAGGAAGCCAGGACGAAGGCACCGGCAAAGCTTTCAGCGCAGGAAACAAGCAGGGCTTCAACGGCGGAAGGAGGTCCGAGCGGCGTTCCACCAAGAGTAGGATCAATATCCACGAAGGCGGTTACGACGGTCGGAACTGAGGAGGCCAGGAAAGCGGCGAGCAAGCTTCCAGCGCAGGAACCGACAAGGAGGTCAATACGTATTGACGCGAAAGCAGTTCCGGCAAGCGTCATTCCAACAAACGAGAATTATTATGGTACCTTAGAGAAACATTCGGCTGAAGAAGAAGATATGCAGAGTCACGAGCAAACTTCAGCTTCTTCACACGAGTTTCCGGAAGTCACCGTAACGAAGCGAGTTGCTGGGATGACAAGCAAGCAATCGCTTGCAACAATTAGTGAGATGTCAGCGACTGAGGAGACCAGCAGGGTATCTTCAAAGCCGACACCTTCACCGGCAGCAATGAAGGAGAGCAACATGAGATCTGACAATTCCATGCAAGTTTTCATGCTATCTTCTTCACTGCAATCGCCAACGGCGACAGCAATTTCAGCGCAGTCACCAATCAATCAAAAAAAAATAACGGCTGAGGCTGCTCAAGGAAACATCATGACAGAGCAGTCACCAGCAACAAAGTCGAAGGTGGCAGCAAAAGAGGATGCCTCGATGACGCCGCGCACGTCCATGCAGGCTCCGAGGGCATCTCCAGCGCAGACACCAATCGATTTTATTCGGAAAACAGTAGCGGCGGCAGCGCAAGAAAATATCAGGCAGTCCGGAATGTCCATACGGACTTCACTGACGTTTTCAGACTCGGCGTCACCAGCAAAGCAGTCGCAAGAGCAAATTATGAACATGGTGGATATGAACAAGGTGGAGAGGGAAGATGTCATGCAAAATTCGAGGAGTGCAGGGGAGAATGTGATGGCTTCATCGCCGTCACAACAGGACGCTGAAGGTGTACCAGCAGTGTTCAGTTTCAAAAAGCTACGAGCAGCTGAAAGCTCGAGAGCTTCGGAGACAACAACACCACCTCGGGTCGGTCCCAACACGCCAAGTCCCGACACCTTCTTTACTCCGGAAATGGAGGCAAAGAAAGATCCGTTAGCTGGAGGTATGTTGCAGGACATGATAATGCGTTTGGAATCTGCAATGGGGATGGCCATGGAAAATCTGAAAGGCCTTAGGGAGAATCAGCATGGGCTTAGGGAGAATCAGAACGCCCTTATTCAGACTCAGAACACGCTTATTGCAATGCAACAGCAAACGGAAGCCGTGGGGCAAAACAACACGAAGGATATCAAGCAGTTGCGACAGCAAACAGAGCTCAAACATGCGTCTGTGGTGGAGCAGATTCACGCATGGCGCGACCTCCTCCAAAGCAATTCAGCAACTGCCGACATCGCGCAGAAAGAGATACATGCAAGGATAGACGGTCAAGAAAAGGCTATCAATAATCTATCTCTGGACACGAGCGTGAGGCTGCATGACTTGGAGCAACGTCACGCTGACATTGATCTGCGTAGGGACGACGCAAGCAAATCGCTCAAGTTAGCTCAGCTGGCAGATGAGGCCACTACCTTGCAAGCAGCTCATGCGCAAAGTATGAAGGAAAGAATGGATAATCAAGAGTCAGAATTCGTAGGCTTGAAGAAGCAGGTGGATTCTCAAACCGACTTGCTACATCAATTGCTGCCAGTACAAGTTAAGGAGGCGGTTCAGCAACGGTTCCACGAGGGATCTGACGGGCTTAAACAAATGGTTAGGAAATTAGTGCGGCAATCTGTGCAGATTTCCTTCAAGAAGGCTTCTTGGAGACATATGGGAGCGGCTTCCGGAAGGAATACACCCGCTGCTCCAGAACAACCTACCGAATCACCAGACTCTGAGATTGAAGAGCATAAGGAATACTTGTTGAGCATAATGGATACAACACACCAGTACTTGTCCGAGTCAGATTTTGCGACATCTAACGGTTATTATTGGCATCAGAATATTTTATGGAAGGGTACCCATTCCTGGAGAGCGGAGTGCATTGTCGCGGAGAGATTCAATACCGAAACCGGTCAATCCGATATGCTCGTTGTATGGTCTGAGTTGGATGATTCCAATACGTGGACACAAATGTCTAAAGAAGATAATATGTGGGTCTCATACTCATTGACGCCCGAGTCTCTTCTGAGCGAATGGAGTACATCTGGGCGCCGCCGAGCGTGGCTATGTTTTTCAGGTCACACGATCACTACGACGGCCGAGAATGCACCAACTGATCGATCAGATGAAGGAACAGATTGGAGCAGCACCGATGACGAAGCAGAAGATGAGGACGGTGGGTCAAAAGACGAGCGTTACGGCAGACAGGTCAATGAACAGGAGCCTTACTGCAAGGACGAAAGAGAGCATCAGTCAAAGCTACACGACCTGTTGCAACAAATGGAACAAGATCATCAGGACAAGCTGCAGAATCTTCATAGGCACTGCACTGGAAAAGATAAAGCAATCAACAACCTGATGAAAGATTTGAACATTCTTCGGGAAAATTCTGACGACAAGGATGAGCAGTGTGAACAAATGAGCAAAAAAATCGAGGAACTGCAGCAGTTCATCAAAGATCGACAACGAGCTTTTGAGGAACATAACAACTGGAGGGAAGATTCTCACCGGAGAAGCAATAGCACGCAAGCTATTGAGCAACTTCGGCAAGATCTCGACAAGAAGGAAGAAGAAATTGCAAAGAAGGAAGAAGAAATTGAGAGGCTACATAGCAAATACGATAGGGAGCGGCGGGATGCGCTCGACAAACAAGAGCAACGCTTCAGGGTCCAACTACACAGGGAACAACAGGTGTGTCAGACTCAAATCGAGGACATGCGACGCGAACTGGCATTCGATATGGAGAATAAGGACAGAGATGTGGCAGCACTCAATCAGGAATTGAATCGTATCAGAGGGCAAAAGATTGATACTGTCCAGCAGCAGGGAATGGGTCAGCATACGCCCGACATGGAGGATTCCGATGTATTCAGGAAACAGCGAGAGACATCCGAAATAAATCGTCAGTTGTTTGAAACACAGATCGCGAGCAAAGATCGAGAGTTGGCAGCACTCACTCAGGAGCTGGAACGCGTCAATGGGAAATTTCTAGAAGCGGCCGCACTCAGTACATTCAGTCAGGAGCGCAAGGAGGATTCCGAACGGTTCAACCAACTCAAAGAGGAAAACGATGGATTGCACGATCAGCTCAATCATCTTTTCAAATCCATGGCAGATACTGCGTCGTCCGAGAAGAACGCCATAACGCAAATGCGAGAACTCGAACGCGAACTGGAATCATTGCGAGGGGTGGAGGGAAGATATCAAAACATCAGAGGAAGACTCGATAGTGTGTGCTGCGAAGATGAATCGCAACACAAAAATAAATGTCAGCAAGCAGGCGGCTGTGTGGACGCTAGGGAACACGCCAGCCACAGGCTTTTGGACACACAACGCCGGCAACCAGAAGGTAATTTTTATGGACCATCAGACTCTGGCGGTGACAGATTTTCAGGAGTTCGTTATTGGCATGATGAAAGTGGTCACGACGACGATCATCGGGGATTTGGATCTACAGCCCGCCGACCAGCGCAATACGGAAGCCCATCTTACACTCAGAGAGGCAGGGGAGGGAACGAATCAAGGGCATCAATGTCAGGAGGTATGCGCCCAGAGTGCCTAAGCTACGCGGAACATAAGGTCAATGTTGCAAAGGAGGGCGGATGTTTCAATCGGGAGACACACTGTGCCGCGATTGAAACACTGAAGGAGCAATGGGAAGGGCAATTCATTGACAAACTTCGGAAACTGGATCAGGAAGCATTCTCTCGAACAACCGTTGAAGAGTTGCTAAGAGAAGTCTTCGAAAGTAGGGAGGATCCGCTGCATCAGTTTGATTTAGGTAAGGTGTCAGGGTATGCCGAAAGAGTGCACTTGGAACAAAAATGGCATCAACCGGACTCTCGCGAGATACAGCAACGCTGTCACGATTTCACGCAAGCATCCGACAAGCAGGGTGGGCTAAATTCATTTCCAGAGATGGCATCGACTTTTTTTGAAAATAATTATGACAGCTGGTTCACGACGCAGGAATTTGAAGAAATGGCACGCAGAAAGTCAACCACGCGTGTCATGATAGAGGACAAGGATCCCAAATTACCCGATGGGCAATTCTGGACAGGGAAAACAACGCTCAAACGATCGACGGCTCATAACAAGGAGGGTACGGGGCTTTTCGAATTCATATGTTACATTGAGGACTATAGTCAAGCCAAACTCTGGCATCCGGAAAGAGAATACGAGCGTCGGACAGCTGCTTTTCTACAAGGTGTCAAGAGTCAAGAGCTCAAACATGCAGTTCAATCCATGGTCCAGCAGTTCAGGGGCTCTAGAGGTGAGAGCTTAGGTGACTCAGCATGGGCGCTTTTTCGGAAAGCATTGTTACACAAGTATCCACCGATGAATTGGCGCCACGCTCTGATGACGGAATGGTGGGAGAGTACCGTGCAAGGACCTAAGGACATCCAAACTATGGCAACGAGTGCTAGCTATTGGACAAATGTGGTAACGATGATGCTTCCGCAACACCAAAAGTTGCCACCCGCGTTCGTGGGATTCCTTATTACAGCAAACGCTCACCCTCGTCTGGTGAGCTACTTGGAGCAATTCAATTGGGACTGTGGCGATCTAGGTTTGACTGTTGCTCTTTTAAATAGGGCAGAGCGTTTCCAGGAACCAAATTACAACCGTGAAACAAAGGCAAAGAAAGTGGAATCGGCAGCTCAGCGCGATGTGATGGACTCGGACTTATCAGAAGGACAACAAGCTGCGCTGAAAATTATGCGAGGATGTTCGAGTGATATGCAACCGTATCTCGCACAGTTGGCAGAGGTGTTACAAGATGCGCAGAAGGATGCTGACACCCGCGCCTGCAGGAAGGAGTATGACATGTTTGATGATATTCCGATGCCGACTTTGAAGCAAATTGTGGGATCTGTTCCCCGAATTGTGGCTGAAGTGAAACGCTTAGTTTGGGGCGGGGTGGTGGAAGCAGTTCATGTAGCTAACAACGTTAGCAAGGATCTTTTCTTCCAGCGTTTGAAGGATTTGCAGGAGTGTACATTGTGTGGGTCACCACATCATGTGCTCGCTGCTTGCGAAAAATGGCAACCCCACAAGCCATCTTTCACTTCAGCACTGCAGCAGAACAGCTTTCAAAGACATACCACACCTTATCGACAAACATCACCCTTGAGGGAGGATAAATATCATGATCGGGCCCAACGTGCGGCTGACGATCAGGTAGAAAAATTGAAACGTGAGATTCAAAAACTAACAGAAGAGCTACGCAGGAGCCAGGGGGCACAAGGGGCAGGGGCGCCGCCCCATGCAACACAGGTGAACCGTTCAGGCGCAGCACGGCAATGGCAGAAGGACCAGAGAGCAGCCGCTGCCAAGCAGACAGAGGCCTGGAGCCGGGAAGAATTTTCGGCTCCAGTCCATCCAAAATCCGTAATTGACCGTCACGGCCAGGATTCAGATGTACCTTCCGAATTCGACACGGACGTCCATTCGGACATCTCCGACCGATCCGTCAGTCCTCCAAGAACCTCACGTCGTGAGGGAGGGCGGGGAAACGGAAAGCGGGATTAGACAGGGGCCACAAGGGCCCAGGGACGGTGGCAGAAGGGGCCTCCCGTCGTCCGTCTAATCCCGAAGAGGCCCACGCTTTCAGACAATGGCAGCTGGAAGCAAACCTTCGACGTGTTGAGCGCACACCACGAACGGAGGCGGAAGCAAAAGTGACGCATGGAGAAAAAGCGAGCGAAATTCCGCGCGCATATGGTTGGCTGAGACCACCTAAAGGACCAGCACAACGGGTAACTATTTTATTTGATACAGGCGCGAGCCATAATTTCGTAAACCCGAGAGTTGTTAGGGCCATGGGATTGCAACCAAATCCTAATGAGGGCCCTACACACCTTCGGGTGGCAGATGACAGAGTTATCGAATGTGATGGAGGAGTAAGTAATATCCAGCTCGTAGCAGGTCCGTATCAGGAGAGATTGGTGCTTTGTGTAGCAGATATTGGTGCGGATGATGTAATTTTGGGCAATCCTTCACTGTCAAAACACGAAGGCGGTCACGGACCCGAGGGAGAAGGAACGTGGCGCATGGTGGTGGAGGGTAAGACTTACAAAATTCCGCTGATGACGGGTAGCGGTGGCAAGGCTACGAAGGTGTCCACGATACAAGGCACCAAGAAAACGGAGAAGATCATGCGGAAGCATAAGGATCATATTTGGCGAGGTCAGATATGGCAACAAGATGCCGACGAGGAGGAGCAAGAAAGACAAACAGCAGATAGACGTCAGCAGGCATCAGAAGCATGTAACGTGGCGACTGAAGAGGTCGGCCTCTGCCGACATCCGAGGCATCGAGTATCAATGCATGACAGTGAGTGGAGTCATCGACACGTCACCGAAGCAGAGTTACACCGTCTAAACAGAACAGTAGGCGCTGATCTTAAATTAACAGAAGCAGAAGTTCAAGCAGCGATGGCCTTTGCCGCAGCGCAGATTCCACATGATGAATCACAACAGTCATTGGATAAGGGGAAGGAGAAGACGGGAACGGCGTCAACGGTAAAGTCTACAGCTCTTAACGATCAGGAACGCGACGCGTTGGCTGGGTTACAAGGAGTGGACGATTTTCATCCTTGGAAAAAGGCTGGTAGTGTTCATTCCCAAACAAATTCGAGCTCCAGTGTTCGACTGAAAGCTTCCACAGCTAGAAATCGCGCACGGGAGGAGAAAATAGCGGCGGAAAAAGAACTAATGACAGCGACGAGTGAAAGGATTCGCGCGAGGATCATGGAAGAATTTCCGACAATATTCCAGGAGCCTGACACTCTTCCTCCCAAACGGTGGCAAGAGCACGTAATCGAACTGGAGCCAGGGGCTAAAATGCCACCGGTACGAGGGCTGCCTCGCCTGAGTCCGTTGGAATTGCAAGAAACTAAATTATGGGTGGCCGATATGCTCAAGAAGGGCCTCATTCGACCAAGTGTGGGTCCTTATGCAAGCGTATTCTTTTTCGTGCCCAAGCCCAACGGAGGCTTGAGGGGTGTATGTGATTTCCGTGGTGTGAATCTAATCACGAGAAAGATTCTGCCTACATTGCCATTGTTTGAAAACGTGGTCAGTCAGCTCGAGGGTGCAAAATTTTTCTCGGGATTGGACTTAACGAGCATGTTCTATCAGCTACGTATTAAAGAGGATGACATCGAGAAGACCGCTTTCAGAACGGCTATTGGCAACTTCACATTTACGGTAACACCGATGGGCACTACCGGCAGCGTCGGCAGCACGGCATTGATGATGCAGGCTACCTTATCACAAGTAATCTCGTTACCGGGTGAAACACTGCCATCGGCGCCAAGGACACAACCTCCCTTTCCTCCTCAAAAGAAGGGTGAGGAACATTTGGCTCAGCTCAAGGAAGATTGGAAACAATTTAAATATCACAGTGCGTTGGGTAGTTATACGGCACTTTTTGTGGATGATGTTTTGGTTTATTCACAGACAGAGGAGGACCACATTCGGCACTTGCAGCAACTATGTAAAACGTTTGAACAACACAAATTATTTCTGAATCTTAAGAAATGCCACTTTGCTTCATGTGAAGTGGAGTACCTTGGGAATTCAATAGGTCGGTACGGTGTACGTCCAAAGCCGGAGCGCACGGAGGCGTTACGGAACTGGCCGAGGCCAGAGAATGTAAGTGAATTACGTTCGTTCCTGGGCCTGATTGGTTTTCTGCGGAGATACATCCGGGATTTTGCACAAATAGCGGTCAATCTCAATGCATTGCTGAAGAAGGGTGTGTCTTGGAAATGGGGGTCAGATGAAGAACAGGCATTTCAAAAGTTGAAGAGCAGATGCACAGATGTACCGGTGTTAGCAATTCCGAAGATGCACGGGAAGTTAGTATTGCGTACTGATGCTAGTAAATACGCGATGGGATGTGCCTTGTATCAACAGGATGACGAGGGATTTTTGCAACCGATAGAATTTAAATCAAAAGCGTTCGCACCGGCACAACAGAGGTTAGCGGCGCACGATCGAGAATGTTTAGCGTTACTGTATGCCCTGACTTCTTTCAGGCATTTTCTTATCGACAAGGAATTTGATGTGGAAACGGACAACAGTGCGCTATCTCAGATATTCACGTCAAAGGACTTGAGTGATCTTTACTCTCGATGGCATTACAAACTGGCACAATTCGCAGGTATGCGGATTAAACACAGGAAAGGGAGGAAGATGTATTGTGCAGATTCCCTTTCACGACGCAGGCCGGCAACAGACGATGATAAAGAGCATTTTTTCGTAGAACCGGGCCGTCTTTTCAGATTGCAATCTCAGCTTGCGAGTGATAACGTAGCAGGAACCTTGTTGCAATCTTTACAAGATCAGACGTCACAGGATAAGGCTACTAAGGAGCGAACACACAACGAGAGCGTTCCTGAAGTGCCGGGGCTTTGGCGGGATCTTTGGAACGAAAATCATTGGGCACAACCTCGTCAAGAGGAGGATCGTGTAAACGGGCAACTTTTCAGGAACGAACACGGGCAATATGTACTAAAGGTCACAGAAGGGCAGCGCCAACTGGGGGCAGATGAGGACGACGCGAGAAGTGCCACTCCCACCGTAACCGCCGAGGACCCGAAGCAGTTATTGGGTAGCTCAGAAGGTTACGTGACACATACTCTCCAAAGTTCGATGATGGAACGTTTCCGTTTGGAATGGCCTGCACTGTACAAGAAGGATCCGGAACTTGGACCATTTTGGACAAGCAACGGACACGATCGCTGGGGGTATTGGGTACAAGACGGTCTGTTGTGGAAAACAGGACTGTCCGGTGCGCGCCTATGTGTGCCCAAGGAGGCTGATAAGAAAGAAATCTTGGCAGAAATTCACGATTCCAAGTTGTCAGCTCACCCAGGTCGTTATCGTACACTGGCGAGGGCACATGGAAATTATTATTGGAAGGGTTTGTATAAGGATGTCGACGATTATGTTGCATCGTGCCACACCTGCCAAAAGGAGAAAGGAGACAAGAGGGCGCGTCAAGGTGAAGCCAGATCCCCGGCGGTTCCGAAATATCCCTTTGAAGTTTTGCACATGGACTGGATTACCGGTCTTCCTGTTACGCCTCAAGGACATGACAGTATTCTTGTGTTCGTATGTGCATTATCAGGTATGGTACATGTTCAAGCGGCGAAGCGAACAGATACGGCAAGGGACACTGCACGGCACATGCTTAATAACATAATTCGGTTGTATGGGTTGCCCAGAACAGTCGTGTCGGATCGAGATGTACGCTTGACAGGGAATTTCTGGAAAACATTTCACGAGCTTTTGGGTACTACTCAGGTAGTTCATACCGCCTCATACACGCCAAATGCGAATGGCAAGGTGGAGAGAGCAAACCAAGTGTTAGGAAATACCTTGAGAAGCTTGTGCAATACGGTGGGAACTGATTGGAGCGAGCATTTGGCTGTGGCTGAGTTCGCTATGAACACGTCTAAGCATACTGCCATAGACATGAGTCCTTTCAATTTAGTTCATTTGCGCGAGCCATTGTGGCCGGACACGCTCGAAAAGCCAGTATTGGATGTACCAGCAGCTAAAGAAATGGCGGATCACTGTTTTGCAGTCTTTTCACGTGCTAGGGATTGTTTGGAAGTAAGCAAGTTGCGCACGGAGAAGATGTTGACAGCGAAGCGCCGTCGCGCTGACCCCATGAGGGTGGGTGATATGGTGTTACTTTCTACGAAAAATTTGAGGTTGAAGTTTGCTCATGTGAAATTGCTACCAAAATTCGTGGGGCCCTTTGAGATTGTTGAGCCACCGCCGAATAGCAATAGAAATCCTAATAGCGTTTGGTTGAAAACACCGAAGGAATTGAAAATTCACATGCCGATTAATATCAAGGATGTGAGGAGATACATCGCCAGACCTCAACATTTGGGCGGTGTGCCATCATTTGACGCACCCTTACCGTTGGTCGAGGATGGTTATAGCAAATGGGAAGTGGAGGCGGTACTCGCCACACGTGTAGTAAAGAAAACGAGACGTAAGGAGGCTTTGATTTTGTGGCAAGGGTTCGGCATAGAATCAGCAAGCTGGGAACCTATAGCAAATCTGCCTAAACTCGTGCTTGACGAATATCAGGCTATGCAAGTACAAGCCGAAGCCCTCTTTGAGGACTTGGGATCAGACGTTGAATGACGTTGAACAATGCAGAACAAAACGAACATTCTTTCTTTCCATCCTTCTGGGGCGTAAATGTTCTGGCAGGGGGAGGCTAGCGTGACTGACAGAAAAGAAAACAAAAGACAGAAATGGCGAGCGCAACTATGCGGAGGCCTTGAAGACTGACAGAAAATGGCGAGCGCGATTCCGCGGAGGCCGAAACACAACTGACGTGCACAAGGTGCAGGGCGAACTGGCGAGCGCAATCACGCGGAGGCCGAAGCCACGTGGGACCACAAGGTGCGCAGGACGAAATAGAAATCAAACAATCTTCGCATGAAGAATGCGTGATTTATGCGGCAGTACATGCGTGATTTATGCGGCAGTACATGAGGCAAGTTATCGGTGATAGAGTCCTAGAAACGGTTTTGAGTTTTATCGCGTAAGCGATTTGTAGGAACCGAAGTTTTTGTAGGAAATCAAGAGACCATTCGGATAATGTCAAAACAGCCAGACAGCTATACTGGACATATAGTGCGATCAAAGAATCGCGGGCGAACGAATTGGTATTAGAATACGGTTATACACCATTGTAGTTGTAGTGTTAGTCTTAGTAGGCTAGCGCGGACGTACGCCTCTAGAGA
>Ga0164294_10005128_pt1 | contig 11269 bp, 8 predicted proteins | sample GEODES005metaG_FD_111479 | JGI IMG/M metagenome (GOLD analysis project Ga0164294, IMG submission 111479) | Oligotrophic lake water microbial communities from Sparkling Lake, Wisconsin, USA - GEODES005 metaG | ecosystem: Environmental > Aquatic > Freshwater > Lake | place: USA: Sparkling Lake...
AGAAGGCGTTCGCCGAGGCGCGCGATCATGCCCGCGTCGGCAAGCAGACGCTGCTCTTTGTCGACGAGGTCCACCGCTTCAATCGCGCCCAGCAGGACGGTTTCCTGCCCTATGTCGAGGACGGCACCGTGCTGCTCGTCGGCGCCACCACCGAAAACCCCTCGTTCGAACTGAACGCCGCTCTGCTGAGCCGCGCGCAGGTGCTGATCCTCCACCGGCTCGACAGCGACGCGCTCGGCAAATTGCTCGACCGGGCCGAGGCGGAGGAGGGGCGTCCGCTCCCGCTCACCGCCGATGCCCGCGCCGCGCTGATCGCCAGTGCCGATGGTGACGGCCGCTTCCTGCTCAACCAGGCCGAAACGCTGTTCGCGATCGGCCCTGCGGAACCGCTCGATCCCGCCTCGCTTGCCGAGCTGCTTCACCGCCGCATGCCGGTCTACGACAAGGATCGCGAGGGCCATTACAACCTCATCTCGGCGCTCCACAAAGCCGTACGCGGCTCCGATCCGCAGGCCGCGCTCTATTACCTCGCGCGCATGCTGGTGGCCGGGGAGGAGCCGCTGTTCCTGCTCCGCCGTATCGTCCGCATGGCCAGCGAAGACATCGGCCTCGCCGATCCGCAGGCGCTCGCCCAATGCCTCGCCGCCAAGGACGCCTATGACTTCCTCGGCTCCCCCGAAGGCGAACTCGCGATCGCCAACGCGGTGATCTACCTCGCCACCGCGCCCAAGTCGGTCTCGGGCTACAAGGCTTATGGTGCCGCCACCCGCAGCGCGAGGGAGACCGGCTCGCTGATGCCGCCGCAGACCATCCTCAACGCGCCGACCAAACTGATGAAGCAGATCGGCTACGGCGCGGGCTATCAATATGATCCGGACAGCCCCGATGGCTTTTCGGGCGCGGACTATTGGCCGGACGAGATGAGCCCGCAGACCTTCTACGTCCCCGGCACCAAAGGCTTCGAAGCGAAGATCGGCGAGCGCCTGGCCTATTGGGCGAAGCTGCGTGCGGAGCGCGAGGCATGACCCGCGAGGAGGCCTATGCCTACGCCCTGACGCTCGAGGGCACCACGCTCTCCACCCATTATGGCGACCCCGCGATCAAGGCCAACGGCCACGCCATCCTCGCCCCCGGCCGCGAGGAGGGCAGCTTCTGCCTGATCATCGATATCGACACCAAGCGAATGCTGATGGAAACCGAGCCGGAGACCTATTGGCAGACGCCGCATTACGACGGCTGGCCGGGCGTGCTGGTACGCTACGACGCAGCCGACGAGGACCGTGTGAAAGCGATGATCGAGCGGGCGCGGGATCGGGCACTGGCGAAGAAACCACCGCGGGCGAAGAAGGGCTAGCCCCCCGTTTTTCTTTCAGGATGGTGGTTTGTGGGTGGGAAGCCGGATGGCGGCTTGCAGCGGAGAAGCGGCGAGAGCAGACTTCTCCGGACCGAATTGCAAAGGGCAGGCGCGAAATATGGCGTACGGGGACGCAAGCGCAAACGGGCAAATGTTGCTCCGTACCGCCCGGCTAACGCTCGAAGTCTCGGGCCGCTCTCGTCGCACGGAAGTCATCTACTGGTGGTTTGCGACAGGATTGATCGGTGTTGTGTTAACATTCGCGCTGTCGATTGCGTTACCGTGGACCGCCAGCGTTATTGCGGGCGAGATAGTCGATGTCATTTTCTCTATTCCAATGTTCGCTCTATTCGCTCGCCGATTGCACGATCAAAACCGCTCCGGCCTGTGGTCGCTGCTTTTCCCGCTTTCTATAGCCTTGAGCCTGCCTGACACTGTGCGTTGGGTTGTAGACGACCCCGATCAGCTAATTGCTTACCAGCAGGCTGGGCCGCATCCCGTTCAATGGCTCGCAGGTATCGCAAGCATTGCACTGCTAGTGTTCTTGCTGCTGCCCGGCACCGTTGGCCCAAATCGCTTTGGAGTTGATCCCCGCGAGGGCAACACCGATTAATTCGCTCATAGCCGGTTAACTGGCGGCGGCCTTTAATGCAGTCGTCCGGTCACGCGCCGTCTGGTGAACCAGCGCGATAAAGTGACGACGACGCCTATCAGAAGCACCATTAGAGCAAGAGGAAACTCGACCACTAACAAAAGGCCAAAGCCTGGCATTTCTGAATTGGTGAACCAAATTTGCCCGGCGATGGGAAGGATGGTCGATGCAAGCATTACAACGCCCCCAACTATCGGCCAGCCGCGCACAAACAGCCATATTGGCGCGATAATATACAAGCCGAAGTGAGTGAGCACGGTCAAATAGTACAGCGCCGAGCTGTCCATGATAACGGGCATTAAGGCCTCCCAACCTGGATGCTAACGAAATTCGCGGACGGCTGCTATCGAGGAAGACGAGAAGCGAACCGGATGTCGGTAACTGGGTCGAAAGCGTATTGGATTCCCCTCCCTGAAAGGGAGGGTTAGGGGTGGGTTTCTCTCGATGACGCGTGAGCCCAGCCCCGGGCCAACCCACCCCCGGCCCCTCCCTTTCAGGGAGGGGAGTGCTGGTCCGCCATTCCGTCGTTTTCAGCCTGGGCGTTTCTATGGACTCCTGCCTGTATAGTAGGTCCATGCCCCGCCCCTTCACCCGCTTCGTCTGCATCGACTGGTCCGGCCAAGCCGTCGCCCGTCCGCAAGGAATCGCGCTCGCCGAAGCTACCCTCGGCACCGCCGCCCCGCGCCTCATCCGCCCCTCCGGCGGTTGGTCGCGGGAGGCCGTCCTCGAATGGCTGCTCGCCGAGGCCGCCAACAAATCCGATCTCCTCATCGGCATGGATTTCTCCTTCGCTTTCCCGTTTCTCGATCGCTGCGCTTACTTCCCTGGCTGGCCGGAAAGCCCGCCCGATGCGCGCAGCCTCTGGGCTCGTGTCGAGCGCATCAGCGCCGCCGATCCGCACCTCGGCTGCGCCTCCTTCGTCGCCCATGAGACCGCCTCCCGCCATTTTCGCCGCCAGCCCCAGGGCGCCGGGGACCTGTTCGGCACCGGCGGGGGGCGGCTCCGCGCCACCGAGATCGCCTGTCGCTCCGCCGGGTTCGGACCCGCGCAGAGCAGCTTCAATCTCGTCGGCGCCGCGCAGGTCGGCAAATCCTCGCTCACCGGCATGCGGCTGCTCCAGCGGCTGAACGGCATCGTGCCGATCTGGCCGTTCGATCCCGTCCCGGAACGGGGGCCGATGCTGGTCGAACTCTACACCACCATCGCCGCCCGTGCCGCTGGCCTGCGCGGCATTTCCAAGATTCGCGACGCTGCCAGCCTCGATGGCGCGCTGGCCGCCCTCGGCAGCGAACCCCACGAACCCTTGTCCCGCTACGACGACCATTCCACCGACGCGATCCTCGCCGCAGCGTGGCTGCGCGGTGCCGCGTCCCGCCCCGAACTCTGGCACCCGACCGGCCTCGATGCGGTCCGTGCAACCGAAGGCTGGACCTTCGGCGTCACCTGACGCATTGGGGCGCTGCCTCGCGCAGGCCGGATTAGCACAGCGGTAGTGCAGCGGTTTTGTAAACCGAAGGTCGGGGGTTCGATCCCCTCATCCGGCACCATCTTTTCCGCGCACCCCTTCCCACGCCCCCGGCGGAAGACTGCGTTGAAATTCCAATGCTTTCGGAAAGCTTCGAACCGGGAATGCTGCGGGCGCGCTCGTCCGGCTCATTCAGGCGCATTTTTCGAGCGTGCTGTACTTATGACATATCAGCGTCACGCTATCGAGAAAAATCTTGTTTATGAGCGCAGTATGTTCGCCTTCCCCTGTTGCTGCCGCCCTCCGCCGCCGCGCTCGACTGCGTCCTCTTCGGAACATGTTTCGCGACTGCAAAAAAATAGGACTGGATTCATCCTCATTTTTGCTTTGTGAACCGTCGCCGATGCCAAGCGCTGACCCGAACCGCGGCGGAGCCGGAAATGCCGCAACCCTGCTCACGCTGCTTGCGCTGGGCTTTGCCGTCGCCGGTTGCGGTGCCAAGGAGAAGCCCAAGCCGCCGACGCCGGAGGCGGGCTTCGTCGTCCTGAAATCCGAATCGGTGCCGCTGGCGATCGAACTGCCCGGCCGCACCAGCGCCTTCGAAACGTCGGACGTGCGCCCGCAGGTCTCGGGCCTCGTCAAGGCGCGGCTGTTCACCGAAGGCAGCCTCGTCCGCAAGGGCGAGCCGCTCTACCAGATCGATCCCAGCCTCTACCGTGCCTCGGTCAACCAGGCGCAGGCCAATCTGGAATCGGCCGAGGCCAATCGCGAGACGGCTCTCGCCAAGGCCAGGCGCTACAAGCCGCTCGCCGCGATGCAGGCCGTCGCCGAGCAGGATTATTCGGACGCCGCCGCACTCGCCAAGCAGGCCACCGCCGCCGTCGCGCAGAACCGAGCTTTGCTCGCCACCGCGAAGATCAATCTGAATTTCACGACCGTGCCAGCGCCGATCAGCGGCCGCATTGGACGCTCGCTCGTCACCACCGGCGCGCTCGTCACCAGCAGCCAGACCGATCCGATGGCGCAGATCCAGCGGCTCGATCCGATCTACGTCGATGTCCAGCAATCGAGCAGCGACATGCTCGCGCTGCGCCAGGCGCTGGCCAAGGGCGGCATTTCGGCGTCGTCCGCGCCGGTGACGCTGAAGCTGGAGGACGGCAGCACCTATCCGCTGACCGGCACGCTGGAATTCACCGAAGCGGTTGTCGATACCAACACCGGCGCGGTCACGCTGCGCGCCCGCTTCGCCAATCCCAAGGGACTGCTGCTGCCCGGCATGTTCGTGCGCGCGCAGATTTCGCAGGCGACGAAGAACAACGGCACCCTCGTGCCGCAGGCCGGCGTCACCCGCGATGCGCAGGGCAATGCCAGCGTCATGCTCGTCGGCCCGGGCGACAAGGCGGTCAGCCGCGATATCGTCGCGAACCGTGCGGTCGGCGCCTTCTGGCTGGTCAGCAGCGGCCTGAACGCCGGCGACAAGGTGATCGTCGAGGGGCTGGGCAAGATCAAGCCGGACCAGCCGATCAAGCCGGTGCCCGCGGGCTCGAAGCCCGCCAAGCCCAGGGGCGGCGCCGGATCCGACAAGACTTCCACCGCCACGGGCGGCTAAGCGGCGCATGCTCAGCCGCATCTTCATCGACCGGCCGATCTTCGCGTGGGTGATCGCGATCATCATCATGATGCTCGGCATCGGCGGCATCTTCGCGCTGCCGGTCGAGCAATATCCGGACATCGCGCCGCCGCAGGTCAACATCCGCGCCAACTTCCCCGGCGCCTCGGCCGACACGCTGGAGGCTTCGGTCACGCAGGTGATCGAGCAGCAGCTGACCGGCCTCGACGGGATGATCTATTTCCAGGCGACGTCGAACTCGTCGGGCAGCGTGATCGTCACCGTCACGTTCAACAAGGGCACCGATCCGAACATCGCGCAGGTGCAGGTGCAGAACAAGGTCCAGCAGGCGCTGCCCCGCCTGCCGACGCAGGTGCAGCAGCAGGGCCTGGTCGTCACCAAGGCGAACCCGGACTTCCTGATCGTCATCGCGCTCTACGACGGCACCGACAAGAGCACGTCGGGCGAGGTTTCGGACTATGCGGTGTCGAAGCTGCAGGAGGAGATCGGCCGTCTTCCCGGCGTCGGCGACATCACCATTTTCGGCTCGCAATATGCGATGCGTGTGTGGCTCGATCCCTTCCGGCTGCGCTCGTACAGTCTCCAGCCGAGCGACGTGATCACCGCGCTGCAGTCGCAGAACACCCAGATTTCCGCCGGACAGATCGGCGCGCAGCCGATGCCGCAGGAGCAGATGCTGACGGCGATCGTCACCTCGCGCTCGCGCCTCACTTCGATCGATCAGTTCCGCAACATCGTCGTCAAGGCGCAGCCCGATGGCTCGAAGGTGCTGCTGAAGGACGTCGCCCGGCTCGAGCTGGGATCGGAGAATTACAACAATTTCAGCACGCTCAACGGCCACCCCGCGGCGGGCATCCCGATCAGCCTGGCGCCCGGCGCCGATGCGCTGTCGACCGCGGAAGGCGTGCGCCAATATATCAAGGAACGCGCCAAGAGCTTCCCGCCGGGCTACAGCTACAAGCTGGCGCAGGATTCGACCGACTTCATCAAGCTCTCGGTCGAGGACGTGATCAAGACGCTGGTCGAGGCGATCGTCCTCGTCGTCATCGTCATGTTCATCTTCCTGCAGAGCTGGCGCGCGGTGCTGATCCCGGCGATCGCCGTGCCCGTCGTGCTGCTCGGCACCTTCGGCATCCTCGCCGCCTTCGGTTTCTCGATCAACGTGCTGACGCTGTTCGGCATGGTGCTGGCGATCGGCCTGCTGGTCGACGATGCGATCGTCGTCGTCGAGAATGTCGAGCGCGTGATGGAGGAGGAGGAGGACCTTTCCCCGCGCGAGGCGACGATCAAGTCGATGGAGGAGATCAACGTCGCGCTGATCGCCATCGCGCTCGTCCTGTCGGCCGTGTTCCTGCCGATGGCCTTCTTCGGCGGATCGACCGGCGTGATCTATCGCCAGTTCTCGATCACGATGGTCTCGTCGATGGCACTGTCGGTGCTGGTCGCCCTCATCCTGTCGCCCGCGCTCGCCGCCACGTTGCTCAAGCGGCCCGAGAAGGAGAAGCACGCGAACGGCAACTGGTTCATGCAGAAGACCCAGGAATATGGCGATCGCTTCAACGCCTGGTTCGCGCGCATGTCGGACAAATATCGCGACGGCGTCGCCTGGATGATCGATCATGTCGCGATCGCGATGGGCGGTTTCGCGGCCGTGATCATCGTGCTGGTCCTGCTCTTCACGCGCCTGCCGACCAGCTTCCTGCCGGTCGAGGATCAGGGCGTGGCGCAGATCCAGTTCACGTTGCCCGCCGGCGCCACGCTCGCCCGCTCGCAGGCTGCCGCCAAGACGATCAACGACTATTTCCTCGGCCAGGAAAAGAAGAATACTTCGGCGATCTATACCGTCATCGGCCAGAATCAGGCGGGTAGCGGCCAGAATGCTGGTCGCGGCTTCCTGGCGCTGGCGCCGTGGGACCAGCGCAAGGGCAGCAAGAACAGCTCGCAGGTGCTGGCGCAGCGCGCCACGAAGGAGATCAGCGCGCAGCTCCGCGACGTCGAATTCTACGCGCTCAATCCGCCCGCGGTGCGCGGTCTCGGCCAGTCGAGCGGCTTCACGATGGAGCTGATGAACACCGGCAACCTCAGCCGCCAGGATTTCCAGAAGAAGATGAACGCGATCCTCGCCGACGCGCGGGGCAATCCCGATCTCGCGGCGGTGCGGCTCAACAACGTGCCCGACACGCCGACGCTCAACGTCGACATCGATAGCGAGAAGGTCGGCGCGCTCGGCGTGAGCCAGTCCGACGTCGATACCACGCTCTCGACCGCCTGGGGCGGCACCTATGTCAACGATTGGGTCGATCGCGGCCGCGTCAAGCGCGTCTATGTTCAGGGCGATGCGCCCTATCGCGCGCTGCCGCAGGACATCGGCAATTGGTACGTCCGCAATTCCAGCGGGACGATGACGCCCTTCTCGGCCTTCTCGACCCAGCATTGGAGCACGCAGGCGACCACGCTGACCCGCTTCAACGGCAACAGCTCCTACGAAATCCAGGGGCAGGCGGCTCCGGGCAAGAGCTCGGGCGATGCGATGAATGCGATCGCCAGTCTTGCGGCCAAGCAGGACGGCACCTCGGTCGCCTGGTCGAGCGTCTCCTATCAGGAAAGGGTCTCGGGCGGGCAGGCGCCGATCCTCTACGGCCTGTCGCTGGTCGTGATCTTCCTCTGCCTCGCCGCGCTCTACGAAAGCTGGTCGATCCCCTTCGCGGTCATGCTGGTGATGCCGCTCGGCCTGCTCGGCACGATCCTCGCCGTCACGCTGCGCGGGCTCACCAACGACGTCTATTTCCAGGTCGGGCTGCTCACCACGATGGGCCTGTCGGCGAAGAACGCCATCCTGATCGTCGAATTCGCCGAGCAGGCCGAGCATGAGGGCAAGAGCGCGCTCGATGCCGCGCTCGAGGCGGCACGGATCCGCCTGCGCCCGATCCTGATGACCAGCCTCGCCTTCATCTTCGGCGTGCTGCCGCTCTGCATCGCGACCGGTGCCGGCGCGCAGAGCCGCGTCGAGATCGGCACCGCGGTGATCGGCGGCATGATCACCGCCACCACGCTCGCGATCTTCTACATTCCCCTGTTCTTCGTGCTCGTCCGCCGGGTGTTCAAGGGCAAGCATACGACCCCGCAGGACCGCGCCAAGGCCGACGAGGAACGCCACCGCCGCCACGACGAGGGCAAGGACGGCGATGCGGAGCCGGAGCCCGCATGACGCGCGCCGCTCTCCTCGCACTGCCGCTCCTCGGGCTGGTCGCGGCCTGCAGCTTCGAGCCACACCTCGATCGGCCGAAGCCCGCGGTGCCACCGTCGTGGCCGGTCGGCGATGCCTATCTCAGGCAGAGCGAAGCGGCGCTGCCGAGCGTCAGCTACCGCGACATTTTCAAGGATCCGCGGCTCCAGGCGATCATCGAGTCCGCGCTCGCCAACAATCAGGACCTGAGCGCGGCGCTCGCCAACGTCCTGTCCGCGCGTGCCCAATATCGCGTGCAGCGGGCCGACCTGCTGCCCGCCGTCGATGCAGAGGCGGGCGTCACCCTCACCCACTCCTCGAACGCGCAAAGTAGCGGAACGGGAACCGGCACCGGCAGTCGTGACAGCACCGCCTATCGGGCCGAGGGCGTCGTCTCCGCCTGGGAGATCGATCTGTTCGGCCGCGTCCGCAGCCTGACGCACTCGCAGTTCGATCTCTATCTCGGCCAGGAAGCCGCCGCCCGCGCGACTCGCCTGACGCTCGTCTCCGAAGTCGCCAGCGCCTACCTCCAGCTTGCCGCCGATCGCAGCCTGCTCGCCGTCGCGCTCGATACGTCGGCCAGCGCCAAGACCTCGGTCGATCTCACCCGCGCCCGCCTCGATCACGGCATCGCGCCGCGCACCGATCTGCGCCAGGCCGAAACCGTCCTCGCCACCGCCGATGCCGATATCGCCGCCCAGCGCACCGCCGTCGCGCAGGATCTGAACGCGCTCGAACTGCTCGTCGGCGCGAAGGTGGACGAGGCGCAACTGCCCTCCGGCATCGATGCGATCGACGGCATGCTCGGCGAGCTTCCGGCAGGGCTCGACAGCAGCATCCTGCTGCGCCGTCCCGACGTCGTCGAGGCCGAGTTTCAGCTGCGCGCCGCCAATGCCCGGATCGGTGCCGCGCGCGCCGCCTTCCTGCCGCGCATCTCGCTCACCAGCATGGCCGGCTTCGCCAGCACGGCGCTGTCGGGCCTGTTCACGGGTGGCGCCTTCACTTGGTCGGTCGCCCCATCCGCGACGCTGCCGATCTTCGATGGCGGCGCCAATCTCGGCAATCTCGCCTATGCCAAGGCGCAGCGCGATTTCTATCTGGCGGGCTACCAGAAGGCGATCCAGAGTGCCTTCCGCGATGTCGCCGATGCGCTCGCAAGGCGTGGCACGATCGATCAGGAAGTCGCCGCCGACAAGCGCAACCTCGATGCCGCGGCCGACAGCTTCACGCTCTCCAACGCGCGCTACAAGGGCGGGATCGATCCCTATCTCACCACGCTCGACGCTCAGCGCACGCTCTATGCCGCGCGCCGCACCTTCGCGACGATTCGCCTGACCAAGGCCAACAATCTCGTCGCCCTCTACCAGGCGCTCGGCGGCGATCAGCTGCTCTCGGACCTGCCCGATACGCCCGCCGCGCAGCGCCAGCTGAAGGCCAGCGACAAGCGCTAAGCTTCGGGGGGCGGCGTGAGCGTCACCGTCAGCGTCGTCTGCTCGGGCCCGCGCGTGATCACCAGATCGATCGGCTTGTCGCCGCCGAACATGCGGTTGAGCTCCGACGCGCTCGAGATCGCCGATTGCCCTGCCGACAGCACGACATCGCCGACCTGAAGCCCGGCCTTCGCGGCGGGGGACTTGGGCGCGACCATCACCAGCACCGCGCCCCGCGCCCGATCGGCGCCGAGCCGGTCCGCCAGCGTCGGCGACAGATCCTCGGCGATCAGGCCGAAGCGTGCGGCGGGGGGCTGCATGCCCCGGCTGAGATAGCTCACCACCGTCGTCACCAGATCGATCGGCACGACATGGCCCGCCGTCCCGCGCGCCAGCCCCAGGATGCGGCCGTCGGCGGCAAGAAATGGCGTGCCGAGGGGCAGGGGATCGCCGCCCGCCGTGATGCGGACGTAATAATCGCCGCTCGCCGCATCGGTCACGAAGTCGCTCGCGACGAGCCCGGAAGCGACCGCGCAGCCGGTGCCCGCAGGCGAGGTCAGTGCGAAGCCCCAGCTGCCGATGCGCGGCAGATCGGCATCGCCCAGCGTCGCCACCGGCAGGTCGCCGCCGTCGATCTTGAGCAGGGTGATGCCCGTCACCGTATCGGCCGCCGAGACGGTCACCTTCAGCCGCTGCCCGTCGTTGAGCCAGCCCTCGATCGCGGCAGTCCTGGGCAGCGTCGCGGTCGTCGCCGCATCGCCGTCCTGGCTGATCAGTATCGCCAACTGCGGCACGCCTTTCTGCCCCGCCCAGTGCAGCCCGACCACCGCCGGGCAGACGGTGTCGACCAGATCGGGCAGATCCTCGACCGGCGAGCGCCGCTTCACCGCCTCGCGGATCGGCGCCGCGACCCGCTGTTCGACGCGCTTGACCGGCTGCCAGATTTTCGCGCCGAAGATGATCCCGCCCGCGATCACCGCCACCACGACGATCGCCTGTGCCGCCCAGCGCCGCGGCGGCTTGGCCTGCTCGTTGAGCGGATCGGGCTTGCCGTCGTCAGCCATGGCCGGCCTCCCCAAGGCACCGCTTGTCCCGAGTAGCTGTCTCGACAGGCTCGAACCCTACTCGACACGAACGGAGGGGCGGACCGTCAATCACCGAACATCTCGCGCTGCGCCTTCTCGATTTCCTCGGTGTAGCGCCGCCGCACATATTTTTCGGTCAACAGCCCCAGCACGCGGCCCTCGGGCGTCGTCACCGCGAATTCGTCGACCTCGCGCTCCTCGAACATCCGCATGATCGCCGAGGCGTCCTGCTCCGGTCTGAGGCTCACGTCGCAGAGCGTCGCGACCTCGGAAATGAGCGTCTCCTCCTCATGGTCGGTCGCAAAGGCGGCGCTGGTGCGCAGGATGCCGGCGTAGCGCCCTTCGCCGTCGACGACCGTCACCACCCGCACCGATCCCAGCGGGAAGCGGTGCCGAAACTCCGCCAGCGTCGCCGTATTTTCGATCT
>Ga0164294_10005129_pt1 | contig 11267 bp, 9 predicted proteins | sample GEODES005metaG_FD_111479 | JGI IMG/M metagenome (GOLD analysis project Ga0164294, IMG submission 111479) | Oligotrophic lake water microbial communities from Sparkling Lake, Wisconsin, USA - GEODES005 metaG | ecosystem: Environmental > Aquatic > Freshwater > Lake | place: USA: Sparkling Lake...
TGAAAAACCGTTTGGATGCGAATATATGGCCATGATTGTATTTTGAAAGGGACTTGTTCCTGTGAGGAAATTGCCTGAATAGGTTTTGCCTGAGGTGGTATAATCGCTAAATCGGAAATTTTGCCAAGCGGTATTTTCAATCAATGTCAGGTTTTTATGCGGATTCCAAGTGAGGCTGAGTTCGAGACCTTGCTGACGGGTTTGCCCCACATTCGCAAAATAATCAGATCCATCGGCCGCTCTTCGCACCACGATCGTTTCGCTTAGGTCAAATTGATAGGCCGTTAAGTCCCAGGTTAATTTTTTATTGGCCAAATTTCCTCGCCAGGAGATTTCCTTATTCCAGCCTTTTTCTGCTTTTAAGTTGGTATTAATTATCCCGGTAGAAGGTCGCATTTCGGCGATGCTCGGAGGCGAATAACCTTGGGAGATTTTAGCTGAAATACTTTGATGCGGGTTTATTTTGCGAACGATCGCTAATCGAGGAGAAAAAATCAGCTCTTGGAAAATGCCTTGCGTAAAATAACTGTTTAGGCTTCCAGATAGGGTGAAATACCAATTGTTCAGCTGATTGTATTCTGCTTGAAGGAAAACAGTACTTTGTTGGGTTTGTGTATTTTGATTAAGTTGCAATGTGTCCTTAATTCCTTTTTTGTTGCCATAGGTTTGGCTGTCGAACTGCCCGATTTGGTATTCATAGCCAGCGTCTAGTAGGACAGGACCTTTGTAATGAACGACTCCCCGACTACTAAAATTCGGTTCATTTCGAATTTCATAATTCCGAATGGTCGGGTTTTCGATGGCGTTTAGTTGGAAACTATTCATCCATTGATAGGCCCAAGTGCTATTTAGTTGGTTCGAAAGCTGTGTTCCGATTCCAAAACTTTTGATTTTAAAGGTTGCTTGCTGGTCCACTGCACTTTTAAAAGTACCTGCAGCTGGCCTAGCGGCCTGCGGATTATCTTGGAATTGCTTGAGCGTTAGGCCTCCGGGTGTTTGGTAGGCGAGATCCCCATAATAGCTTGTTAGGTCGAAGGCTCCAGCGCCACGGAAACTTTGATGAAATTCGTAGGACAACCATTGTTTTTTCACGGCTGATTGGACGCGATATCCTTCTTGTTGCCAAAATGACCCGAAAATCCGATGGTTCTGGTTAGGATTTCCGGCTTGATAATCTAAGGTAGTTTTGAGTCCGCCGAGGGACATGTAGCTTTGTTGGACGCCTACGTGATATGAATCATTCCAAACGCTGCTGAAAAGAATAGCGCCACCGGTTCCTGCGCCATAAATCCCACCATTCGGGCCTTTGGTCACCACGATTTGATTAAATAATTCAGGTTCTAAAAGCGAGAGATAGGTATTATTTCCGGCGTCGGTAAAGGGTATTTGGTTCCAATAGACTTTGACATTACGAACGCCAAAGGGTGCGCGGAGGGAACTGCCTCGGATCGCAATCCGATAACTTCCAGGAGAGCGCTCTTCCATACGGATCCCAGCTTGGGAATTAAGAGCATTGACGAAACTCAGGCCATTAATGGGGTTTAGAATTTTTCCTTCCAAGACGGTGAAGGCATCGGGGCTGTTGATTTTACTCCGTTTTTTTTTCAAAAAGGTGTACTTGGACTTCACTTAATTCTTGGGTCTTCAGGCTATCCTGAGCTTGTAGGCAAACGAAAGGATAGAGGATGAATAGGCTTAGGAGGCGGATAATCTTAAAATGCATAGGAGATGGCCCCTGAAAGGCTATTGGCTTGAGAGGCTAAAATGGATTTTGAGCTTTTATTTTCTGCGGAACCTAAATTAAGAGATTCAAAGGTAAGGTGAAAGCCAAATTTTTCATAACGAAGGCTGCATTTTCCCCGAAAGCTAAGCGTATTATTCGAAACCAGGGACTCATAGGGAACACCAACGTAGGCGCCATACAAGGTCACCTCATGTATGATAGGTTCAAAGGCCTGAATTTGAATTGTTTTCTCTGATTTTCCAGGAATTTTCAGGCCAATACCCGCCGTTATACCATGCAAAGAATATTTCTCTTCTTCTAAATAAGTGCTATTTTTAGAATTAATTCGCCTCGCGATTGACTTCGAATACAAGGAAAGTATGGGAAAAAAACTAGGTTTTGTATGCGCTTTTTGGTTCCACATAAATCCAACTTCCGCTTCTCCGCCTCGGTAACTTGCAAATAAATCTTCAGTTGGACTGATTACTTCCGAATAGGAATTGGTGGGTTGGATAAATTCGTAGGTTGACCGATTAATGCGTGCGTTTTGTAAATTTCCGATCGCCTTAAGTGATCCAAAAAACTTTCGTGACTTATTCTTTTTTTGAATGCTTACGTTGATTGTTAAGTCACCTGTCAATTCATTTTCAAGCCAATTATAATGGCTCGTTCCAATTCCCGCCTCCAATTTGATCAATTGAGCATTCAGGGTTTTTGGATAAAATCCAAGGCAACATATAAGTAGAACAAGTCCTTTTTTCATGAGACCCTAAATTTATTAATAATTACCAATATTTATCACCTTTTTTAATAGCAAATTGAATTCCTCTGCCAATTATGCCTATATGGAAAAAGATGCTAGGAAGGATTCCAAAGTGTTTGCTTAAGACTTGAAAACGTTCGATCCACGATTTTTTTAATTGTTGGACCGATGCCCCGCCCATCAAATAATTGCAAATCGGGTAATCGCTTTTTATGATTTTTTGAGACAGTTTGAGACATTTGATTTCCCAATCGATGTCTGAACTAAGCGAATAATCCAATGAAAACAGTGGCGCAATCGATCTTCTCACCACAAACGCTTGATGACATATCACCATGCCGAATTTAAAGTCTTTCCAATTCGCATGTTCCGGCAAACGATGAGGCGTTACCTCACTTCGAAGGCCGATCGGCTCACCCGCTAGGTTTACAAATTGTGCATCTCCGTACAAGACATCAGGCTGATTTTCTAGGGCTTTCAGCAAATGCCCTAAGGAATCATTCGAAAAAAAGCTGTCCCCTGCATTCATGAAAAGCACATAATCTCCTGTGGCGAGTCGGAGACCTTTGTTCATCGCATCGTAGATTCCATGATCTTTTTCGGAGATAAGTTGGTCTATTTTTATCTGAGATTTTTCCAAGAGTTCCCAAGTTCCGTCCTTCGAAGCCCCATCGATGACGATGTATTCGATCGCGTCTCGATGTCCCTGCGCCGCCAAACTTTGTAGGGTCCGTTCGATGTAGGCCTCTGCCTGATACGTGATGGTGATGATGCTAAGCATGTCGGAATTCCTCAAGGGCTTTTTGGTAAAAATCGAGATGTTTTTCTGCGACAATTCGTTCCGCATAGCTGTTTAGCGCTTTCGTTCTGGCGGCTTGACCGGCTTCGGGATGTTCGAAGACCCATTGGATTCCATGGGCCATATCCTGCGCATCGAAGGTTTTGGCTAGATATCCGTTGGATTCATGATCGATCATCTCCGGAATACCGCCCACCCGAAATCCCACGCAAGGGGTTCCGCAGGCCATGGCTTCCATCAAGGTGTTCGGTAAATTTTCTTCCAAGGACGGGGTCACAAAGACATCGGCGGCATTGTAATATGCAATCATTTTTTTCTCGTCGGTCACTTTCCCAAGCAGCCTTTTCGCTAAGGCTAGGTCCTCGAAAATAGCGGGTTCTTGTACTTCTCCGATGACTAAAAGTTCCGTATGTTTTTTCGCATCGGGATTGTTTTTTACCCAAAGCTCAATGGCTTCTTTCAAATAAGAAAAACCCTTCGCCGCTGCGGATGCTCGCATCGCCACGAATAAGATGTATTTTTTTTGAATGTCTAAGCCCAAATTCGTTTTGATTACGGTTTTTTGTGCCGGTGCAAATTGACTTAGGTTGATGGCATTTGGAATCGATTGAATCTCATGGTTAGAGAGGATGCTGCTGGCTTTCGCTTTTTGGCCTAACCAATCGCTGCAAGTGATGACTTTTAGCCGGTCAGAATCGAAGGCCAAGCATTTTTTAGCCCATAATTGATGCGATAAGTCCGTATGTCCCGGTGATTTTAAGAAGGGACACTGACCACAATTATCCTCATACCGCGTGCAAGATCCGCTGTGGTGGCAGCCCCCCGTAAAAGCCCACATGTCATGTAGTGTCCAAAAAACAGGTTTGCCCATCCCTAGGATTTTCCGGATATCTCCGATGCCCAAAAAGCCAAAATTCACCCAATGCAAATGAATGATATCTGCTTGTAAAAGGGCAGGATGTGTGGCAATGTTTTGGCCAAAAACGCCCGGATTAAATAAAAAACGAATCGATTTGTTGCGCTCATGGCCTAAAAAATAGAGGCGTTCCAAAACGAAGCGCAACCAGGCCATCGCCTTTTGGAAGGGATTCGTAGCGAAATCTGTCGCGTCCAGGTAGCTGACTTCATGTCCCGCATTTTGAAGTGCCAGCGCCAATCGACCACAGGCAATTCCCGCTCCGCCATTTGTTTTATGGTAGCTGAGGAGTACAATACGTAGCGGATTGTTGGCCATTATTTTTCTGCCTGAATGAGGATGTAAGGTGCGAAGGCCTTGGTTTGAAAAGGGAAAATTTTGAAGAATATTTTAAGGGGGAGCCAACAAGCCTTTTTAAGTATTTTCACCCACAGGGGCTGTTGTTTTTCATTTTCTAACCACAACATAAATCCGCCCGTATACCTTACTGAGATATGTTTTAGGCCTAATTTTTCACATTGGCCGCGCAAAAAGTTGATATCCATGCAGGGAATGTGATGTTTGGCGTAATTTTCGGGGTCAAACTGACGCTGGAACCAACCGTTTAATCCTCGGAAATTGGGCAGGCTTACAAATAATTGTCCGCCCTTTTTTACGTATTGTATGTGTTTGGCCAGGATTTCTTCCGTATCAGGAAAATGTTCGATGAGGCCATTTGAAATCACTAAATCAAACATGCCTAATCCTTTTTCTTCGTGGGCAAATAAATCCTTTTCCCAGAGCTGGATGTCCTCGTTTAATTGATTTGCTTTTTTCAATTCCTGCACGATTTCAGGAAGAATCACGAAATCCAATAGGGTCGCTGAAACACCAAATTCTTTCTGGGCCCACACGGAATAATAGCCGGGGAAGCCCCCGATTTCAAGCAAGTTTGTAAGCTGATGCTGCTGAATGGTCTGCTTTAATTCGCGTGTAAAGATGTAGTTTGACGGAATCGCAAAGGCCAGACCTTCCTTACCTAGCCAGTAATTTTTCCAAAAATTGTAGTCGGTGAGCGCCTCTTGTTTCATTTTTTCTCAAAAATTCCGTGTAGCGTTTCTGCGATTCTTTCCGCCGCATGTCCGTCCCAAAGGGGTGGAATGCTTCCTTTTTTCACTTCGCCCGCTAAGATTTTTTCGAGGGCTTGGTAGGTTTTTTGGGGATCTAGATCGGCCAATAATTGGTTCGTTCCCATGGTCACGGTCACCGGTCGTTCGGTCGAATCTCGGAAGGTTAAACAAGGGATCCCCAAATAGGTCGTTTCTTCCTGAATGCCTCCGGAATCGGTTAATATAGCTTTTGAATGAGTCATAAGTTGGATAAACTCCAAATAGCCCAAAGGTTCAGTTAAAATTAAGTTTTTGTTTTGTGTCAATGCATCCTCTAAACCGAATTTAGCCATGTTCGATCTGGTTCGGGGATGTATCGGAAATACGACTTTTGTTTTCGTGGTACTAAGTTCGATTAATTCTAATATGGAATTGAGGCCTTTTTCGGTGTCGACGTTGGCCGGTCGGTGCATCGTCATGACGATGTAGTTGGACGTTTTATGGCCGGCGTCAGAAGGCTGGAGTCCGGATTCTGGGGTATGAAGGCCTAAATCGACCAATATCGTGCTATTTTTTGCTTTTTCTTGGTAGCGTACTAGGGAATCGATCATGACATTGCCGCTGAAAAATACTTTTTCATCGGGTACGCCTTCATTTTTTAAATGGGTGAGGCCACTTTCCTCGGTCACAAATAGGTAATTGGCTACGGAGTCGGTCAAAAGTCGGTTTAGTTCTTCTGGCATCGTACGGTCGAAACTTCGAAGTCCCGCCTCTACATGGGCTAGGGGAATCCCCATTTTGATGGCCACCAAGGTACATGCGAGGGTCGAGGTGACATCGCCTACCACGATAATCAGATCGGGTTTTTCATCTGCCACGATTTTCTCGAAAGCTAGCATGATATGTGCCGTTACCTCCGTATGTGAGCCGCCACCGATGCCCAAAAAATAATCAGGTGTAGGTAATTCCAATTGGGTAAAAAACACATCGCTCATTTTGGCATCGAAATGCTGCCCCGTATGAACGATTTTGGAGGTCCAACCCGCTAATTTTTGAATGGCTCGGTGTAATGGAGCGACCTTCATGAAATTGGGCCGCGCCCCGACTACCTGAATAACTTTCATTTGGAATCTTTGTGTGAGATCAAGGTACAAAGATAAGGAAATGAGTTAAGAATTAAGGGGTTTGCACGCTGTCTTGTCTTTTAAAATGGCTAGTAACGTTTTGCGTCTTGGTGCAGTAGTGGATATTGATAATTTCTCTTTTGGAACAAATATATTTACTTAAGGTGATTTATGTTGGAATCGATGCATTCGCGTCTCAAACTTTGGCAAACCTGGAAGGATTGCCAAAGGGCTAGCAAACTTGGAAGGATTGCCAAAGGGTTAGCAAATCTGGAAGGATTGCCAAAGGGCTAGCAAACTTTAAGGTTTTCCAAAGGTCTTCAGGCCCCGCCTGCCTCCTGCCTTCTGTCTCCGGACTAACGACTTGCAGCTCTCATGGAATATCTAAACGCCGCCAAATAATTACCCAACACCGTATGAATATTGATTTCTTTTTCGATAATTTCTCGGGATGCTAAGCCCATGCTTGAGATTTTTTCTGGCTCATGAAATAGCAAAGTGATTTTGTCAACCAAATCCTCCAAAGATCCCGATTCAAAATAATGACCATTCATTCCCTCTTTCACCAAGCGCTTCTCCGTCCCATCCGCCACCGAACAAATCACCGGCTTTCCAAAACACATCGCCTCATTAATCGATAAACCGCCCATGCCGGCCAACACATATATGCCCGCCCCCAAACTTATCTTTCCTAATGCCTCGAGTTCATAAATTCCTCCCGAAAAATGTATATAATCCTCCGCATCCGCGTCCCGAACCTGCGCTTGCAAGGCCGCCATTTCAGGCCCATCGCCCACAATTTCAAGCTCCGTTTTTGGAAACTTTTTCTTCAGTTCCACTGCCGCCTGGATGAGTAAATCCACTTGTTTCCATTTGACGAGTCGGCCGACGTGCAACAATCTAAACGGATGATGATCCACCCTACCCTCTGTTTCTATCTTCTTTAAAACCCTGAAAATCTCATCTGTATCCGGCGAATTGGCCGTCACAAAAACCTTTTCGGAAGGCACCCCATAACTCGCATGTAAGGCCCGAGCTTCGTCGAGGTAATTTATATGCGCATCCACCAGGTTCGAAAATATATGCCGAGTTTCCCGCACGATGGCGAATTTCAATTTGGCCAGCAATGACCTACTCTGCTGATGCGCCTGCTGATTTTCAGTCACCCCGCCCCCCGAAATGTAATATTCTATAGCATCCTCATAATGAGGGACTTGAAATGGAATTTCCTTGGAAATCAACGCAATGTTTTGCGACCGTAAAAAGCGATACCAAAAAGGATAAAAGACAAAGGATGCCTGGTAAGGCCAATTGACCATCAAAATAGTTGGCTTCTCCTGCAGAATTAATTCCCGCAGCCCTTTGAAGAATTTTTTGCCATAATAGGTGGTGTATTCTTCTTGGAAAAAGACTTTGAATTCGATGCCCGACTGGCTCTCAAACACCCCCGCCCCCAGCGTCGCCCCATTGCCTTTCGGCGCCACGACACATACTTCCACCCCAAAATCCTTTTGCAATTTGTTCAAAACCAAATTGTAATAATGGGGTAAACCGCCGGCCAGCAATATTATCTTCATTTTTTCCTATATGTTTTAATCATCGCTTCTAAGTCGGGCGATAAATGCCATTTCCAGCCGGCCCCAACAAACAATATCACAATCGCCAAACTCCGAACCCCAATATTCAATACCCAAGCCAACCATTTGGAAGCTTCAATCACCGGAATGAATTGAATCAATACATAAATTCCAATACTCACCAAAACAATCAAGGCCGTTTTCCACTCAAATGGCTGAAGCCCCATTTTTTTCCAGATAAAGACAAACTTGATCGTATTGTAAATCGCCAGCGCAATTAAGGCCGCCAGCGCAGCCCCATTATACGAATACATCGGGATAAAAATAAGATTCCCGATCACCACGCAGAGGGCCAGCACCATGTAAAAAAATAAGTCGTAGCGGTAATAATTTGAATTAATTAAAATCTCAGAATTCAAACCGGTTCCCATATCGATAATCTTGCTGATCCCCACCATGAGGACCACCCATTTTCCCGCCTCGTAAATTTCATGTCGGGGGATGATTTGATAAATAAATTCCAAATTGCACCAGATGAGGAGAAAAAGAAAACAGCCGACTAACAATAAATTCAAGGACGATTTTCGATAAATTTCCTCTATTTGGGACGAATCATTTCGTTTCCAAGCTTGTGCCAAAAGTGGCGTACTTATCGCCGCAATCACATTCCGCGGAATCGCAATCATCAAACCCATCCGCGAATTAATATCAAAAATCGCCGTCGTACTCAATCCCCCCGCATAAGCCGGAAGCATTAATTTTTCAATGTGCTGAATGAGCGTAAAACTCGCACCGGCCAATAACACCCAGCCTCCATAGGAACACATTTCTTTAAAAATCGGTTGTTTCAAAAACGAAAAATCCAACCGCGTATAAAAACGTTTCAGCTGTTTGATATAAACTAAAAGCCCAATCACCGCCACGACATACGACAGCGTGATGCATTGAATCAGCTCATGAAAACTCAAATACCCCCATCCAAAACCTAGGATTAAAATCGCATTCGATATCCGTAAATACAATTCCCGAATAATCGCCGGAACCACAATCCGCAAATGAACCCGCGCATAGGATTCCAACACCGTCATGTATAAATAACTAGCCGTTAAGGGAATGATATAATAAAAATAGGCAGGTAATAAGGGCGAATTTTCTGAATAAATCCGATCAAAAACTTCATGTAAAGCCAAATAGCCCAACACAAATAAACTCAAACCGAAAAGCGGTGCGAGAAGTAAAAAACCAAAAAATCCATTGTGCCCCTTTTCCGGATTATCGAAATGCGGAAAAAATCGCACCGCGATGTGCGGGATGCCTAATTGGGTAAATGAGGCGAAAATGAGGGGAATGCTGACAAGCGCGCCGGCGATAAGGCCTACTTGTGCCTGAGATAAAAATTGATTGTATAAAAAGATGACATTAAAGGTGCCAATCGCCGTACCTATATAGGTTACAAGGGAAGCTTTTGCGCTTTGGCGAATGACGATACCCATAGATGTTTTCGGTGTATTTCACAAAAATACACATTTGGTCGGCAAAGGGATGGTATTAGAGGAGACTTTTTAGTTTTTGTGCTTGTTGGGCCAGTTCATATTGCGCCAACATATGCCTGCGCGCCGCATTTCCCATCTTTTCTCGCAGTTCCACATCTTCGGCTAATCGAATCAGCGCCTGTCCCATGGCTTGGATATCATGTTCATCGACCAAAATTCCCGTTTCTCCATCCACCACTGCTTCGGGAATTCCGGCATGTCGGGTCGCTACGATCGGTAGGGCACATGCGGAGGCTTCTAAAATGGAATTAGGTGTCCCCTCCGAATCACCGGAAGGAGTTAGGACGGAATGCTGGATGAAGACATCGGCCTGTTGAAGTGCTGAAAGGATGGTCTCGGGACTTTGTTGGCCTCGAAATAAGACTGATTTTTCTAAGCCACGCTCTTGCACATATTGTTTTGCCTCTTCCCATAATTCCCCGTCGCCGATCATCGTGAAGGTCGCGTCTGGAAATTTACCTACTAGTATTTCAAAGGATCGAATACTCGCGATGGGTGCTTTTTTAGCGGTGAATCGGCCGACGGAAATCAGCCGAAATCCCGCTGTTGATTTTTTTTCATTGGAAGGCTGGAATTTTTCGAGGTCCACGCCATAGGGAACCACATGTAAATTGGGTAATGGCCCACAGACGGATTCGATGTCTCTTTTCATCACTTGAGACACCGCGATGATGGCTTTGGCTTCTTGAGCCATACGGATATAAGATGAGCCATAGGCCTCAATCGTCTTTTTCTCGCTCGCATCAAAGCCATGAAAATGGACGGAAAAAGGAATTTTCGCCTCCACGCAAGCCTGCCTGATATGTGTGCCCAGAGGCCCATAATTCGCCAAAACCGCCTCAATCTGATTTTTTTGCAAATAGTTTTTCAGAAAAAAGGAATAGATTTTTTGATACATCGCTGGAAATAAATTCCGCAAGGTACCTCGAACCGCTAAGAGAGTCAAAGGAAAGGGATAGATGGAGCCGCCACCGAAGAAGCGGGAGGGTTGCCAACCTTCATACAGCACCGCAAAGGGTTTCAATTGCTTCACCTGCTGATCGATAAAGGTCTCAGAATAGGAATAGAAATTCGACCGGGCGATGAGTAATTTCATTTATTTTTTTGCGACCAGAATGAAGGTACAGGCATCCTGATTTCGGGTTTTGGCTAAGATAATTTTATCGAAGAAAATAATGAGTGGTTGCATGATGAGCGCCAAAATAAAACGTAATGGCCGAGGGATTTTGAATAAAATTCCATCTTGAAAGAGTTGGAGCCCCATGGCGGACCGACCTAAAATTCCTTCAAAATACACCACCTCGAACCCAGCTTCTTTGACGATTTTTTGTAAACCCGTAGAGGTCCAGCGCCAATAGTCCGTTGGGTCCGGATGAAACATCCAATATCCATGCGTTGAAAGAATTAATTTTCCGCCCGGCTGTAAGATTCGATAGGCTTCTTGCAAATACTGGGTTGGATTTTCCACATGTTCGAGCACTTGGGTCGAAAGGACAAAACCCACACTTTCGTTGGGCATATCGATCTGTCCTTCGGGATTGATGGTCACATCGGCTTTGGTATTAAGCGCTAAATCGAGCCCGATGTATTGTTCTACGTAGGGGTCAAAAAGTGGCTGATAGGGTTTGTTGCCACAACCATAATCAGCGAGCAACTGATGCGGGGCATTTTTAACGAAGAGGGAGATGACTTTTTCGAGTTGTCTGCGCAGTTCGTGTAAATAA